>VTLG01016336.1_pt1 | contig 36607 bp, 54 predicted proteins | sample 4694571 | NCBI WGS metagenome assembly VTLG01 (sample SAMN12604809, study PRJNA352737) | marine metagenome | biome: ENVO:00000447; feature: ENVO:00000209|ENVO:00000569|ENVO:01000036; material: ENVO:00002151; isolation source: viral sequences binned using virsorter ...
TTAAATTTTCTAATGTTTCTTGTTGTGTTTCATTTTTTTTAGACATTGACACTACTAAGTATACAAACATCATCCCAACTACAAGCACCATTCCGCCCTCTTGATAGGCTGCCATCCAGTCCATTATTTCTTCTTCTTTTTATTTGTTAGTTTTTGATACCATTTCAATTCTTCTTCCATCTCAGCATACCTTGCTTGTTCTTCTACTATATGTTTTTCAACTAATTCTGTTATGGTCTTGTTGGCATCTAGCATTCCTCTTTCTAATTCTGAAATTCTCTGAATAACTGAGTAATATGAATACACAAGCCCTGCGATAACCACAGCCGACTGAAGTAACCATTTAATGTTAATTGATATAATGGCGTTATCATCAACGACTGTACCTCTATAGCTTCGTGCAGTCTCAGGTTTGCCACTCACTTCACTTCCCAACCAGCAATAGACCAACCAGAATCACATCCAGTTAAGTGGACCATTGCTAAAATGATAAATAAAAATAGTATATAACCACCTAATACACGCATTTCCATTTTCTTCATAGCACCATCCACCAGGCTATTGCAGTTTCAACAAATATGTCTGATAAAGTATTGTATGCCCATTTCTTTTTAGAGCCATAGGGTCTCCAATTTTCAATTACCCATTCAAATATCTCCCAAGCAATGCCAAGTATAAATACACCCATTACGCACCAAAATGGGGACCAGGATAGCCATTGGAATATTTTGCAAAAGAATGCACCAGCAGCAAGATGATAACTGGTCCAGTGATCAAGTTGGCCTGTATTTAATTGCCATTGCACTAAGTTTGTTAAAGGGCTTTTCATCTTAAAGTCACTTTATTATTTACTAATTTGTGCTTAACAATGTCAATGCGACCGTGCCCATCATCTCTTTTTTTTGCAATTTCTTTTACATACTCCTCTTCGATGGTCTTAAAAGAGTCTGATCTTTTTACGATCTCACCATCTACCCAAAGAAAATAATCTTTGGCTGCACTAGGATATGTAAGTGTGCTCATTTCGCCACTAGCCAATTTTATAGCCTTGGACATACCTGGCTTATTGTTCTTATGAAGAACAACATCGTGACCTTGAGCACACCTACGAACGATCATGCTTCTGCTTCTACCTCTTCTTCAGATTCCAATGATGTACGAAGCATATTAATAAATGCTTCTTTGCCAACAGCTAACTGGTCAGCCATAAACTGATTTGTATTCTGCTTGTTTTGTAAATCGTTAATGTGATTTACCATCATTTTCTGTTCATCAGTCATATCTTCGATTACATACTCTTTATCATCGAGATTCAAGACTGGCTTTTCTTTTTTGTCTTTAGCCATTATTGACTCCTTGTTAGTTAATTATTTTTTTTCTGGTTCAACTATTACTTTTCCGTTTTCATCTGTCCAATCAGTTTCTTTTATATGGTCATCCTGTCTTTCACCTATAACCAACCAAGAAACAGTTGCAGTTGAATCTGTATTTTGACAACTAATAGTTAATATATTTCCACTTACAGAACCTTTTACAGCATCCCAATCGGATTCATTAGATGTAAAGCATTGTATATCTGTATTTAATAAAACAAATGTACCTTCTGACATTCCAGAAACTGTATCAAGATTTATTTCAACAGAACCACTTGAAAGCGTAGATTTTCCTCTATAAATATTATCTGCTTGAGGAGCCTCAACAAAACTATGCACTAAATGATGAGTGTCTTTTTTAGATTCTAAAGGATGGTCTATTTTAAAACTACCAGAGCCTTTAGATAATGCCCCTGTTACTGATACATTTCCACTGTTAAGTGCTGTTAAAGCTGTTGTTCCACCCGGTCTTAAATCAATCCTTCCAGAACTATTTGATAATCCAACAATGTAATTATTTGCAGTTGCTTTTAAATCTAATGTAGTTTGGTCTGCCCCACCTTCAAATGTTGCACCACTAGCGTAAACTGTAGCACCTTTATCCTGTGCCATATAAACAGCAGTTACATCTGCATTACCAAGTGTAACTGAGTTGTCTGCTTGTCCTGTTGCGGCATAACCTACGCATGTTTGATTTATAGCACTTGCATCATTTCCATTTGTGTTTCCACCGAGAAAAGTATTCTGATATCCAGTTGTTTGGTTTTCACCAGCTTCTGCTCCGATTGCAACTGAATAATCTGTTGTTGCGGCTGGATTGTTTTGATGTAATGCTTTTGAGCCTATTGCGGTTGTACCAGTTCTATCTGTTCCGACTGTAGAGCCTGCTAAATAACCTACTGCTGTATTGTGATTTCCTGTCGTGACCGCATCAAGTGCCTGATAGCCAACTGCTGTGTTCATAGCCCCATCTGTCAATGATGTAAGGGCAGAATGTCCTACTGCAACTGTTCCATCAGAATCTGTTGAGTTAATTGCTCCACCTGTATTTTTACCTACAAGAACACAGTTGGATGATGATGTCATAGCATCTCCACTTAAATTTCCAATCGCCACATTGTTAGTTCCTGTATTAAGAGATAGTAAGGCACTTGCTCCAATCGCTGTATTGTTATCCCCAGTAGTCAAAGCTCCTAAGGCACTTTTCCCAACTGCTGTATTTAAAGCCGCCCCATTCATAGCACCTTTCATCGTGTTCCATCCTACAGCAGTATTTCCATCACTTGCACCAGTTGCCCAAGTACCTCCGCCAGATTCAACACCAATAAAGACATTCTCAGCACCACCAACATTATTTGCAGAACCACCATTACCCCAAGCTCTATATCCTATTGCAACATTATCGGCTCTATTACCAGTTCCACCAGTAGATGCTTGAGAGCCTATGAAAACATTATTGTCTGAACTTGCGTGATTTTGATGCTCTCCAGCTTCATACCCAATTACAACATTGTTTGATTCACCATTATCAGCATTTCTAAAAGACTTATAACCTAATGTAGTGTTATTTGCTCCATCTGTTTGATATAATTGAGATTCAAACCCAACAGCGATATTCCCAGCTCCAGTTGTCAATAAGGATAATGCTGATTCTCCAATCGCAACAGTTCCATCAATATCAGTAGATGTAGTTGCTGTGTGCATTGCATCGTGACCTATAGCTATTACACTACTACAAGCAGTTGCACTATCTGCCGCATCTTTGCCGATAAATACATTCTTATCACCTGTAGTCAATGCTAACCCAGCCCTAACGCCCACAGCGGTATTCGTCTCCCCATCTGTCAAGGCTTCTAAAGCAGTAGCCCCAATTCCTACATTTTCACCTCCTGTCGTTACCACTTTCATGGCGTTTGCACCTACTGCGGTATTATAACTATTACTTTGTCCACTTGCTCCAAAGCCTGCCTTGTAACCCAGCCAAGTGTTGTTTGTACCAGTAACATTGTAAAGACCTGAGTTAAAACCTACCCCAGTATTCCCAGTTGCTTCATTATCTGAATCTGAGTTTTGAGCATATAAAGCAGATTTACCGATAGCAGTTGAACCATCTCCAACATCATCTGAATATAAAGCCCATAGACCAACCGCTGTATTGTGTTTGCCTTTTGTGATTGCTAATGACGATTGATAACCGACTGCGGTATTTCCAACCTCTCCACTCGTTCCTGTCTGTGCAGTTAATGCTTGATGTCCTACCGCAGTATTAAAATCTCCATCATCTTCTGCATCGAGGGCTTGATAACCGACTGCGACATTTCCGATCCCAGATGTCAATGAGACTAAAGCCCCTGAACCAACTCCAACTGTGCCGCTTGCGTCACTTGTTAATACACCAGACATAACATTATAACCTAAAGCAACGCAATCACTTACATCATTACTTGTAATGTTTCCACCCATTGAATAATTACCAACTACAACATTCTGGTCGCAGTCATCTGTTGCTCGGTTAAATGCTTGATACCCAAGAACAACATTACCATCAGCAGTCGTTAAATCGTTCCCTGCTTCGTATCCCATCAGTAAGTTGGAATTTCCACCACCAGCAATAGCCGCACCCGCTAAATAACCAAAGATAGTATTGCCAGCACCACTATCATTATTACTTAGTGAGATTCGGGAGTTGTTGTCTAATACTAAAGGCTTTGTAGTGTTGTGTACATAAAACTCCATATTAGAGCTTTCAAAGTTTTGGATTCTCATTACCCCACTATTAAATCCAATCCTTGCTCCATCTGTTGCACCTTCGCCTGTATTGCCATCTGATATTTTTATATAACCATCACCATCTGATGCTCCATGACAATGCAAAAGAAAGTCTGGAGAAGTCGTACCAATTCCGACATTTTGATTTGCATCAATAATCATAGCAGTAGTTGCCGCAGTTTTAAATACCATAGAATTAGATGGGCTATCATTAACATGGTGATAATTTATTTGTCCTGCTGTGCTTTGACCATTTCTTGAGAAAAATATACCACCTTTGTTTCCTGCTGGAGATAATATCGATAACCCTGCGTTACCATTACTCTCAAGAACTAATTCATCAGTTCCCGTGTCAGCCGCTCCTTCAAATGTTGAATCTCCAGTAAAAATGTGAAGTTTACCAAGAGGGACTGATTCGCCAATTCCGACATTTGCTCCTTTTATTCTCATCGCTTCAGTAAGTGTGCCGCCAGACATTGCCCTAAATCTCATTGAGCCTTCTTCAGAGCCATCTGTAACGCTTGTTGGAAGAGTGGCTATCTCAGAGTATAAAGTTTGCTCTCCTGCGTTATTGTCTCCATAAGCCCATATCTGCATTAATTTGTCACTTGTACTTGGGCTTGCTGAGTCTTTTACAAACTTTAATGCACCCATATTATCATCGGCATTAGTATCTTTAATTGTTAGGATAGGTGAACTTGAGCCTGCATCTTCAATCGTTATTTCATCTGCTAATTTAAGCGTAGTTCCTGTTTCACTATTTTCAAGTTGCATATATCCATCAGAGTGCCATTGTATATACGCTTTTGCTGATGTGCTTTCATAAAATCTTATATATGGGTTGTTTGAACCCTTCAGCATTAATTTTTCATCAGCAGAGCCACCGATAGTTATTTGTGAATTAGTTGTATCTACTGTGAATATGTCACCACCATCAGAGTTCTTGCGGACAAGAAAGGCTTCTGTACTGGTTACATCTATTACTTGAGTTCCTTCTAATATCTCATCAAAGCTAAGTGAACCACCGCCACTTACAGTCAAATCTCCGCTAATCGTGAGGTCACCATCTATTGTACCGCCATTACCAAAATCTTCAGGGTTGGTTTGCCCCATTGGACTAAACATTCTAAACCTCTACCGTTCTTACTGCACCAGTAGTAGTGCTAGTTGAGTTGTAATTAAAATAAACTGTATTGCCAAGGCCACGAGGTACGGTCAGATAGATCATCGTATTTTTTGGAATGACCATATCGTTGGATGCATTTACATCTGTAGCAGATGTTGCAAAATTAAAGTATACCTCTACCGCACTATAAACACCAAGCGTTGATGTCATAGCTGCCAATGCTAAGTGGGTTGTATTTCCTGTGCTCGCACTTGAGCCAGCCGTTCCTGCTGAATTAACTGTCCATTCACCACCTACTGTGGCATTTAAGGCTTCTTGAACTGATCTTTTATGTAATTTTCCCATGATTAACTCGATTTCCTGTAAACTATTGCAAAATCACCACTAGCCACAGTAACAGCAGACCACTCACCGTAAATGGTTTGACCTGCTAAAACTGTCACTGATGATAAACTATCCCAAATGTCTGTATCTAAACTTGTCGCAGATATGACACAATCAGTAGATAGTGCCTGGATTGCAACATATGTGTGTGAATTAACTGTAGCGTTTGTGACATAATCATAGCCACCGCCACCTAATCGGTTGGATGCTTCTTGCTCTGTATATCTATGTAAATTTGATGTTGCCATGTCTTCTCCTATCTCTCTAAGGTGTTGGCAGACCGTGAACGAGTCCAGCTAATAAGCGTTATTTTTTCTTCTTAGCGAACATTTTCTTTTTTGGTGCTGCTTGTTGCTTGACGATCTTTGGACCGCCATGTGAATTCTTTACCACTTCAAAACCATCATTGACCTTCGCTTGAGCCACTTCTCGTGATTCAGTATGCTCGTAATGGTTTCCTTTTCTTAATACTATCATAATATCTCCTATAAATACCCTGGGCGATGACACACTGCCCAGGGTAAATATTCATCAAGGTTTACGGATTAAGGAATTCGATTCCCTTTACATGGTTACTTGTAGTGATAACTGCACCATAAATGATGTCAGCTACGACCTTGGTTCCCAAGTAGTCTACAGAATATTCTGACTGAACTCGAATATCTTGCTGCACAGCTACAGCTATCGCTGATTTGTGGACCAGATATGCTGCTTCGATTCCAGTTGAAGTTGTAGTCGGGATCAAACTAGATGTCATCACTGGGATGCCAAATAATCTTCCTACTTCACCAGTTTGCATGACTGCGTTGTCATTACCAAAACCAACACCAGCACCAGAATTATTGGTGACGAATGCTTTAGAGTTCAACAGATCAGCATAGATCAATGGATTCACGAAGAATGCACATTCATCTGCTGGAATGTCGTTACTCATTAAGGTTCCAAGAGCAGTCTCAACATCTGCGTTAGACATAGAATTGTCTGCGGCCAATGTTTGAGTTGTACCTAAAGTTTGAAGAAGAGCTTCAATCTTTGTGTCGACAGCCTTGGCAAGTCCATATGCCATTGACTGAGCATACTTGTCAAACAATTGCTCGTTGGATTGGATCATTGCAAGATCTTCAAATAGCTTTGCAGCATATTTGTGTTGATCAATTGCAAGATCGATGTCGGTTTCAGTTGCTACACTATAAGCAACACCAGTGTTCACTGTTTTATCAGCAGTAGAGACCTCTTGCACGGTGGGTATGTGCAGGGTGTCTCCTGCCCCCTTGACCAAACTTGAGTAATCGTCAAAGAAAGGTTTCAGAACCAGTTGTTTTTCAAAGTAGCGATAAACACCATCGGCCCACAGTTCTGGGATAAAGACATCCAGCTGTGTTCCTCTCGTTGTATCACCACTAAAGGCGGTATAGGCCATTAATTAACTCCTTATGAAGGTGATCGCCTGTACGATTCCACGATCTTATCCCAATGTTTAGCTCTGTCCTTCCTGTCCATCTTTGTCCAATCTTCAGGAACTTCATTCGCTGGAACAGCAGGATTATTGGCGATCGCAAGGCGAGGATTATTTTGATTAAATTTATTATGCAAGGCTCGTAATTTCGACAATGGTAGATCACCAAAGGTTTCACGATCCTCTTCACTGAAATCTGAGAGTATTTGTTCTCTCATTTGGTTCTCATCATTCCTGGCTTGTTCTACAACAGGCTCAAGCTCTGCAATTCGCAATGCTCGCTCTTCTGCTAACTTTTGCCATTCATTCTGTTCTTCCATCTGCTTCTCACGATCAGTTGCGATCTGTTTTTGCAACTTAGCAAGTTCAGTCTCAGCGGCCTGACTTCTTTTACGATACTTTTTGCTTTCAGCAATTAACTGATTAACATCAGGCATTTGCTCATCAGTTGTTTCTTGACTTTCAGGTGTCACCTCTGTCGATACTTTTGGTTCTACAGGCGATCGAGTTCCTTCCGCGATCTGCGGTGCTTCCGTTGGTGTGGTAGCTTCTTCAGACATACTGTCTCTCCTTTATAGGTTTTCTGTTGTTTTACCAGGATGCAATGCATCCCTTATATTTCTATTGATTTGGTTTACAAGGAGCCTTACAACCTTATCCCTAGTTTCGTTATGTAATACCTTTTCTCCTGCAATATCCCTAGCTGGCATTGTATCTGTACCTTCTTGATGATAGGTCATTAATTGAGATGTACTTACTGAACCTTTATTTCTTGGATGAACAGCACCACCACTTATTCCATACGATAATTTTATATTTCCAAATGTTCCACCTATATTCTTTGGCTTCTTAGGTTTAAACTGATCGAACATAAGCCCAGATGCACTAAGATTTGGACTGTCGTGTCCATATTTATCTAACTTCTCTTTAGCGTATCTACCACTCAATTTTCTAAACCTAACTCCCTTCGGACCTCTAGCAGTACCAACGATCAGTTTAACATGAGTATCTCTAGCTACTTTGGTCAGCATTTTTAAGAACGACTGCCTAAATTGTAATATCTTTTCGATCTTAGGTATTGTCACGAGTATACTCCAATAATGTCTTTGCTTTATTAAATTTCTTAGGATCTGATGCTACTTGCTCTTGTGCAGATGTTGATATTTTTTGATCTGAACGATCAGGTAACCATTGATGTCTGCAATTGAATCCACCACCATCTACCAAAGCACCAGGGAATTGAGATTCAACCTCTGCTTTGGTCAATCCACCCACACTTAACATAACTCTACATATTGGCCTTGTTTTTCCATCTAATGGCCCATGATAGTACCATGACTCATCATCTGGAAGATCTTCTCCCATTACCATTACGATGCTTCTGTTATAAGATGCCAATGCCGTTGCTACAACACTTTCAACCCTTCTGGGTGTCAATGATACTTTTGTAGCGATCCTCTCCCTCAATTCCTTTCCTTTCAATCCCTGAGAAAGACCTTCGGATAATCCAAGTCTCACTTCCTCGCCAAGTCTGGTACTGTAAGTAATGATCGATGATTCCTGCACTTTTCTAAATGCCAGTAACTCTATTTCACTTATCTTTCCAAACTTGACCATGTCATCCAACATCAATCCTGTCGCATTCAAATAAGAATCAATAGCACCTTGCATCAATAGGTCTTGGATCCAATAATCTGCAATTGAAAGTCCTGCAATGATCGCTAGTATCTCTTCTGTAGAAAGACCTTCGTTCTGTAACTCTTCTACATCCTTGTAGAATTCTTCTTGGGATAACTCCAGTTGTGATAGGTAGTCAGCAACCGCCTGGTCGATGATCTGTTCCATTGATCTAACTCTCTAAACGAGCCAATAAACGATTCTGAGGTGCTTGTTCCTCTGCTTCAACTTGTTGTTGTTGTTCCTGAAACTCTGCTCTCTGCTCTGGAGATGCATCAGGATTCATATAATCAAAATAATCTTGTTTCGTTGCAAGTCCTTGCTCAAATCTCCAGGTCCATAAAGCGATCTCTGTATCTGGAGTAAGTGCGTAATTAGGCTCTAAGAAATCAACTGAATACTCATTAGGCAACCTTGTGCCTGTCTCAACCTCTAATATGGCCCTATCCACATCATACCTCTTTTTCTCCCAAGGTCTCCAAGTGTCCTCTTTCTCTCCTGTTGCAATATCTCTCATTTCCATTTCAAGTATACTTAATGAACTTGCACTTGGTGCATTCCCAGCATCATCCCTAGCATACTTTGCACGAATATGATTATTGTTCAATGTGGATTCAACCAAAAATCTTGTAGAATCAACGATCTCTTGTAAACTTCCACCTGAATTGGTCACTCCAAAATTCGCACCCTCTGGTAAATAAAGCACCTGGTCGGTTCCAATGGTGATCCGACTTGCATCATCCACACCAGAAATGAATTTGATACCCAAAGCAGAATAGCGTATGGCCAGTTGTAGTTCTATCTGTGCCACATTTACCGCCAGGTCAACTTGAGCAACATCCATCGCATTTGCCACCGAGTGATAATCACGGATCGGTTGGTATCTATTGCAGAAAGTGACTGGCAAAACTCCATAAGGGTTAATGTCTTGGTCATTCACCGATACCTTTTGACCTTGCTCATCAATGAGATAGTGTTCTCCCTGATATCCAGGCCTACTCTCGGTCCAGACAGCATGAACTGGTGTGTTTATCCTTGCATTGCCCTGATATTCGATGGGATAACATATACCGATTGGCTTTTCTCTACTATCACCTGCCAAGAACAATGGAGTAAAGTGACTCAAGGTCTCATATTCCAATTTTCCTGTCAACTCATTCCACCTAGATCGTATCGCCATCGTACCTAATAAAAATGTCAATCTCTCCAAAAGCCTTCGATTCGCATTGAGACTTTCAACATCAAGTAAATTCAAATATGATTCAGAAACTCGCATTCTGGGCGGTCGTTTGTAGGTCATGGACCTCACGGCACAAACTCTGCGAGTAATGTTCTGATTCAATACAGGAACCTGCCTAAGTGTCTCTGGGCGAAAGAATTTGCCGATATACTGATCTACATTGACTCCTTCATACCAATCCATGAGATAATCACGCTCCCTAGTGCGTGTATCTTCAATATATTTTAAAGTTTCTTTTAGTGCTTTATTTACACTACTCTGTGCTAAATCAGGTATAGTTACCAATCTATGACTCCAGCGGTTCTTCTTTTAATAGGGAATTGGTTTACGATGAAGTACCTAAAGGCATCATTCATGTGATCTACCCTACCATCCTTTAATGGCTCTTCTTTCAGTCTCTGGTCCACTCTATGCTCTGGATATCGATAGTTCTCATAGCACTCAATGGAACCCTTACAATTATCACTTACATAAAAATGACTATCCCCATTGGCATCCTCTATGAATGAACGAACATGAGATACACCATTGGCAATATTCCTCGATACCTTATCTGTCCTGTATCTAACCCTGATCCCTTTTCTTCTGAATTGTTCTATATCTCCCATACCACTCTGTGCCTGAACACCACCACCTGCTGGGTCCCCAAAATATGCCTGGACAGGATAATCCTTCCTTAGGATCATACTTGCAAGTTCATCGGTCTTGATGTTCTCCTCAAAACAGATCTCATCTATTTGATAAATTCTAGTGTCAGATTCCCTTTCTTCCACCTGATACCATCCCACCGCTGGCATCCTGAATCCGAAATCGATGGAACAGAATGTGGGTAGATCGGGATTGAATCGAAGTCCTTTAATGACATTCGTGTACCTTGAGAATGGGTATACACGACCTGTGAAACTGACGAAACTTGCTCCGTATTCCTGTTCCCAGGTCTCTTTGGTAAGTGTTTTTTTGATGTCATCTATGTTCTCCTTGAAATAGGGTGACTCCCATGAAGGATGTTGCCAGGATTCCCAATCTGGAAATTCCTTTGATTGTCCTCTGGTGTAGCAATCGTACATCCAATTATGCCCCTCTGGTGTCGTGGTCATCAATGCCCAACCTCTTCGGTCCGACAATGTTGGTCTTAAATATTGTTCCCATATGATCTTCTTTATCTTGGCAGCTTCATCTATGATCAACCAGTCCAAACCTTCCCCAACAAGAGAATCTGCATTGTCTGCTGATTTGATCCATACCTCTGAAGCAAGTCCTGCTATTTTAAAGTAATATATCTGACCACTGATCTCTTTCTTTGCTTCTACAGGAAGTCTGAGTTTTAATAGCAGATCATCCTTTACAATTCTAGCGATCTTATCACATAACTCATAATTAGGTGCAACGATCCACCCTCTTGTTTTGGGTGATAATATCCAAGGTTCAACTTCCCTCGCTGCCGAAAAACTCTTCCCTGATCGTCTGCCTTGAATATTTATGCGAAATCTTGCAGGACTGCTGTGAACGACCTCTTGGTTATGCGTTGGCTGATATTGTATTATGTTCCAGAATTTCTTCTTGTTGAGGATCCGTTTCTGCACCAATATTACTATCTTCGTAACCGCATTCTTTTAATACGGTCTCTAAGTTACCTGTTAAATCAATGGATTGACGATCTGTCTGGCCCAGATAATTCTTACCAAGAAAAATAGCCATAGCGGCATTGTTCTCGGATAATCTGAACTGCTGTTGTCTCAATTTTATTTTCATCTTCTCCTTACCAGCGGCCATTTCACTCTTATACCGTTTCCGAACAGTCGATTCATCGCATTTAAAGAACTTTGCTATCTCTAAAGTAGTACAGCCGAATTCTGCCAGGTGCTCTACCTGTTCAGCATTCATTCGGATCTTTGGTCTTCCTCTTTTTTTAGACATTATTCTTCCTCATCTTCTACTAATAGTGGATCAGATGACTCCCAGAGTATCGCACACTTCATTAAAGCTCTTCTCCAATAGGTCTTGGCAGAAGATGTTGAGACCTTCAATTGTTCTCCGATCAATGGGAATGATAGCATCTTACATCTTAATTTAAATACTTGTAACTCTCTTTCAGATAGAGTGTCGAATGCTTTATGTGCTGCAAATTGTAACCAGCGTTGATCCTTTGGGATCAGACCGCTATTAAAGATATTTAATTTAAATCTAAAAGAAGAAGATAATGTGATTGCATCTTCTAACCTATCTTGGTCCGCATCGGTTAGTAGTGGAAACTCTTCCATGTAGTGAGAGAATTTAATATATAAACTGGCCATATAGCAGATTACAAAATGTATCCAAAATAGTGGCACGATCTTAGAGGCACATACCCCCACCTGGTTTCCGCTGTCCTTGTGGTATGGGTGTCTCAAATTGATACGGATTAAATTATAGAGGATTTTAGCGGATTATGTGCCTTTTAAGCATTCATTTTATTGACGGCCTATATAATTACAAGGTGTAATGTAGGGAAATTAAAAACCTTTTTTCTTTTTTCCGCTTTGGTTCTTTTGTTCGTTTACACTTGCTAAAATTATTAAATATAAGATATTTGTTGACATTTTGTTGACAAGTCACTAAGTTCATTAAACAAATAACAAACTTCTTAAAAGGATTTGAAAATGAGTAGAGAGAAATCATGTTTAGAAAGGATCAAAGAATCATTTAAAAATAGATTGAAGGATCTTAAAAGGTTTATGGATAACCTAAGTAATGAAGAGATATTACAAGAGTTTTATGAGTACGGACTTTCTTTTGATCTTGTCGAGGTTGGAACTTTTGAAGATCAAACACGGCCGTATTATAGATATCAATTGTCATGGGGTGGCCCTTCTGATGAGTTACGCTTTTATGAATCTGGTGAGGTTGTTTATGCTTTTTTAGACTGGTTTGACGGTGCAACTATAGATGTGACAAATAACGAGGTAATTACCTGGTTAAAAGAAGATTTTAAGGACATGGGATCTATTGACTGGGATCGAGATCTAGACTAATAAAATTTTAATAAAGAGGATAAAAAAATGGAATTAAAAAAAGTATTAAAAGCTATTGAAGAAATAGAAAATAAACTAAATAATCAAGGTATCATTAAAGATGCTAGGCTAGAAAGTCATCTAGACGAGCTAAATCAGATTGCATTTGAACTCATTAAAAAAGAAGAAAAAAGGACAAATAAAAATGAGCAACCTTTTAACGAATACAAACCAGAAAATTAAAAAAACTGGCCTTTTGAACGGTGTTAGATTATTTGAATTTAATTTACCCGCAATAAGTTCCTGTCCGTTTGCTTTAGATTGTATAAAGTATTGTTATGCGGATAAAGGTTCTTATTTATATAAAAATGTACAAGATAAATATAAGTATAATTATGAACTGACTAAGAACCCTTTAAAATTTAAAGATCTCATACAAAAGGAACTAATATCAAAGCGTGTCGAATATGTTCGAATCCATTCATCTGGTGATTTTTACAGTATGAAATATTTAAAAACCTGGATAGATATAGCAAAAAATAATCCAAGCGTTATTTTTTACGGGTACACTAAAAGCGTTCCGTTATTTCAATCTCTAGAACTTCCTATTAATTTTATTTTCTGCTTTAGTACAGGCGGTAAAATGGACCATAAAATAAAACCAGGCGAAAAGAAGGCCGTTATATTTAAGTCTCATGAGGATTTAAAAAAGGCTAAATATACAGATTGCACAGAAAATGACATGAACATGATCACAACTGATAAAATAGGCCTGGTGTATCATTAAGAAAATGAATAAAAATATAAATAATATTATTATAAATATTCTGTATCATTCTGGAATATTGATTATTTTAGCATTTTTAAAATTAATCATAGTTCCATTAAACTATTTATTTAGTAAAAAAATAGTGACTCATTATGTCTATATAGTTTCAATAATATGGATATTTTTATTTATCCAATTTTTATTAACTCATTAAAAAAGGAAATTGTAAAATGAACTACTTATTAACAATGCCAATAAAAATATACGGTGGATTAGCAAAATTATTTAATAATAAAAGTCAGGCGGAACAGTACATGACTCATAATATACCTAGTGAAGCCTGGGATCATGTAAATGTCCATAAATCTGTAATATTAAATAGTGTTGGGAATGTATTGGATCTTTATAACGGTGATATTTTTTCATTAATGAAGGATAATACCATAGAATGCGGTTCTAGATACGGTGGCTGGGAAAAATATAAAAGCAATCTTAATGAAATGGATTTTACAGATGGTAGATGTTCCTATGAGTGGTATCATGCTTTGGATCAAAAGGATAAAAGAACAGTGGATTATTGCATTGCAGCATTTGATGATAATTTACATTGTTGGGAATGTCACGGTAATATAGAGTCAGATCAAGAATTTACATTTATTAGTAAAATAGGTGAACTTTTTTATGATTTTAGTCTCAATAGTGATAATGTTTATTTAGCGATCTGTGAGTGTGTAAAAGAAAGAAAAATAGAATATTATGAAGGAACTCATAATGTACATCACTGGAATATTATTGGCGAATGGTTTGGATTATCAAATGATTGCAAAAAAACCAGTATTGATCTATATAGTTTTATAAATGATAATATGGACGGACTTAATGGTGACGAATTAAACGCATTATTAGATCTAAAGTTAAATGATGTTTACCATTTATCAGTTCATTGCGGATATATAGCTGTTAAAAGGACCAAGTAATGAAAACTAATACAGGAACTTATTTAAATAATTGGATAAACAAACATTACAAACATGAACTAGAATTTTTTTATGATTTTGAGATATTAGGGATTGAAGACTGGACCTGTCATAATGATGAGGGATTAACCTGGGCAATTGCAGAATCTTTTAATGAGGGATTACAATTATTAATATTTTTATATGTTCCCTATACGGATCGAGACTGGTATTGTTCATCAGTATCATACGGAATTCACCTAGCAGAAGCCTGTGTACCAATTGACGAATTATTTGAGACTGATTGCATGAATGAACTTTATAGCGTGATAATGAGCAATATTAATTATTTTAATGAATTATTAAACAATAAGAAATAAGGACCAAGTAATTTAAACAACCAAGAAAATAAAAAAGGATGGTAATAAAATGGAAGATAATCTAGGCGATAAAGTTACACTTATAATTGTATTAGGACTGCTTTTGCATTTTATACACTTTATCATAACTAATTATTAAACAACCAAGAAAATAAAAAAAGGATAGTAAATAATGTTACAAGATATAATACATAGCGAAAGAATCTGTGGGTATGATATAAGTATATTATTATATTCAATAGAAAGAGAGGATAGAAATTTATTCGACAATCGAAATCATTATTATGATATTCGCATTTCTTGGAATGACAAATACGATAGCTTTGATGATGTGTTTGAATTTATATACACCAAAAAAGAAGCATTTAAACTATTTAAAAAGGCTAAAGAATACGCTAAAGAGGATAGTAATAAAATGAACAGAGATAAACCAGTAAAAGAAATAGAAAAGGAATATAATATAGTGATCAATGCTACAACAAAAATGCTAAAATCATTAGACGAATTTATTGATTTTGATACTTTAGCCATTGTCAATGGTATATTATGGTCCGTTTTTACAATGATATATAAACTAGCACCAGATTGTGACACCGCAAAAATTACTATTTTTGCAGCACTGGACCATTTTGAACAAGAAATTGGTATACAAAAAAATGAATAGTTATTTGTTCCTTCACTTGGCCATACTCTTATTGATCTTCATTATTAGTATGATTGAGGATAACTCATAAAACAAAGAACCCTACTTTTGTAGGGTTTTTTGTTTATCTAATTTCCTTCCCCAGGCATATTTCTGCCTGGATTTCATTTTATTAAAGCATTTAGGCAATATACTTACATCATCATTTTCTGCATAAAATGGATAGATTAGTTTACAAGTGGTAATATTTTTTGAATTAATTTTTGCATAGACACATAATTTATCTTCATCATCTGAATGTTTACATTTATCTAGGCTGCTAAAACACATAACATACCCTACGGTGTGCGTATAGGTGTCACTATTGACACTTTCAAACCCTCAAAGTGACAATAGTGACAATAGTGACACTTTCCTGCACACAGCCCTATATTCCTTATGCTAATAGATTCCATAGCTCATTTTTTAATATTTTATACTTTCCATGAGATTTTTTAACAATAGTTCCAAGTTCAGATTGCCTTTTGATCCACCTAAAAACGGACCTTCTTGTCATCCTTTGATCACCCAGAACACCTTCAATTTGAATAGTTGTAACCTCATGGTCCTTACTGCTAATATCTAATAATTCCTCTAATATCTCAAAATTCTTATTCTTTTTCGGCTCAAGATAATAGATCTCTTCTTTATTGGGCAAGGGTCCCAGCCAGTCAAACTTCAGTTCCCCATCATCCCCTTCTAATTTCATTCCACAGGCCACATGAGTGAATTCAGATGCCATCCTGGACTTCGTTATCTTGAATATCCTCAATTTCTCATCAGGATCTATCTCTGCTCTGGCAATTTGAATGCAGAACTCAAGATTATCCGTTAATAATTTCCCACCTCTAATATGTTCCTTGCGAAGGGTAAATGTATCACCTCTGGGTTTATTATTATGGTTGATCACCATGAATGAGACACCAAAAGTATCGATAAGACCTCTAATAATTGCCACCACATCCTTAACTTCATGATTCTTGCTAATATCCTTCCCAGTGCTTGTATATAAATTATCGACCACTACTAGATCATATTGATCGTTCCTATTTGCCTGGAGATTCCCTCGTAGACTTTCCCATTTATCATTGAACAATTCGCCTAATTGACTCTTTAATACTGTTTTAAGGTTGCCAATATTCCTACGAAGTTCATCTTCGTGATTTACCTGGTAATACTTTAATATTTTGGGTACTCTCTCTTGGACCAAACTATCATCCATTTCAAATTGTATCAATAATACTTTCCTGGGCCTGGGAACTTTAAAGTGTAAGAATGGTACACCTATGGCCACAGATATGGCCAGCTGCATTGCTAATATTGATTTCCCTGTATTATCTGTTCCAGCGATCATGGATAATCCTCTTGTGCATACAATATCCTTACATATCCATTCTACGGGATCAATATCCAATTGCATATAGTCTGCCAGGGATATCTCTCCCCACCCACCGAAATCGCTAGGATCCTCACCAAATTTATAGCCATCCTTATCCAGGGCCAGGAATAGTTGGTCCACTGTGCCACCATCCCTAAAGAATTCTGTAAGGTCATAACCTTCACCCTTACCCACCCATTTGAATATCTTTATGTTAATATTAGGATACTGAAGGTTCAATTCTCTTGCCACCTTCATAGATCCATCTATTCCAGGTGTGTCATTGTCGTAGCAAATAACGATATTCTTAAATCTTTCTAACTTGCTAATATCTTTGGGAACAGCACCAGCTCCCGATGTGAATGTAACTGCCTGGAGAGAGTGACATAGGGCCGTTATCGCATCTTTTTCTCCTTCGGTCACCCATAGATAGGTATTGGCAATTCCTTTATCTAACACTGCTTCTGGGTATATCTTATTACTTGCTTTCCCGAACTGTCTTCCTTTGTGATTCTTTATATGTTGTAGGTCCCCATTATAATATATTCCAAATTGCAGTTTGCCAGTGCTTGTATATCCTACTGCCATTTCTGGGTTCAATGCAATGTTGGACCAGACACCCACTAAATTCTCACGCTCCAATACCTTCCCAAAGTTCTCCTTTAATCTATCTTGGGCAGACTGATGACTTGCTTCGATAACGGCAGCACTCTTTTTTATCTCGCCATTGCTGATCCTTCCCTGGTGTCTACAACTTTGTTTTTTGCAATGGTATGAACCACTCTCACCTGAGATCGCCAGAGAGCCAGGCGTGGCACACTCTGGGCATACTGCCTTGTACCATCCCTGGGTCCCACTAGGTTTTGCATCTGGGAATGTGTCAGTTACATTTATCATTGATCACTATAATATGCCTTGATCTTTTCATCGATGTATCTCTTTGCGATACTGCATATGGTCATAAACACCAATGTACCTAGTGCAAAGAAAAAGAATGCTAATGCCAGGACCAATAATTCTACACACCACTCTGCTACATCAATCAAGAACATCATATACCTCGTCATGTTTATTTCCATCTGGATCATCTGCATTTATATTCATACTATACAGCAGTAGGTCCATTTTCTTATTTAACGCTAATAATAATATCCACAGTTTTTTGAACCACATCCACATATACCACTTACCCAGGTAATAAAATGCCAGAGCAAAGGGAACGAAGATCAGAACATCCATCACTCCCGACACTGCGATCTCATGTAAGTACCATTTTGTCATGTTAACTCCTTTTTACAGTCTTTAAATATTTTGTATCTAATTGTCTTTTTCTTTCTAATAAATGATTGATCTCAATTTCTATCTTTCTTATTTCTTTCACTACCTCATCGATCTTATTAGAATTTTTCTGTTCACGATCCTCAAACTCATTCAACCACTTAGGATCAGATGTGTTATAAGTATTTATTGTTCCGTATAGTGTATGCGATTCATATTTGATTACTTTTTGATTATTTAATATGTCACTTATATATTGTCTAACCTCTGGACAATCCTTTACCCACTCCCCGTGAATAATATATTGTTCAAGTTGGGTATGTATCTTTTTTTCGTGATCTTTATTACCTTGCACTGTGCCGATGACCACGATCCCATGCGGATTACCTGTCTCTAATTGTCTTTTTCGTTCAAAGACACTATTTGAAGTATATCCTATTTTGATCTTATCTAATGATTGCATAAAATAAATCATTGTTTAAAAATTATCGCCCACTTGGCAGCCAACCATCACTTGTCAAGCTTCTTTACTTTCTTCAAGTTTGTGGGCGAATAGATCTTGTTGTAAAAATCTTTTTTCAGCTATCTTCACATAATCTGGATTCAATTCTATTCCTATCCATTTTCTGCCTGTTCTTTGGGCCACATATCCTGTTGTGCCACTGCCAAAAAAAGGATCTAGCACTATATCACCTTCTTTACTACTTGCTTTAATGCATAATTCTGGTATTTTCATAGGAAATACGGCAAAATGTGCTTCACGATATGGTTTGATATTTATTGACCACACTGAACGCTTATTCCTACCTCGTTCTTCAAAATCACCATTTACCAGGCCACGATGCTTCAGCAATGGATCATCTGTTCCATTTCGATAGCTATCTCTATTTGATCTTCCCCAATTTTTTGCAGGTTCCTTTATAGCATCATTATCGTAATAATATATAGCTGATTTGCTTAATAAAAATATATACTCATGTGCCTTAGTACATCTATCCTGTACTGACTCTGGCATGGGATTAGGTTTATGCCAGATAATATCTTGTCGTAGATACCACCCATCAGCCTGTAGGGCCAGAGCAACTCGCCAAGGAATACCAACAAGATCTTTTGGTTTTAGGCCATTCTTATTAGCATATCTATTATGCCCATTGATTGGGTTTTGCTTTCTCCCATCCCAATGCCTACCAATTTCTGAACTATCACCACCTTGCCTTGCATAACTATCTCCAAGATTTAACCACAAAGTTCCATCATCCTTTAATACTCTTTTAACTTCACGAAAAACTCTTACCATATTCGCTACATATTCTTCTGGTGTATCTTCAAGTCCTAACTGACTATCTTTCCTTATAGCTCCACACTTAGGACAATTATTTCCATTGCTAATAAATTCACCAGATACGCTATTTTGTTTATTTTGGTTAATATTTGTTTTTTTTGTTAATTTTCTATTCGCCCTATCAATTCTATGATCACAGGCCTTATCACCACCTACCCAAGTTGCAGTTTGATAGTCACGAAGTCCCCAATATGGCGGTGATGTCACAACACATTGGACCGATCTATCATCTATGTCCTTTATTTTTTCTAGCACATTGCCTTGTAATATGGTATTTATCTGCATTTGTTAAACTCTTTTGTTATCTTCAAATAGTGGGCGAATTCTTTCTGCAACTGCTTGGACCACATCAACGGTCACTGCATTACCTGCCTGTTTATATCTTTGTGTGTCGCTCATCTCGACCACCTTACCATCTATCTCACCATACTTATTATGGTTATCGTTAAAGCCTTGTAAGCGATTGCATTCCACTGGTGTGAGCCTGCGAATACTTGTATTATTAATGACCTTGATACCATTTCTTCTTGCGGACCTACTACAGTGTTGAGTGACTGTAGGTGTTACACCATCATCCTTAATCTTATTGTTATAATCATCTAATATTTTAGGTTGTATCGTATATTGCTGCATACCAGTATCCAATGTCTGTGCTTCACCTTTACCTACTCTACCTCGCCTGGTCTTACTATTCGGTACAGAAAAATTGATCGAATCACCTTCACCTGCTTCTGCGTAACCTTTCTTCGTGGCTTCTGGAACCTGAACCATAGTCATTCCTTTGCAGTTACCACCTGAGTGTCCTGGATGTTGGAGTGTATTTGCGACTTTTGCATTCCTGTTGTCAGAGATCTTACCTGGTTCTCCGATAGGAAATACTTGTGGTCCACCTCGGTTTCCAATATATCCGACAATGTATATCCGCTCTCTATTTTGGGGTAGCCACCAGCGAGTATTGAGTAATTGGAATTCAATGGTATACCCAAGGTCACTAAGAATTCTGTAGATGACAGTAAATGTTCTTCCATTGTCGTGACTAAGTAAGCCTTTAACATTTTCGAGTACCAGACAGGATATTGGGTTCCCACTATCTCTGTAATGTCTAAGAATCCGTGCGATTTCAAAAAATAAAGTACCTCTGGTGTCATCAAATCCGAGTCGTTTTCCACCCATGCTGAATGCTTGGCACGGAAATCCGCCACAAACGATGGCAATGTGATCTGGGAGATCTCTTCCTGGTTGAATAAGTTTAATGTCACCTAGTTCCTCTGCCTTTGGGAATTTATGTTTATAAACTGCACTGGCATATTTATCTATCTCACTGAATCCCACCCAGTCAAATGTATATCCTGCCTGTTCAAAGCCTTTATGAAAACCACCAATGCCACTGAATAGATCTAGCATTCTCATTAATATACAGGAAAGTCTAGATAGTTATAAAATGAGTCTCTTCTTTTGCTCTGATTGTTCTTCGCCCTTTTGAATGCCAACTGCATTCTCGCCTGACCTTCCCAGGATATATACGCTATTTTTCTTATGGGAGTAAAGAATATCGCAAAAATATCTATCTCATGCTTTGCCTTGATGTGTTTTCTAAAGTCAACTTCCAGGGAAGTAGATGTCTTGGATGTATTCAATGTTTTAACCTGAACTTTCTGATAGGATTTACCTGTGTATACCAAGATATCCACACCTTTGTCATCTACAATAGGTTTATAGACCTCAAATTCTGGGTAATTGATGGTCAGATCGTGAATAACTGCCGTTTCGCCAATAATTCCAGTCTTTAGGGTAGAAACTTGTCCCTTATCTTTCGTATTTGGAGCTTTTTCTTTCGCAGTCATACCTAACTATACCCATAATTAGGCTCTGGAATAGGTAATTCTATACCACAATCGGCACATACCATCCCTTCAATAACATTGTTCTCAGGTTCTGCTGCTTGATATTCTTCATTGTCATGCTCACAATAATTCTGATATAGGCAATCCTCGCACATTCTTTCTTCAGGGTCCCCAGAAAGTGCATCATATTTATGCTCACATCGGATACAAGTAAGCATTAGAGTTCTTTTTTTAATTTATATATTTCCAGGGCATGAATAAATATCTTCGCACCGATATCCAATGTATCTCTGCTAATGGCATGATAGTGAAAATCACCAGTCTCTTTGTCCAATCTTAATATAACACCACCATCTATCTTCGCCTTTGGTTGTATCTCTTCATACATTGTTGTGTAGAATCCTAATTGTGGCTTCATTTCGTCATAAACATCCTTACTGGTTTTAATATCATATATATATAGTTTCTTCCCGATCTTAAAAACACCATCGGCAGTACCACCTACTCTATGCTTTTCTGAGACAAGTTTCATTTCTGCTGCCACAAACTTAGGTTTGGTTTGAGATCGCCATTCTTTGAATGCCATCAATGCTTTCATTGCTCTGGTCGTTTGGTTCTCGGTCCAATCTTCACCGATCTCATAGTCAACACCATTGATATCTGCTTCACATAGGGCATGGGCCAGTGTTCCAGTATCGGCAGCATCTTTTGTATATGCATGAGGATCCTTCCCTTCTTTGACCATTCGGATTCCCCAATTCATCAATATCGATTTATTCCATCCCAATTGACTATTCAGGATAGTTGTCACAGATGGCACTACTGTTCCATCCTTTAGTTTATATTTAGTGTGTACTTTGAATTTTCCCATTATTTTCCCCATTTGTCATTACTGACGATCTGTGCGATCACACCATATACAGAAAGGTCTTGAAAAGTGTCTTTTAGACTTTCTTCTACGGCTGTCTCGCCTTTGTTATTGTGTAATATGTTCAATAATCTTTGAACCTTGTCATTCATCCTAATGGCCAGTGCCAATAGTGATAATTCTTTATTTCCACCCATAGATATATTGCCTGGGCCATAGTCATGTTGTTTTTTAGCGAACAATTCATACTGCTCTTTATTGATCCGTTGAAATTCTTTCATTGTTTCTGGGAACTTTAACTCAACTGTTTTCGTTATATCTTGCATCCATTTTCCTTTTCATGTGTTTTCTCCACCAGAGATCTAACCGATGGAAATCGTGTATTACAAACCAGGTCCGTATCATTTCTCCAGATGTATAATCTGTATGTAGCAACCAATCTCTAACCCATCTCATTTTAAACAGCATCGTTTGTATTTCTTCTGTGACCCGCAAAAGCATTCTTGATTCCTGCCCACCAGCTTTTTGGCTTGTTCTGTTGTGATGGTGAATGGGTTCTTTTTATATTTTCTGATAAATCCACCGTATCCACCTTCTTTTCTGATGAGCCTTGTCTTGATGCTAACTTGGCCTGAAGTCTTCTGATGTTTCTTCTGCGTACCCATTCTGAATTGGGATACTTCTTCTTGTGGTGTTTTGTCTTTGGCATTACTCATTTTCCCCCATGCATCCTACATAATGCTCTTTTTTTCCCAATAGTTGGAATACCTCTTGGGTAATATTTATATTCTCTCTCTCCGAATAATGATATGTTTGACCAGACACCGTTACATTCTGGGCATACCATTAAGTAGTCATCCGTTTTCCCTGCTGAACGACCTCTTTTTTTCTTTGTTTTGACCTCGGTAATGGACATGAGTGTAAGTTCTCCTGTATTTTATTATTTGATCTAGCACGAGAAGCTCCACAATAAATGTGGCCTTTGTAATGTGTGCAAAATCCGCAACTTTTGTGATCTTTTAGTGGACACGGCTCAAACATTTCAAAAAGAATTCGTAGTCCATGACCACTTTGTTTCGTTTTCTATCTCCTCGGAATACCAATATATCAGCATTACCAAGTTTGAAATATTTTGGTTCAGACTTTCTTCGCTTGGCCTGACCTTTTATCTTTAGTTCATTATGCTTAATGACAAAGTCAACATCAGATGGCAGACCAAGTGATCTGCCATCTGAACCAAAGGCACGAATAGCACTTAGACCTTGCTTTTTAGCAAGATCCACGCATTCCGTTTCGTGGCGATACCCTTTTTGTTTAGGTGATTTTAGAATGGTAGATCCTCTTGTTCTTCTTCTTCATCAGGCTCTGTTCTATCAAAAGGACAATCATTTCCGCTATTATCTTCAAGTAACTGCACGGCATCTAGGTACATGGATATGTATTTCTTTCCATTGACATCTGTTTGCTTTGCAACAAATCTGACATTAACAACATCACCAAAGTCAGGCACTTCTGCTATTTTTTCCTGTTTACCATTCCATATCTCAGGAAATGTTGTTTTATCTCTATATAGAGTTGACTTGAATGTCTGTTGCTCTCCGTATGTGTCATGTATCTTATTCCCAGAAAGTTCTCTTGTTTTGCCGAATTCTGTTTTGATCTTCGACAAGATAGCTTTAAAAGTTCCTTCCACGCTCACAGTGATATTGTGATTTCCTTGTTTATCGAATTGAGTATCCAATGATGCAAGGTGTGAAAAGACAACTGGCACTGGTCCTGTTTTAAATACCTTTTTCATGGGCTTTGCTTTAGCTGCCATATTGACTCCTTATTGTATGTGTATTATTGAATTTATTGTTACCATTGCAAATAGTAACGATAGCATTATGATGACCGCATTCTTCCATATTATATATGCAAGTGATCTAATCAATTATCTCATACTCCAGACCATATTGTTCGCATTTTTTAACGACAATGGTCTTTATAAAATCTTGGCCATCAGCATCAAGTGATCTCACACCAAAAGATGATCCACCTTTATTATATATATCATATTCATTTCGTTCGATCAATGATGATATCAATTTCTTAATATGATACATCGAATGTTTTTCATTTGGTCTAATGATCAATTTCATGAGGGGGAAAGGATTTTGGTTTGGATAGAACGGGATCTTTCCCCCTCTGATGCGGAGTTCCCAAAGGATTGTAGTTGTAGGTGGGAACTCTTAGGGAGCAATCTGCCAGATGGCAGAATCGATAAATGATCTGAATGCAAATTTTGTTGTCCTTTGGCTATGTGGTAGCATTTTTAAAATTCTTTTATTAATTATTGAATAGATCTGTATATCTAACCTTCAAAGCATCCGCACACTTATTCTTATAAAGAAGGCTAAAATTCCTCTTACCATATATCATTTTATGCATATATGCCCTGGTTATATCGAGTTGTCTAGCAAGCCATGCGATGGATCGTTCTTGCGTTTTCAATTCGTTCAGGAGTTCTTGGTTTTCCATTTAAATACCTTTACATCTAATTAAATTTGTTATCAAAGTGTTGCCAGAGTATATTAATACCATCACTAAAAAAACAACTATTATTTTATACTTGTCAACATATTGTTACCTATTGTAACTTACGATAGTAATAAAAAGGTAATAAAATGGCATACATAGAACCACATCCAACCGACAAGAAAAAGCATCGTATCAGATGGTATGATCACCAGAATGGTGTCCGTGCCTGTGAGACATTCATAGGTACTAAAAAAGAAGCTGAAAAGGAATGTCAATATTGGACACGAAAGGAACAAGAGATAAAGAATGGGTTCCTTCCAGGTCGTGTGAATATGGTTGCAACACTTGGTGTTTTGGAAGAATGGTTCTTTAATATAGGACTAAGGTGGAAGAATGACCACCGTGAAGAACCTATTGATGAAAAGACAATATACTTGTATAAAAAATCCCTTAAACAATTTATAGATGTTTTTGGAAAAGATTGCCTTGTTAGTGCTATATCATCTGCCAAATACAGAGAATATTTTCCTAATAGAAAATTAAATGGTCTCAATGTGGATATTAGAGCAATGATCACCATTATCAATACTGCTATTAGACATAAGAACAAATTGATCACGGAAATGCCAACGGAACTATTCACATATAATATAAAGCACAAGACACCATTCTTTTTAGAATTTGATCAGGTTAATAAGATATTATCATTGGATATGGATGAGTATTATCAGAACAAGACTTGGGATTTTGATAGGGATGAAACAATGAAGATATTCATGCTTTATTTGTTTACAGGATGCCGTTTAAATGAACTTTTATCACTTACTTGGGACAATGTTAACTTTGAAGAAAATAGCATCGTAGTGACAGGAAAAAGAAAAAAGGTTCGTAAGATATTTGTGACCAATACCACGATGGAAATATTAGTTTCACTAAAGGATAGGGAAAGGCCAATGCCCTATAGTCCCCATAAAGTAAAGACCAGGTTAGATGATATCAATGAGTTCTCTGGAATTAAGTTTACCACACATAATCTTAGGTCCACTTGTGGATCCTTCATGCTATCCGCAGGATGTTCCATAGAAGAGGTATCAGAACATCTAGGACATGAGGATATTCAGACCACCAGGAAATGGTATGCTAGGATCATAGAGGATAAGAGAAAGGATGCTACAAAAAAGATGGAGAAATTGACACTTGGTCTGTCTATTTAAAATTCTTCTTCTATTTTCATTTGTATATTATATATGTCGTGTGCCACTTGTGACATTTCTAGTGAATTTTGGGCAAACCTTGCAAAGATATGTTCACTTTCTGCATTACTAGCGGTACTATCTTTATCACAAGAGAATATAAATGGCAACATTGGGCCATTGGTCATATTCCATATATCCTCAACAACGGCATCATCATCAAAATCTTTTATATGATATTCATCGGGCATTACATCTGTAGATGCTAAATGACTGAAATTCATATCATAAACCAAACGACCACCATACAAGTGTCTATCGGAAGATGATGTTGTAAATGGCGATTTAGATGTGGATGATCCTGTCCTTCCATGACTCGCCATATTTACATATCTTTGTCCACCAATTGATTCTTGTAAGTTGACCTTATCAAAAATCACAGACCGCTTTAGGTTTAAATCTGGTGAGTGTGGCATATCGTAGTATTCACCTACAATTATTTGACCAACTGTAAGGTCTGTGCTACTATCCCATGTATCATCTGTGGCTGCACCAGTACCAGAACCAGCTCCTTCAAATTGAACACCCCAATATCGAAGATCTTGTTCATCAAAAGTAAAAATTGTACTACCATCTGTAGCTGGTTGTATTACTACACTCTTATTATTACTAGCAGCAGTAATTGTGTCAGCATTTACTATCTGCGTAACATTCTGACTACCCCAACTCACATCGGCTGTATCAGCATTCCCAGCATCAACTGCCGTGACATCACTAGCATCATCTCCAGCAGTTATTCTTATTTTTCCACCAGAACTCTCTAAATTATGATTTAATATTGCAATAAATGATTGCTTTGGACTTGCACTCTGTAGATTAAGAGTCACCAATACTTGACTATCTGTATCTCCAGATGTGTCAAATGAAACAAGATTTAAAGGCCTGCCATCAAATAACTCCGCTTCTGAGCCTGTTTGTATTCCTCTAAAAGCAGATGCACCTGATCCGCTAGTTGCAGTTACATCAAAATTTCCATTCTGTGCCACACCTCTACTCAATAGATATTGTATGTAATCTATGTAAAATCTTGGTGTTCTGACATTCATATTAGCCATTTTATATCTCCCTAGCTGTAATTGATAGTTTTCCTGGTGTTCTTCCTGTGGATGTCACGATCATTTTTAAATTATTCCATGTTCTTGAATTATGACCCATTGGTGTTTCAGGGAACATATTATTCTCATCAAATTCGATGATACTCCCAACTTCAAGATCATAGTAATATGGATTAACAATATCACAGGATACGATCAATTTAATGTTCCCAAATATATTGTTATAATACGCAGCAAATGAATCATTAGGATCGTCATTCCCAGGATTAGTATCTGTATCATCACTATTTTTAGTGATCTTTGCTGTAAGCATATTTAAAGATATGTCTTGGATATTTTCTTTAGATTTAATATTGTATTTCCCTCTAGCATTATTTGTCGTATCTTCGGTTGTAACTGAATTTAAATACCTTCTTTTTTCAGCAGGATGCCTATTATAATTAATAGTTCGCTTAGTGATCAATTCATTGTAAGGACTGACTTTAACACTTATATTAGATATATCATATTTGCTTAATGTATATTCTGTGGATGGTGAATTTTTAATGTGTATATATTGAGGACTGCCATCAGATTTATATCTAAACACGAAACCACCTTCATACTGCATCCTTTCTAATGCTTTTTTTAATTCAACTGGTTCTAAAGCCCACCATCTTATTTTCCAACCTGATCTATCTGATGTGAGATCACTTGATGTACCATCATCCCACCCATCAGGATCTGTTGTATCTAAACCTGCGAATCTAATAAGCATATCCCTATGTGCTTCATGTATATCATTGATCGCACCATTAGAGCCTGACCAAGATTCTGTTAGTCCATTAGCACCACAGTATAATGTATCAATACTATCCAATGTCTGTATCGCTGCTTCTTTATTATTTGCAAAATCTAAATTGGCCTTTATATACAATCTCGCATCATATACTCTCAATGTAGCCGATGCACCAGTATATGTTCCAGATACTATGGCATTATCAATTTTGCATCCATAATTGGTAGGTAACTGACCATTGTCTAAAGTAAGAGTAGTTTTATTTGTTGCAGTTGCGGATTCAGATCCAGGTGAACTTGACCAATTAAAATCTGATATTATATCTGCATTTGCAAGATTCGTGACAGATACTGTACCAGCAGGACCCGCACTTGATGCTGTTAAAGATGTGATCCTTTGAACATAAAATTCAGATTTCCCTTCTGTTATAGTTCCAATAATGCTTGGACAATCCAAGTAAAGGTCTTTTGTATCATTAAAACTTCCAACTACTTCTGAAGCTCCTGATGTAGCAGTAGCACTTGCATAAGATGAAGATGTGTCTGATGTGTTTTGAGTATCCACTGCATTTACTGGATTTCCAAATTCATTTGAAGATGAGCCTTGCTCTATAAATCCTTTAGTAATAAATCCTCTAAATAGATCATGTTCAATAATAGTAGAATGACCATCACCATCAACTGTGGCAGTATCTCTATAACTATTATCAGATTTAGTTAGCGGTATGAAAGCATCAATTTCTTTTTCATAAATATGCAACCTAGCATCCGAACTTAATAATTGTGGTTGTAAGCCTTTTAAATATGATGATGAACGCTGTTCAACTGGACAAGGGTATAATGATGTGGAAGAACAGAATGCTTGTGAAGCTCTAGTTGATGTGTTCTTTGTAAAATCTCCATATACTACAGGGAAATAGTTATTTTTATCTGTCTTGGCCTGTGGTATAGTAATAAAATCCCAAGGGCGATGAGAAGTAAGAGACAATGTGATCTTATTTCCATCTGTAGCAATATCAATAAGTCTAAATGAGCCTATTTGCACAGGTGAATCACCATCTATTTTAGAAAATATCTTAACCTCTTGATTGATATAACTTCTTGTACCACCAAATAACTCTTGAGATATGGGTAAACCCTGATGACTTAGGTCTGGAATTGTCACTGACACATTAGATGTTTTTGATACTGATCTATTTAGATCTATGGATTCACGAATAGATGGTTTATTTAATATTGCACCAACATAGAATACGCTATCATATGTTATGTCTGAGAATGCTAATGGAAGAAAGTTCTGCCAATAAACTTGAGTATTATCATTGTGCGTTACTGCTGTAGTGCTCATAGCACCTCTTATAACAGTCAATGTGTTAGAAGATACACTAGACACTTTCATGATCTCATTATCAACTTTGATATGATCACCAGAGGTAAAGACCGTTCCATCATCTACATCTACATCTGTTTCAGAGTTATCGAGTGCTTCATTTAATAGATTAGCACTTCCATCTGCTTGGGTTATAGCACTGAAAGCACCATCACCATTACCTTGAGCATCACCATTGAAATATCCAAATTGATATAACCAATTTTCAATAATATTAGATTTTTTTATTGCACTACCAAATGCCATTAGGCGAGATCCATTCTTTTTGCTTTTTCTATAGCTGGTAAGATACTTTCCACAACGGTCTCATCTATTAATGGTGCAGAAATATTTACAACCACATTACCAGAAGGGCCATTAATATTAGGACTGCTTTCTGGAGTGATCTGCACCCTTTCTCTTCCACCAGGGTTATCTCCAACCATGATCATTTGGGGACCATCGGTAATAAAATCACCACCAAGTGCATATGCTGGCGGTTTTTGAGCTAGGACCAATCCAGCTTGTGCTAAACCTAGTGCTTTAATAATAGGAACTAATGCTGGATTAACGACTGCTGCCTTCATAACTCCTTCGGCTGCTTTCATATAAATACTTGTAAGTGCTGATGCTTGTTCTATTCTAAATCTTGTTACTGCTTCGTCTTTAAATCCTGAAAGAACCCTTTCTTCCATTTTTTTCTGTTCATCAGAGTTTGCTTCTTTATATTTTGCTGTTTCTCTTAGAGTGTTTAATTCAGCATCTTGCCTTTGTTTCATATTAGATTCCCACATTGATGTGGTCTCACTTAGCATTGACATTGCTTCTCTATTCGCTTCTTTCCTTAAACTGTCTGCTTCAGCACTTACTGTTAACCATCTAGCAGTTATTTCATGTCGTTTTTTTAATAACTCATTACCTTTGATCAATCCTTCTTCTGCCATTTTTTCTAATGCTAAACTTTCATTAGCTACTTTATTTCTTTCAATCTTATTACCCATGTATTTTCTTTCACCTAAATTGGCTTCAGCTAATATGGTCGTTATTCCTTTTAATGATCGTAGTTCATAATCAAGTGCGATTTGCTGTTTTTTTATTGCATCCGTTACAAGAGTTCCAGCAGCCCCAAATTCTTTTTGTCCTTTTATTAGTTTTTCTTGTTCTTTTCTAAATGCTGCATATGCTTCTAAAAAATTCAATAAAATACCTTTATTCCATTCGCCATCAAATGTTTTACCAATAACACCTACTGCCATTTCAGTGCTTTCAGCTAAAGTTAACATTAATGATGTCCACCATGTTTCTATAGGTATAACAGCTTCACCTATTCTTTCTGTAGTATCAGATAGTTTCATATTAAGTTGGTCCAATTGACCTAATGGTGTTTCTGCTAATGATCTTGAAAGCCCTTTATAATTCTTATCTAATTCTTTTAATAGAAAACTTGCTTCTTCAGTAGCTCCATTTGCTCTTGCTTGTTTCAAGGCTGTTTGGTCTATGACCACACCAGCTCTGGTCAATGCGGTTGCCTGGCCTGTAAATGCCTTACCAAGCATTTTTGCTGTTGATATAAGGTCTGTTTGAGAACCAACCGAAAGGTCAAGCATTCTTTCAGTTAATGCAGCAATAGTATCTTCAGTTAACTGAAATGTAGCTAACTGAGCTTGGCCCATAATGATCTGTTCATCACCAAAAGTGGTTACAGCCTGTAAGGAAGCAGCAAGTTCTTGGAGATTTTTAGAAGCATTGCTTGATGTTCCAGCTATATTTTTTAAACCTCTGGTCAGTAATGTTTCAGCTTCTATTTGCTTTCTATATGCCGCCACTAATCTTTTTGTGCCAGCCAATATGCCACCAAATGCAAAACTGACTAAAAGCATATTATTTCTTAATGCACCAACAGATCTCCTTAGACCTTCTGTAGACAGACGAAATCTATCTAGTCCTTGTTTTGTTTTATGGATATGCTTTTGTGCTTGTGGAAAACCTTTAAGGTTAATATTAATGTCGAAACTGTTTTTAGCCATCTTGTTCTTTCCTTAGTATTGCTTGATATTCATCATCTATAGCCGAAAAGATGACTACTCTTTCATATTCTGCATCATCAATATTACTAGCCAAGGGAATATTAAATTTCTTCATCGCCATGTATTCCTCTAAGACCATACTGATTTCTAGGTCTCTAAAATAGTATGAATCTGCACATAGTATTAAATTGTGATATAAATTAGTGCCTGGAGTAAATCTGCTTTTTTCACTCTCTTTTAAAATACGGTCGATCTCACACCATAATTCATTCTCATCATAAGTAATAACTTTGTGTAAGGTTGGACTTTTTGCTTTATAAGGGAATACTAGGTCTCGTGTGGCTATATTGTAATAACTCATCCACATTCCTACACGAGCTTTAATTACTTTTTTTTAGATGGCTCTTTATATTTATTATAAACAGATATGAGCACTTCATCTATTTGATTATCATCCATATCTTCAAAAGTTTTCTCAGGATCATCAAAAGCAAAATCCATTATCCATTCCATTATATTATAGAATTTAGTGGCTTCAAATTCTCCCTCGCTAATGGAATTGATCTCTACCTTATGTAGTGCTCTTCTGTCTCGGAAAGTGAGATCATTAACCTCAAATTCTCCGTGATTGGTCTTTACTGTCATTAAGATATTTTATAATCTAATAATGAACCTGATCCATCAGCAGTTCCTTGAAATGGTAATTCAATAAAAACACCATCTTCCCCTGCATAATCCTTATTAAAACCAGTAAATTTTGCTGTTGGAATACCCAAGTGACAAGTAGCACTTCCTATCGTTGCATGATCACCAAATACTATTGCAGTTGATGTTCCCCTCAGCCAACTATCTAATAGGCCAATAGTGTTATCATCCATTTTGACCGTAATAGAGCCACTTACATCTAATAAACCACCACGAGTATATTCTTCTGGTTGTCCAAACACAGCACTTGTTGAACCTGGTGATGCTTCCGTTAAAGAAGCGTGTCCTACTCTTTTTGCTGGATTTGAGATCGTAACGCTAAATGCTTTACAAACAACCGCATTACCACCTATTGTAATTGCATCCATTTGAAATAGATCAAGATTCCATCCACCAGCGGCAACTGATGTAGCATTCACAGTAATTCCAGAGTTGTCATAGATAATAGGTCTAAATCCAGAGTACATTGTGCCAGATGTTGTCAATTTTCCACCATTAGTAGCAGCATCCCAAGCAAGTGTCATTTCCTGCACTACAGAACTATACATATAGCGACCTTTATCTGCATCAGGAGATATAATTTGCAAAGCAAGGTCAAAATTATTAGCAGAACCATTATCGTAAGTATTGGTTGCAGCATTTCCTATTATTGCTTCCGTTGCATCTGGAGCAGCATTTTCTGCAACACTTGTTACTAAAGCATGAAATAATGCTTCGTTTTCTGGAACATAATTATCCCATGCCCATGTATATTCACCACCAGCAGCATTCGCTGCGGCATGAGCCGTAACATGATCTGTAGGTCTTATTACCCTCTGCCCTGTTCTTTCCAATACCTCTGTACTATATCCACCAGAGAAATCAATGTCATTGATTTCTGGCAGTCTCATGTAATACATAGTACCACCAACTGTAGCTACTCCAAAATTGGATGTATGCAATCCAACAGCTACTTTAAATTGTTTTCCTGAATAAGTTGCCATTATTTGTCTCCTTTACCCTTGACCTCTGTAAGCATTTTTTCATCTAAGAACGGTTTTGCGACACTTGGTTCAAGTTCTACTGACTTTCCTTGTTTTAGTTGTATGTGTTTTTCTTCACCAATACCACTGAACCCATCCATAGCATTGTTGTGATAATTATCATTTGCCTTGTATTTCATAATGTCTCCGTGACTGCACAGTTGAATTGTAAATTCACACCAAGTAATGTTGTATCATCTTCATTGCGACTATAAGTTATAGACTCTATCCTTCCATCATGCCACTTATAGCTAGAGCTTGGATTATAAGCTGTATTGTTGTATATAAGTCTTTTCATTCTTTCTGCGATCTCTGTGACCTGTTTAACACTATTCTTAGTATAATTACCACCAGATTCCAGTTGATAACTAATACTTAGGCCATATTCTCTCGATTGGCCTTTGCTTATTAAAGTGATCAAGTTATCATCTGATGGTGTTATCAAAAAACTCTGATTGCCTTCATGCTCATCAAAGTAGATCGGAATACTAAACTCATTCGCAATCAAATTATGTAAGCTATCGACAACCCTATCATAGATGACATTCTCATATGTGATCGCCATCTATCTACACCTTAAAAGTTGACATCATCGGTATATTTGACCTGATCTGATCTGGCCAACAGGTATCTCTGAACTTTGAAATGTTACTGCCCATTCATCATTTACCGTATAAACTCCAGCTTGGAATCTAAGATACGCACCATAAGCAAGAGATTGATAATCTCCAGTTATCGTTTCACCATCAACTACTTTATGTGTCTTTAAACCTGTACTGTCCTTAACATAGACATCGTACTTAACTCCACTTGCACTACCAACAGCAAAGGTTCCAGCAGTGCTAATAACAACTTTTACCTCATCATAATCTGTATGTGGCGGTTGATCTACTCTAATGTCCTCGATATAACCTGTGCTACTTGCATTAACAGAAACCTCACTGATCACTCCAGATTCTGAACGAAAGGATGTCTCATTCCAAAGTACATATTCATTTCTTTTTAGTTTATCAAGTAAACCATTTCCATCAGGACTTAATGCCATTGCTTCTATCACTTCAGCTCTTTCAGGATCTTGGGACCTAATAAGATCTGCACAGGCAAGTACGGCATTGATCCTTACAACAATAAAATCATAATCCCTGGCTGATGCACCCTGGTAAGTAGAATTCCCTCTTTTATAAATAGGTCTATTTAAATACGACCTCATCCTATCTGCTTGTTCTTTGCATACGGTTGTTTTTAAACCATCCCAATCCTGACCTGCTTCAAACACCCTAGAATTCATATCTGTGACACTAGACCCGCCAATGTAGCAATCTAATCGATCGGCACTTGCTTGATACTCATATTCATTCATAGCGTTAGGTGTGTCACTTACCTTTGTTTGTTCTGCACCATCCATGTATAATTGATCTACAGAGCCAACATTGTGTAAGTAATAAAGGTTTGATGTACCTGATGCTACCCAGTTGGTAGGTAAGACTCGTTTTCTATCATACTTATCTATGTCTCCAACCACTGCCTGGAGATCTGTTGTATTATTACAAAATGCTGTGAATCTACTCATGCTATTGCTATCTCATTTCTATTATTAGGCAAAATGGTTACATCTGGTATCTTTGTGTTATGTATCAAGGCCAACATCAAACTTAAGATCAATACATCGCATTCAGTTGCATAGATCTTTTCTAGTTCTTTTAACTGTCGCATAACCTCTATCAAATTTTGAATCTTTTCTGAATCATCCATATTTGGTTACGATCTCTGCAAAATGTTCTGGTGTTCCCTTCCCTTTGGCAGAATTATAGAATTTCTTCCAATAAAATGCCTGATCTTCTAATGTTCTGGGTAATGGCTTTGGAACTCTTCTGTAATGCAGTCGGCAAAATATGATCTGTGCTGCTATATTCGTAGTGAGAATGAATCTCCAATCATCCTCATTTGGGTTAAGAAAATATTTCCAATCCAGCATACATACCTCTGCCACCTTTTTCATTAGTGACTCACGATATTTTAAATAGTTATCACAAATATCAACAGCCACCCAAGGTTCACACTGAAAGAAACCTCTTGCTGGGCCTTTCATCTGCTTTAAATAAACATATTTAGATTCAACTAGACCAGTATTGTAAACCAACTCCAATGCTCTTTGGTCAGCATACTTCTTACCTAATAAATTGATCACACCATGTATGATGTCTCTCATTTGACTGCTATCTACCACGCTTCTTCCTATATTGATTTGCAGTACGGCCTTGTGATTTCAATGCCTTATTCTTCTTATTGCGTAAACGCTTACGATCCTTTGCTTTCTTATTTGGCATTATTTACCTTTAAATACACCTTCTAATACATCTGTTACAACATCTACGATCTTTTCAAAAAATATCTGTTCTTTTTCTTCTGATACAAATGGGATATCGATTCGTTTGTTAATTGCAGTAGCAATGCTATCTGACATCTCATCGGATGCTAGGTGATTCATCGCTTCCTCTCTCATTTTGTCTGCTTGATCTTCAGCAAGCTTGACAAGCATTCCTTTTAGGTCCATTATGACTCCTTCATTTTCTTTGCTTTTAATACCAAGTAATAAATATTTATTGCAAACATTACGCACATTAAAACACCAGATATTAGATCTGTGTAATAAACCAATCCTAAACTTGTACTGATCCCACTAACTTTTACGCTATCCATTAATCCATCCACCTATTATGTTTTATTAAGTGCCACATTCTGTGTTTAAATATTGTCCATAACAACCCAATTAATGTATCAGATTCGTACACCCCTGCTTTACATACATATTTATACATTAATGCCTTCCATTTATTCGACTCATAGAGCCTTTTAATTCTGATACCTGATTATCCAGGTCATTGATCTCCTTTGTAATAGCATCAAACTTTCTATCTAGTTTATCATCACTAGAATTCCATCTTCCAATAAGCTTAATGATCATACCTTCCATATTTTCTAAAGTTTCTGACTGACCTCTATTTTCAACTTTTAATCTTTCCAATGCTTCTTGTTGAGCTTCGCTTTTCCGTGATAAAGACATTACTAGATATACGAACATAACACCAACTACACCTATCATCCCAGCTTCACCGTATACTGCCATAAAATCCATTATTTCTTCTTCTTCTTACTTAACTTTTGATACCACTTTAATTCTTCTTCCATCTCAGCATATCTTGCCTGTTCTTCTACTATGTGCTTTTCAACTAATTCTGTTATGGTCGTGTTGGCATCTAGCATTCCTCTTTCTAATTCTGAAATTCTCTGAATAACTGAGTAATATGAATACACAAGCCCTGCGATAACCACAGCCGACTGAAGTAACCATTTAATGTTAATTGAT
>VTLG01005223.1_pt1 | contig 36593 bp, 49 predicted proteins | sample 4694571 | NCBI WGS metagenome assembly VTLG01 (sample SAMN12604809, study PRJNA352737) | marine metagenome | biome: ENVO:00000447; feature: ENVO:00000209|ENVO:00000569|ENVO:01000036; material: ENVO:00002151; isolation source: viral sequences binned using virsorter ...
CTAGTCAAAGAAAACTTAGTCCTTTAGATCGTTTAAAAAAGGCTTCTAATTTAACACCTGCTAAAAAGACAGTCAGGCTTAGTGATGGTACGGACTTTGAGTTTTGGTGTACTCCCATGACAATGGCAGAAAGGGAGCAAGCACAGAAAGGAGCAAAGGATGACGCTAATCTTTTCGCTGTTCGTTTATTCGTTCGTAAAGCAATGTTTGACGATGGGCGGAGGATGTTTGCTGCTGGTCAAATTGACGAATTGAAGAATGATGTTAGTGCAGAAAATATGGACAAGTTGATGTTGGCAATGTTGCCAGATCAAGAGGAGGTAGATGACCTCGACCCAAAAGAATAAAAGAAGCACTTAAAAAAGATAATTTATTACAACTTGAATTAGGAGTAGCGAAAGAATTGGGCTATACGTTGCAGGAATTAAATCAAAAAATTACACAAGAAGAGCTGTTAATTTGGTCTGCTTATTTTGATCTTTTAAACGAAGAGCATGAAAATAATATGAGAAGGGCAAAGTACCGCTAATATCTATACATAACTGAAAGCTAAATGTGTCTGCTTTAATCGGAACAGTTGGAATAAGGTATGAGGACTTTGGGACACCAGCCAAATTAAAGAAGACTGCTGTTGCAGCAAAACAGACAGAAAAAGCATTTGACCAATTAGCAGGAAAGGCAGCATTAGGATCTAAAAAACTTGGATTGTTTGGTAATTCCGCAGTTGCTACAGGAGTTAAATCAAAAGTTGGTGCTGTAGGTGTTAAAGCGTTAGGTACTGCAATAAAAAGCACTTTCGGCCTTATGGCTGGACTTACTGCTGGAGTAGCAGGATTAACTACAGCATTTGGAACTTTAAAAGAAATTGAATTTGCAAGTGCAAAATTCAGGACGTTAGGAGGCGATTCAACTGACTTAGTTAATAAATTAAAACTTGTAAGTATTGAATTGAACGGATCTGCAAGTGTTGCTGAATTAACTGGAGCTGCTTATGACGTTGCTTCTGCTGGATTTGTAGAAGCTGCTGATGCTGCAATGATATTAAAAGCAGCAAGTCAAGGTGCAACAGGTGGATTTAGTGACATTAATACTGTTGGAAATGCTGCAACAAGTGTTTTAAATGCTTATGGAAAAAGTGCGAAAGATGCTGAACTTTTAGTAGATCAATTTATACAAACACAAAATGATGGAAAAATAATTGTCGCTGAATATGCACAAAACATAGGTAAAGTTGCTTCTGTTGCTGCAACAATGAACGTTCCTCTTAAAGAGGTCAACGCTGCGATTGCTCAAGTAACAGCAGCAGGTGTTAAATCTGAAGTTGCCTTTACTGGCATGAAAACAGCTCTCTTAAGATTAACTGGAGAAGCAGGTGGCAAAAAATTAGAAAAACTAGGCATTGATATAAATGCTTCGACTATTGCCTCTGAAGGATTAGCTGCAAACTTGAAAAAACTTCAAGGTTTAGATATTAAATCTCTTGAGTCAATATTTGGTCAGGAAGCTATTCAGGTGATGGCTCCATTAATAAAAGACTTAGAAAAATATGAGCAGCTAATTAAGAATCAAGAGGGCGCATCTGGAGCTGCTGCTAGGGCGCAAATTGAAGCAAGTAATACTATTGAAGGAGCATGGAAAAGAGTTACTAATTCATTTAGTAATTTATTTGCAGATCAAAGTGAATTAGGTCTATTAATCAAGCTTACCTTGCAAGGTCTTTCTGTTGGAATTGACAATGTTGCAAGGGGAATTAAAACTTTAATGTTGCCTTTCAGGCTAATTTTTAAATTTCTTAGTGGAATAGGACAAGCTTTTACAGACCAGTTTGGTAAAGGAACTTCTGCAATTGTTTTAATTACACAGACTTATACTTGGTTCCTTGAAAAAGTTGAAAAAGGATTTCAATTAGTAGAGGCTGTTGCGTTTGCTTTAGGTAAAGCTTTTGGTGCTGTTGCTTTGGCTTTTGAACCTTTATTTACAACAGTTGGAGAATGGACAAATTTTGCAGGAGAGAAATTAACAGGGTTTGGTACATGGATGCAAGACTTTTTTAAAGGAGTTGCAACTGGAGTTTCAGAATGGTTTGGAACTATTTTTTCTGGACTTAAAACACGAATCACTAATTTTTATAATAACTTGCCTGAATGGATGAAAAAAGCTCTTGAATGGATGGCTGGAGGAGTCAAAAAAGTTGCTGGAGCTGTCTCCAACACAGTTCAAGGTGCAGGAGAAAAAATTGGTGAAACTTTAAACGCATGGAATACAGATGAAGAAGGCAATTCTAGGTTTGTTGATATGAGTAAATTTCAAGAAGCAATTGCAAAAGCTGGTGGTGATATTAATAAAGCTTGGAAAGATTATCTTGGCATTGTTAAAGAAGCAAATAATGAACTTGATAAAAATAAAAATAAAACAGAAAACGGATCTGTACCTGCTGTTAATAAATTAAAGGATGCTTTTGAAGGTGTTAAAGAAACAATTGCTGGCGGTTTACATGGTGCTGTTATGGGCTTAATAGATGGAACTAAATCGCTTGGAGAATCTCTTGCTGGTATTGCTAAACAGATTGCAAGCTTGATGTTAAAGAAAGCAATCTTTGGAGCGTTTGGATTAAAGGCTGCTGAAGGTGCTTATGTTGCTAATGGAATTAGACCATTTAATCAAGGTGGTTTAGTTACTAAGCCCACAATGGGACTTGTGGGAGAAGCGGGAGAAGATGAATATATAATCCCTGCCTCTAAGATGGCTCAGTCAATGCAACGGTATTCAGCAGGTGCTAGGGGTGAATCTGTTATCCCTGGTACTGGTCAGTCTTCTTCAGGAGGTGGAGCTGATGCACAAACAACTGTTAATTACTCTGGCCCAATATTGAACTTTAACTCTGAAGAATTTGTTCCTAAATCTGCAATAGGAGAAATTATTAACAGTGCAGCTTCTAGAGGTGCAAAAGCTGGAGAAGCTAGAACATTAGCAAGCCTTCAAAATTCACGTAGTAGAAGGAGTAACATAGGATTATGAGCTTTGTTGCATTAACTAATTTTATAACAATTACTAATCCAAGTGGATCAGTAGCAAATATTCCTGACAAGTTTCAAAACGGAAGACATACTGCAATTAGTGGGTTTAAGTATCTTTCTTTTATTTATCAAGGGGCAACAAGAAACAGATCAGGTGACAATATGACCTCTTCTTTAATACTTGCTAATAGTGAATTAAGCATGAATTATGCACAGCAACTTGTTATTAATAAATATCATGTAAAAATTGAAACTTGGTTAATGACAGAAGCTTTTGAAAAAAGCAAACAATTATCAGAAGAAACATGGCTTGCTGCAAACATGAGTTACGATCCTGAAACTATTGAGCTTGTTTTAAGTTCTGCTATAGATGCTGTTGGAGCTAATGCTCCAGATCGTGTCTTAACAAGAGATCTGGTTGGGTCTTTGCCTGTTACTGGCTCGTTGCAAAACAGGTGAAACCACACCAATTAATTGGTCTTCCTTATCGTTTAGGTGCTGATCCTGTAAAGCATAAAGCAGGTGATTGCTTGTCTTTGGTTCGTACAGTATTAGCAAATTATGGTTTTACAGTTCCTCAAGGACAGCGTGATTGGTATAGAAGACTAAGAAAAAAAGACTATAGTATTTTTTTTGAAGAATTAAATAGGTGGGGAGTTGAATCACCCCCTAAACTAGGAACAATTGGTCTTTGCAAATCAGAAGATGGTTATGGAATGGCTGCTTATTATGAGGAAGGATGGATAAGTTATCAAAAAACATTAGGCGGACAGGTGGTGATTTGGTCGCCCCTAAACGCCCTTTTGGTCGAAGGCTGTTACTTCCAACGGAAGTAGAATTATGTGATGTCTTAGGAATAACTGAAGACGAATATTGGATCTTTGTAGATTCAACTGCTGCATACAACGGACAAAGGCCAAAAGGATATGAATTGATTCCTGACATAAGGAATGATGCTGTTAGTGCTTATATTGCTTCTGTTGGTGTAAAAGCTTTTTGGACATCAGTAGGAGTGGCTGTTGCTTCTGCAACTGTTTCCTATTTGTTAACACCTAAACCACAAGAACAAAAACAAGGAGGTTCAAGAAGAACTGCTGATTCTATTGGTAACAAAAAATTTGCACCGCAAGCATCTTTTAATTCGGTTCAAGCTTTAGCACAAATAGGAGATCCAATTCCTCTTGTTTTTACTAATCAAACAACAATTAATGGTGAATTATTTGGAGGATTAAGAGTTAACAGTCAGCTTTTATGGTCGCAATTTGTAAGTCTTGGTAAATATCAACAATTAAAAGCACTTGCTTTGTTTTCCCATGGAACAATAGAAACTGATCCTGATTACGAGGGTTACGCTGTAGGAGATACTCTTTTAAATACTTATAACGCTTATAAAGTAAGTCTTTATTTTAAGGATGGAAGTATTTCTGGAAACAATAGAATTATTAAGGCTGATAAATATAATCAATCCAAATTAATTATTCCAGTGAGTCAAGATAAAAATGATCCGTTTGAAATTGGTGTACCTAATAAAGCAGGGACAACAGCTCCAACATTAACAAGTAAATCTTTTAGTGGAGCCAGAAATCCTACTACACAGACAACCTTTGGTGCTTATGCTCCAATTCCTAACTGTCAAATTTGTAGATTGCCTTATGAGTTAGTACGTGCTCCTAGAGGAGCGACAAAAGAAGCTATTAGAGATATGGCAAGGAAACAAAAAAAAGTTGAATTTGCCAGATGGCCTACAAGAGCTGGTTTTATACAAGTTAATAATGTAAAAACAAAAGGTTTAAAAACTCTGAACGAAGGTGATGAAATTTTTTATCAGATAATAGGAATGGAAAGCGGTGAAACTAATGCTTTACAAAGAGTTTATGACAACGATAAAAGTACAGCAGGTTATCAAGAAGACAAATCAGGAGATGCTTTTAACTACAGACCTCATGGTGTAGATGACGTTGACGGTTTAACAACTTCAATTAGAGAAAATACAGATAATTTATTAGCAGTTGGAGAACAATATTTGTTAGGAACAGCTCTCGTTATTTGTACTGAAGCAAAAAACGCTATCCCTTGGACAATTCAACAAACTAAACATTATAAATTTAAAGTTGTAGAAGCTGGTGAGTTAGATATTCCTGTTGATAATGCAGATTTAAGTAAACATTGTCAAAACCCATTATGGTATGACCCTAACACTTATGGATTCAACTTTGGTGGTGATGATGATAGAGATGCTCGTTATAGTTTAAGTGATTTACGTCCAATCTTTTGGCAACAATTAATTAGCGATACTGAGTTTAACTATCCTAGAGGATACCAAGATTTATATTATGCCCATGATATTTACACAGGTCAAAGAGTTGCGTTAGCAACAGTTACTAATAATAGAAAATGTGATGTAACTGAAATAGGAATTAAATCAACAGTTTATAAACGTATTCAATTTGCAAACGTTAAAAGCCAACCTAACGAAGAAGCATTAGACAATCTTTTTAAAGATCGAACAAATATACAATTAGGCCAAGTTTCAATGTATATAGATAGATTTTCTTTGTTTATGTTGCAAGCAAGACGAATAGGAGATTCAAATTGGCAAGATTTAAAAAATACTTTATCTAATCACACGGGATTATTTGCTATTAAAGGGAATACTCCTGAATCTCAATATAATGCAATTACAATTTCACACCCTGCTCTAGACCAATATGAATATAGGTTTAAACCTTACGCTGGTAATTACATAACTAGAAATGAAAAATGGAATCAAAGATTTAATTTATTAACAACAGATTCTAGTGGAACAGGACAAGTTTCACATTTTTCAGCAAGTACTACTTTTGGCACTTTTGATGTTGCTTTTACTGGAGATGAAGGCTTCACAATTACACAGGATGTCGCTAGCAATCCTGAATGGCAATTAGGAGAAACATTAACATCTACTGTTGGGACAGTTTCAAGTGCAAGGCTTAATGGAGCAACAAGTTGGGTTGAAAATCCAAACTTTAACGGAGTTATTACAGAGTATAAGAAAGAACTTGTTCAAACTTTTAATGGAAATCATCAATACAATATTGTCTTATGGAATCAAACAAATGCACCAGGATGGGCAGCCGTTCACGGTTGGGGTTGGGTTTTATATGGTGTCCCTGGTCAGCCTGAAATTAATTTAGGAAAAATGTGGCCTAATGCAAATACAGCTTGGAATCAAGTCGGTTTTATTTTCCCTAATGGTAAAACTTATGTTCCATTAGACCCTAGTATTTATGCACATCCAAATGGTAACAATCATCATTTTTGGGTTGGGGTGGAAGAATATAGATATTCAACTCGAACTGTTCTACCTCTTTCACATTTTTCTGGGTCGGTTGCTGTTACAGGTGGAAGTGGTACTGGACTGAAAGTTAATTTAAAAGTTTATAAACAAGAATATCAAACAGGGCAATATTATTACAAAGCAGATTGGACTTTAGACCCTAATAATTTAGGCACAGGTTATAAAAATGGTGAAACAGTTGTTATCCCTTGGACAGCAGTAGGAGGTGCTCAAAAAACTATTAATGTTCAATTGTTAGTACAAACTCAAAAAATAACAACAAGGTCAGCACAAAACTTTAATCCTTATGATGCTTTAACTGATTGGAATGTTTATGAAGGAGATGAAAATAGTAATCGTACTAATCCAGAACACGAAATAGTGTATGTAAACGAAATACTAAAACCTGCTACAAATGCAAGTGATGTAGAACAACCTGCAAAATATAGCAATTTGGCTTTTGCTGGTATTAAAATTAATAGTTCTAAAGAATGGGCAAATTTTAGTCAATTTTCTGCTTACTTTAAAAAAGGAATTGAAATAGAAAAATTAACTACTAGCGGGAAAGGAGCTTCAAATTTATTTCCTGAAATTGCTTATGCATTATTAACAGATACAAAATTAGGAGCAGGGAAATTAGTAGGAGCAAATTCTGTAGACCGTACTGCAATGGCTAATGCTGCGAAATATTGTTCTAAAAATCAATTTTTTTGGGATGGAACAATTAGTTCTAAATTAAATTTAAGAGATTTTATCTTTGAACATGCTGGTTATTGTTTATTAGATTTTACAATTATTGGAGGGAAATTTAGTCTTAAAGCTTCTGTTCCTGTTAATGCAAATAATGAAATTGATAAAACAATTTTACCTGATATAAAATGCTTGTTTACTGATGGCAATATTAAAGATCTACAAGTTTCATTTTTAAACCCAGAAGAAAGACAAACATTTAAGGCGGCTGTTCTTTATCGTGAAGAAAAAACAAATGGTTTTCCTGAAACAAAATCTTTATTGATTAGAGAAAATGATCCTTATGGGTCTGACACTGATCCTATTGAAACTTTTGATTTATCTTCCTTTTGCACTTCACGCCAGCAAGCAATTTATTTCGCTTACTTTGCTATTAGATCAAGACGTTTAATTGATCATGGACTTACTTTTAAAACAGCTCCTCAATATGTTCAAGGATTAGCCCCTGGCGATTATTTTAGGTTGGTTAGTGAGGTTAGTCATACTTCAAGGTTTAGAAATGGAGCGAAGTTAGAGGATGGAACAATTGTGAGTAAAGACGATGTTTCTGGATCTGAAAATGTTTATTATTGGGAGCCAGGGACAGAAGGAGTTAAGTCTTCAACACTTGCTCAAGCTCCAAATGGTGTTTTATTTACAGTAAAAAATACAACAACAGAAAATAAAGTTTATAAATGTGAAAGTATTTCTTATGGTGAGGATGGTTTATTAGAAGTGGCTGGCAGCCATGCTCCAACCGAAACTGATGCTGCAACCAAAGGGCAGCTTTCTGTTATGCAGAAATGGGGCTTAAACCGAGACATCCCTGGCTTTACTGTTACTGAAGATCAATGACAACTGCAAAAGCTTTTCCAAGCATTAAACCAACTTCCAGAAGTTACAGCCCTGGACAATACCCAAGTACAAATTTTGAATCTTTAGACGGAACAAAAACACATATTCGCTATGGAAATAAAAGAGTTAACGCAACCTTAACTCTTGGCTTCTCTAATATTACTGATGCTCAAGCTTTTGAAATTTTGGAGAATTATAGAGATGTAAATTCCGATTGGGATTATGTGACGTTTAATAATACTTCAGGTTTAGCAGGTGTTGGAGGCGATGGTCATACATCAACAAGTGGTGCTTTAACAAATTTAGCTACTTATATGGCAGAAAATAACAGTCAATCAGGTGGTTTAAAATGGCGTTATTCTGGGCCTCCTTCTGTTACAAGTACCTTTAAAGGTATGAGCAATGTGAGCTGTAGTTTTGTTGCTTGTTTGGATGCACCCATATAATAAGAACAACGTATTGATTTTTTAGGTTGTGGCTTTTTATAGCGGAAAGGATGGACAGCTTTTTATTGACGGCGATAAAGCCGCCAAAGTTCAATCTTGGTCTTTTTCTAGTTCACAAGCTGTTCTTGAAACAACTTCTTTAGAAGACACCGACAGAACAATTGTTCAAGGAATCAGAAGTTATAGCGGTAGTGCAAGATTGTTTTACTATCAAGCTTCTGCTGGATCTGGTGGAGATGTTACAGACTTAATTGGTAAATGTATTAAAGCTGGAAGTGGAGCTGGTGATGGAACGGCTGCTGATTCTAGTGCTGCAACTTTAAAACTAAAAATTGTTGACGGTTCTGCTAATGGTCGTTTTATTACTTTCTCTACTTTGATTACTGGAATATCAATGAATAGTGCCGTTGGTGAAGTTTTAAGTGCTGATATTAGCTGGGAATCAAATGGAGCACCTACAGAAGTATCTATCTAAATCATGGGTGTTTATTTTGGGCAATCGGGTGAAATAGCCCTTAAAAGAGATGCACTTCAAGCTGCTTTGCAGACGAAGTTAGATCCTTTTGACGTAAACACTTCAACAAAAAGATTTAGTGTTGACCACAGTTCTGGCTCGTTACTGACAGGAGATGAGGTTGAGATAGCAACAGTTGATGATTCAAATCTTGAACTTGTTAGCGGTCATAATTATCCAGATGGCAAATGGTTTATAAATGTTGATCCTGTTGGAGGTATTAGATTATTTGATTCCTTTTCAAAAGCAATAGAAGGATTACAGACAAATGCAATTGCTCTTGCTGCTCCTAGTGCTGCAAAAAATATTACGATTAAAACAAGAAATGAGAGATATAGGCACGTTGCCAATGTTCGAGATTTTGAGATGACAACGAGTAGAGAGCAAGTTGATTTAACAAATCTTGGAGATGAATTTAGAAATCAATATGAGGCTGGATTAATTAGTGGTCAAGGGACAATGAATTGTATTTGGGAGCATAGTTATTACGATTCAGATAGAAAAAATGAATATGGGGCTGAGTCTGAATTTCCGTTTTATCTTGCTCAATTAATTGTTAGGACACAACAGGGGTCAGATTTTGACGGCTTGTTCTATATCTATCGTGATCCAAATAAAACCAGTAATACTGTTTATTATGAGGCCAATTGTATTATTACAAATGTAGCTGTAAGCGTGAATGCTGCTGAAGTTATAGAGACAAGAGTTGAATTTGTAACTAATGGGCCAATAGCTTTAAAGACGGGTGACACTGCTGGGTACATCCTTAAAGAAGACACTGATAATCTACTTCAGGAAAATCTTAGTCCCATATTGCAAGAACAGGTTTAAACTATTGCTAATGGTTTTTAGATAGTAGTCAATGGCTGATCTTCAGATAAGTGCTTTACCCGCCCTTGGTGAAGCTGGTATTCAAGCAACTGACGTACTTGCACTTGCAGACTTGAGTGCAACTGAGACGAAGAAGGTAACTGTAAAAGACTTAGTAGCTGCTGCTGTAGCACTTTTAGATTCTGGAGATATCCCTGCTGCTAAAGTTGCAACGCCTTTTGCTGCTGACTCTGTAGCGACCGCAACGATTGCGAACTTAGCTGTAACTGCTGCCAAGATTGCTAACTCAACTATTACTGCAACGCAGATAGCGAACGCAACGATAACTGGAGCAAAGTTAGTTAACGATACTGTCACTGCAACTCAAATAGCTGCTAATGCAATAACTGCTTCTGAGTTAGCTGATGATGCGGTTGATACTGCTGCTATTGCTGATCTTGCTGTTGATAATGCCAGAATTGCTAATACAACAATTGCTTATGGAAAATTAAATTTAAGTGATGGAGACATCCCTGGGGCAAAAATTGCAGCAGGTGGAATTACTGCCACTCAATTAGCAACTAATTCTGTTACTGCTACGGAACTTGCTGATAACGCTGTTGATGCAAATGCAATTGCTAGTGGAGTAATTACTGGAGCCAAGATTGCAAGCAATACTATTGCTGCTGGAAATATTGTTAATAACACGATTACATCAACGCAAATTGCTAACGGGGCAATAGGTAATGCTCAAATAGCGGCGGGAGCAATAGACGCATCAAAGTTATCTGGAGCCTTAGCAGCAACGTCAATTGCTGATGATGCTGTTTCTACTCAAAAAATACAAGATGACGCTGTTGATAGTTCTAAACTTGCAGCAAACGCTGTCGATGCAAATGCTTTAGCTAATAATGCTGTTGATGCTGGAGCGATAGCTAGCAATGCTGTTATCGAAGCAAAGATTGCTACTGATGCTGTTACAAATGCAAAAATAAAAGATGGTGAAATAACTCCAGCAAAATTAAATTCTTCCAACCTTGATAGGTCAATCAATATTGCAAGTGGAAATCTTGGAATCAATAACACAATTACAGCCGCTACTCGATCAGGTATAACGTTCAATGCCCAGGGACTCATAACTGGAACCGTTGCTCTTGCTGCTGCTGACCTTCCTGTCGCAACTTCTAGTGCTGTTGGTGGCGTTTCTGTTGGAACAGGTTTAAGCGTTAACGGTTCAGGTGTTTTAACACTTGCTACAAGCGTTACAGGTGCAACCGTTTCGGGCATAACTTTTAATAGTACTGGTCAAATAACTGCTGCCACAGCATTAATAGCAAGTGATCTTCCTGTTGCAACTACAAGTGCTAAAGGTGCAGTACAAATTACATCTGGAGGAGGCTTAACTGTTACTGGTACAGGCGAACTTACAACTTCAACAAGTGGAATTAGTGCAGGTACTTTTACAAAATTAACTGTAAATAATAAAGGAGTTGCAACGGCTGGAGCAACATTAGTAGCTTCAGATATTCCTGATCTTTCTGCTGCAAAAATAACAAGCGGAACTCTAGCTGCTGCAAGGATTGGAGCCGACACTATTGATTCATCTAAGCTAAGTAATTCTTCAACTACAGTAATACAATCTATAGCCCAATTAGGTTATCCAACAGCAGCCTTTACTGGGCAACTTCTCTTTGATCCAATTGCTGAAGATGCTTATTTGTGGGACGGGAACGCTTGGAATCCGATTACCACTTTAACCAAGGGAGCCTTGGTCAGATTAGGTACATACAATGCAAATCTCAGCCAAGTTGATTATGTAACTGCTGCTGGATCTGCTGCTGGTTTAACTGTTGGTCAAAACTTACCTGTTGCATCAGATTCAGTTGACGGTGGATACGTTGTAATTTCGGTTCAAGGAACCCCAAGTGGTATTGCAGGAATAACTGGACAACTCTCGCCCCCTGACTACCTTCTTGGAGTGACCGCTAGTGCGTCTTCTAGTTCATGGGTAGAAATTGATCTTTCAACAACTGTTGCTTCTCAGCAAGCTTCGGCAATTTCTTATACCCCACACGGTCAACTTTCATCAACAAATGTTCAAGCAGCTTTAAATGAGATTGAGGATGAAAAACTAGCAAAAGCTGGTGGTACTGTTACAGGTCAAGTGCTAATTGGTAATACTGGAAGTCTTGTGTTTGAAGGATCAACTGTTGACGCATTTGAGACAACATTAACAGTTGCAGATCCAACAACGTCAGACAAAACTATTACTTTGCCTAACGTAACAGGAACAGTAATTACAACTGGAGACACTAATACTGTCAACAAAGATATGGTTGACGGAAGTTTGATAAATACAAACATAGCTGCTAATGCTGCTATTGCTTTTACAAAACTAGCCGCCTTAACTTCTGCTCAAATCCTTGTTGGCAATGCTTCAAATGAGGTAACGGCAGTTGCAGTTACAGGTGATATAAGCATAAATAATGCAGGACTTACAGCTATTGCTGCTGGAGCAATTGTTAACGCTGATGTCAGCTCAACTGCTGCGATTGCTGGAAGCAAAATCACTACTGGAACGACAAGTGCTGTTGGTGTTTTACAACTAACAGATTCAACTTCAAGTACAAGTGCCACCACTGCCGCCACTCCTAACGCTGTTAAATCTGCTTACGATTTAGCTGCTTTAGCTTTACCAAAAGCGGGAGGAACATTAACTGGTAATGCACTTGTTGATAATGACAAAGAAGTTCGTTTCTACGAAGCAGATGGAAATGGTAGTGCTTATGTAGGAATTAAGGGGGCAACAGATAAAGGTTCAGAATCTAGTTATACAATCAGCCTTCCAGCAGCTAGTCCTACAGCAGGTCAGGTTTTAAAAGCTAATGCAAGCACACCTACAACGCTTGAATGGGCAACTGATAGTGCTAACGCTGCTGGTTCAAATACACAAGTTCAATACAACAACTCTGGAAGTTTTGCAGGATCAGCAAGCCTTACATTTAACTCAGGAACAGGTGCGTTAACTGCTACTTCCTTTGTTGGTAATGCTTCATCAGCAACAGCTTTAGCCACAGCTAGAACAATTAATGGAACAAGTTTTGATGGATCGGCAAATATAACGGTTACTGCTGCTGCTGGCACGTTGACCGGTGGAACTCTTGCTAGTGGAGTAACAGCTTCAAGCTTGACTTCTGTTGGGACATTAACTGGCTTAACTGTCAGTGGAAATATCTTAATGAGTGGAAATGGAGCAATTGATGTTGCTGCTGGAACGGACGCACAAAGACCTGGCTCTCCTAATGCAGGAATGTTTAGGTTTAATACTGATGACAATAAATTTGAAGGTTATGACGGAAGCAATTGGGGAGAAATTGGAGGAGGAGGAGGAGCAACTGGAGGAGGTACAGACGAAGTATTTATGGAAAACGGTCATCAAGTAAACACAGATTATGAATTATCTTCTGGTAAAAATGCTGTTTCGGTTGGTGAATTAACGGTAATAAATAACGTAACGGTTACAATACCTTCAGGTAGAACTTGGGTGGTGCTTTAAATGCCAACTTACGGAAAGATCAAAGTTAATACGCTTACCTATGATGATTCTGGGTCTGCGGTTGATTTAGCTATAAGCAATATAGGCGTTAAGGCAAGTCCCACTTTTACAGGAACAATTACTGGGGCTTCATTAGTGCTAAGTGGAGATCTCACTGTTAACGGCACAACGACCACCATTGACACGACCACACTTCAGGTGGAGGACAAAAATATTGAGATCGGCAAAGTCTCAACACCTAGCAATACAACTGCTGATGGAGGGGGCATAACTCTTTTAGGTGGATCAGATGGTAATAAAACTATTAATTGGGTCAATTCAACTGATGCTTGGACTTTTTCTGAAAATATAAATATTGCAGCAGGCAAGAAATTAGGTATTGGTGGTTCAAATTATGGAACTAGCGGACATGTCTTAACATCTGGAGGATCTGGCTCTGCTCCTACTTGGTCAGCTTTACCGGCTGCTGGTTCTACTGTTTCATTAGTAGCAGATGGAGCAATTGGTAATAATGCTTCTTGTTATGTTAAAAGTAATGGAAAAGTTGCAGCAATATCAGCAATAGCGGCAGGTGCTAATCATGTAGCTTCCGCAACAGGTGGAGGTGCGGATAATATAACCACTACTTACGACAGAGAACACAATAAACTTGTTACATTCTTTAGACAAAATCATGATTTGAAATGTGTAGTAGGAACTCCTTCTGGTTCAGGTTCTACTTCAACATTTACTTGGGGAAGTGTTCAAGATCTTCATACTTCTCATAGTACTTATGCTTATATGACGGCTGAGTATATATGGTTTAATAATACTAACAAGCATCTTGTTGCATGGATTGATGGTACTTCAGGGACAGTTAGTTTATATACTATGGTTGTAGATATTGATGCTAGTGGAAATGCTACAACGGGGACTGCTAATGCTGTAGTTAGCTCTAATAGTAATAACTTACATACAAAAAAAGTTGAAGTAAGTAATGGGCATGAAACTCCTTATCCTTATATTTTGTATTATGTAAAGTCAACGTCTGATGCGTTAATGAGTAGAGACGGAACAATTAATACAGGCGATAATTCTAATTCTGCTGCTGGTGCTTCTAGTGCTTTATCGTCTGCAAACTATAACGATCCTATATATGCTTTTAAATACCTAGATCGTAATACGTTGATGGCAAAGACAACATCTAGTCAATGGAAATATAATACACGCATAGCGGGAAGTTGGAAAACATCAGAAAATTTTGGCGGTACAAGTATTAGTCGTTTAACTATGTTTTATGACTCAACTTCAGCTAAGGTTTTTGCCTTTTACCTCGAAAGTGGAACTCTTAAATGGAAAAGTGCAGAGCCTACTACATCGGGTTCTGGTTTAACTAGCTGGAGTAGTGAAACAACTATTAGAACTACTGTTAGTGGTTGGACTGGCAGTCAACAAATAGTTGAGTATGACACAAAGAACTCAAAATATTGGCTTTTCTTTTCTGAAGATAGCCCCGCACAAAAAACATTCCTGTATGGATTCACTATTAGTAGTGCTGCAGCAATTACTTGGGATAGCTCACCTAAAGAAATTGCAAATGGGCAGAAAACAGCAGATAACTTGATCTATGAAACTTCGTTGCAGAATATGGTTGCAACGTCTGGAACAGATAATTACACCTCCTATAGCGAATCAAGCACAATGGATGTTGAAAACTTTCTAGGCTGGTCTTCTGCTGCTTATTCTGATGGAGATACTTCAGTAATTAAAGTTACTGGAAATACAGTCTCAGGATTATCAAGTTTAACTCCAGGTAAAAAATATTATGTTCAAGGAGATGGTTCTGTTGCATTAACTCCTGCTTCTGGTCTGTCTGTAGAAGCAGGCTTAGCACTAACTTCTACCAGCCTTCTTATTAAGGGCTAAACTACCAACAAACACGAGTGAATCATGGCTCCCTACGGTGACTTAAAAGTTAATAACCTGATCTATGAGACAGGTTCAGGTGATGTAACAGTTGCCGCTAATACAATTCCTTCGACTGCTGGAGCGACCTTTACGGGAGATGTCACACTGACAGGTGCAGCAAATAATGTTGTATGGGATGTATCAGATAACGCTCTTGAATTTGCGGATAATGCTTATTTATGGATTGGTTCTGGAAACGACATTGAGTTATGGCATGACGGAACGGATTCAAATATCAAAAGTAATACTGGGCAATTAAAGATAAGAGGAGCAGATATTCGTATCAAGTCTGGAGACGACGGTGAAACAATGGCTGTCTTTTCTGATGACGGAGCTTGCGAACTTAATTTTAATAACATTAAAAAATTTGAAACCACAAATACGGGGGTTAACGTTACTGGAACAGCAGTTACAGATGGCTTAACTGTTGCTGGAGCGTCTGATTTTACTGGTCAATTAAAAGAAGCAGTTACAGTTACGGCTGGCAAGTTATCTGACAATCTAAATTTAGATATAGCAAATGGAAACGTATTTTTATTTACTACAGCAGAATCAACAACCTCAACTCCTAATATTAGATATGACGGCTCAACAACTTTAGACTCAAAAATGGCTGTTGGTGATTGTTTATCAGTCACGATTATTACGACAGCTAATGCAAGTGCTTTTTCAGCACAGCTAACAATTGATGGTGCTGCTGTTACTGAAAACTGGACAGGTGGCTCTGCTCCTTCCGCAGGTGGTAGTTCTGGCGTAGACATCCATGCTTATACGATTATTAAAACCGCATCAAATACTTACACCGTTATTGCAAACCATACAAAAACATCCTAATGACTGAAATTATTAATTCTAAAAAAGAAGCCCCATTAACAGGACTTGTTGGTGCAGGTGGGGGTCTTACAGGCTTTGGACTAGTAGGTGGAAGAGGTGGCCCAGTTTATAGCGACCCAGGGCAACAAGAGTATAAAACTGCTGGTACGTACACATGGGTTGGAGGAGCTAATACATTTTCAGTGTCAATGGTTGTCGTCAGTGGTGGTGGCGGTGGTGATGTTTGTGCTTCTGGTGTTAATGACAGGGGAGGTGGCGGCGGCGGTGGCCTTAGATATAAGAATAATGTGACGATTAATGGAGGAGAAAATTATACGATTGTCGTAGGATCTGGTGGCACTACAGCAACAAGACCTAACTATACGAATGGAGGTGACTCCTATGTAAGAGATAGTTCAGGTACTGATCTTTGTCGGGTATCAGGTGGATTACGCAAATATTTAAGTACTTCTGGAGAAAATGGTGCAGGGGGTGGTTCACATGGAACGAATGTAGGAGATGGTGGTGGAAATGGAGGGTGGGGCGATTCGCAGGGGCGTGGTGGAGGAGGCGGTGCTGGTGGGTATTCTGGCAACGGAGGAAATGGTGGAGGTTATCATCCTGGTAATAATGATCCCACTGCTGGATCAGGCGGTGGTGGTGGTGGAGGAGGTGGAGGCCGTTCAGATTATTCCAGTGAAGGACATGGATCTGGAGGTGGTGGTGTAGGCATATGGGGTGAAGGTTCTAGCGGAGATGCAGGAGCAAATAGATCTTGTAGTCCTTGGGGGCCAAATCCTAGAGGAAAACAAGGAGGCTATGGATCTGGTGGTGATACAGGTAGTAGAGGTACAGGCCAAAATTCTTGTGCTGCTGATAATGTGGCTGGAGCTGGTCTTGGTTTTGGTGGAGGAGCTGGATGTCAACAAAGCGTTAGCACTTCTACTGTCTACCCTGGAGGAGGAGGAGCTGTTAGGTTGATTTGGCCTGGGGATGCAAGATCATTCCCTTCAACTCGTACTGCTGACGAATAACTATGACTCTTTACATTCAAGTCGATACTAACAATAAGCCTCTAAATCATCCTGTTTATGAATCAAACTTAAGGCTTGTCTATCCATCACATGATTTTACGGGTGGGCCTCCTAATGGATGGTTTGAGTTTGAACGTGTTCCTGAACCTCAATTAGGTGTTTACCAGAAATTTGATGACACTGTAGGATCTGATATATCAATAGCTTTTGATCATAATGGATTGGAATATAAACTTGTAGACGGAAAATTTAAAGACGTTTGGCACGTTTTAGAACTTACAGATGCAGAAAAGAAAGCAAAACAAGATGCAGTAAAAGCTTCTTATGCAGATGGAGAAATCCCGTCCTCATGGGTGTTTGATGAATCGAAATGTCAATATGCTCCACCTGTTGCTTTTCCTTCCGATGGAAAAACTTATGCTTGGAAAGAGTCAACAAAAGAATGGCTTGAATATCCTTCTGATGGAAAAAATTATGAATGGGATAATTCAGACGAAAGTTGGAAAGAAAGAACAGAGTAGTGTTGGCCGAAATGGTTGAGGGATAGACAGTAGGTTTATAATTTGGGAGCAATGTATTATTTTTATGTCTGACCGTTTAAGCCTTGCAGCAGAAGTTAAACAATTACAAGCTGATCAGGAACGCAGAGCTGCTGAATGGAAAGAGAATCAAGCCGCATTAGAGGCAAAAGTAGCTCAATTAGTTAAGGCAAATATGGATGAGATTGATAGTGGAGAGGCTTGCCCTGCATGATAAAAATTCTAACTTATATAAATGCTGCTGCTCTAGTGGTGGCAGTAGGTGGTGGCACGTTTGCTTATTTTCAGCGTGGCAAAATCACAGAATCCATCATGACTGAAGTGCAAAAGCAATTGCCTTCTCTTGTTAAAGGAGCAATGCCAAAGATGCCTACTGTACCTCCTATGACAGGCGGTGCTTCTTTGAAAAATATTCCATTAAAAAAATGATTCAATTTAAATCATTTAATGGACTAAGCACGTTAGTGCTTGCGTCAGGATTGATTGCAAGCAATTTTATGAGCTTAAACATGCTTGCTAAAAAAGATGGAGGCATCCCTGATATAGCAAAACTTTCTAGTACTCCTTATAGCTCAATTCAAATCAGGAGTGAGACTAAACCTGACGGTGCAGAGGAGTGGATGTTTAATTCTAAGCAACACGATCCAAAGCTAGTCACAACAATCATTGATGATGAAAAGCCTACATTTAATGGTGGTGTAAAGAAAAAGTATGTTCATAAACAAAATGTTGCTCAATTTGCTGTTTACCCTCAAGGAGAAGGAGGAAAGCTTACTGATAAACAAATTGAATGTATAGAGAAGATGGCACAGGGTAGGAGTAATGGACAACTAATTGCCGATAGTGCAAGCGTTCAGGTGACTCCAGCTATTGCAAGCGTTCCAATCGTAGGGCCAGTATTAGCAGGAATATTCTTTGGACAAGCTAGAAAACAGGTGGGCAGCCTTGCAAGCGAGGCGGCTGGACAATGGAATGATTGCTAGGTGGAATTAAATCCTCCTTTTGTAAACGAGCCGAAGATTAAAGATTTACCAGAACTAACAATAATTCCTCCTGCTGAGATAATTCCTCCAACTACTTTTGGTGAACTGCCCTTTGGTTTTGTGCCAATTATTGAGCTTCCTTGTGTTGTAGCCAGAGATAAAAAAACAGGAACAGGTAGTGAAATGTTTAACATAGACCCACAAAATAATTACACCCTTTGTGACCATGCCCCTGTTTTATTTATTGCCCCTGATCTTTACGCTGATATAGAAGCACCTAAACCTGACACAAATTTACTTAAAGGATTAGACAATGTAGGAGAGGAAGTGAAAGAGGATAATAGAGAAAGCAACCAACAATCCAATTCCAATGTAAGTAATCAAAATACAAACACCTCAAATAATGCTGATCAGTTTATTGCAGAAGTTTTGCCCTGCCCACCATTAGATACACTTGCTAAAACTCCTGTTGGTTCGTTAGGTAAAGGCGGCCTTGCAAGAATTAAAGGATGGAAAAGAGATGAATTAACAGGTAAATGTGAAACGGTATGGGAAGGTTTAAACCCACTCGAAATTGCAGGTAATTACGCTCCACAGCCTACGGTTTTAGTTAATACAAGTGCTATTGCAGTAGCTAGTGTGCTTGCTGTTGGTACGTTGCAGCCGTATATAAAGATTCTTCAGAAGCAGATACAGAAGCAAGTTAAGAAAAGGTCAAAGGTATTGGCTAAGAAATTATTTAAAAAAAAAGAAACTATTCTTTCTTTATCTCAAAGGAGAAAGGCTCAGAGGGATCTTCGGAAATAGAGTGAGTATGGTCAATTAATGTATTAGGTTTTGATACAAGTTCTATGTCAGCACAAAGGACTTCGTACTTAGTTCCTTTCTTAAACTGCACTCCATTTTTTAATAAATCTGCACAATGTTTTGCCCTTCCTAATTCATAGGATAAACGTGCGTCTTCGTGCTTGGCCTGTAAAAGATTTACTAAATGCACTTGCGATTTACGGCAGTTGCGTACACTTTTTCGATCCAGATTAATATTCCAGCTCAGGCTAATTCCTGGGCTTATTGCAAAATTAGTTTTCTCAAACCTCTGCACTGTTTTATACCCACGAATTAATGTTGGGTCGTCTACTTCTCCATCACCTATTTCGTTTCCGTTTTCATCGAAAGCACCTTTTACGTCTTTAGTTGAATAAATAGGCTCAAGAAAACTATCAACTTTTGGCATACCTCCAGAATAATTACCAGTAAGAAAAGGTTGAATAACTAAGGTATCACCTTGGCATTGAACTTGAGTTAATGATAATGTATTTGTAAATTGCTTACTCGGCATGTTCATGACCCCTAAGTTTGTAACACTGCCAGATGAATTACTAATCGGATTATTTGTCATTGTAGTATCTGCAATTACAGGACTATTTATTAACAATAGTGCTGCAAATATATATCTCTTCATCTTACGTAATTAAAAGCAATTGAAATTCTTTCTTCATTATTTTCATTAGGTTTTACACGGTGTATAACGTGAGAAGGAAATACAAGAATGTCTCCTTCTTTTGGTGTTATTTGTATTTCGTTATCTGTTATAAAGGATTCAGGACTTTCTTTCTTAGGTGTTCCATAATTGTCGTAAATAAATGTTTCGTTAAAGTTTCTCTGGGCATTAAAACAACCTGATCTAAAAGGTGTTTTAATATAGATACAGCCTGATAATACGCATTGAGGATGCGAGTGAAGAGCATTAAAAGAATCTTTTCCGTTAATATTGATCCATGAATTGTCAAGAATAATTTGTCCTTCCCAGATGTTTTTATAAATAGTTTGGACTAAGTTGTCTACTATTCTCATTAAGCTGCATAATTCTAGTTTTTGATCTTTTAAATTAAAATAAATATCATTTGATTGATACGAATTTGCACCTTTATTACTAAATTTTCTTCCTTTGTCTTTTTGTTTAATACTTAAACAGTCTTTAATAAGGTTTTTTATAGTTAAATTATTTTCTGTTAGTTCTTTTTTTATATTTGTTTTCCATAAAGGAGTAGGAAAAAGTAAATGAGTTTCGTAATTAATCATTGAGTAAATGTTGACATTGTTTCTGTAACAGATTCGGTAAGAATATCTCTACTAATTCGGGTAAACAATTTTAAGCCTGGGCCATGATAACTTTCAAGAAGGTTTGTAGCTGCTCCTTGAGTGTGCATAGTTACCGTAGGTTTAGTATTAAGGTCAATCCCATGATGAGTAGTAGTAATTCCATCTACAACGTGAGTACCTGTAGTAACTGTTTTAGGTAACATATCGCCTTGAATATTTAAATTTGTACCTCCTACTGAATATTCATAACCTGTAGAATACGTCCACTGTTCTATAAGCTCTGTAGTGTTTTGTTTGCTCTCTGTTCTTGCTGTGGTACTACCACTATTGAATGACGGAATAACTGGAACTGCTTGTGCTGGAAGGGATATAAAGGCTATTAATAATAAATAACGCATTAGTCACCTATCGACAATGCTGAAGTAATTGAGCCTGTTACAGATGTGCCACTTTTTCCTGGGGTAAGCCCTATTGTGCCCCCTGAAACTGATGTTATTGTTGCAGCTAATCCAGTATTATCTCCTCCAGTATATGTAATCGTATCCCCTAACATTGGCAAACTTCCGACTGCACCAGAACTTAAAGTTGTTGCACTTTGCATGGTATCCCCTTGGATAAATGTTTCAGAGAAAGTTGTAGCTGCGCCTGCTGTGGTCTGAGTATAAGAACCTGAACCATGCGTTGCAGCAACTCCTGTTAGAGCGTTATTTGATGATGCTGGTACATCTAAGTGCCCCATAGTCCCTGCGGTCACGCCCGAACTTGACATTGAATATGTACTTCCAATTCGTTTAGCGTGAGAATAGGAACCGTCAACACTTGCCTGAGCAGTAGCAGTTATCTTGTGAGTAATGCCTCCTGCATAACAGGGGCTAGCAGCCAAAAGGAGAAAGGGGATTAGTAGTCGTTTCATGTCAATTTGCCGTCATCCCCTATGGGACGTTGTGTAATGGGGTCAACCCTTTGGACTTCAGCTTGTTTGGCTATAAGTTCTAATGGCTGTTTAACAATAATAGTTTGATAACCGCCTCCTGTTGGTATAGCACCAGACGCTTCTCCCTCTTTTTTCTTTTTCTTGCTACCACCATTAGCTCCTACGCTGATGCCCCAACCTGCGAGGATGTTTCCCAAAAGCCCGGCTGCAAAAGTCGAATCAATCCTTGGCTGGTCTGGAATATCCATTCCAAACATCCTTGTGGGAAGCTTGATGTATCCCATGCTCAGAACTAGCAAGCACCAAGTGACAATAATTGACTGAAAAATTGTAGAGGTTAGAAAGACAATTTTTTCTTGATACTCAGGCTTGTCATCATCATCTAATACTTTTTCAATTTTTTCTTCTTGCTTGGCTTGGTTTTTGACTTTTTCTTTGGCATCCATAGAAAAACGAGTAAACATGTCTACATTAGACACAAATGGTTAAAAAGTAATGAAATTTCTAAGCCAAAGCCAAAAAGAAGTAATAGCAAAGGCTCACGGCCTTACCGTTGAATCTATAAATAAAAGGATTGAATTATGGAGTCTTATTAATGATCCAGATATATCTAAGCCTGATTTAATAGAAGCTCAAAAAGCATGGATTAAGATACAGCAGGGAACTTGGCCTAATGTAAATGAATGAAATCTATGCTGCTTTAATCGGTGCAATGGTAAGTGCTTTGCTTATGGTGCTTGCTAACAGGTCATCAAAAAGACAGTCTGATATTCGTGAAATATTCCACCGACTCAATGCAATAGAAAAAGAACAAGCCCGTCAAGAACCTGACAGGCAAAGAAACTGGCGTAATAGATAAAACTTAGCTAGTTTTAAATTGGATCTGCATTAGATCTGCTTACTAGAGAAAAGAGGAATGTTCAATCCCGCCTTACCCATAGCGGGATTTTTTTTAAGTTAGCTTCGTAAGCTTTTGCAATCCTGTCTTCTAGTTCAAGTCGTTTGCTGATCGCATATAAACCTGTGTAAAGGGCATGAAATTTGTGAGTCTTTTTTTCTCTTCCATCAAGTTTGTACCAGCGGTTCATATTTTCAACTCGTTGATTATCTTCTTTAATCCATTCGGGTTTATACATGACAATAAATAAGTTAGTTGATTGGTTAATAGTTGAACCCTCCCTTGAGCAGGAGTTAAAACTCGAACTGGAAGAGAGGGCTATTTTACTTTCTGACGATCACCAAGAGACAGCGAATTTATGTGCTTCTTTATGGAGGCAGAATTGGTATAAAGACGAAATTCTAAAAAATTGTCTTGGAAGAATTGGAGAGCTAGAAGGAAAATTAGTTCACATGGAAATGCAAAAATCTAGCTCTTGTTGGCAACGTTTACTTAAAAAGGTATTTCCTCGGAAGTCTGTGGAAAGTTCCTCACATCCTGAGCTTGACGCTGTGCTTCGGTCTTTTGTGGATTGATATTTCCAAAAGATCCATATTGACCTTCTTTACCTTTGCCGTTAACCCAGACAACTTTTACTTCTATTTCTTTTTGCTGCTCATAGTTCCAAACTGTTCCATCAACAACTTTGTCTGGATCATCCAGCAAACTCATTAAGTAATTGCAAAAAGGAGTAATTGATTCAGCAGGGATTTTTAGTCCTAGCTGACTAGGCCAATCTCCTTCTGTGTCATATTTGTTCTGCCCTACTGACCAAGTAATTGGATGAGGGAGAGCAGGTTGGAATTTGTACTCGTTTCTTGGCATTTTTTTGATTAGATAAATTGCGGTTTTTGAGTTGATGAAGAACTTGCTGTGCAGCATGTTCGGCTGCTTCTGGTGTCATCATTTTTTGCTAGCTTGCTAAAGCTTGCTGTAAGAATTGACCATGTGTAGCAAGTGTTATGTGTTGTGAAGAAAAGGCTGCTGCTTTTATCTTGAAACGATCTTTAAAGTCATCAATAATTTGATTAGCTTTTACTTCGTCTTTTAATTTTAATTGTCTTAACTTTGCAGAAACTTCTTCCCTAACTGCTGGATGAATAAAATTATTTTTAATCTCTTCTACTTTTTTACCTTGTGAATCTGGTCTAGTTGGTGTTCTGCTTATTCCTTTTTTTTGCTCAACTTTTTCTTTAGGTGCGGAACCTTCAGCATCATCATCATCTCCAGCTAATCCGTAAATTGCTAAAAGTGAATAGCGTCTTGCATAAGTAATTGCAGATCCTAAAGCTTGCATAATGTTCCCTCTGTTGGGAACCAAATCAGGAATAACTAAATCACTTTCAATAACGGTGTCGTAGTCTCTTTCTTGTCCAGTAAAAAGCAAACGTGTTTTTAAAATCGTAATTACTTTGTCACCTACAACTTCGTAATTAAAAGTTTGAGTGTGGGACAAACCTAAATGAGTTGCTGGTTGAACTGCGTTTAATCCACCTGCAAGAGTTGTGTAAAAACCATAGTTAGCTTTACCGTCTTTACCTGCTGCATGGTGTTCCATTTGGAACATTGCTAAAGCTTCTTCTATAGTTCTGGGAAGCGATTTGTCGGGTTCTTTTTTAGCTGGCATTGTGGTTGAAATGTACTATTTAATCTTAATAAGCTAAAGACATATTGTCAATAAGATAAAATAAAAGGAGTTACAGAAATCTTGGCTCCCAGTAGTTCTCCTTCCTTTGCGTATTTTTTTACGGCTTTTAATGATACCACCAAACTATCATCTTTTATAACAGTTCCTCCCGCCTTCGCTGATAATCCGTCTAACGTTGATCGGCATAATTTATCAATATCTCCCGTTGCCGAACTTGTTACAAACTCAGGTGCTTTTTGTTTTAATTTGTTTGCATTTTTTCCTGTTCCATAATGGCTCTTTGGTCGTGCAAATAAAAATATAATTTCAACTTCAACTGCTCTTCCAATAATGCCTCCTTTGTAATGATCTATGGCAGCAGCTCGGACATCTTGCCGCCAAGGTTTAACTTTTTTGCTGTTCTCAATCATAATTCCATGCCCAATATGTCTCTTGCTACCTTGTGGGGCCGGAACTCCACGAACAGGAATAAAGATTTTATCCATTAAAAAACCTCAATTTTATCTTCGAAATTTTCCCAAGCTTCTTTCCATTTCAATCGACAAGTTAAAGGGTCTTGTTCTTCTCCAAAAACACACTTTCCCGGTCTTGACCAAATAGTTCTGCAACTATCAACAACAATGCCATGTTGATTTGCTAAAGCGTCAACGTAACTTCCAAGTTGAGCATCTGTTGAATATGGCCTTGCGTTTTTCTTTGATTGGGTTTTTAAATCTAATAAAACTAATTTTCCTTTGTCGTGGTCATATCCCAAAAGGTCTAATTGACCGCCTATAGATTTTTCCAAATCTGCCAGCATATACTCGACTGCCCAAGGCTCAAAGTTTTGCCAAAAAGGATCTTCAAGAAGTGGTGTCACCCACTCTTGATAATCACCTGCGTCTGGATTCTTTTCTCCTAACATCCTTTGCTGTAAGCACCAATGAACCTTCTCTCCTCTGGGTTGCCAGATGTGCCTATATTTTTCAATATTTGCTAAAGCCTCTGGACTTTTTTGGCTTGCAATTTGTGTTGTTGAAAATGCCAACCATTCGCCTGTAGGTTCCCAACAATATTGGTGTCGTTCTTCATCCCGATACATGGGAAGAGGATCAAGTTTTAAATGACTCCAAGGGGGGTCTCGATGCAAACTCGGGTTGTTGCTTAATTCTTGATATTTCATTTTTTGTTGTTCAATTTTTTAAATAGTTTTACGGCTCTTCCCCATGTGCCTTGTATGTATGAAGGGTCAAGAGTGAAGTCTTCCCATTTTCCGTTGTTGAAAATTTTCATTTTCTCAGATTTAACATCAAAGAAAAGTTGTCCTTTTTTGTTCATTTTTTAAAAAGATTGAATTGGTTGTTTTTGTCTGTTCTTAATTGCCATTGATGTTCTCTTTTTCCATATCGACCCATAACTTTCTTTTCTGTTTTTTCTAGGCTGCCTTCGTTTGTCAAGTCTGTTAAAGCTCTTCTAATTGAAGTGATCGGATAAGCGTCATTAAGCATTTCGCAAATAACAGAAGCACTTAATGGGTTTCCTTGATCGTGAAAACACAAAAGTATTTTCTTCTCTTGTGTTTTAGCTTTTGCATGAGATTCAGCAAGTTCTGAACCTGTTTCTTCTGTGGTGTTGTAGTAGCTCATTGTTATGTAGGAAAATCCTTAGGGTCTATGACTTCTACAGATTCGGTCGGTGGTGTTTCTTCTCTTGCCAAATTCCGAAACCTGACACCTTCGTAACCTCTTGGGAAGATCGCAAGGTTTGAGTTTGCATCATCAATACATCTTTGAGCACCGGGACTTGGTTGATCTAAATCTGCCAATGTCCATAGAGGTCTTTCAGGGTTTGATGGGTTAGGTGATTTAAGACCCCGTTTCAACAATTTGATGGTTGAGGCCTTGTTGTATAGGGGCTCCATTAATCAAACCCCCCAGCCGCCGTAAATACCCGTTGTGCGGGGTGTCCCGTTGTTGGTTCAGGATTCCATGAGGAAGTTTTTGTTTTTGCGAAGGTTTCGTAATTTTTCAGGGTGATGCTTTGCCACTCATTCGCAATTGCCAAGGTGATTTGATCCTTGACGGCATCCTCACCATATTTCTTCTTGATTCCGATTAAACCCTTCTCACCCATTAAAAGGTCAAAGGCTGCTTCCGTCTTCTTCCCTTTTTTCGTATGCCAAAAATCAACGATCAAACTAGACATAGATTCCAATTCAAACGGAATTAAGTCAGCACTAAATTTAAACCTCGTTTTTTTAAAATTTTCTTTTTCCTTATTTATACTATTAGGTACTCTATTAGTACTAGATAAAATACCGCCCTCTTTTTTTGTTTCTCTCTCTCTTCCGTTCGGTATTTTAAGGGTATCACATGCGTCAAGTGATGCAAGACCCTTAGAAACCATTTCGTTAATAAAGCTTGTGGTTGACAGCCATGATGGCTTTTTGTCTTCACAGGCCTTAATCAATTCGGGTGCTATTCGTGTGCAGTTTGTGGGCATTTTGTACCAAATGTGTGGTGTTTCTGGGTGGTTTACGCTATCAATATGCCACATGTGGTGTTTAGGTCAAGTATCTTATTGAAAATAATTTGTTAGGTACTTGTGTCAATGTGTATAATTGACTTGACCTGAAGCTCAGAGGCCTTTGCCAATGACCACTAGGATCGAAGAAATTAAAGAAGATCTCCAATGTTATGGAGTAGACCCTTTTCAAATTGCAGCAGAAGCAATTGATCGGGGTGATCGGTTGGCTCTTCAAGTAACCCGTTTAGAAAAGGTAATTAATCAGATAAAGCCCGATCTAACAAAAGCCTCACAACATTGCTCCGGCTTGTGCCAGCTTTAACAGCCATTTCGTTGATTTTGTCATTAACCTCTGGAGTGACGCTGACCTGAACAATTTCGCTCCAAAGTTCGCTCCCTCTTGATTTGTTAGGCATTAATGGAAACCTCGTTAATCTCAATAATATAAGAAAAAACCTGAAAAGCTATTGCCCTTCAGGTTTCGGTGTTTTGTTTAGTAATTCAATCCTACTGTGTGCTTGGTGCAACTCCAGACAAGACCTTCTTTTTTTGCGTCTGCAATAAGTTCGTCTTTTTCATCCTCGGAGTAAGCGTGTTCATCCCATTTATTAGTTGTGATAAACCAGTAGTAACTTGGATTCTCTTCCGCATATTTTTCCTCTTGTGCTTGGATGTCAAGTTGTTCGAGGTGGCGGTTTAAATCGGATTCAACTGGGCAAGACATTGTGGTTGATGTTTGAACTGATTTAATCTTAATAACATTAGGGCATAATGTCAATAAGATTAGGCAATTATTACAAAGCAAAAAAAAGAGCCTTTCGGCTCCTTATTTATAGATTTTTTACAATATGTTCTTCTATTCCTAGCTTTCCGATAAGAAAGTGTTTAGCCCAGTCATCTCTTACTTGATCTGTTTTTGTATCAACGCAATAAGAAATTAGTTCTTCAGTACCTGCGTGTTTTGTAGCAAATTTGAAGTACTTGTTTTTTAGATACTTGTTTTTCATTAGTCGTATGTATCAAAATTAATTGGTTGACCTGTCCAAGGTTCGATTGTTCCTCTGTACATTTCGTAAGCGGTTTCGCTTCCGTCGTAATCGTCAACATTAATTTTTTTTCTGAACTCTGGGCCTCTTTTGGTTGACTCAAGGTCTGGGAGTTTTGTTCCTGCTTGTCCATATCCATCGTGAGTATGGATGACGCTAGGGATTTTTTGGAACCATACGGTCTTCTTTGTTCGCCTTGTGACTTTGAAAAAATCAACAAGACTCATGGTTGCTCCCCATTGCATCATGCAGATTTGACCTTCAACAAATTCGAGTGGCTTCAGAATTGTTGTGTTGCTAATCGTCATTTGTAAACGTGGTTGATTACTCCTGAAGCTTATGGGAGCGTTTGGATAATGTCAATAAGATTATTATTTGTTTTAATCGGTCATGTTAGGGGCTTGGTCTGAAGGCTGTATCGTTAAGAGCGTGAAGAACCTCAACCACGGGATTCTTCAAATCAGCAAGCCCCGACCTTATTCTAATTGAGATTAAGGATTTTTCCAATATTATCGTCAATTAAGATGTTTTCCGTTTTGTCCTTGAGCTTGTTGGCTTCGTAAGTCTTTCTGGCAAGTCTGCTTTTTTCTAATTTTTTTGCTGCTTTTTTCCTTCTTGCTCTTTCTTGATGAGCAAAATGGAGCAAGTGTCCAAGTTCTTTACTTGGTAAAGAGCAAACCCATTTCTGCATTGCTGCTTTGTTTGTCGGATTCATGGCAAAAAAAAAGCCCCCTTGCGGAGGCAGGTTGGTTAAAAAATCAAGGCCCATGCGGTCGCTAATCCGGCAATGGCAAATAGAACGGTGACTTCCTGTTCTAAATTTTTAACCCTACGGCTCAAGCCTTCGTTTGTTGCCTCAAGATTTTGGTTCTTTGTGTAAAGAACTGCTCTTGTTCCAGCGTTTGAAGGGATCTTGGCGGTGGTTGATGTCATGGAAAAATCCGTTTGTGGTTGACTTTTTAATCTTAATAACATTAGTTGATAATCTCAATAAGATTAGACGCTATTGAAACAGTTTGTAATAATCTCAATAAGATTAGTCCCATTGCTTCTCGTAGATCAATTTTCCGGCCTTGATGATTTCCTTCCCAAGCTGCCCATTACTCCAACCTCTTCTAAATGCCAATCCTGACCAGTCCTCGGTCGTTAATTTTTTGAGCAGTTTGGGATTCAAAAACTCAATAGGCATTGAGTCGGGGATTTTGCTTAAATCCATTAATTTTTAGGAACCGTAATAAAGGTAAAACTCACCGTTCTTACCCGTTTGTTCAATTATCTCAAAAAAAGAGTGCCAATCTTCGTATTTTTCCTCGGCTTTTAAATACAACTCCTCGGCTGCTTTCCAAACCGAGCCCATTGTCCCGTCTGGAATTGTGGTTCTGATTTCGCTGTAAATCATATCTCGATCCTCTTCATAATCTCCGCTTGCCCAATGTCCAACGCAATAAATAAGCGTATAAGGTGGCTTCGTGATGGGATTTTTTAAAATATCAAGGTCAAGCATTGGTTTGACAACCGAGCTACCTGTTAATGGGTTGAAAATGTGGCAAGACCATTGAGTTTTGTAACCCAACTCTTTCCGCAAATTAGAGAGGTGATCCAGATGTGTTTTCCAGATTGGGTCTGTCCAGTTTTTATGTGCAGCAGTCATTTTTTGGCTGCCCTCCTTGCTCTTTCAAATGCTTTCGCTGTGTTTCTATTTGTATTTGCCTGAACGTCGAAACCCGGCTGAGAAAATGTTGCATAGTCCACTTCATGTAAAAAGAGGCAGGTTCTATTCAGGTCATACCAAATAGCCGTAGGCCTTGGACTTCTACCTGTTGTGTAATGAAATCCTATTCTCAAATCTTTTGTGTTTCGTAAAACTCGTAGATCTGAATCCGTCACTTTTAGTTTTTTGGCGGTTTGAGCAGTCGAAGAGTCAAAGTTGAAATCACCAACTTTGTAGATGGGTTCCATCTTTTTTTCTTGTTGAAGCCTTAAAAGTTTGTGCATTAACAAATGCAATTCAATAAGTTCTTCTTTGAGAGCCTCATCCCAATCTCGTCTCATGACGAAATCATGCTGGTCTTTTGCCAAGAAATAAAGCTTGTCTAAATCGGAAGTGGTTAGAGTCATTTGAGTGATTCACACGCTAATTGGATTTTGTTAACCTCGCAGTCATGCTTGGTCATATCGGAAAGGGATGAATTAACACCCCAAAAAAGAACCGCCCCGAAGGCGGCAAATAAAAGGAATCTCATTTTGTTAATTCCTCAAAATCGGTTGTCTCGAATGAAAGGTCTCTTTCAACTTTTAGACCGAATGGGCCTTTGATTGATTCGATCTCCTTGATGTTGAAGTAACCCATTTCTTTCTCATGGCCTTCAACGTATCCGAAACAATCGCCTGTTTTTGGGTCGTATTCCATAACGAACCAAGTCCAGAAGCTCCAAGGGGTAAACCATTTCACATACGCTTTGTTAGTCGCTGAATGAATGGCGGGAAGCTTTTTCTCAAGTGCTTTTGTTAAAAGTTTCATTGGCCTGTGGTTGATGGCTTCTTAATCTTAATAACATTATTGGATAATGTCAATAAGATTATTTGGTTTTGTCGTATTCGTAATATTCATCAAACAAGGCTCCGTCTGCATTTGCGGCTTGTTTCCATTCAATTGGTTTTAATTCCTGCTCCAGTTTTACCTTGGTTTGATTTCTCAACTCCAGAAGGCTATCCATTGCCGCTTTTAAACTTTCCATGTCCTCTTCGCTCAATCCTGCTTTTTTCAGTTCTTCATCCGTAACGCTCGAAATAATTCTTTGAATTGCTCGGTATGCAATACCAGCGTCATTTTTTGCGTCTGTTTCCATTGGCTCCCAATTCCCAAAAGATGTCTCTCTATAGAGGCTCCCTTTGATCCATCTAATCTCGTCAGACATAATTTTTTATATAAGGGGGTGAATGTAGGAAAAATAAAAAGCCTCCCGAAGGAGGCTCGTTTTTAATCTTCGATTGTTTCTACCAAATCATCTGCTGCATTAACTAATGCCTCGGCTGATTTTTCGATCTCCTTGATGTTTTGCCTCAAAATTTCATCTCCGTCTTTCATTGTTTGAATGATTTCTCGGAGGCTATCGGCAAGTTGTCCCATGAATTAAGTCCTGTGTGGTTGACTCGTTAATCTTAATAAGATTATTGCATTGGGTCAAGCCCTCCCTTAACCATTCCCCATGTTTTTCTTGTTGTTCCTTGATTCTCGTGCAATGCTCGCACTCACAAAAATATTCCTGCATTGGCGGGGTCGTTCCTTGCTTTACACTAACGGCCTATTAAACTTGGGGCATTTAAGCTTCCTTTATTTTTGACCTCTATAAAAGATCTCAAAGGCGATCATAAAAACGCTCGCAAAAGAACCGACCGTTCTGCCACCTTAATCAAGGAATCATTAGAAAAATTTGGGGCTGCTCGGTCAATAGTCATAGATGAAGACAATCGAATCCTTGCCGGAAATGGAACCATTGAAGGTGCAAAAGCAGCAGGGATTAAAAATCTGCGAGTCATTGAAACGGATGGGAAAGAAATTATTGCTGTAAAAAGAATCGGACTAACGGAGGAGGACAAGGTTGGGCTTGCCCTTGCCGATAACAGGACTTCCGATTTATCCGAGTGGGATAGGGAAATGCTTCTCAAGCTTTCCGAAGAAAATGACCTCTCGCCTTGGTTTGAAGAAGAAGATCTTGATGCTTTGCTGGGGGAAGGTGTTGAGGAGGCTGATCTCCCAGATTTGGATAATGGGGAAAAAGAACCTTTTCAACAAATGAGTTTTGTCTTGCATGACGAGCAAGTTGCTCTTGTCAACGAGGCAATTGCAAAATCCAAGGACTTCGGAGAATTTACCAACTCCTTAAACCAAAACTCCAACGGGAACGCTTTGGCTCGTATCGCAGAACTATTTATAGGTTGGAGTGGCACTCATGGGGTTAGCTAAACAAATAGTTGTAAAACCAATTTCTGGCAAAGATGCCAATGCTTTGGTTAAAAGGCTTCATTACAGCAAAGCCGTCATGGCAAGCAGCCAGTTGCATTTTGGAGTTTTTTTGCGTGGCAATAAACGATTGCTTGGAGCCATGCAATTCGGCTCAAGTATTGACAAACGAAAAACCCAGAAACTTGTTGCAGACACTCCTTGGAATGGATTTCTGGAATTGAATCGGATGGCCTTCGATGAATTGCTCCCAAGAAATAGCGAATCAAGAGCAATTAGCATCGCTTTAAAACTAATTAAAAAAAATTATCCTCACATTCAATGGATCATTTCTTTTGCTGACGGGGCTCAATGCGGTGACGGCACTATATATAGAGCTTCGGGTTTTTACCTTACTTCGATCAAAGTTAATAAACAGATGCTGTTATGGAAGGGGAAGGTCATAGCAAAAAAAACCTTGGATTCAGGGACTTATCCTCGAATCAATGGCAGATATTATTCGGGTTATTTACTCGAGACAAAACAAGCAACACCCCTACCCGGTTTTCAGTTGAGGTATGTTTATTTCCTCCACCCAACTGCCAAAGAAAGACTAACCGTTCCAATCCTTCCGTTCTCAAAAATTAAAGAAGTTGGTGCTTCCATGTATAAAGGTATTAATATTAAAGAGCGTCTGAAGCAGGATCAAGTCAGCACCCCTGACAAGATCGGAGGGGCAGCACCTACCCGGACGCTCCAATAATTGTGTTAATAATATAAATATGGGAGTAAAAGGCACTCAGGCTGAAACCGTAGTACGAGCTCAGAAATTTGCTCGGATCATTGCCAATGGCGGGAGAAGGTCGGATTGCGTTCGTTTTGCCTCAGAAAACTGGGGGGTAGGTGAAAGAGCCGTAGATAAGTACTTAGGGCTGGCTAGGGAGCAATTGAAGGCCGATTGGGATATAGAACGCCCTCAGATGGTGGCAGATCTTTTGAGCCAATGCAGCACCTTACAGATGGAAGCCAGAAGGGCTGGTCAATATCACATTGCTCTTGGTGCGATTAATACGGCAGCAAAATTAGCCTCTCTTTGCTCTTGAATATTCTCGAAGAATTACCCACAGGCCACGTTTTGCATCCTCAAGGTTTTACTGCTTTTGAGGTTTCGCCAGAACAACAAGTACAACAAACAGACGTGATTCGGCAGCGTGTCTTTGACGGTTTATTAAATTATCAGCAAAAAATTTGTGAAGACTTAGAACATAGAATTGTTGGCTTTTGTGCTGGTTATGGAGCAGGAAAAACAAGAACGCTCGCAGCGTGGACTACTTTATGTTCTCTTGATAACCCCGGTACGGTTGGGGCTGTTTTCGCTCCTACTGGGCCTTTGGTTCGTGATGTTTTGCAGCGTTCCCTTGAGGATTTTTGGGAAACAAATGAGATTAATTATGAATATAGAGCCTCTCCCTTGCCCGAATACAAATTAAATCTACCCAATGGAGAAGTTACTATTCTTTGCCGTTCAATGGAATCATGGCAGAGAATAATAGGAGTGAATCTCTCTTTTATTGCTTCAGACGAGTTAGATACTACAAAAACTGATATTGCACAAAAGGCTATTGAAAAATTTCTTGGTAGGTTACGTGCTGGAAATCGAAGACAATTAGGTCTTTTTTCTACTCCCGAAGGTTTCGGAACGTTCTATAATTTATTTGTCCGAGAAGGTCACAAGGAAGATCGAGCACTCTACAAAGCTCGAACGGCTGACAACCCTTTTTTGCCTCCTGACTTTCTGCAAGCATTACTTGAGAACTATCCTGCTTCTTTAGTTAAAGCCTACACCGAGGGTGAGTTTTGTAATCTTCAGACGGGTGCAGTATATGACCGTTTTGATAGAGCAAAACATGTAACTGAAGAAATGCCTGACCACTCAGAAGAAATTATTCGAGTTGGTTGTGACTTTAACGTTGCTAATTGCAACGCAGCAATAGGAGTAATCAGCAAAGGACATCTATACATTTTCGATGAAATAGGTGGAGCACATGACACAGACTCAATGGCTGACCAATTGCGAGAAAAATTTCCACACAGTACGATTTACGCATATCCAGACGCTTCAGGTGGAAACAGATCAACAAATGCTGCTAAGACCGACATCCAAATATTGCAGCAAAGAAAAATTGTCAATTTGTCAGGTGCAAGCAATCCTTACGTCAGGGATAGAGTTGCAGCAGTTCAGGCAATGTTGCTCAATGGGAAAGACGAAATAAGATTACATATTCACCCACGCTGCAAGAAAACAATCGAATCTTTAGAACTTCAAGCGTATGCAGAAGACGGCACTCCAGACAAGACTATGAATCTTGACCACATGGCAGATTCTTTAGGTTATTTAATCTGGAAGGAGTTCAATCCATTACACATGAACTCAGGAAGAGGTACAGGAATTAGAATTTATTAGCTTTTATCTATAAACTGTTTACATAACCAAAGAGGCTCATCGTGTATAGCGGTTACAACTTTTATAAACGTGAAAAGGCTGGAACAACAGCAGATATTAACGACCCGAATAGTGCTTGGCAAAATATGGAGCCGCATTGGGTATTAATAGAAGATTTAATGGGTGGTTCTTATGAGATGAGACGAAAGCATCGAAGGTATCTTTTACAAGAACCTCGAGAGTTAGATGATTCTTACGACAACAGGCTTGCTCGTTCTGTTTGTCCTCCTTATTACCAGCGACTTGAAAGAATGTTAGCTGGAATGTTGACAAGAAAACCAGTTAGATTAAATGACATTGCTGACGTTATTCGTGAGCAATTATTTGATGTAGATCTGCAGGGGAATGACCTAAATATCTGGACTTATGAAACCACAAGAAAAGTAATTAGATACGGACATTGTGGCGTTTTGGTTGATGCTCCTGCTGATGCAAATGGAAGACCTTACTGGGTTACATATACACCTAGAGATATTCTTGGTTGGAGAACAGAATTAATAGATGGTCAACAGAAATTTACTCAACTTCGATTATTAGAAAAAGTTATTGAGCCTGAAGGGGATTATGGCGAAACGATTGTTGAGCAGGTTCGATTGCTAACACCCGGAGCTTTTGAAATTCATCGCAAAAACAATGATGGTGAGTTTCAATTGTATGAGGAAGGAACTACAACATTATCTGAAATACCTTTTTCCGTTGCCTATTCCAACAGAGTTAATTTGATGGAATCACGTCCTCCTATGGAAGACATTGCGGAATTAAATTTAAAAGCCTATCAATGTGGATCTGATCTTAGTAATCAACTCCATATAAGTTCAGTTCCTTTATTAGCGTTTTATGGTTATCCGCAAACTTCAGAAGAAGTTTCTGCTGGGCCGGGTGAAGCAATAGCGTTTCCTGCTGATGGTAAAGCCGAATATATAGAACCAAGTGGAAAAAGTTTTGAAGCTCAATACAAACAATTAGATCGAATAGAACAACAGATTAATGAGTTAGGACTTGCTGCAATTCTTGGGCAAAAACTATCGGCAGAGACAGCAGAAGCAAAAAGAATAGATAGATCACAAGGCGATAGCACGATGCAGGTGGTCGCACAACAGATGCAAGACATGATAGATAACTCTTTAATATTCCATGCACAGTATTTAGGGAATAATTCAGCAGGTAGTAGTTTTGTTAATCGTGACTTCTTAGCGGCTCGTTTAGATCCTCAAGAAATCGGTAGCTTGTTGCAACTTTATACGGCTGGAACAATTACACAAGAAACTCTCTTGAAGCAATTACATGAAGGAGAAGTGCTTGGCGATGAGTTTGACGTTGAGGAAGAGTTGGAGGCAACGCAACAGGCTTCCTTGATAGAAGTGGATCAACCTCTGGAGGAAGAGGAAGAAGCGGAACCTGAAAAATCAGCAGAACCAGAAAGCGACCAAGCTGAATAAATGGCAACAACTGTTCCTGTAGGAGATGGAATCCCTGCTGCGTTTTATCGTAATGCAATAGACCTGAATAGGTTTAGTAATAGTGTCTCGAAAAAATTAGTTAATTCATATAACAATGTCATTCTTAAAGCCGTTGAAAAACTTGAAAAAATAGAAAAACAACCACTTAGCGAACAACCTGCTTACAAAACTGCAAGATTACGGGCGTTAATAAAACAAACAAAGGAAAGTTTAAATAGTTGGGCTAATGGCAGTGTTGACGAATTGATTGGTGAGTTGGAAGGTGTTGCAAAAGTGCAAGCAGGTTTCATCGAAGAACAAATAAAAAAAACAATGCCGAAGGGCATGGCTGAAAAGATCCATGACCAGATTGGGTATTCGGTTAGATCAGTTGCTGTTAGTCCTTCATTCGCTAAGTCTGTTGTTAATACAGATCCAACGGCTTTAAACCTTGCTGTTTTAAGAAGTGATTTAGCCGGAACAAAAGCACCTCAAGGAACTTTTAAATTAACGGCAAAGGAAGGTCAAACAATAACGCTACCTAATGGGAATACGGTTAAAAAATCATTTCGTGAGATCGCAGCAGCAGAGGCAAAAAGATTAAATCAAGCAGTTAGAACTGGATTGTTATCTGGTGAAACAACTCCTGAAATTGTTAAAGGGTTAATTGGGAATTTACGAAAAGACCAAAAAGGAAGTTTAAGTCAATTGTTGGCAAAAGGAGGAACGGCAACAAAAAGAGCAAATAGCCAAGTAATGACAATTGTAAGAACAACTGTTAACCAAGTAACAAATACAGCAAGCCAAACTGTTTACAAAGCTAATCCTGATGTTACAGAAGAATATCGTTATGTTGCTACGCTTGATTCTCGAACTTCTCCTGTTTGTAGAGATTTAGATGGTCAAGTTTTTAAATACAATCAAGGCCCAGTGCCTCCTCAGCATTTTGGTTGTAGGTCTACAACTGTTGCTGTTG
>VTLG01009390.1_pt1 | contig 36568 bp, 24 predicted proteins | sample 4694571 | NCBI WGS metagenome assembly VTLG01 (sample SAMN12604809, study PRJNA352737) | marine metagenome | biome: ENVO:00000447; feature: ENVO:00000209|ENVO:00000569|ENVO:01000036; material: ENVO:00002151; isolation source: viral sequences binned using virsorter ...
CATGTGTTACAGAGCAATTTGCAGGATCACTTTTAAATGGTATTACTGATCAAATTTCATCTGGATTGGATGGTGTTATGGGAGGTGTTGAAAATATTTTACCTTCTGCATATAAAATAAAAGATATTCTTGGAAGTTCTTCTGACATGCTTCAATCTGCAGGTGGTTTCTTTGGATGTAATCAATCAGACAGTAAGTGTGTAGGAAAAGTCAACAAATCAATTTTGGGTCAAGGTCCATCTAAACCATTTGATTTGCAGAGTACTTATTCTAATGTATTAGATAATATGAATGCTTTTGGATCATCAGGTGATACTGTTGCATCACCGTTCCAAAAACCAAATTGTGCAGAACCATCTTCTTGTGGAGCACCAAAAGTTCAGATATTTGGTGGGGATGGTATTGGAGGAGCAGCCAGAGCTATTTTGGGTGGATTTGTTGATAATACTGCAGGTTTATCTGATCTTACAGCATCTGTAACAAGAACAGCAAGTATTATTGGTGTTGAAATTACGGATCCTGGAGCATTATATTTTTCTGCTCCTCCTTTGATTGAATTTGTTGATCCTTGTAAATTGGGATATGGTGCTGTTGGTAGAGCAATAGTTGATTTTGATCCAAGTTCTCCTACTTATGGTGAAATTATTGGAATTAATATGATAACTGAAGGTGAAAACTATCCTGTTGCAAGTAATATTGTTTCACGTAATGTTGAAGATGCAATAAATTCTGATCAAGTTCCAATGGGAGTTATAAAGACGCATGTTATTAATACAGGTAAGGATTATGGTGATGATACAGTAATAACTGATGGAAATACTGAGTATAGTGTGAGTATATCTGAAGGAAAAATTATATCCGCAACACCAATAAATAGTATTGAAATTGGTAATCTACCTAAGATAACTATAAATTCTTCTACAGGAAGTGGTGCTATAATCAAACCAATTGTAGGAAGATTGCCACTTACTCCACAAGGAGAAATAATTCAAATTATAGATTGTGTAAGTTAACATGGCAGATAAACCTGATCAAAATTGGGAACGACGAGATATAGATAGTCGTGGATCTAAGTTTAGGATTGATGTAAATAATCCTCAAACTGGGGAAAGAGGTCCTAATGCATGGATACAATATGGTCTTACTGATGACGAAATTCACCAGTTTACTGCTTTAAGTCAAGAAGGGACTTTTATGGTTCATAATGAAAGAACAATAGAAATTGTAGCAGGAACAAAAAATAGTTCATCAGATACGGGTATTAAAATTTCTTCTGCAAAAGGGGATATTACAATTACAGTAGTTGAAAATGGTGATATATTAATTAAAGGAGGAAATATTGCATTACAGGCAGATGGTGATATTGATTTAAAGGCAGGAAAAAATATTTCATTAAATGCTGGACAGAATGTTACTCTTAAGGGTATTAAAGCTAGTGCAAGTGCTCTTCTTGGCAATTTAGTTCATGCTACAGGAAGTTGGATTGAAAGAATATATGCACCAACTTATGTTGGTGCAGATTATTTGAAAAGTCCTGGAGATGATGATCAATTTTTATCAGGACCTGTTGTTGATGGTATTGGTTCTGAAGACAATACTAAGACTTTTCATGAGCAACGTGAGGCAAGTATTCAAGCAAAAATTGATAAACAATGGCCAGGTGGTAGACCAGGAGGAACATCATAAATGGCTAATAATATAACAGTAACTGGTAATGAGGCACAATTTAACGAGAATGTAACTTTTTTAAAAGATATATTAGTTTCAGGTGCTTTAAGAGCTGGGCAAGCATCATCTGCAGAAGGTGGTGGTGGAGTTCAAATTGGAGATAATTTAACTGTTTCTGGTATTATTACAACTACAGATCTAACAGTTCTGAGATATACTGATCTTCAAGGAATAACAACTGTTGGTCTTCCTACAACATCTGATCCCGATTTACATAGATTACAAATTAATACTACTGCTAGTATAGGAATTGGAGGTACTGCGGGTGATGTATATAAAGGTGTTACTATTCTACCTTTTGGTGATAGTAGTGGAGAAAATAATCGAAGTATAGCATTTGTTCCTCATGAAATTGGAACTGAAAATGGAATATCTACTAATATTGGGTATCCCAGTGGGGTACTAACTAATAAATCTGTTTTAAATATAACTTCTACTGGTGTTGGTATTGGAACTACTCAACCAGAATCTAGATTAAAAATAGGAGATAGGTATTGGGTTGATCCAGAAGAAGCTCCCGGTTATTGGAAGTATGATAAGATATTGAATATTGATGATGCTCATGCAAGGGACTCAAATGGACATGGTTATCCTGGAATTGCTATTGGAAGAACTGATGCAGGTGAATATGCTATAAAAACATTAAAGGGTGTTTATTTTGCCGATGATGTAGTAGGTACACCTAATTTATTAGTAAAACCTTATGTTGATGCAGATGATATTGGTGGAATTGGAATAGGCCAATTAAATCCAGGACGTGCAACTGGTGCAGATATTATACCAGGTCCTCCACCAATAATTAATGATTCTGTAATGCTGCATATTAATCAGGGTGGTAGTAGTTCTGTTGTTGTTGGTAGTACAGGTAATATTGGAGCAGGTATTGGTAGTGTAAGTCGTATAAATTATAGCCAGAATGACGGACCAGCACATAGACTTCAACTCAATGAGTTTTGGAGGGAGAGTAATCCACTTTTAGGTGGATCTTCAAAATATGTTTTTGTTGATAGAGATGGTGGAGTTGGTATAGGAACATCATCTCTTGGTTCATTTAGTAATTATGATACTGGAAAACCAATAAGATTAGATGTTAAAGGTGGTGCAAGAATAAAAGGTCATCTTTATGATGCTGCTGATTCTCCAGGTGTAAATGGATATTATTTGAACATGGATGGAACTGGTATTCGGTGGATTGAAGCACAAGCAGATGAATTGATTGGATTGTATGTTCAAGATGATTCTACATATCTTCCAAAAACTGGTACTGCTCAAACTTTCTTTGCTATTAATTTCACTGATTTAAACAGTCTTGGAATAGGTACAAATACCATAGAAGCTTTACCTGATCCAGATAATCCTACTGGTATTGCTAGAATACGAGCTAAAGATTATTGGGGATATGAAGAATCTGGTGCAGGTGATGATGAAGTTTCAATCTTTAGGATGACTAAGGTTGGAATTAAGAATAATAATCCAACTGCAGACTTAGATGTTGGAGGAACTTTAAATGTAGATAATAATACCACTTTAAAAGCACAATTAGATGTAGATGGAGATACATTTTTAAATCAGAAATTGGATGTAGATGGTGATACAACTCTTCATAGTATTTTAGAGGTAGATCAAGCCACAACACTTAAGAGTACACTTAGTGTAGCTAATGTAGCAACATTTAATGATACAACAGATTCTAGTGGTTCATCATCACAATCTTCTGTTTTAATCAAAGGTGGTCTTAGTATTGAAAGAAATGTATATACTGGAAAGGAAGTAGTTATTGAAGATGATACTCCATCAATTTCTCCTACTACTGGAGCATTGGTAGTTACTGGTGGTGTTGGAATTCAATCTGGATTAAATGTGGGTACTGCTTCCACATTTAAAGGTAATGTAGAATTAGATTCAAGTTTAATTGATGTTACTGGAAATATATCTGGTCCTGGAGTAGGACAAACTGATTGGCGTTTATCTAGTGTAGGAACTGGTGTATCATGGAGACCTCCTGGTGTTCAAACTAAACGAACTATTTGGGTTACTAAAAATGGTAATGATGCTAATAGTGGTTTATTAGAAGGTGATGCTAAAGCAAGTGTAGGTGCTGCTGCATCTATAGCAAATGAAGATGATACTATTAAAGTTAGAGCAGGTGTTTATTATGAGAATAATCCAATTGGTCTTAGAACTGATGTTTCAATTACGGGTGAGGATTTAAGACTTGTAACTATTATTCCAAATAATCCAACAAAGGACGTTGTTCATGTTAGAAATGGTTGTTTAGTAGAGAATGTAAACTTTACAGGGCAGACAAAATATACTAGTCATAAGGGAGCAGGTGCAGTTGCTTTTCCTCCACCTGCAGGTCCAGATACTGCAGCATCTGGATATTTACAGCCAGGTCCATTTTCTGTTCCTTCTGGTAAAAGATATAAGAGTCCATATGTAAGAAACTGCACAAACTTTATGTGTGAGAGTATTGGTATGAAAATTGATGGTGATAATGCCACTGCATTAACTTTTGGTCAAGATCTTAAATCTATGGTTTGTGATTCATTTACTCAATACAATGAAGCTGGAGTAGGTGTATCACTTACAAATGATGGATATGCTCAATTGGTTTCTATATTTACGATTAACTGCGATATTGCTATTTTTGCTGGTACTGGTGGACAATGTGATTTAACAAACTCCAACTCTTCATTTGGTAATTTTGGTTTAGTTGCTGTTGGATTGGGATCTACACAATTTACTGGTTTTGTCAGTAATACTGATCCTGCAGGAGATTTTATTACTGCTACTGAGGCTGATACTGATACTATTGTTTGTGCAGATGTTTTTGATACATCTGGTAATGCTAGAAGACCTTTTGATGGACAAGCATTATTCTTTAAAATTGATTTAGATAATTATCCAGATGCTTTGGGAAGTGGAGTTCTTACAGAACCATTGCAACAACTTGATAAAATTGTAATTGAAACGGGAGCTAATGTTACTGGATATAGTCCAATAGATCCTCCAGGTGTTATTATTAGAGATGCTGATGGTACACAAGAACCAAAAGGACCACAAGGAATTATTGCAGAAGCTAGTGCATCTGTCGATGCTACTGGAAGAATTACATCTGTTAATGTTGTTGCTAGTGGTAGAAATTATCTTCCATCTCAAAATATTGTAGTTGATATTGAGGGTAATACTGGTATTGCATCTGCACAGATGGAACCTATTTTCTATACCATTGACTCAGCAACTGATGCGACACCTGCACCTACTTTTCCTGCTACTAATAATTCTGTTGGAATATGTACACTTACATTTTCTCAATTTATTCCTTATCAATTATTCCCTGGTGACCAATTCTCATTACAAAGAATTAGTCGTATCCTGACAAGTTCCCATTCTTTTGAATATGTCGGCACGGGTACAGACATAAATAGATCGACACCTCTTCAAGGTGCTCTACCCATAAAAGACAATGAAATTGTTGCTTCGGAAGGAGCACAAATACCATTTACTTCTACGGATCAAAAAGGTAATTTTGATATTGGTGAGGGAATTCAAGTTGATCAAACTACTGCCACAATTCGTGGTAGAGACTTCAGTAGAGCAATTCAAGCAGAAGTTACACCATTAATACTAGCATTGAGATAAAATATGGCAGTCGCACCACTTAATAAATTTTTAACCCTCGCAGTTCCAGTTGCACCAGGTGAACAGACAATTTATACAGCTCCAGTTGGAACATCTGCTATTGTTCTTTATGCTCAAGTATCTAATGTTGGGATAGGAGGATCATATCCAACAGTTACCTTTACACATAGAAGAACTAGTGTAGCAACAAGAACAGCAGGTAATGAAAGAAATAATAGAATTGTAAGAGATGCGGAAGTACCTCCTAATGATGCTTTAATTTTAGTTGATGGTAGATTAGTTTTAGAAAGAACTGCAATTGTTTCAGATTCTATTGTTCTCTCTGGAGTTCAGACTGGAATTGGAACTATAATGAACGTTCTTTATGATGGTACTACAGGAATTGCTACCGTTAGAACTTTACGTCCTCATGGATTTTCATTAAATGATGAAATTACAATGGCAGGTGTTGCATTTACCTGTACTGGAACTTATGGTTTAACAACTTCAATTTTTCCTACACCACAAGCATCTTTTAAAATAGACGAAGTTTTAAATGATACTACATTTATTACTGATGTTGGTATAGTTAATGATTTACCTCATGTTTATAGACCAGCATTTCATAGATTTGTAAGATCTGATATAGGTGCTATTAGTGTTACTGGTGGAGTATTGGGACCATTTACTCCAACTAATGCTGATTATAATCCAGAGAGTGGTATTTTAAATTTAACTATACCTAGTCATGGGTTATCAAGTCCTACAACACATCAAGCAACTACTGGTACTGTTTATGATCCACTTTCAGGGATTATGACAGTTACAGTTGTTGGTACACCAAGTCCAGCATTTCAGAATGGTGAATTTGTTAAATTTAATGATAATTCTCTCTTATTTGAATGTACATATGGTGGTGCTACAGGTTCGGATAAACAAAAGTCATATCCTCGTGAAACTGATCCTGCAGGAGGTAATTTTTTACCAATATCTAATGTAAGTGGAAGTACTTTTGAAGTTGGTGTTGGTACTGGTAAAGGTAATTATGCACATCAATTTGTAACAGGACAAGACGTAACTAATAATGCTATAGTTTTTGGTGGAAATTATGCTCATACTTGGACAGGTGGAACTGTTACTTCTGCTGTAAGAGATTCTAGTTCTACGGGAACAACTTATAACGTATCAGCAGGAACTTATAATGCAGGTACTGGGGAATTGGAATTAACTCTTAATACTGTTTCTGGATTAAGTGCAAGTGATGAAATTGATATTGCTGTAAATTCATTAGTATTTTCATGTGCAATGGATAGTCATGCTACTAATCATAGTTATCCAAGAGCAACTGATCCTGTTATGGTAGATACTTCAACTTATCCTAATACAAATGGAGATACAGGTTGGAGTAGAAAGATACCTTGTACTGTAGATTTGAGTGGAACAAATAAAGTAACTTTAAATGTTGGATCATCAATTATAAGTCAATATACACCATCAGCTGCTAGTTACAATGGTCAAACAGGTGAGCTGGTATTAACTTTACCATCTGGTTACAATATTAATAGACCACAACCTTCAAATTTAACTGTATCTGATGCAGACTTTACTCCAGGATCTGGATTATTAGAATTGACAATTAATAGTCATGGATTACATACTGGAGATAGAATTAGAATTGCTGATTTATCTCTTAGATTCCGTTGTGATCAAGATAGTCAGGGATCTGACCATGATTATCCTAGACCATATGACCCTGAGAGTAAGAAATGGTTACATGTAACATACAAGAATGCTAATCAAATTGAAGTTAATATAACTCCTTCATCTAATATAACTACTCATTACTTTCAGAGTGCTGTTCCTAATAGAGTTGAAGTTGCATCTGATTCTATTAAACTTGTAAATGGATCAATAGTATTTACTTGTGATAAAGATAATTATGCTAGTAAACATTATTATCCCAGACCAACTGATCCATATTATAATCAACCAATATCTATTGGATCTACAACTACAACTAGTATTAGTTTATTTGTAGGAAAATCAATAGTTAATCAACCTCACACATTTGTAAGTGGAGTTGCAGATGGGGTTAAAAGAGCTTTAAGTACAATTAATATTGCTAATAACTCATTGACATTTAAATGCTCTCAGGATAATTATGCTACAGAACATAAATATCCACGACCTTCTGACCCAGTATACGGAGATACTTTAGGTATAGATGTTGTTGGTGTAAACACAATTTCTACTTACGTTGGTGTTTCTACAGCAGGAGGGATGGTCGGACCTCTCCAAATGGAATTCATTTGTAGTATTCTAGAAAACTCAACAGTATAATATGCCAAAGTATCTTAGTGGTAGAGCCAAATTAACTTCTAGATATACAGAAGATAGAAGGAAATATTTAAATTTAAATCAAGCTGAACCAAGCTTGGCAATTCCTTTATCTCCAGTTGGTGATGAAGGAAGTATGCCTACTGGTGATTTAATGCAGATAGTATCTGTATATGGAGATGAAAACCCTACAAATAGATATTGGGTTCCTTTTGGTGGTGGATTAATACCTGGTGCTATTAGTGTTTTTGAAGAGGGATCACTTGTTGGTGGACCTAGTAGTACTACACAATTAGATTTTAAAGGAAATATTGTAACTGCTATAGGAGATAATACTGGACTTCCTGATCCTGGTATTGCAGTTACAGTCACATTTGCACCAATTGGTAATGATCATGAACTTATGTTTAATAATGATGGAGATTTTGGTGCTACTTCATTATTTGTATATGATAATTCAACGGTAGGGGTTGCATCGGTTGGTATTGGAACATCTACTCCATCTACAGAACTTCATATTGTTGGTAGTACCAGAATTACCGAAACAATTTTTGATTATTATAATAATCCAGGAAATATAACGAATATTTTAACTAAGGGTGCCTATGGTCTTGAATGGCAAAATGCTGGAGCAGTTCAATCTGGTGCTGGTGGAACTTTTTATGAAGTTCAATTTCATGGTACTACTGGACTTGTTGATGGAGCACCTAATTTTGTTTGGAGAAATGATAGAGTTGGTATTGGAACAACTTTACCTGATAGACTATTAGATGTTAGAGGTAATACTATATTTTCTGGAGTTAGTACATTTACTCAATTAAATCCTGATAATTTATATGCAGGTATAACAACATTTATTAATACCGTAAAATTTGATGGAACAACAGAAGGAAAAGATATTCTTTGGGATAGGAATAATAGTGTTTTAGAATTTCAGGATCATACAATATTAGGTATAGGAAGTGGTAGTGATTTGCAACTGTCTCATAATGGGACTGTAAGTAAGATTGATGGTGGAACTATATATCCATTACAAATTTTATCGGATGAATTTGTAGCAAAAAATGCAGGTTCATCTCAAACATATATTGCTGCTTTTCATGATCAAGGTGTAGAATTATTTTATGGAGGAGCTAAAAAATTAGAAACTGTTAATAATGGAGTAAAAATAAATGGAACTTTAGAATCGGATATATTTAATGCACTAACTTTTACAGCAGATAATCTTACGATTAATGAGACTGCAACAACTACTTCACTTAATAGTACTTACACTGTATTGGGTATTACCACTGCTGGTATTACATCAGTATCACTTTTAAAAACAGAAGAGTTAGATGTAACTGGCATTGGAACACTTGCAAAATTGGTTGTAGATAATATTACAATTGATGGTAATACTATTGAATCTACATTAGGTAATCTTGTTTTAAAAGTACCTGCTTTGGCTACTATTGATATTGATAGTATAACCACTATCGATAATGTTACTGATTCTGATTATGGATCATCTTCAGGAGCATTTAGAGTTGCTGGTGGAGCAAGTATTGATAAAAGGTTATTTGTAGGTGATGATTTAACTGTATCTGGTGTTACTACTTTAGCATCTGCTGGTGGTACTACCACTACTGGTGGTGATTTGTATGTGAATGGTGATATACATAACACGGGGAATATTTATAATGAACAAGTTAGTGGAAAATATATTGAAGCAACAGAACAATTAAAAACATTACATTTTGAAGCAACTGGAATTTCTACTGTTGGTATAATTAGTGCAACTGATGTTGGTGTAGGTGGAAGTATAACTGTTGCTGGAATGTCAACATTTATTGGTATAGCTAGTTTTTCAAATAATGTAAAATTTAATGGTAATATTGGTGTTACATCAGTTTTCTGGGATAAGTCTAATAATAGACTTAAGTTTTATGATGAATCAAAAGCAACATTTGGTGATGGAAATGATTTGGAAATATATCATACAGCTGAACTTAAAGGTGAAGTTGATAATAATGGAGATGATATTACTGATAATACTAGATGTTCACTAATTAAAGAGAAAGGATCAGGTGGATTAATATTTAAGTCAGATGGTGGAGGTGGACCAGGAGCATTCCAATTCTTTGGTGAAGATTGGAAACCATTATTAAAGTTACATAGTGGTAATAAAGCAAGAGCTCTTTTATATTATAATGGACTAGAAAGGTTAAGAACCACTGGAGCGGGTGTTTCAGTAATAGGTGTTACTAGCACTGCAGAATTATATGTAACGGGTCTTTCTACATTCGTAGGAGTAGGAACATTTGTTGATGACTTATATGTTGGTGGGAATTTATTTCTTGATCAAGATATTGGAGCAGCTTCTGGTACTTATCAAAATTTAACAGTAACAAATCTTGCTGACCTTAAATCTGATGTACAATTTCATGGTAGTGGAAGTGATCCTGATGTACAACTTACGTGGGATAAGTCTGAGGATTATCTAAAAGCAGAAGATGATATAAAATTTATATGGGGTACTCATAGTGATTTAGAAATTCATCATCAATCATCTGATGCTACCACTTATATTACAAATAAAACGGTTAGTGGCTCTACGGGAATACTTAAAATAGGATCTCAAACGGGAATTAGTTTAGGTAATCATGATTATACTCGTCAACTTGCTGAATTTGGTGTAGGAGCTGGAGTTACTTTATTTTATAATAATGTTAAAACAATAGAAACTACTAATGAAGGAGTATTAGTTGGTGGTGGTATAACAGCATTTGGTGGAATATCTATAGGATCAACTCCATGGAATGATGGTACTGGTAATGGTGATATTACAAGTGATGGTGGAGATGATGGTATTTTTGGAATTTACAATAAGAGATATCTTGATTCTGCAAGAATTTCTCTTATATCTACAAATGATAGTGGAGTTAGTACAAGTTTACTTGATGTTCAGATAGGAACTGGAATAACTGCACATGGTGATTTTAAACCAGCACAAACTGAAGAATATGATTTAGGTTCTAACGAACAAAAATGGAAACATTTGTATGCTAAAGGTATAACAGTAGACGGTGCTATATCAAATGATCAAGGATCATTTGAATTTCTTACTGTAGGAACTGCATTAACTACTCAATTATTACATGCTACTGGCATTACTACATTAGGTGCAGGTTTAACTGTAACAGGTATTAGTACTTTTAATTCTGAAGTAAATATTTTTTCCAATCTAGGTATTGGAACTGACAATCCAGATGTACAATTAGATGTTGTAGGATCTATTAGATCAGTAGTAGGTGGATATACTGATGATAATTATGCAGCAACACTTACAGCTAGAGAAGATGCAACACATACATTATCATTAACCGTTAATCATAATAGTTCTAGTATAGAAGAAGTACTTGGAACTTATGCTGATGTTGGTGGTTCTAATCCAAGAATTGGTATTGCTGCAACATCAACATGGAATGTTGGTATTGGAACTAATAATACAGAGAATGCTCATTCAAGTGCAAGGAAATTAGTACTATATGATGGTACTTTAGGACATAATGGTCTAACCATTTTTTCAGGAACTGATAAAACAGGTAATATTTATTTTGGTGATGGATTTACTGGAACTGAAAATAGGATGGGTTCTATTACATATGTGCATGGTGAGAGTGGTGATGATCCTCTTGATAATTATATGCGATTCTCTACGGATGGAAATGTAGAAAGACTTCGTATTGATAAGACTGGAAATACAACACCAGGCACTACAGATGGATCACAAGATTTTGGATCCATTAATAATCGATGGGGTACTATTTGGGGTAATACTCTTAATTTAACTGGTGGTACAATAACTTCTGATGACGTAAATGTTGCCTGGCTTGTGATTAGTGGAATTGCTACTGTTACTAAAACTGATGATACAATTTATTCTGGAATATCTAGTGGAAGAGGTGAACCATCAGAAACTGATTTTGAATTTGTAAATTTAGATAATGGTGCAGGAACATACAATTCATTACACTTTATTAATGGTGCTAATACTAATAAGCAAGGTGACATATCATTTAATTCTATCAACACTACTGATTTTAAATCAGAGTTTGCTATTAAACAAAGATTTTCAAAGGAAGGTTATTATGAAAGACTTCGTATAGATGAGAGTGGTAATGTTGGATTGGGAACCACAACACCACATTCTAAGGTGGAATTGGTTGGTTCTGATGTTAATTTAACATTATATGAAACATCTTCAAATAAATCATGGTCAGTTGGAATAGATGATAATCCTAATGTATTTTACATAAAAGATAACAAATCAGATGGTACTCCTAATAGACTGGTTATTAGTAATGATGGTAATATTGGTGTTGGACTTGATAATCCAACCTACAGATTATATGTTGAGCATGATGGAGATAAAGTAGCACGATTTATAAGATCTGATGCAGGAAATGCATTATTTTACATAAATTCTCAAGAGAATAATAATGTAATCTTAGGACTTGGTAAAGACGCAGATCCTGATTTACAATATATTAAATCTGAGAATGGTACAGATAGTAGTCTTATTTTTGGAGTTGCTGGAGGAGCAAGACTTAATATTGATGGCAGTGGAGTTGTTTATCCCAACACTCAAAAAGGACAAGATTTAGGTAAGTCAGAAAATAGATGGAAAACGATTTATGCAGAAAATATTAATACTGAGAATGCCATTGAAACTAATAGTGTAAAAATAGAGTATCTTCAAGTTGATAGAATTGATGATAATAATATCAATTCTGGTATTTCTACTTTTGAGGGTAATGTTAATGTTGGTGTTGGATCAACTACAGCATGTATTGATGTTAATTCTGGTAAATTACTTTTAAGAGATGCTTCTTATATTGGTCCAATTTCTTCTAGTGAAGATAATTCTGTAATAGAAGCAACAACTTCTATAGGTGTGGGAATTAATTTAGGTAGGAATAGTACTTCTATTTTAGCAGATCAAGAACTGGGATCTATTGTGTTCCATGGAACACCTGCAAATAATGTGTGGGCAAATTCAGCAGGAATTTATGCCAAAGCAGAGACTAATTGGGGCACTGGTAGTTATTCCACATATTTGGAGTTTTATACCACTAAAATCAATTCTATTGTACCAAAAGCAAGACTTACTATTGATAATCAAGGATCTGTAAAAATTTCTAAGAATGATAGTTCTCCAATCAATGCTAATGATGCAATTACACAAACAGCTTTATATATTGAAGTTGAAACGGATCTAACTGCTGTTGATTCCAGAGCTGGAATTTCAGCAAATGGATTGGTTAGAATTAGTGATACTGGTACTGGAGCCAATAGATTTCATGGTATTGAACTTAGAAATACAAATGATGGAGATGTAAGATTATTAAATCTTGATGCTGGAACAAGTAATGTATCAAATTTTGTCATCGCAACAGAAGGTGGTGATGGTGTAGGTATTAAGGAAAGAATGCGAGTTTCCGAAGATGGTAATGTATCCATTGGATATGAGGGAAATGCATCAGATGCTACAGCTCTTAATGGTAATGATAAAATTTTAGCTGTTGGTGAAGTTAAAACTAATAAAATTAATCTTGGTAGTGATGGTGTAGTAGAATCACAAGGTTCTTTAACAGTTCAATATCTTAATGTTACTGGTTTTACAACAACTGCTGCTTTAGAAGTTGTTGGTGTAACTACATTCAAAGATAAAACACATATTTTAAGTAATAAAAATCTAGAGATTGGTGGAAATGATGAAGATGCTAATGGAAAATTATCTATATTTTATAATAGTTCAGATGATGAATCAGTTATAAGAACTACTGTAGGTGATAAACCTCTTTACATTAGAACTGATAGTTTTAATGTCCACACTAGAGATGTTGAGGGTAGTTCGGCAGGTGATAAAAAATTAATCACTGCTGATTCTACTAGTACTAAATTATATCATCATGATGCTTTAACACTGGAAGTAAAGGAAAATAATGTTGAGATAACTGGATCACTTAATCTTATTGGAGCTGATTCTGCTAATGGAGATATTACTAGTAGTGGTGGTGCTGACGGTACTTTTGGAATTTATAATAGTCTGAAACATACAGGGAATATAACTTTTAATATTAAAAACAAGGACGAAGTTTATAACGAAGCATTAAAGATCCATCTTTGGAATGAAGCAGGACAAAATGTTACAAATGGTCAAAACAAATCTTGGTTTGATTTTAAGGGATATCCCAGACCAACTACTGATGCATCATATGATCTTGGTACAGCTAACAAGAGATGGAACAATGTTTATGCAGTGACATTTAATGGTGCTTTCCAAGGTACGGCTACTGATGCAAATGATGCACTTCGAGCTGTTACTGCTACCAATGCCAAGTATGTAGCAACTGATAAGATTGGTAGCACAATTAATAGTGCTCATTATTTGACATTTGTTAATAGTAATAATAATGAAAGAAATTCTACTGATAGCAATATATCTTATGAAAGATTAAGAACTGATGGATGGTTATATGTTGAGCCAAAAGATGAAAAGTTAAATGCATCTAATATTGTCATTGGAAATAAGTTATATGATACGGATAATGATAGTGGAGCATTGAATGAGGTATTAACGATTAATGCTAGTGGTAATCCAGTATGGAGTAGTGCTCAGACAGGTTCCAATACAACATATGGATTAAGTTTGGATGCTGTTAATGGTGGAGTAAATAGTGGTTATGGAAAGATTAAGTTAACAGGTAGTGACAATGCAGTAACCCACGTAACTATAAATGCAGGAAATAATATAACAATTAGTGATAAAGATGATGGTCAATTTACAATTAATGCTGCAGATGCACCATCTCCTCCTGCCAGTAATAACTTTGAATTACGTTTTACTGGAACTAATGGTAGTAGTGGAGCTGGTTCAATATATCTTAGAAGGACAAATAACAATCCAACAGATCTAACCCCCAAGATTCATATTAAGGCTGGTACAGGTATAAAACTTACTAACACTGATAATAGTGGTGGCGACCAAGGATTTCACATAGCTCTGGATGGTAGTGGTTCGGGTGGTGCTCTCGATTTTCTTGATCTTGACGATACTCCAAGTTCATATGGTAGCTCAAATAGGGGTAAATTAGTAGCAGTACAAGATAGTTCTAATCCAACTGGTTTGGTATTCATTGATCCTCCAGATTCTGGTAATGCTGATAAGGTGAAGACTAACAAATGGAATGATAGTAATGGTATTTGGCAGTATGTGACATTTGTTGGTTCTAGATCAAATACTTATCAGGATTTAAGAATACCGAATAATAATGGTCTAAGATATAGAGAAGACAATGATACTTCTGTGAGTTACATTAAACAGCTGGCTTATTTCTGCACATGGGGTGGTGATTATGGTTCTACTGGTCAGGTGATTGAAAGGACTGGTAGTGGATGGAAATGGGTAACTCCAACATGGAATCAATCTGGTTGGTCTGAATTTGCAACAAATACAAGGCTTTTATTCCAACAATCTAGTATTCCTACTGGATGGAAAAGGGAAGAAGGTTCTAAGTATAATCAAGCTTTATTTTATTCTTATAATAGTGCTAGTGGTTACTCATTCAGTGGTGGTTCTCATACTACTCAGAGTAAACTCAACACAGATTTTACCACAGGAAATAGGGCACTAGATGTATCTCAGGGTGCTCAACACAAACATGAGGCAGGATTTCCCACTGATCATGGTGAAGGAGCTAGTACTCAGGGTTGGCCATCTAGAGGTAGGTTCAATACCTTTAGAACATCAGATAGAGGTCCTAAATATGGTGCTGGAACTCCAAACACGATGGCGAATGGTATTTATCTTTCTGCTGGTGGTGGTAACCACAATCACGATATTCAAATGAATATAAAATACCTTGGTGTTAATGTCTGTAAGAAGAAAGCATAGACATATAACTAATTACATGGTATACTTACATTAAAAAGTAAAGGTATGAAATTAGAATCAGGAAAATTCTGTCCTTTAATTGGTAAAGACTGTATTCAATTACAATGTTCTTGGTTTACACAAGTTCGTGGTACTCATCCACAGACAGGAGAACGAGTTGATGAATGGGGATGTGCAGTAACATGGTTACCACTATTATTAATGGAAAATACAAAAGAACAGATCAGTACAACCGATACTCTTGCTGACTTTAGAGATGAAACGATAAAAGAAAATAGAACAATGTTTACAAATGTTATTGAGAATGTAATGAAAATGCCAATACTTCCAGTAAATGTAGGTGCTGTAGCAGAAAATTCAGAAAAAATACTAAATATGGTAGAAAAAAGAACTCTAGATAATCCAACTACACGTCCAAAACTAGCACCATTAGAGGATGAACTATAATGAAATTTAAACTTTTTCCTTCCGATAATTTAATAACAATTGATGAAAGATGCCTTGAAATCAAAAGAGCTGATATGTCATGGATTCCTTCAAATATTCATTGTATTCAATGGGATGATGCTAATTCCACTGGAGAAGTACAATATAATAATGGAGATTCAAATACTGATATAAATGAACTTGGAATATATTCAAAGGTAGAAGAAACATTTAATGAAGAACTTGCATTAATGCAGAAAGAAGAAGAGGAATTTGCAAAAACTATTGATTGGACTGATGGTTTGAGAGACCGAAGAGATAGATTATTATATGAATGTGATTGGATAGTTATTAGAGCAAAGGAAAAAGGTACTAATATTCCTGCTGCATGGAAAACTTATAGACAAGCATTAAGGGATCTTCCTGATAATGTGGAACAGACACATCATAAGATGATGATGTTAAATGATCATCATCAATTTTGGCCAACTAAACCATCTTCTTGACATTGTAATATATACTTGATATAATATTTGTAATATTTGTAATGTAATGGAAAAGATTAAAATATTACCACAAACTATTTTTAAATATAAATGTGATTCTGAATTGCTATCAGATACATTAGAGATGATAAAGGATGAGGAATGGAAATCAGACGATCAAATTGAATATATTGGACAAACTTGTAATTGTTTATTGAATAGGCATTCAAAATATCAAAAATTACATAAATGGATTCATGAATGTTTAAATGAGATTAAGCAAGAATTGGAGTTTAATTGTGATTGTATAAAAATAGTTCAATCTTGGGCAAATAGGGGTGAACATGGTCAACGGATGTGGAAACATCTCCATCCAAATTCTTTTATGAGTGGCATATTATATCTTACAAATTCTAATGCTCAAACATTTTTTTATTGCAATAATATCTGGAGTGATAATTGTGGTATGACATTATGGTCACAAGATAATAGAAAACATGAAATATGTCATAAACAATCTACAATTGCTGGAGATTTGATAATATTTCCATCTCAATTATATCATAGTGTTGATGAACATATGAATGAAGGAGATGATAGATATACATTATCTTTTAATTCATTTCCTTCTGGTAAAATTGGTAGTTTTGGTGGAAAGGTTGGAATGGAGATTGATATAAAATGAAGAAAATTACTGTTGTAGGGGGTGGTAATGCTGGATGTTTTACAGCTCTTTCACTTACTGGATTTTTTAGATGGAATAATTCAACAGAATATCCAGTAGATATTGAGGTAGAATTAATACATAATCCTAATATAGATCCAGAACCAATTGGTCAAGCAACTTTAGTTGATGCTCCTGAATTATTATCTACAGCAACTGATTGGGATTGGTATAGGAATGATATATATGCCACACCTAAAACTGGAATATTATATAAAGATTGGGGTAAAGTTAATGAAAAGATGTTTCATCCTTTTTCAGGAAATACAATTGCTATGCATTTTTGTCCTTCTACCTTACAAAATAAAATTTTAAACTCAAATTATTTTAAAGTAATTGAAGATGATGTTATAGATTTAAGTAAAATAGATTCTGATTATATTTTTGATTGTAGAGGAAAACCCAGTGATCTTTCTAATTATAGAAAATTAGTAAATCCAATTAATGCTTGTATATTAGGTAAACCTAATTGGAATACATCTGAACAAATATGGAGTGATCATATAGCAACTCCTGATGGATGGACATTTGTTATACCAACAAAAGAAAATTCCCCTTCACGTAAAGGTTCTATTGGATATCTTTATAATAAAGACATAACACCTAAAGATAAAGCAGAGAAAAATTTTCTAAAAATGTTTGATGTTGAAATTACAAAACATCTTAATTTTAACAATTATATTGCAAAAGATTTAATTATTGATGATAGAATATTTTTAAATGGTAATAGATTGTATTTCTTGGAACCTATGGAATCAAGTGCTCTCTTTACTCATAATTATGTTACTAGATGGTATCAAAGTATATTACTTCAAATAATGAATAAAAAGATAGATAAAAAAGAATGTGATGATAGATTTAATAAGGCAAAAAATGGTTTAAAACTCTTTATAAAGGAAACCCAAGATTTTATATTGTGGCATTATATGTTTGGATCAAAATATGATACTCCTTTTTGGGATTATGCTAAAAAATTATCTAGTGAAAAATTAACAGGTGATCAAGACTTTGAGATGTTAACTGATTTTATAAAAAAATCTGGATGGAAAAAAATTCATCAATCAGAAGGAGAAAATATTAATAATTTTGCATATTGGACTAATAGTAGTATTAAGTGTTGGTATCAGGGAATGACAGAACCTAATTTTAATGGATATTTGACACCACCATTAGGATTGACATATGATTAATTCTATGGTATATTGAAGTCTGTGAGAGGTAATGTAGATGGATGAGGAATATTTAACGAAATGTGTGGTAGATCCTACAAAGAAAACTTTTTATCTCTATTCAAATGAAGGAGATACTAAGAAAGTTGTATGTGATGATACAGAACAATTCATGAATGTATTGAGTGTTGTTCGTGCTACTTGTCCAGAAGATAGGTTGGTATATACTGATGTATAAATATCGAGGGATTGGAGATTTTTATGGATAAGACTACTAAAGCTTTAGAACGTCTTCATGATGATATTAGAAAAGAGAAGGAAAAAAAGGAATTAACCGAAGAAGAATGGATAACTCTTTTAAGGACTGGTGGAGGTGCTGAAAGTTAACCTACTAAATAGATCATAGCAATGTTATAGAAGTTAGCAGATCATGCCACTGAATAAGTTAGATAATTTTCTTAAGAATGTAGAGGGACGTATTCTTTATGTAAGTCCTAGTGATCTAGATTCTACAGATAGTATCAGTAACGAGGGTAACTCACAAACTCAACCATTTAAAACACTACAGAGAGCATTATTAGAGGCTGCAAGATTTTCATATCAAAAAGGAAATAATAATGATTTAATTGAAAAGACTACTATCCTTTTAATGCCTGGTGAGCATTTAGTTGATAATAGACCAGGATATGCTATTGAGAGTAATGGTAGTGTTGCTCAATCTATAGCTCCTGATGGTACTGTTTCAGATGCTGGTGTTTTTGATTTAAACTTAGACGCAAATTTTGATTTAACACAACAAAATAATGTTCTTTATAAGTTTAATAGTGTTGAAGGTGGTGTTATAGTACCTAGAGGAACATCAGTTGTTGGATTAGATTTAAGAAAGACTAAAATAAGACCAAAATATGTTCCAAATCCAACTGATCCAGGAGTACCATCATCTGCTATTTTTAGAATTACTGGTGGATGTTATTTTTGGCAATTTTCTATATTTGATGGAGATGTAAAAAGTAGAGTATATACCAATCATTTAAATTATACAACAAATAATTTAGTAAAACCATTATTTTCTCACCATAAACTGACTGCATTTGAATATGCTGATGGTGTTAATAAATCCTCAAGAACTGGATTAACCGATCTTGACATGTATTATGCCAAGTTATCAAGGGCGTATAATACAGCATCTACTAGAAATATTGCAGAGAAATATCCGACAAGTGCAGATGGATTTGCAAAGCAAAGAGCAGAATGGGAAATAGTTGGTGCGTTTGCTGATGACCCAATTTCAATTACTGAAATTAAAGCTGGAACTACTCCAGGTGTCCCAACTAATGAAGTATTTGTTACCACAGCATTACCTCATAATTTAACTGTAGGAACTCCTATAAAAATTAGGAATGTAAGACCTCAAGCATATAACGTATCAGCAACAGTAACAACTGTTGATACTACAGATCCTACTAAATTTACATATACATTCTCTGATTTTAATAGAGAATTGCAAACTCCTGGTGATGCAAGTCAAAATGGACAAGTAACTATTGAAACTGATACTGTTTCTGGTGCATCTCCTTATATCTTTAACTGTTCATTACGTTCTGTTTATGGTATGCAAGGAATGCACGCCGATGGAAGTAAGGCAGATGGTTTCCGATCAATGGTGGTGGCACAATTCACTGGTGTTTCACTTCAAAAAGATGATAGAGCATTTGTAAAGTATGTTTCTTCTAATAGAAATTATGAAGGGAATAGTGCATCAGCAACATTTGGAGATAGTCTTGCACAGAATTCTTCTTCTACTAATCCAGCTACGATATATCATTTAGATTCTAGTGCAATTTATAGATCTGGGTGGGAATCCGCTCATGTTAGAATTACAAATAATGCCATACTTCAGATAGTTTCTGTATTTGCTATTGGATATAACAAGCATTTTAATGCACAATCTGGTGGTGATGCATCTATAACAAACTCTAACTCAAACTTCGGACAATTAGCATTAGTTTCTGAAGGATTTAGAAAAGATGCATTTGAGAAAGATGATCAAGCCTTTATTACACATATTATTCCACCAAAAGCAATACTTCCTGTAGAAGATACAATTGATTGGTTTGCTTTAGATGGAACTAAAACTCTAGCTGTAGGTGATTCTACTAAATTATATCTTAATGGATTTACTTCAAAATCTAATCCACCTCTTGGTATCACACAAGGTTATCGTGTAGGTGCTAAAAGGAATGATTATCTCTATGTAAAAATTGAGAATGTTACATATAAAGCATTGATTTATATGGCTAATAATACTGGATTAGCAAATATAAGTAGCTTTAAAAGGTATTATGTAGATGCTCCAGTAGCTAATATATTTACTGTTGCTGCAAGTGGTACTCATCAATTTATTAACGGTGAAAAAGTTAAAATTTATAGTGATGATGCAGATTTACCTGAAAATCTTCAAGGTGAGATTACTTACTATGTAATAAGAAAATCTTCAACACAATTCCAATTAGCAGCATCTGCAGCAGATGCTCTTGCAAATACACCAATCCCTATTAATGTTTATAAAGGAACAAGTCTTAAAGTTGTTAGTAGAGTAACTGATAAGGAATGTGGAGATTTAGGTCACCCAGTACAATTTGATGGTAGTCAATGGTATATAAATGTAGCTAGTGCTGGTTCTGAAAATACGATATATTCTCAATTAACTCAGTTAGCCTCTATTGGAGGTGTTAGTGAGCCTACTTATGTTACTAGAATAGAAGATGCTAGAAATATAGATGATAAAATTTATAAAATGAGAATTGTAATTCCAAAAGAATCTAACAATTCAAAAAATCCAGAAAATGGATTTATTATACAAGAGTCTAGTACTACTGGTGTGAGAACTGATAGTGATTTTATTAAGACTGATACATTAACAAGTCTTGATGATTATAATTACTTAAGAAATCCAAGATATATTAGTAGTTGTACTTATTCTTCACCATTAGTTACAGTTACTTGTGAAAATCCTCATAATTTACAACAAAATGATACAATTACAATTAAACAGGCAAGAAGTAGTGATAATACTGTAGGGACAGCAAATAGTGGTTATAATGGAACATTTGATGTTGCATCTATCGTCAATGATATGCAGTTTACTTATAATCCTGGAAGATCTGTACCAACATCACTCATAAATGATTTTAGTAAAACTTCTGAAGGTGCTTATGCGTCTATTCCTAAATTTGAAAGAACTGATTTAAAATCAAACATCTATATTTACAGGAATCATATATTTAATAATTACAGTCAAAGTGTGAATGATGGTATCTATCATGTATATGCATTAAGTGCAGATTATAAAGTTCCAACAGAATTTACAACATATCAATATGGACAAAATGTAGAAGATTTATATCCACAATTGGATAGAGATAATACTAATGATAGTCCAGAATCATCAACAACATTTGCATTAAGATCTCCACTTGGTGATGTTGCAACAAATGATTTACAAAATAGTATAACGAAAGAAACTGCTGATAAGTTTCTTAAAAAAGTAGGTGTAGCTCTTACTATAAGCACTTCAACATGGAGTTCTACACAAGCAAATCTTAGTTTTGCTAGAAACCATGGATTATCTGGATTAAGTTCATCATTTGTAAGATCAGGATCTACAAACTTTATTGATGGAACATATTATAATGTAAAAGTAACTACTGATTCTGCTAATAATAATTGGAATGGCACTATGGCAACAGTAGTTGTTAATGGTGGTGGTATTACACAACATGAAATAACAAATCCAGGATCTGGATGGCAAGTTGGAAATTTTGGATATTTTAATAAAGCACAAATTGGTCCTTCTGGTAGTGATGGAGTATTACAAGTATCTTCTACTACTAATAATGGATTTACTAGATCTCAACTTGGTATATCAAAAGATCTTACTGTTCAAATTACTGGTGCTGGAACAACTCAAGGTGGTCATTATAGACTTATATCCGTTCCTACATCAAATACAGTTGCACTTGCAAGAACAACAGGTGATCCAATAATTACTACTGATCAATATGCTTTTATTGTTGGTCCTACAATTCAATCTGATGCAACAACAGTAACAACTGGTGCAGGAACACCTGATGAAGTAAGTACTACAACATTTACTTCTAGTGCTGATAATGCTCATGGTTTAGTTCCAGGAAATAAATTCCAATTTAATGATAGTAGTAATAATAATCTAGGTACATTTATTGTAAGTGAAGTTGTTAATTATGATACATTTAAAGCAGATACTACTCATTCTGGTCTTGGAAATGAAGCTATGGGCTATGTATTAAAGCATGGTTTATCATCCAATGATGGAATATCTGGAAAAAATAATGAAAATTTAGAACAACGAGGAGTTACTATATTTGATAATCAAATAGCACAGGTATATTCATCTACTGATGCTGGTATATCTGAAGGTGATACTACTATAGGACTTCAATTGTATCCTTGGGAAACAGATCCTGCTGGAAGACAAGATGGAGTAATGCAGAGATTCTCATATGGTTCTTATCTTCAAATTGATAATGAGATTATGAGGATTGCAAATCCTACTATAACTTCATATAATGAGACTGATAGTAGAGGAACAGTCCAAGTTCTTCGTGGTTTATTTGGAACACCAATTGAATCTCATGATCAGTATTCATTAATTAAAAAGATTAAACCACTTCCTGTTGAATTCCACAGACCTTCTATATTACGTGCTTCTGGTCATACATTTGAATATCTTGGTTATGGACCAGGTAACTATTCAACAGCATTACCACAACTTCAAATAAAAACATTAACTGAGAAGGAAGAGTTCTTATCACAATCTCAAGAAAGAAGTGCTGGTGCAGTTGTTTATACTGGTATGAATGATAAGGGTGATTTCTATATTGGTAATTTAAAGAAATCTGCTTTAACTGGTGAAGAAGTTACATATGATACTCCTGTACCAACTGTAGCTGGTGAAGATCCTGCACGATTAAGTGTTGTATTTGATGAAGTTACTGTTAAGGATAGATTAGTTGTTGAAGGTGGTGATTCTAAGACTACATTATCACAATTTGATGGACCTGTTTCATTTAATGGTGAATTAAAAGTTAGAAAACCATTAAGATTAAAAGACAAAACAGAATCAGACACTGTTGATACAGGTGCACTCATAGTATCAGGTGGTGCTGGTATAGCTATGAATGTTAATATTGGTGGTAACCTTTCATTAGATGATGATGGTCAAATAACAATTGGTGATGCTATTGGTGGGGATTTACAAATATCTCACAATAAGACTTCAACCAATTCAAAAATAGCTTCTTCAACAGGTTCTCTTCAACTATCTGCTCCAGATAGTAAGAATGTAACAGTAGAAAATGCTTCTGGTGAAAATAGTGCAGTATTTAATCTGAATGCTGGAGTTAGTTTATATTGGAGAGGAGCCACTGGTGGTGGTGCAAAATTAGCAACTCAGGAAACTGGTGTAGATGTAACTGGTACATTAACCTGTGATGGAATGACAATTGATGGTTCTCTTGGTGTAGCAGGTATAACAGCAACTGGAAATGTACTACTTGGTGATGAGAGTACAGATACAGTTGGTATTAGTGGTCCTGTTACTATAAGTTGTGATCTTGATTCAAATAGTAAGACTGATGGTGGTGCATTAACTGTTGTTGGTGGTACTGCAATTGGTAAAAAACTTCATGTTGGTGATGATATTATTGCCTTTGCAACTTCCGATAAGAGGTTAAAGGATAATATTTCACCTATTACAAAAGCATTATCTAAAGTTAATTCAATTAGTGGTAATACATTTAATTGGAACGCATCATCTGACTATGAAGGTAAGGGTGATACTGGTGTAATTGCACAGGAAATTGAAGCACTTGATCTTCCTGGTGTAACTACTATAAGAGATAATGGAACTCATGCTGTAAATTATGAAAAATTAATTCCACTTCTTATTGAAGCAATTAAGGAATTGTCAAATAAAGTTGATGCTTTATCCTAATAAATAACTAAAAAACAATAATGGCAAATTATACTAAGTCATTCAATTTTAAAAATGGTGTTCAGGTTGATACTGATAATTTTATTATAGACCCAAATGGTTTGGTTGGAGTTGGAACTACCAATCCTGGAAAACTATTGGATGTCTATGGTAGTGCTAGAATTAGTGGAGTAACATCATTAACGAATGCAAATATAAGTGGTATTGTAACAGTTGGATCTGCAATATTGATAGATGCTGCTAGTGGTGTAATAACAGCAACTAAATTTGTTGGTAGTGCTGGTGATTTATCTGGTATAGTTGCAATCGCAACTGATGGTTGGATACAAAATGTAGGTAGTTTATCAACAACTGCAAAACTTGGTGTAGGTACAGAGAGTGAGGCAAATTTTGCAGTTGGTAATGGTATTGAAATATTTGATGCATTTAATCCTGTATTAAAACTATCAAATGAAAATACAGGAACAACTGGAGCAGATGGATCACAAGTTTATTTGAAGAATGATGGTGAATTAATTATTGATCAACAGGAAAATAAAGATATACGTTTTGATTTAAATGGAACTCAGAGAGTTAAAATAACAGCATTAGGTAGAGTAGGAATAGGAAGTACACAACCAGAAAAAATATTAGACATTTTAACTGCAAGTGGTCCTGCTGATTTAAAATTAAAAACTACTGCTAACTCTTTTAACTCACTTGTATTCGATTCTGCAAGAGCAAAAGATACTCAGTTTGCAATTATAGATGGAAGATGGAATGATAAAGATGTTGCTAGAATTCAATTTGTAACTGGTAGTAATGATACAGATTTTGATGATGGTTATATGGCATTCCACACTAGAAAAAGTGGGGAAACTTTAAGTGAAAGAATTCGTATAGAAGCAGATGGTGATGTTGGTATAGGAAGTACTCAACCAAAAGCAAAATTAGATGTTAATGGAACAATTAATGTTGTTGGTGCTTCTACATTCAGTGATGATGTAAATTTTGTTGGTGCTGCTGGTAGTATATTATTTGATATTTCAGATGATCAATTAGAGTTTAGTGATGACGTTAAAGTAGCATTTGGTAATGAGAAAGATTTAAAAATATATCATACGACTTCAAGTGGTGGTTATAGTGCTATTGTTGAAGCTGGAACTGGTCAGTTAGTTATTGGTGGTAATATAATTGAATTTAAAAATGAAGGTTTAACTGCAACTTACGCTCAAATTGATTCAACTGGTATTGATGTAACAGGTCATGCAGAAATAGATTCATTAAATGTTGCTGGAGTTGCAACTATTACAAGTAATACTCACATTGGAACTGGTGGAACAATATTTGCAACATCAGATGCTGGTCTGGTTGGTATAGGAACTACTCAAGCAAGTTCTGATTTACAAATTAGGAAAACAAGTGCAGTTATATTAGATGTAGTTTCTGATAATAGTTCATCGAAGATTGGTATTGGACAATCTGTTGGTGCTGGTAATAGTTCTGCTGTTTTTGCATGGGATGATAAAGTACTTGATATTCAAAATAATGATCTTGGAGATTTCAATATGTATCTCCATAAAGGAACTGGTATTGGTATTGATACAGGATCTTTTAATTGGGTTTATGGGCAAGGAAATTCAAACTTAATGTCTCTTACCTATGGTGGTAATTTGGGAATTGGATCCACAAATCCTGATGAGACTTTATATGTTGGTGGTGATACAAAAATTACTGGAAGTCTGAATGTAGCAGGTCAAGTAACTTATGGTTCATTCTCATTACCTGATCCTATTGAAAGTAAAATCAATGCAACTAGTGGTGTAAGTACATTTAGTACTATAACTGTTATTGGTGGATCAAATAATAGAATTGGTATTGGAACAGAAGATCCTAGAGCAGGATTAGATGCTGAAAGAACAGATGCTATTTTTGGAACTGTTGGTATAGGAACAGAAGCAGTTACTGGTAATGCATTAGAAGTTGTAGGTACTCTTCAGGCAACTACTATTCAGGCAACTAACAATTTATTTGCTACTGGTTTTACTGGAACTCCTGATATTACAGTAAATGATATAACAGTTAATGGTTCTTTATCTGGTGGTGATGGAACTGGAATTCTAAGTGTAGGAACATTGAAGGGTGATGGAATTGGAATTTCCAATATTCATGGATATGCCAATGTACGAAATTATGGTGCTCAAGGTGATGCTCTTAATGGTTTTGGTGCAACTGATGATACTAGTGCTTTCCAAGATGCTATTGATACTGGTAAACCAGTATTTGTACCACCTGGATCATATAGAATTGATGGAACCTTAAATTTAAATAATGGATATAAGCAATTAATTGGTGCTGAATCAATTCCAACTCTTATCAAAATGTCTGGAACTGGTCCAATTATAAGTATTGGTGTTACTGAAATGAATCGTAATGATTATTCAATAGTTGAAAATCTTCATCTTGAAAGAAAGATAGGTTATTTAGTAACTATTCCTTCATATGATGCTACTCCTGGATTTGTTCAAGCTGGAATAGCCTTAACTGGTATTGGTAATACTTCTGATGCTATTGAGAAGACTTACATTAGTAATGTTAGAGTAAATAATTTTGCAACTGGTTTCTATTTTAGAGACGTTTCAAATGTAAAAGTTGAAAGATGTTATACAGAAGTTTCTGATTTCAATACTACTGTTGGTGATGATGAAAAATATTCTATTGGATATCACTTTGATGCTACGAGATTTGATAATACTGTAGGAATGGATTCTCCTCTTGGTGGTATTGAATTATTTGAATGTTATGATAATAGAAATGGAACTCCTGGAACTGCAGTTACAGCAACATCAAGCACAGGAATAGGTGGAACAGTTACTAATAGTATAAGTTATTATGTAAAAGGTAATGATATAAGAGATGTATCATTCACTAATTGTAAATCAGAATCAGCACAAAGAGGATGGTATGTTGAAGGAACAGGTACAGATTTGGATTGGAATATACATTTAACAAAACCTAATGTTGATAACTTTAAAAAGAATGGTGCTGAATTTAAGAATGTAAATGGTGTTGGTGCTGTAAGTATTAATGATGGATACTTTAATGGTTCTAATTACTCAGAGAAAGCTATTTTTGCAGATACTTGTAAAGGTTTAATTGTGGGTGGAGGAACTCAAATAGTAGGAGTATCAACAAATAATGCTACTGGTGTATATTTGAATAGTTCTGACAGTTGTTCTATTAATGCTAATCGTTTTAGTAATTTAAAAAATCCAATATACCTAGAAGCATCTAGTTATAATACATTAGATGGTAATGTAATTGGTGCATCTGAAAGTCCTGGTAGTGTTGGTGTAGGAACATCTCTTGCTGATGGAATTATTTTAAATGGAGATTCTGATCGTAATACTATTTCTGCTAATGTTATTAAAGGTCTAGGAGCTACAATGCAATATTATAATGGTATTATAATAGGAAATAATGCTGATAAAAATAGTTTAATGGGTAATATTGTTGATGTTGATACAGTCACTAATCCTATAGTAATTTCAGGAACTGGAAATACTTCACTCGGAAACATTATCACTTAAATTAAATGTCTATAACTAAAAATAATACTCATTTATTTACTGGTACTGGACCAATAAAATTTAGTGACTTAAGAGTTGCTTTTAAAGAAACAAGTTCTGGTACAATAAGTGCTAAAGAATTACTTAGAGATACTTCTATTAATTCTTTAGATCCTATAGTACCAAATTGTACTGAAAATAATGGAATATCTGCAGCAAATGATTTAAGTCTTTTATCATTTAGAAATTCAATAAAATATTATAATTTAGACCAAAGTGGAACTTATATTAATTTAGATATTGATGCACAAGATTGGAATAGTAATTTATCAAAGAATATTGTAAAAACTTTTAAAATTACTGGAACATTGGGAAGTAATGAAGCTCATCTACCTGCTGCTAGTTTGGATTATGAATCACGTAATCTTACAATTAATATTATAGGTGGGAAAGTTTATGGTGCTGGTGGTGAAGGTGGTCCTTTTGTTGACCAATATGCTTTAACACATTTAAAAGGTGAAGATGGTGGAACAGCACTATATCTTAATACTACTGCAAATGATCTTTGGTTTACTACTGACGGATCATATAATGCAAATAGAACTGGGAATACTAATGTTAGATCATTTGATGCTGCTGGAAACATATCTAACAAAACATTTAATGTAGTGAATGATGGTGGATCATTTTCTGTAACTGGACTTCAGAATTCAGCAGGGTTGAGTATGGGGCAAAAATTATATATTAAAGATTCTGATCTTGGTGGTGGTGGAGCTCCTGATATTGAAATTACTGTTGCTGCTGTTAATATACAGTGGACTAAGGTTTATACTGCATCCAACTCTAGAGTTTGGGGTGGAGGAGGTGGAGGTGGTCGAGGAGGTCAAGGACAAACTGGTGGTACTGGTGGAGGAACTGTAAATTATCCTGGTGGTACTGGTGGAATAGGTGGTACTGGTGGTAAGGGTGGTACTGGTAGAGGATATAATAATAGTGGTTCTTTATCTGGAAGTGCTGGAAGTGCTGGATCATCTGCAACTGATAATAATACCAAAGTTTGGAAAGATGCTAAAGCTTCTCATCTGAATGATTCTTCAGGTAATTATTGGTCTGGTCAGTTTGTTGATCTTGTTGCAAGAACATCTGCTAAATTAAGATTGAAAGGAAGTGGATGGCAATCTACATGGTTATTGTTTAAGGGTGGTGATCAGAGAGGTAATAAGGGAGAAGCTTATAAAGAAGTAGAAGTATTTGATAAAAATACTACTACGAGAGATTCTCTTTTTAGTAGGCATGAGTGGAATTGGGGAATAATTACAGTCGATGGTGTTACAAAAGATTCCGATGGTAACCGTATGGCTTATCCAGCAGCACCAGAAAATATAGTGGATAGAGGACAAAGAAGCCAACCATATGGTCAAATATCTTATAGTCATTATATGGATATGGGATGGTATTATTGTGGAACTGAAAATAGTTCAGGAGATAAAGATATTTTATGGAATTTTAATGATCTTAATGAAGATCTTTGGGCAAGGGATAGTAATAGTTGGTTATGTCTAAGAGATGATGGTGGATCTGATTGTAATGGATACATGTATACTAGAAATAAGAATCATGTCTTTCAATCAGATGGTCAAAATGTTACTGGACATGTAGCAGGTTTAAATTGGGATACAAAAACATTTGCTTCGGGAACTGGTGGAAATGGTGGAAATGGTGGTGACGGTGCGGATGGTGGAGATTGGGGTGAGAATGGATCTCAAGGTACACTAGGACTAAATGGATTTGATGGAAATCAAAGTAGTAATGGATTTTTCCTACAAACATTTGGTCCAAACACAGGAAGCGATACTAATGTCACAATTAATGTATCAGTTGATAATAATGCCAAGGCAACTGATCGGTATGTTCATAATCGTTTTACAATGACCCAAAATATGGGTGAATCATATGGAGAAATTAAGGTTGATTGTGAAAATCTTGCTCCAAATGCTAATAGTTCAGGGTATACCAGATCTGATTTTAGTATGACTAGACAGCAGGTTCTTCAAGCGCCTAGTGGTGAACAAACTAGATGGGAACTAGGATATGATACTCCTTCTGTACTTAAATGGTATCCAAATAAGGATTATCTAGTTCAGAGTTATGCTCAAGACGGTGGATCTGGACAACTTAGAATAAGATCAAGTAATAATAAGGTACTAGAATGGGATGATAATAGTGCTGGAACAGGTGATAATGATTTCAATGATTTGATTTTGACCACATATCAAGGATATTTTAGAGAAATTGATGATAAAATCTATTGGAGATATGACAGTCCTCATTGGTCATGGGGTCTTTATGGGTTTGATACTGATAGTAATGTAGATATTAATAGTTGGGGAGATGTATCTGCACCTTGGATGAAAAATGATGCTGGTAATATAGAAAGAAATCTACAATCAAATTCTTATCATGGACCATTATGGGGAGAAACAATTCAAAAAGCATCTGGACCAGCAAAATTATCTGCTAATAACTCTACCATGTACTTGGCTGATTTAAGAAATCAAAGTAGAGCAATGTCATTTACAGTTGATACTAATTGGGCAAAATGGGTAGTGGGTAAAATACCTGGAAGTCCTGCTGAATCAAATAATCCTGTAGGTGAGTTGGGTGGTAATGCTGGTTATGCAATAGATGGAAGATATCATAAACCTGATCTAGGTTCTAATACTTCAAATAATGTTATAAAAGGTGATAGGGTTAATCAACAAGATTAGTTCAAAATATGAAAACTTATACATACCTTTGTATGGATTGTAGGTCAGATTATAGATGAAATTAAGTAAACCATTGAAGCACGTGCGATTGCACCAGTGCCAATTTTTCTATTGGGATCCACGTATAGACCCAAGGGAACCAGAATATGAACCGTCACACACCCCCTATACAGGGGGTTTTTTAGTGCTATAATATATTCAGTTACAAAACACTAATGCCATTACGTCCACACCAAATTGATGCTTTGGATGCTATGGCAAACAATCCAAAGGGTCAAGTAATTGTGCCTACAGGTGGTGGGAAGACAATGTGTATGATAGAGGATGCCAAGAGAGTATTCCGTACACAAGAGGTTGCAACCATTGTCGTGGTTGCTCCACGTATCCTATTAGCAGAGCAACTATGTTCTGAGTTCTTGGAAACAGGAGAGTTTAACGATGTAAGAGTCATGCACGTTCACAGTGGTGAGACTGAGCATTTCTCTACAACTAAGGTATCTGACATTAGATACCATAACTTCCTATGCTATGAGTCTAATCAGTTAATCTTTACAACATATCATTCATTACACAGAGTACAAGAGAGTGATATTGTGGTTGATGTAGTTTACTTTGATGAGGCACATAACAGTGTTCAAAGAAACTTTATTCAATCAGTAGAGCATTTCTCAATGTATGCTGACCATTCATACTTCTTTACTGCCACACCTAAGCACAGTAGAACACCATTCAAGGCAGGTATGAATGATAGTGATATATTTGGTAATGTAATATGCCAAGTACCAGCACCCAAGTTAGTAGAGGAAGGATACATTCTACCACCAAAGGTAGAAGTATATGAGTCACGTTTACTTAAGAAACATGAGTTAGTTGCTGACAAGGATTGTGAGCAGATGATAAACTCTATTGATAACTTAAAGAAGGATAAGGTATTGATATGTGCCAAGTCAACTAAGCAGATTACAAACTTAGTATCTCAGACTGACTTCTGTTGCCAGTTGAGAGAACGTGGTTATAATTGGATGTATATTACTGCAAAGACTGGTGCTATTATCAATGGTAAAAAGGTTAATAGAGATAAGTTCTTTGAGATATTAAATAAGTGGGGCAAGGATGATTACACTAAGTTTGTAGTCCTACATCATAGTATATTATCTGAAGGTATCAATGTAAATGGACTTGAGGCAGTGTTGTTCTTAAGATCTATGGATTATATCGGTATCAGTCAAACAATAGGCAGAGTGATCCGTAAAGGGGCAACTGACAAGGCATATGGTTTAGTATGTGTTCCAGTTTACTCTAAGGTTGGTATCTCTACTGCACGTAAAGTAGAAGCAGTTGTTGATACTATTTTCAACAAAGGTGAAGCAGCAACATCGGTGGTAACAAAATGAAAGATAAAGACAATTTTATATTAATTTATGATGATGCATTTTCATCAGATGAGTGTCAAAAAATTAGAGAACATTTAGATATATTAGAGAAGAGAAGTATTCTTATAAATTCTAAAGAACAATCTCATTTATATAATCAAGATAGTGTAAGTTTATCTCATGATTATACTCTTCCTGCATGGTCGTTGTTTGGTGAAAATATGTTCAGTGTTATACAATCATGTGTAGATGAATATATAAACTTTTATAGTATCCTTGACAGTAAATCATATTTAATGTATGATTTAAAATTAAAAAAGATACCTGTCGGTGGAGGATTTCATCAATGGCATTATGAAAATGGAGGAGTAGTTTCATCATCAAGAGAATTTGTTGTTCAGATATATTTGAATGATGATTTTGAAGGTGGAGAAACTGAATTCTTATATTTGAATCAAAGAGTTCAGGCAAAAACAGGAAGAGTTATTATATTCCCTGCAGGTTATACTCATACACATAGAGGTAATCCACCTATAGGAAATACAAAATATCTTGCTACTACATGGGCTTATTTACAAAATGCTACCTGATAAAGATCGTAAAGAACAACATAATCGTTTCTTTGAAATGATGGGTTATAAACCCAGAAGAAGAAAGAACTCCCATCAATGGTGGGAGTCGCCATGGATAGACTATGATGATCCAAGAAACTGTTATTATGAGAAAAAATGAAGCATATATTTGAATCAAATTTTTACACAATATATCAATCTCCTAATGCTGATGAATTGATTGAAAAGATTGATACTTACACTGAGGAACATATTGATAACGATCATTTTACATGGGGTGAACAATCTTCTTCAGATAAGATTCCATTAAAATCGGAAGATTATATTGATTTATTGATGCCTAGTATTGATCTTTTTTGTAAAGAACTTAATATTAAGTTTACCTTTAACATGGATGATCCGTGGATAAATCTTTATAAAAGAGGAGATCATCAAGAAATTCATGATCACTATCCTTATCAACTATCTTGTAATTTTATTGTCAATGATGGAGAAGACTTTAGTAAATTCTATTTTATTGATAGACATTCCTATGGAATTGCATATAATGTAACACAGATTATTGATTATAATCCAAATCATATTTTAAAATTAAAAGCAGGTGATATTATATTTTTTCCTAGTTATTTGATGCATGGTGTAAGTCCTCATAAAAGTGATATAATAAGAAAGACATTATCGTTTAATTTTAATATTGAGGATTTATATAAACAATGAGTAAAGAAATTCCTACAACAGAATACATGGTAGATGGATGGGACAGAGGACCGATTGGTTGCCATCCCTACAAACGTGGAAGTAGGCATAATAAAATTGGCATGTGGATAATGTGGATTTTTTATGGTATAATTATAGTACAAATCGTGCATCTTTTCTTAGAGGTAAGTAAGTGATAGGACAATTTCAATGGATAAATGGTTATGAGGATAAGCACTCAAATCCTGTATATAAACATGCTAAAAACCCAGATAAGTGGGAAGTAAGTGCCGATAGATTTCATATGACATATTATGGTAAAGGTAGTGCTATAGATATTAAGATCTTAGATTCTAAGACTGATTTTGCACATCATCTAAACATAACTGTTGAGGATGGTAAGTTAAAAGCAATAGTATCGGAGCAAACTAAATGAGAGATACAATTCTATATGGTGATTGTCGTAAGACATTAGGAACACTTAAAGCACAGATATCTATTGGTATTGCAGATAGACCAAGAATGTGTGTTACATCTCCACCATACTACGGTTTAAGAGACTATGGTGGTGAAGAGTCACAGATAGGATTGGAACAGTCTCCAGAAGAATATATTGAGCAGATGGTGGAGGTCATGTCATTAGTGAGAGATTGTCTTGCTGATGATGGTACACTGTGGTTGAACATAGGAGATAGTTACTATAATTATAAGTCTGGTACTGGTGAGTATGCTAAACAGTCAGTAGCAAAGAGCAGACAAGACTTACCTATGAAGACACCTAAACGTGCTAATAAGTTAAAGGGATTTAAGGATAAGGAACTCATGGGTATTCCTTGGATGTTGGCATTTGCATTAAGAAAAGATGGATGGCATTTGAGGCAGGATATTATATGGCATAAACCTAATCCAATGCCTGAGAGTGTGAGAGATAGATGTACCAAGGCACATGAATACATTTTCTTAATGACTAAACAGAGAAACTATTACTATGATAATGAAGCAATAAAAGAGAAGGCAGTGGGTGAGAGATGGGGTGGTAATAAACCCATCAATATGAATAATACTAAGGATACTGATAATCAGTTTTCAGGTTTAACTAGACCACGTAAAATGGTATATGATAAGAGAAATAAGAGATCAGTATGGACAGTGAATAAGAAACCATACAAGGGCGCACACTTCGCAGTATATCCACCTGAATTGATTGAACCATGTATCCTAGCAGGTAGTGAGAAGGGTGACATCATATTAGATCCATTCATGGGTAGTGGCACGACTGCTGCGGTTGCCAAGTCATTAGGTAGAGATTACATAGGATGTGAACTACATGAAGACTATGGTAAACTAATTAAGAAAAGAGTGGATGAATATGAGCCAGTTAGTGAAGTGGCACAAGAACCACCCATAAACATCCTAGATATACTATAATATGTTCATAACCAAAGGAATTCTTCCATGAAATGTGAAGTTAAACTATTTGTTGCTGGTACTGTTTTTAATGAAGAAGTACATGCACGTAATTATGATGAAGCAAGGGAAGTTGCACTTGCAAGAAACCCTAATGCTAGAGTAATTTCTGTTAATGCGAAATTCTAATGAAAGAAGAACTATTAGAAATGTTAAAGAGTGATGCTTACCGTAAAGGTGAGTACACTCTATCTTCTGGTAAAACAAGTGAACATTATGTTAACTGTAAACCAGTTATATTAAATGGTAAGGGACTATTTTATGCTAGTTGTTTATTACTTGAAGAAGTTGAAGATGACTCTGTTGCAGTAGCAGGTCTTACTCTTGGTGCTGATCCTTTAGTAAGTGGAGTTGTTACAGTATCAGCAATAGATGAGGTTGATCTTGATGCTTTAATTATACGGAAGGAACCTAAAGGTCATGGTACAGCATCACAAGTAGAAGGAAAGTTACCACCTAAAGGAAGTAAGATAACTGTATTGGAGGATGTCACTACAACTGGTGGATCTTCACTTAAAGCAGTTAATGTACTGAGGGATCTTGGATATGAAGTTAATACTGTAGTATCCATTGTTGATAGGAAGGAAGGTGCTGATGTTATTATGAAAGATAATGGGATAAAATTAAAGAGTTTATATACTATAGATGATTTTAATTAAATGAGTGAAACTAAACAAGAAAAGTGGGAACGTGGTAAGACTCTGTTCCTTGAATCTGTACATAAACCAGATCATGAATTGAGAGGGTGCGCTCATAATCAAGGATGTTATCATGAGTTGATGGAAATCAGAGATCAAGTGGTTGAAATGGTCAGAGAGATGGATAATCCTTATGCTCCACCATTAGAATCTGGTAAGAAGAATAACCTTAAAGTTCCTACTGTTACCACACCCAATGGTGAGATTAGTGAAACTCTAATGAGTGGAGCATTGGGTAACTATTATGATAATAAAATAGGTGAGTATTAATCATGGCAATTAATGATGACATAAAGATCACTATCAATTTGAATGAGTTGGTAGAGATTAGAGCAAAACTGCTAACTCAATATGAGGATCACTCAAAGAAGATAGCAGTTGGTGAGTATCTTGATGAGAATGATATTGATGAAATTGCAACCAAACTTAGAGGAACTCTCACTTGGGATACACTTTACTTTATGGTTGATACTGCTATACAAGAATGGTTAGGTATTCATGATACTCATTATGGTGAGACAAGTATTGAAACTGTCGAGATAACAATGGAGAAGGAAAGAAAGGCAAGAGAGAAGGAATTTAAGAAGAACTTTGAGATGGTGAAGTTAGAATCATCCTCATGGACTATTGATGTACCGAGGAGGAAACAATGATATTACCAGGTTCTACTGTTACGATTACTAATGAGACATCTATATATCGTGGATATGAAGGATGTGTTCAAAGAATTAGTGGCAATGATGTAGCAGTTCTTATGGATTCACATACACCTTGGGATAAGATGATTACTTTTAGAATGTCAGATTTAGAAGAGAAAACTACGGGATTTCAGTATTATCCACAAAAACCAATTAGAAAATAGACATAATTTATACTAATAGGCATAAATTTTTGTAAATTGTATCAGGGAATACAGACATAATTGACATAAATAATGATAGAATTAGGGATAACAAGATGAGTTAAATCTCTTCGTT
>VTLG01011114.1_pt1 | contig 36563 bp, 57 predicted proteins | sample 4694571 | NCBI WGS metagenome assembly VTLG01 (sample SAMN12604809, study PRJNA352737) | marine metagenome | biome: ENVO:00000447; feature: ENVO:00000209|ENVO:00000569|ENVO:01000036; material: ENVO:00002151; isolation source: viral sequences binned using virsorter ...
TTATGACTATCTAACCATTGACAGAAAGCTATCATTAGATACCTATGATTATAAAAGTCTTTTGCTCTACTACTTTTTGGAGTAGACAGCCAACCTTTATCTTTTGCTCTCCTTTCCTCGCATTTTACTAATACCATTTCACAAGCATTAGACCAAGTGTTATTTCGTTGAAGTAGTTTGAGGTCATCATACCACTTTTGCTTGAAACACTTAGTTTCCATTATTTGAGAATACAAGTTATCATGAACAGGTTTCTCGATTTTTACTATGTTATTTTCCATTGTTTTTACCTCTTTTAACATTGTTTATACTTTAAGTATATATCACAAGTCAGGGTTAACAAAGCATTAATGTCAAATAAAAACCTTTAAAAATCAATGAGATACGATTTATTTAAATTAGAATACTCTAATATATACATTTATTCAAAAAAATGCTTTACTTTATACTTTTAGTATTATATTATTGATGCTGTAGTCAAGGAAGAAGTAATTACTCTGATATGATTGCTACTATCGGCTCGGTGCCATTATAAACCGAATTTGAGAGAAATCTCACAACGAGTTGAGTCAGATAGGTAGAGATGTAAGTTAATGAAACTAAAAAATAATGGTAGAGTTTCATTCCTGTACTTCGGTACTTGCTCGAACTCATAGAGTGTAATGGCTCATATTGAGATGTAGATGGAAGTTCTCAAAAAATCTGTACAGTAGGGTGGGTGCGAGCTCACCCTATTTTTTTATCTTGCTTTTTTTTTATTTTTACTCTATAAAAAGAGTATACATGCCTAAAATAGTAAAAAAAAATGATGAAACAGCTAGAATGGTACAACAATTATCAGGCATAGGTGTGACTCATGATATGATTTGCAGTATAGCCAATATATCTAAACCCACATTGTACAAATATTATGATGAGGAGTTAAAGCTAGGAAAGGCACAATCTACTGTCACAGTTGCTAACAATTTATATCGTATGGCAACAGGAGATGGTAAAGAGGCTCTCACAGCATCTATATTTTGGTTAAAAACCCAAGCTGGTTGGAAAGAAACAGATGTGGTAGAGATAAACAATGTATCAGATGAAAACGACAGATTTGAAGAACTCCTCAGCAAGATTCGAGAATCTAAGCTATCTAAACAAGGTAGCGATGAATCTACTCATTGATTGGTATGCTAAAGCTAGACCTAATCAATTAGTACAGGAGAACGATAAATATAACATACATCTATTCTTAGCTGGTAGAGGTTGGGGAAAAACTCTTACTGGTGCTTACGATATAGTTCAATATTGTTTGACATATCCAAATGTAATTTGTGGTGTAGTCGCACCAACATATGGCGATTTAAAGAGAGTTGTCTTTTCAGGAGACTCTGGTTTTATCAACATCATAGATAAAAGATTATTGAGTGAAACAGGTTATAATAAGTCACAGAATGAAATACACTTTTATAATGGCTCACGAATCATAGGTTTTCCAGCTATTGAGCCAGATAGACTTCGTGGAGTTCAGTTTCATAGAGCATGGTGTGATGAGTTAGCATCTTGGAGATACTCAGAAACATTTGATAACTTGATGATGGCTTTACGATTAGGACAAAATCCTAAATGTATAATTACGACAACACCTAGACCAACGAAGATAATCAAAACATTAGCTAAAAGAGAAGATACACAGTTGATAACAGGAAGTACATTTGAAAACATTGATAATCTAGCGGAGTCATCAATACAAATGTTAAAAGAAAGGTATGAGGGTACAAGGATTGGTAGACAAGAACTTTATGCAGAAATACTAGAAGATGTTGAGGGTGCGATATTTAACTATAAAAATATTGAAGAAAACAGATTGACTGATTTCCCACCTGATTTGCAAAGAATTGTTGTAGCTATTGACCCAGCTGTCACAAGTAATGAGGACTCTGATGAGACAGGAATCATAGTTGCTGGTAGAGATTTGAACAATCACTACTATATTTTACATGATTCAAGCCAAATATCCTCTCCTGACATATGGATTAAAAAAGCCATAACACTTTATAAACAGTATGAATGTGATAGGATTATAGCAGAGGTTAATAATGGTGGAGACTTAATCGAAAGATTATTGAGAACACAAAACCAAAGTATTCCTTTCACTAGTGTAAGAGCAAGTAGAGGAAAAATAGTAAGAGCAGAGCCGATATCGGCACTGTATGAACAGAACAGAGTACATCATGTAGGAGTGTTCAAAGAGTTAGAAGAACAAATGTGTCAGTTTACAGGAAATGGAATACAATATCATGATGACAGGGTTGATGCTCTTGTATGGGCAATAACTTCTTTACAGAATAGTGGTCGTGCTGTGTTTAATATAAGTTGAGGTTAATATGGGAATATTCGATAAATTTTTTAACAAACCAATATCGAAAAAAGATGCACCGACAGTAATGATAAATCGTTTAGAGGCTTACATGGGTAAGTCAGTAAGAAAATATAAAGATTATGCTCGTGAGGGTTTTCAAGATAATGCTATCGTACATCGTTGTGTAAAACTAATCGCAGATAGTGCGAGTGCTGTAAAAATAAAAGTATTTGATGGCGAAAATGAATTAGAAAATCATGAACTAATATCTCTGTTAGAAAGACCCAACCCATTACAAAGTGGTGGCGAATATTTTCAATCTTTATACTCATATCTTATGATATCTGGAAACTCATATCTTTTGAGAGATACAGAAAACGAGACACCGCCAAGAGAATTATATTTATTAAGACCAGACAGGATAAAAATAAAATCAAGTTCTTCAATGATTCCTGAGTTTTATTGCTACATCGTAGATGGGCAGATAGTAAGAGAATATCCTATAGACCAAAACACAGGCAGAGGTCAATTAAAACAGATAAAATTATGGAATCCTCTAGATGACTTTTATGGTTGTAGTCCAATGTTAGCTTGTGCTTATAACATTGACCAACATAATCTTGCTGGTTTACATAATGTCGCTTTACTAAAAAATGGCTGTACTCCAAGTGGCATGTTAAAGTTTGAGCCAAAAGATGAAACAGGTATGTCGGCTACACTTACTGATGACCAAAGAGCAAGACTATTACAAGACCTAGAAGAACGATTTCAGGGTAGTCATAATTCAGGTAGACCAATGTTGCTTGAAGGAAACTTTGATTATCAACAGCTAGGATTAAACCCAAAAGATATGGACTTCTTAGAACTCCTTAACTTATCAGCAAGGGAAATAGCACTGTGTTTCGGAGTTCCAGCACAATTAATTGGTATTCCTGAGGCGAATACTTATAGCAACATGGAGACTGCAAAATTAGCATTATACGAGGAAACTGTTATTCCTTTATTGACTAGAGTAGAGTCAGACCTCAATGAATTTTTAAGTCCATTATATAATGGAGATATATCTATCAAATATGATTTGACTAGCATACCAGCTATGGCTGAAAAGACTAAGCAAGTCTATGTAAATGTCACACAAGCTGTGCAGAATGGTATCATGACTCGTAATGAGGCTCGTGAAAAATTAGGGTTAGATGAGATACAAGGTGGAGATGAGTTATATATACCGAGTAATTTATTCCCTATCGGTGAAGTAGACCAATCTAGTATAGAGGATAATGACCAGCCTGTTGATGCAGAGGGAAATGAAAAATTATACGACTTGGCATATGGTACGAAAGCAGAAGTAGGAAGAGATGAATACACTACAGAAGAAGAGGCACAAGATAGAGCAGATGAGATAGGTTGTGTCGGTACTCATTCACATGAAACACCTGATGGCACGATTTATATGCCTTGCGAAACACATGATGATTATATAAATGCGATTGCTAACGATAAAGCATTAGCTGATTTGAATTTAAAACCTACAACGACTATGTCCAATAATGCTAAACGAGGTCTAGAAATGAGAAAAGAGTTTGGCAGAGGTGGAACACAAGTAGGAGTCACGAGAGCAAATCAGCTCGTAAATAGAACGAATCTTTCTCCAGACACAGTGCTAAGAATGTACAGTTTTTTTAGCAGACATGAAGTAGATAAACAAGCAACAGGATTTAATTCTGGAGAAGAGGGATATCCCTCAAATGGGAAGATAGCTTGGCTATTATGGGGAGGCGATGCTGGATTTAGTTGGGCGAAATCCAAAAGAGACCAAATCATGAGAGAAAGAGGCAAGAAAGCACAAGCTGATGAATTAAAAGTTGGCGATATGGTTTCTTGGAATAGTTCTGGTGGCAGAGCAAGAGGGAAGATAACGAGGATTGTGAGGTCTGGTACATTGAAAGTTCCTAAAATTGATTTGACATTAAATGCTACAGAAGAAAACCCAGCTTGTTTGATAAGAATATATCGTGGAGATGAGCCAACTGATACAATAGTAGGACATAGATTTAGAACATTAAGAAAATTATAATGAAGTCAAAAACATTGGCTGAAAAAAAACATATGCGAGCAGTCGCAGAACTTGGCTGTATAGCTTGTAGGAAACTAGGATATTATGGTACTCCAGCAGAACTACATCATATCAAGAAAGGTGTTATGGGAAAAAGAGCATCTAATTTTGAAGTCATACCTTTGTGTCCTTATCATCACAGAACATCTAATGAGTCATACCATCAAAATCCTTTGTGGTTTACTGAAACATTTGGAACACAAACAGAACTTTTAGAGGAAACATTACAATGTCTAAAATCAGAATAAATAGAAGAAAAGAATATAGAGAGGCACTAAGAACATATATAAGATTGACAAGAGGATTGATAACTAAACTTGATAAACAGTTTGATAAATATAGGAAATATGCTATCAGAGAATTTAAAAAGAATAATGCTATTAGTGATAAATACTATGAGGACTTTTGGCAAAGTTTTTATAAAGTATTAGAAAGGAATGCAAGAACAGTTATACAGGAATCTTCTAGATTTATAAAAACGACAAGACTTTTAAAACAAGTAGATGACCAAGTATCTACTGTCACTTACGATTATGTGACTACACATACTGCACAGAATGTCACTTATATTACTGAAACTACTAGGAAAAAAATACAAAGTGCTATCGCATATTCTATATCTGAGGGATTAGGTCAAGATGACACAGCAGAAGTAATCGGTAAATCTACAGCATTTTCTAGCACTAGAAGTAAAGTCATAGCAAGGACAGAAACACATCAGGCATATAATTATGGAAACAATAAGATTGCTGGAACACTAGCTTTGAAAAAACCTGTCAAAGAATGGTTAAGTGCATTAGATACAAGGACTAGAAGTTGGCATGCCGATATGAGTGGCACAAAAGTTTTATATGAAGATGACTTTAAAGTTTTGACTCCAACAAAAGCTGGTTTGGTAGAAGATGTAATGAAGTACACAGGAGATGACCAAGGTCTAGCACAAAATGTCATAAATTGTAGATGTTTTACTATGTACTATGATGAAGAAGATGTGATTGTAGAATGATTGTCGTAGAGTTCTTTTTTTGGTCGTTTGTCATATGTTTCGTTTGGATTGCATTCGCTGAAACATAATCAATCTGAATTACAAATTATATATATGTATTAGTAGTCAATTTGACCACCATATAGGAGTCGATATAGACCATTTAGCGAACTTTCTTTTATCGTTTAAATAATATGTCCTATAAGCAACAACAGGGTTAGGGTGCTTATATGGGTCAGGCATAGCTTGGTAAAATGGTGTAAGACCTATGTCCTCAATATTAGGATTAGGAAGATTAGCTATGACATCATAAGACTTATGATTGACCTCACTCTTATATCGTAATTTATACTGAATATTTAGATAGTGTGATAATGACTTAACCCATAACCAATTAGAAAGCGAAGTGCCGACCCATAATGTGCAAGGGTGTTTGGAATGGACTGACTTATATGGTGCAGATTGACCAAGCTTGTTAAGATTAGTACACATCATTTGAGCAGTCTCTAGAATCATTTTGACTACATGCTTATCACAATGGTACTCAGCACATATTTTAGGGTCGGTATGTAAAACGAATATATTCATAAGCAATTATATTATACTTTTAGTATTAAGTAAAGATAGGGTGCAAAAACTCACTAAAACACCCTATCCCAGAAGTAGCCAGTGGTGAGCTAATCTACTTCTTTTATACCTGTGACCTCAGCACCCTCGTATTCTTCTTTTGCTTTTAAGATGGCATCTACTTTATCTGATGCCAATATAGTTTTTACTCTATTATTATCTAATTGTACTAAAAATGTTTTCATTTATGCACCCTCCAGAATTGATTTATCAAACAACTCGAATCTATGTTGGTTAATCATGTACCATTTGTCCTCTTGTTCATCGACAATAATATCACCCATTCTTAAGACATGGAGTTTTGCTATATTATCAATGTATTCAGAATCTCTGTGGCTTGACATTTCCATTTTTTCGTACATATCAGGAATATCTTTTGCTCTGCAATTCCCACGATGAGTGTGCCAACCATTTTTCCAAGACTTAATGACAGCTTTTCTTCTGATGTCATAATCATTTTTTTCGTCTTTATAATCTTGTGTGTTGATTAGCTCATCTTCGTTTTTAGTTTTCTCAGTAATATGACGATTATTTGTTTCATTTATCAAATCACAATCTTTCGCCGATATTCTGTGTTGATATATTTTAAAAGTTTTCATTTTTTACCTCGTTTAATTATTTATACTTTTAGTATATAATATTATCAGTATAAATAAAAGACTTTTTTTGAATTATTTTGACTTTTTTGAAATATTATGATTAAAATGTCGTTATATTAGCTGAATTTATGGGTATTTAATGACAGATAATCAAAATGCAGAACTTTTAGAGGATATATTAGTGAATTCTAATATAGATATTCCTTTTGAGCTAAAAGAACTCGACCCTGATGAAGATGGGACATTTGAGGGTTATGCCTCAGTTTTTAACAATAAAGACTTAGGAAATGATGTCATTCGCAGAGGTGCTTTCGCCGATACCCTGAAAGGCAAAAAACCTAAACAAATCAAACTTTTATATCAACACAAAACAGATGAGCCGATAGGTGTTATTGATTCATTATCAGAAGATAATCGTGGATTATACATCAAAGGAAGATTGGCTATGGGAACACAGAAAGGCAAAGAAGTTTACGAGCTTATGAAAATGGGTGCTATTGATTCAATGTCAATAGGATATAGAATGTCAGCAGATGATTATAAATATGACCCAAAAGATAAGAGAAGAATTATCAAGTCAGTAGATTTGATGGAAATATCGCTTGTGACTTTTCCTATGAATCCAAAAGCTAAGATAACAAAAGTTAAATTAGCTGAAATGAATACAAGAGAAATAGAACATTACTTACGAGATGTGGGTATGCCTGTCAATCTTGCTAAAGAGAGTGCGAACATACTGTTTAAATCGTTCAACACTGGGGAACGAGAACTGCGAGATGTAGTTGATAGTCTTAAACACTTAATCAATATAATCAAAACATAAAGAGGTATTTATGTCGGAAATAACCGAAGTTAAAGATACCATTGATGAAGTTGGAAAAAGTTTTGAAGAATTTAAAACTGAAAACCAAAAAAACATTGATGAAATCAAAAAAAATGGAGTCGCTGACCCATTACTTCAAAATAAAGTCGATAAGTTAGCTGAAGATGTTGCTACGAAAGTAGAATTAAAACAAGAGGCAGAACTTAGAGATAAAGCATTTGAAGATGCTAAAGAAAGACTAGATGCTATTGAAACTAAACTTGCTAGACCAGAGACTGGTTTAGATACGAAACAAGTTGATGTTCAAATGAAAGCATTTAGCAAATGGTTGAGAAAGGGTGACTTAGACCCTGAGGAAACTAAAGCATTGTACGAAAGTGATGACACTCTTGGTGGTTTTTATGCACCAACAGAATATGTTGCTGAATTAATAAAAGCTGTCACAGAAGTTTCTCCTATGAGAAGTCTAGTTCGTGTTAGAAGTACTGATAAGAGAGGTATTGAAATCCCTAAAAGGACTGGTCAATTCTCTGCACAATGGGTATCAGAAACAGGTACTAGAAGTGAAACTACAGGATATACAACAGGATTAATGAGTATTGATGCTCATGAATGCTATGCTCTTGTAGATATGTCACAAGCTATGCTAGAAGATTCTGCATTTAACATGGAATCAGAAATGGCTACAGAGTTCGCTGAACAGTTTGCTGTTGCTGAGGGTACTGCTATTATTTCAGGAAATGGAATCGGAAAACCATTAGGAATTACTGATTCTACTGCTGGTGTAAGTAGCACAAACTCAGGTAGTGGAACTGCTTTGACTGCGAATGGTCTTTATGACTTAATCTATGCAATCAAATCTGATTACCTAAGAAATGCAAGATTCGTAATGAACAGAACTACTTTTGCTAAGATACTTCAATTAGAAGATACTGCTGGGCAAAAAGTATTTCATGTTGGCTTGAATCTTGTAAGTGGTGCACCAACTACTATCGCTGGATATGGCTATACTCTTGCAAAAGATATGCCAGATATCGCTGGTAGTGCGAAACCAATCGCTTTTGGTGACTTCACACGAGCTTATACTTTGGTAGATAGAGTAAACATCTCCATAATGAGAGACCAATTTACACAAGCTACAAGTGGAAATATTCGTTATATCGCCAGACGAAGAGTTGGCGGTACAGTCGTGTTGCCTGAGGCAATCAGACTACAAAACATTAGTGCATAACTGAGGAGATAATTCAATGAGAGATATTTCAAATAGAGTAAAGGCAGTCACATGCCAAGATGCTAAAGTTTTTACTGCTGATGCTAATGGAACTACAGTAGACAGACAAGGTTTTGAGTCTTGTATGTTCGTTGTTAATAGTGGTATTGAAGGAGATACATTATCAGGGAGTGTAAAATTTGATTTTATACTAGAAGAATCTGATGATGATACTACTTTCACTGCTGTGACTTCATCTACGAGTGTGACTGAAACAAGTGTCGATTCTAGTGGTATATTCCTTACTTTAGATGCGAATGGAGAAACTCCACAAACATCTCAAATAGGATATATCGGTGGGAAAAGATATGTTAGAGTAAAAATTGATGCTACAGGTACTCACAGTAATGGAACACCAATTAGTGTTCAAGCTGTGCTAGGTAATCCTGCAGACTCAACAGATGCTTAAATAATTGTCGCTTAATGCGACTTAGAATGTGGGAGTGCCTCATTATCATTGTTTCACTCCCCATTCGCTTAAAGGAGATATTATGAAAATTAAAATGACACAAAGTGCTTTCGGCTCGGCTAATGAGTCAGGAAATGCTACAAGAGAATATAAAGAGGGCGAAATAATTAGCTGTGAAAAAGAATGGGAAAAAATTCTTGGACAAATATTCTTAGATGAAGGATTTGCGATAGAAGTAAAAATTGCAGAGCCAAAAGAAAAAAAAGCTAGTAAAAAAGTAGCAAAGAAAAAAACCTCTAAAAAGAAATGATGAGTAATGTCGAGAAGTATAGGCTCATCATTCAGCACTCAATTAAGTAGTGGACAGTTAAGACCATTCTATGCAATTAGAATGGCTTTCACGAGTGGTGATTTACTTTTATCAACGACATATTCAGACTTAACAATAAATTCAGAAACATATACAGGTGCTGGTAATATACTCGGCATATCTCAAATTAATGAAACTGCAGATACAAGAGCAGTTGGTATAGAAATAATATTAAATGGACTAGACTCTTCTATTTTATCTGCTGGATTAAATGATGATGTACAAAATATGGCTGTCAAAGTTTATTTCGGTGTACTCACTACAACAGGGAATGCTGATGCTATCGTAGATACTCCATATGAAATTTTTTCAGGTTTTATAGACAGCATGGTATTAGATGATGGTGGAGAAAACTCTACATTAAAATTTACAGTAGAAAATGCCTTGGTCACATTAGAAAGACCGATAGATAGAAGATATACCGACCAAGACCAGCAAGATTTATTTACTTCTGACAAGGGTTGTGAGTTTGTGACATCACTACAAGATAAGTCTATCGCTTGGGGTGCTGGTGTCACTATACCACAAAAAACAACATGAGTGTTATTCCAGAAGTCATATCTTTATACAAACAATTCGATAAGTATAAAAAACTTAATGATGGTCACATAGAATGTCATATACAAAAGTCTATAGAATTAAATCAATATAAAATACACAAAAAACAAAACAAGATAGTGGCATTTACTAATTGGGCATTTATGTCAAAAAAACACGAAGAACATTTTACAAAAACAGGACAGGTGTTATTTAACTTTTGGGATAGTGGAGATAACTGTTGGATTATAGATTCATTATGTCATGATGATAATTTTGATGCTGTTTACGAGTGGGCAAAAAGATACTTCACACAACAATTAGGTGTTGGTGTTCCTGTAAAATGGTTAAGTCTAAATGGAGTTTGTGATACTAGTGTACATACAAAATATACGAAAGGAGAATACATAGATGGGTAGTGCAGTCAATACTTTACTGCAAGTGGTAGTTATAGCAGTCGCAATAGCTAATCCTGTTGTCGTTGCTGGAACTATACAATGGATGGCTGTAGCAAAAGTTGTTGGAACTGCTGTTTTAGCGACAGCTTTATCTGTAAAACCAAAAGTCAGAAACTCTTCAATGCAACAAAGAACATATGCTACAGAAACTACTAATCGTTCTGTCATGGTCAGACAGCCAATCATACCAAGAGATACTGTTTATGGAACTTCTAAAAAATCAGGTGGTATTTTGTTTATGGAAACATCTGATAATAATAAATATTTACATATGGTCATACAGATAGCGAGTCATGAATTAAATGCGATATCAGAAGTTTACTTTGATGAACATGAACTCACATTAGCTAGTTCTGGAACAGATGCTAATGGTGTCACAAGATATAATGTGACAGCACCGAGTCAGTTTGCTACAGATTCCAAATTTGAAGATGGTAAAAAAACAGTAAGAGTTAAGCTACATACAGGAACAGATACACAATTAGCTGATGCTGATTTGGTTGCAGAAAGTGATAAATGGAGTACTGACCATAGACTGAGAGGCATAGCATATATCTATGTTAGATTAGCTTATGACCCTGATGTATTTCCTAATGGTGTTCCGAATGTAAGTGCATTAGTACAGGGCAAGAAAGTTTTAGATTTTAGGACTAGCAGTACTTCTCACTCTTCTAATCCAGCATTAGTTTTATATGATTACTTGACCGATACGAAATTAGGACTTGGTGTTGCTACTTCATCAATAGATACCACTAGTTTTACAACAATCGCTAATCTTTCAGATGAAAATGTAAGTTTATCTGCTGGTGGTACAGAAAAAAGATACGAGTGTCATGGTATAGTTTATTCAGATATAGCACCAATGGAAGTTATTGATGATATCTTATCTTCTTGTGTAGGAACATTAGCATATTCGAATGGTAAATTTATATTAAGAGGTGGTCATTATGTAAGTCCTAGTCTCACACTCAATCAAGATGATTTCGTAGATACAATAAATCTAGTAGCAAAACAATCTAGAAAAGATGTATTTAACACTGTGAAAGGAATATTCACAAGTGATGAAAGTAATTGGCAACCTACAGATTATCCTATGGTCACGAGTGGTGTATTCACTAGTGGAGATGGAGAAGTAATTTATGCAGATGTTGATTTGCCATTTACCAAGTCAAGTACGATGGCACAAAGAATAGCTAAAATCGTATTATTTAAAAATCGACAACAAATGCAATTAAGCTGTAGAGTCAGCATGAAAGGTTTTACTTTACAGGTCGGAGATACAGTACAAGTCAATAATACAAGACTAGGATTTACGAATAAAGTTTTTGAAGTATCTGATTGGAGTTTTAGCTTAGGAAAAGAAATGCACATAGATTTGATTTTAAAAGAAACATCATCTTCTGTTTATGATTGGAGTGCAGAAGAAACTGCATTTTCTTTAGATAATACTACTTTGACAAGTGCTACAGATGTATCAGCACCAAGTTTATCAGCGATAGATGAACTCAGGACATTTGCAGAAACACCGATAGCTGTATTAGTTGTGACTTGTGAATCAAGTGCTGGTACAACGAATGAGTTTGAAGTAGAGGCACAAAACTCTACAGCCTCAGGAGAATATATATCTCTCGGAAAAAGTAAAGGGAACATATTTGAATTAGTTAATGCACAAGATGGTGCGACCTATAACATAAGAGCAAGGTCAGTCAATGCTTTCAATGTTTATTCAGATTACACAACAATAACACATCAAGTAGTCGGTAAAACTGCACCACCAAGCGATGTCACTAATTTTTCAGTAAATATCATAAATGGTCAAGCAGAGTTGTCATGGACTCCTATATCTGACTTGGATTTGAGTCATTATGTAATTAGGCATACTCCAGATACTACAAATCCTACATTTGAAGAGGGTACGATACTAGCTGAGAAAGTTGCAAAACCAGCGAACACGATATCATTACCAGCTAGGAATGGTACATATATGATAAAATCTATTGATGTATTAGGTATTGAAAGTTTAAACTCTACGAAATCTGTAGTCATATTAAATCAGATTGATTATAACTTTAATGTGGTCACTACATCTACTCAGAGTCCTAATTTTACTGCTGGTACATTGAGTGATACTTTCGTTGCAGAAAGGTCAGGTGTAAATTATCTACAGTTATTAACAGGAGAATTATTTGATGATGGTGTTGGATTATTTGATGCCCAATCAGGAAATTTTGATGATGGTGGTGCAACGACAGATAACACAGAGGGTACTTATGATTTCCCTGTTATAGATGTCGGTGGGATATTTACTTCAAGAGTCACTATAGACTGTCAATTTACTAGATTTGACCCAACGACATTATTTGATTCTTTTTCTGGTAATTTTGATGCTCGTGAGGGTTTATTTGATGGTGCTTATACAGAATTTAACGATATCAATGTAGAAATGCAAATATCATTGAGTAATGATAATTCTACATATACTGATTACAGGTCTTATGTTCTAGGAGATTATAAAGCTAGATATATTAAGCTGAGAGCGAAATTATCTACCACAGGGACTACTTCTGCACCAGCAGTTTCAACATTGATAGCGACTGTAGATATGCCTGATAGGACTTTTGGTCAAGGAGATATATCATCTACGACAGCATCAAGTGGAAAAGTTATAACTTATTCTCCAGCATTTAAAGAAGTACAGGCATTAGGAATATCTGCCTCAAATTTAGCTACAGGAGATTTTTACGAGATAACTAACAAAACAGCAACAGGTTTTACTATAAAATTCAAAAATTCTAGTGGTAGTGTCGTTGATAGAACATTCGATTATGTTGCGAAAGGATATGGATATTTAGAGAGTAGTTGATAGAATATAAATAAACATGGTATATTTACAAAATAACATAAAGGGCAAAAAATGAGCCAACACGATTTTGATATAGCGAATCAGACTTTTCCTAATACAAGGACAGATTTGAATAATGCTCTACAAGCATTAGCAAGTACATCAAGTGGTACTTCAGCCCCTAGTACCACATATGCGAATCAGCTTTGGTACGAGACAGACACCAATACTCTTTACATCCGCAACGAAGATAATGATGCCAATATCACTATCATGGTGTTAGACCAATCTAATGATACTGTCGAATATTTCAAAGCTGATTCTATAAGAACAGCATTAATAGAATTTACTGATGGAGATGATGCCTTAACGATAGCAGATGGCGGTGCTTTAACGACATCAGGCAATCTTTCTATCGGTGGTAGTAATAATGAATTAAGATTTTATGAGGGTGGTAATTATGTCGGATTTGAGGCACCAGCTTTAACAGGAGACCAGATATTCGTTCTTCCCTCAGCAGATGGTACTGCTAATCAAGTATTAAAAACGAATGGAAGTGGTACACTCAGTTTTACAGACCAAGCTACGAGTACAAACCCAACGATTTCTGGTGTCAGTCCAAGCACGATTACTAATAGTGCAACGAATGTCACTATCTCAGGAACTAACTTTGTCACAGTTCCGAATGTTGAGGTCATGAGTACCAGTGGTGCAATCACTACTGCAAATAGTATCACTTTTACGAATGCTACGACTATTGTAGCAAACCTCACATTAGCTACAGATGGAACATATTTCGTAAGAGTAGAAAATCCTGATGGACTAGCAGTCAGAAGTAGTAGTGCAATCTTGACTGTCAGCGATGAGCCAACTTGGTCTACTTCTGCTGGAAGTTTAGGTAGTGTCTCTGCTGGTGGAAGTATGAGTTTCACAGTTTCAGCGACAGGAGATAGCACGATAGCATATTCTGTTGTTAGTGGCTCAATGCCAGGTGGTGCGAGTTTAAATTCCTCGACTGGTGCTATCACAGGAACAGAAAGTGGTGCTACTGCTGAGACTACTTACAATTTTACAGTCAGAGCCACCGATAGTGAAAGTCAGACTGCTGATAGGGCATTTTCTATTACAGTCACAGTAGGAATCAATAACTCTGGAGGATTTAACTAATGGCGAACTCGTATTTAACAAGAGCAACATCATCTGCTGGAAATCAAAGAACTTATACCTTTTCTGCATGGATAAGAACAAGTCATTCAGACCACAGTAGTATGACAATATTTAGTAGCGATATAGAAGATGATGGCTCTAATTATGCTAGTTTATCTATGGAATCAGGTGGACAATTAAAATTTATAAATCATACGAGTGGCTCTCTTGTCACTAATTATCAATCTAATCCTAAATTTTTAGATACAACAGCTTGGTATCACATAGTATTGAGAGTAGATACAACTCAATCGACTGCTGGAGATAGAATTAGATTATATATAAATGGCAATCAAGTCACTAATTGGGCATACTCTACCACACCCAACCAAAATACAGATACAGGATTATTTAAAAGTGGAACTGCTACATTAGTAGGTATAAGACACCCAAGCTCATCTCCAAATTATTTCGAGGGCGAGATGGCTCATGTTCATATCGTTGATGGTACTGCTTATGCACCGAGTACTTTCGCAGAAACAGACTCAACGACTGGAGTATGGAAACCAAAAACTGCACCGAGTGTCACTTATGGAACAAATGGTGCTTTTTTAAAATTCGAGAATAGCAGTGCATTAGGTACAGATTCAAGTGGCAACACTAATACATTTACTGTGAGTGGAAATTTAAAACAAATGTTATCTACTCCTAGCAATAAATTTGCAAGAATGAATCCTAGAGGTACGAACAGAAGTTATGACACACCAACATATCACCCAAATGGTGGGAGAAGTTTTTTAGGTACTACAACAACAACTAGAGTTTGTATGACTGATATGTGTTTCGCTGGTGGTAAATGGTATTGGGAGGCGAAGATTGAAAAAAATGATGCCTCATCAACATTGGGTGTATTCCTTACAGACGCAACATCTGGCAAAAGAATAGAACAGATGCAAGCCGATTTGGCACTAACTTCTGCTACGAATGGTGGTAATGGTGCAATAAGTTTTTTATGTAATTCATCATCATTAATACAACAAGGAAACAGCACAACTAGTTATGGTACAGGCATAAGTGATAACGATATTATTATGTTTGCTTTTGATGCAGATAATGGAAAAGTATGGACAGGTCGTAATGGTACATGGTTTAACGCACCATCAACATCTAATGCTGGAGACCCAGCTAATGGCACAAATGATAGTGGTAAAACATTAACTAATAATGATAGGGAATTAATGTCTTTTTATGTAGCTGGACAAGAATCAAGCTCAACAGACAGACTCGTACATACAAATTTTGGAGATGGATTTTTTGGAACAACAGCAGTAGCATCAGCAAATTCAGATGGTGCTGGTATGGGAGCTTTTGAGTATGCTGTACCAAGTGGATTTTATGCAGTATGTTCAAAGAATATACAGGATTATGGAGGATAATTATGGCAACATTTAGTAAAGTAGCAAAACCATCAGCACACCATGATGAAAAAACATGGGCTGGTAGTAGTAGCACAACAACAATATCAGGGTTAGGATTTCAGCCTGATTGGTTTGCTATTAAAAAAAGAAATGGCACAGCAGACCACACATGGACAGATACAGTTAGAGGTTTAACTAAAAATATTAATCCTAACAATACAGATGGAGAAGATACTGCTACATTAATTGCAAGTGCCACATCAGATGGTTGTACTCTTACAGGTGGCGAAAATGAAGTCAATGCGAGTGGCGGTGGTTATATCGGACACTTTTTTAAATTAGCAAGTTCTACAACAACAAATGATGCCTCTTCTACAGGAGTAGGAACGATAGATTCAAGTTATCGTGCTAACACCGATTCTGGAATATCAGTAGTCACTTGGACAGGCACAGGCTCAGCTGGAACGATAGCTCATGGTCTTGGCACAATTCCAGATATGATTTTACATAAAGATATAGAACAAGACGGATATCATTGGGATTCATATTGGCATGGTGGTAATCGTTCTGGGGAAAGTAATGCTATAAACGAAACAGACTTTTTAACTTTTTTTGATACATCGCAAGGATTCTCTGATGACCATACTTATTGGAATGATACTGCACCAACATCTACTGTATTTAGTGTTGGTACTACAAATAATGTAAATCAAAGCGGAATTGACCAAATGGCACTTGTTATATCAAATAGAAATGGTTGTGTACGAGCAGGTACTTATCAAGGGAATGGGAATGTTCATGGCTCATTCATTTTTACAGGATTCAAACCAAGAGCAATATGGATAAAAAGATATGACTCTGGAGGTGAAAGTACATCTTGGAAAACATCTACTACTATGGCTCTTGGCCCAGATAACTCCGCACAAAGTGGAAGTGGTAGTAATCATGGTAATGCTATCGCACATAACTTAAAAATGGACGATGTAGATAATGGTGGCTCAGAAGTCGCAAACCAAGACAATATACATTTTTTTGCACAGGGATTTGCATTAGCAACAACAGACAACAAAAGTAATGGTGAGGGTATGCATTATGTGTATGTAGCATGGGCAAAAGAGCCATCAGTCACAACAACCAAATTATTAGCATCAGCATTTTAGCAATATGAAAGTCACTAACGAACAATTATATGAAATGATGGTCAAACTAAACAATAAAATGCAATCTTTAGAAGATAGAATAATGGTAGTAGAGGCAGTTATGAATAGAGGCAAAGGTGCTGTCACATTGTTAGCATGGCTCGGTGGGATTACTGCTATCGTGATAGGATATTTTTATCAGAGGTAAATTATGGCTGGATTAAAAATACATACAGCACAAACAGATAATGCAATAACACTAGCTGAGTTGAAAGCATATTTGAAAGTAGACTCATCTGATGATGATACTGTTCTCGGCATTATTAAACAAGCAGTAGATTCATGGGCAAAAGAATATACAGGAAGAACTTTATGCACAACGACATATCAGTTGTTCATTGATGATTTAGCTGACCAGAATATTCCTTTACAAGAGGGAATCTATGATGGTGTTGATATGAATTATGCTAAAAATCATATTATTTTACCTTTCTCGCCTGTAGCCTCTATAAGTCATGTAAAATATTATTCTGATGATGATACAGCAACGACATGGGCGACAACGAATTACAGGCTAGATAATGCAAGTGTTCCTAGTAGGTTTTGTTTAAAAAGAAACATAAGTTATCCTACAGGATTAAGACCAACAAATGGTTTTGAAATACAATATGTTGCTGGATATGGTGGTGCGAGTGATGTTCCACAACAAATAAAACAAGCTTGTTTACTGTATGGAACTTATCTGTTTGAACATAGAGGAGACTCTATGCAAAGTATCAAAGCACCTTTATCGGCTACACAATTATTGACACCATATAGAATTACACAGTTATCTACGAATCCTTACAAAACAAACTCACGATATGGAGTGTTAAGCTAATTATGGAATTAGGAGAGTTCAGAAATAGAGTTTCTCTCCAAACACTAGGTGGCTCAGTAGATGCTGGTGGTGGTCGTTCTACGACTTGGACTACTGAGGCGACAGTTTGGGGCAAAGTAGAGAATGTGTCTGGAACTGAGGGTTTATTTGGAGACCAGCTTAGAGCAACATCTAATTTTAAATTTACTATCAGATATTACTCATCACTTACAACTAAATATAGATTATTGCATAGGTCAAAAGCATTTGAGATTACCAGCATAAAAATATTAGATGAGGGTAGAGAAAGGTTTCATGAAATAACAGCAACAGAGGGTGTAGCATTTGGGAATTAAAGTAGCAATAACTTCTGATATTCGTAAGAAAGTTAATAAAGTCACTAAAGCATATAAGAACAGGCAAAATCGCTGGGTAGATGCCACAGGCAGTTATTTTAGGAATCAAATAGCATTAGGCATGACTACTTCGCCACCGACTGGGAGAACTTATAAAAGAGGGAATATTGAGCATGTAGCCTCTTCTAGAGGAAACCCACCTAGAGTAGATACAGGAGTTTTAAGAACTAGCATACAATATAAAAGACTTAGACAAGGCGAGGGATTAGTTAGTACGAATGTTGAGTACTCAGAAAGATTGGAAAAAACTTTGCATAGGTATTTTATGGGCAAGAGAAGTAATGCCTATAGGAATACGAAAAGATTTGGTAAGATGTTTGCTAAAAACATAGGATTAAAATAATGGGATATCATTCTTTTGACTTACAATCTGCAGTCTACAGTTTATTATCTGGAGATAGTTCTCTAGATACATTGATTGGAGATGGCAGAATATATGATAGTGTTGCACCACAAGATAGTGCTTATCCATATGTCGTAATAGGCATGGAAACAGTTAGTGATGCTGGTACGAACACCCTAGATGGAAACATATATAACTTGAATATAGAGGTTTGGTCACAATATCGTGGGCAGAAACAAATAAAAGAAGTTATGGAAAGAATTTACAATTTAGTGAATAATGTTAGTATAAGTGTGAGTGGTGCTGATTCTGTTATGAGTTATGTGAACAACACAACTACGATGGTAGAAGTAGATGGTATCACGAGGCATGGTATAGTAAATGTAGACTTTACAATCTACGATAGTTAAAAAAGAGGTAAATTATGGCAGTACAGAAAGGTAGTGCAGTTTTGATGAAGATAGGTAATGGTGGTAGTCCAGAAACATTTACTACTATCGGTGCTTTGAGGAGTACTTCAATTACTATTAATTCTGAAACTATAGATATAACAAACAAAGACAGTTCAAGAGTGAGAACTTTATTAGCGAATGCTGGTATAAAATCATTTAGTGTTTCAGGAAGTGGAATATTTGATGATGGTGCTACACATCAATCAGTATTAACTGCTTTTAGTGCGAGTACATTCTCAAATTATCAGTTTCTTGTTCCTGACTTCAATACATTCACAGGTGCATTCCAAGTGACAAGCATGGAGTACTCAGGCGAATATAATGATTCAGCACAATATTCTTTGACTTTTGAAAGTGCTGGTGCGATAACCATAGCGACAGTCTAATGTGGGAAAATAAGAAAATAATTATCGGTGGCAAGGAATGTCCTTGCATGATGAATGTTTCTAATGACATGATAGAAATTGAAATGGCATTTGATTTGAGACATCAAAAAGCAGATAGTGTGACAATAGATTCTAAGGATTATAAAGTTTTATCCTCAGAAGATGTTGGAGAAAGAAACGAAACACTTAAACTATTGATAGAGGTAAAAAACAATGACAAATCTAATAAGAGCAGAAAAGATAATAAACTTTCGGAATAATGTATCATACAAAGCGAAGATGTGTGTTGATACTATGCTACAGATAGAAAGTGCTGTTGGAGTTTCTTTTTATAAAACAGCACAAAGACTTGGCACAGGAGACTTAACACTTTCTGAAATTATAACTATTATCACATTAGCTATTAGGAGTGGTGGTAATAACATAGATGATAAAGAAGTTAAAAGATTAGTTTCTGAGGTGGGTTTCCAAGAGGCAATCGTGATTGCTGGAGACTTACTAGCATTGGCTTTGAACTCTAATCAAGAGGAACTATCAGAACAAGAAAAAAAAAGCGAAAGCTAACAGGAAAAGAAGTTCTCCCTATCGAAAGATGGTATGAAATATGTGTTGGAATGATGCATATTCCTCCAGAGCAGTTCTGGAATATGTCAATGACAGAAATCACTATGGCAATCGCTGGTTTTAAAGAATATAATGGAAACAAGGAATCTCCAATGGATAGAGATGAGTTGGAAGAATTAAAACAAATGTACCCTGATTGTTAGATATGGCTACAGAATTAGATAAATTAATTGTAAAGATACAGGCAGATATTTCTGACTTACAGAAAGGTCTAGCTAAAGCAAAAACATCTGTAGATGGTGCATCTAAAAAGATGTCGAATGGCTTTGACAAAGCCAATAAATCCCTCAATAACTTTTCAAAGACAGCTTTTAAAGTTGGCGCTGTCATAGGTACTGCTATCGGTGTGACTGCTGTGAAAGGTGTTGTTGATGTAGCAGTTGAAATAGAAAATTTACAAGTAAGATTAAAAGCATTATTTGGTAGTGCCACTGAGGGTGCGAAAGCATTTGAAGAAATGACCAAGTTCGCATCACAAGTTCCATTTAGTTTGGCTGAGATACAAAGAGGCTCAGGCTCTCTAGCTGTAGTATCAGATGATGCCGAACATTTAGGTAAATTATTAGAGATAACAGGTAATGTTGCATCTGTGACAGGCTTGTCATTCCAAGCAACAGCCGAGCAAATACAGAGGTCGTTTGCTGGTGGTATCGCATCTGCCGATATGTTCAGAGAGAAAGGTGTCAGACAAATGTTAGGATTTGAGATGGGTACGAAAGTATCTATTGAAGAAACAGCAGATGCTTTTGAAAGAGTCTTCGGCAAGGGTGGGAAGTTTGGTAATGCCTCAGAAGAACTTGCAAAAACATTGACAGGTACAGTTTCTATGATTGGCGATAAATTTTTCAATATCCAAAAAAGAGTAGGAGAGGGATTCTTTGAAGATATGAAAGGTCAATTCAATACATTCAATAAATCTCTAGAAGAAAACAGGCATTTATTAATGGCTTATGCAGATATTATAGGGCAAAAATTATCAGGTGCTTTTAAGTCTGTTGGTGGTGTTATGTCAGCGATAACTACAACATTGAAAGGTATATTCTCACTTATGGTTGCAACATTCGCAGTTAATACTGTGGTATTTTTTACGACTGCAATTATAGGATTAAACAAAGCATTGAAAACAACAGAACTCACATTAAAAAGTATCAATGTTCTTACAGGTGGTTTAGGTCAATTACTCGCAAAAGTCATTGGTGGTGTTTTAATTTTCATGGGATTAGAAAAAGCATTAGATAATTTAGCAAAAAGAGCAGAGGCAAATGCCGAACAACTTAAAAAGAACGAGGAATTCGTAAAGATACTAGAAGAAAGATACGATTTAGCTAATGGAACATTTAAACAAAATGCAGAAGTAATGTCAGAACAAAAAAAGAAAGCTATGGAACTAGCAGAATTTAATAAAAAACTTGATAATATTATGGCAGAAGTAGATACAACATTTAAAGAGGCTGGTAAGTCAATATCAGATGCTTTCGCTGATTCTATAGTCAAAGGAAAAAGTTTCAAAGATGCTATGAAACAAATATTCCAAGATGTTTCTGCACAGATAGTTTCAACAGTATTACAAATTATGGTTATAGGACCTCTTATTGAAAAATTAAATGAGGCACTAAGAGATATGAGAGCAAATATGCAATCTGTTGGTGGTTTCGGTCTTGACAATATGCTTACAAATGCCATGTTGGCAGGTGTAAATCCACAGCCAAGTGGAATCCCTGGAATGCCACCTATGGCGAATGGTGGTATCGTTGCACCTAACAGACCATACATGGTTGGCGAGAAAGGTGTAGAAATGTTTGTTCCAAGAACTGCTGGAAATATAATTCCAAATAGTCAAATGGGTGGTAGTGTAGTAATTAATCAAAGTTTAAATTTTTCTACAGGAGTTGTTCCTACAGTTAGAGCAGAAGTTATGAATTTAATGCCACAAATTAAAAAAGAAACTGTTGGTGCAGTTGCAGAGGCAAGAACTCGTGGTGGTGCATTTGCTAGGACATTCGGTGCATAATGTCTAGTCCTTCGTACCCTTTAACCATGCCAACTTCTCCGAGTAATTTTAAAACATCGGAATGGAGAATCATAAGAAGTGTATCAGTCAATGCCTCTCCATTTAGTATGGCACAACAGACAGCAGACTTAGGTGGTGCAGTTTGGCAGACAACAGTCACATTACCGCCAATGAAAAGAGATGAGGCTGGTGCTTGGCAATCTTTTTTTATGCAATTACATGGTAGATTTGGAAGTTTTTTATTAGGAGACCCTGACTCAAAAACGATACAAGGTGGCTGTACATCAAGCACAGTAGCAGTAAATGGCGCTCACAGTGTAGGTGCTTACGATATCGCTATTGATGGTGTGAATGCTAGTACATTAGTATTTAAGCAAGGAGACTATCTACAGTTCGGTAGTGGTGCTACACAAAAATTACATATGGTTGTTTCAGATGCTACATCTAATGCTAGTGGTCAAGTCACAGTCGCTATTGAGCCACCATTAAAAACTGCATTGACAGATAATCTAGCTGTCACTTATGAAAATACGAAAGCTGTTATGCGAATGGATTCTAACGAATTAGGATGGTCAGCTGATGAAATATCGGTTTATGGTATAACATTCAGTTGTACAGAAGTAATATAGTCCTAATAGCTCATAATTTACTCAATTTTAATTATTAATTCATTAAACGATATTAACCCTCTTCATTATACATATATCGTCAATTTATAGGGTATTTGAGCCTCTAATGGCTATATCCAAAAAATTGGTGGTTTACTTTGTATCAAATTTATGATATACTTATAGTATAAGTAGAAAAAAACTACTATAAAAAATGCTCAGTCTTGCCCAATGGCAACTGGTGTGGTTAAGTGACAGAAGTAATCAACAAGGCTAGAGGACTCCAAGACTAAGTACATGGAAGTGGTCGCTGTGCTTTTGCGGAGGTCTGTCTATGAATAAAGTAGATAAGCTGTTTAATAAAAAACAATCTCATGAAAAGTACAAAGAGATAAATGACATTTATCAAAAGATGAAAGATGAAAATGGTAATAGAGCACCCTCACTCAAAGAGTGTGTTTCTATTCTCAAAAGAATCTATCGTTGGAAGATGAAACGAGTCATGCCCAAATATTACAAGTTTGAGGAAACATCAGGTATTAGACATTCTTGGTGTAGATACAGTACTTGGAAATTTAATGTCAATGACCCTGATGCTGAATATCAATGGCATAATTATTGGAGAAATATAATTCATGCTATAAGTCATTGGATTGAATATAGAAAGTTTGGGAACGAGGCGAGGATACATAACCTTGATTCATTTATCATGGAAAAATCAATAGCCAAATATATCTATGAAAGGAAATGGCATATGGGAACTTTAGTTAGAAAAACTAAGCCAAAACCTGTCATTGATAAAAATACTCTTATGATTAATAGACTCAAGAAAAATATTTCTTCTTGGAAAACTAAAATCAAAAGAGCAGATACATATATTTCTAAATATGAAAAGCAATTAAAGTATTACGAAAAGAAAGTATCTAAAATGGAGTCAGCGATAGCTGATAATTAACCTCACAGCGACTACTTCCTATTGTGCAAGGGGATTATCTGACCTTGCTTTTATTTCCTGTACCTGACTCTTCAAGACTGCGATTTCTGCCTTATTGACAGCGATATCTTGCTCTAATGGTTTGATATTTGGTGCTTGTTTTGATTCTAAATTTTCTACTCTCTCTATGAGCTGTCCTTGGAATACGAATAATCCAGCGACAGTAATAACCAGTCCTACACCTGTTGCTATTGTTTTAATATCCACGAATCCTCCTGAGATGTTCTTTTGCTCTAATCGTGTTCGCTACAGCATCATCAATATCTTTTTGATATTTGCTGTAGTCATCATTATACATAACTTGTGATTGTTGATAAATATTTCTATTATCATTGTATATTAGTGAATCTAGATATTCGCCACCATCTAAAACTAATTGATTATCAAAGATATCGTTATTCGTGAGTGCATAATTATCAATATTTATATTAGATTGCATAGACTTAGCAACGATAAGATTAGTCACTACCAACTGTTTGTCTACTTCTTTGATAACTGACTCTACTTTCTGTCTTATCTTTTCAACCGAAATATTTTGGATATTCGTATCAGTAGATTCATTATTGGTATCAATATCTTCCTCAGCAGTTTGTGTTTCTGTTTCTCTATCTTCTGATTGCTCTCCTGTACTGCTTGTTTCAGATTCATCAGAACTTTCTCCTCTTCCTGAACTAGTGTTGGATTCTTCTGTTTCTGTTTCTGCAACAGTAATTTCTTCCTCTGATTCTCCTGTATTATTTGTTGATGGCTCTTCTTCTTGGATAGATTCTCCAGACTCTGCAACAGTTGTTGTTGTTTCTTCTTGTCCTGTTGTTGTTTCTTCTGTTCCAACGATAGACTCAGACTCTCCGCCAGAGACATTGGTTTCTTCGATGGTCTCCCCAACTTCTGTTTCTGATAATTCTGTAAGTTCTGTTTGTTCACTAAGCGATGGTCTTTCTTCATAAAATTCCTCCAGAGGTATCTCTTCAATAGTTTCAATGCTAGGAAGTTCAGACATCTGTATTTCTTCTGTCGTTATCGGCTCAAAAAAAACATTAACAATACCTGTATTAATTTCCTCTTCGGCTATTTCCTCAATTATTAATTCTTCGAATATCTCAAATTCTAACTCAGGTGCTTGAACTAACTCAAAAAAAACTTCTTCAATAAATAATTCTTCTATTGATTCAGGTATTATTTCCTCAGTTATCTCAATTAATTCTTCTATTTCTTGGAATGTTGTTGTTAATTGTTGTGACTGTGTAGCTGATAAAACAGTATCATCATAAGTCATAGTCACTATTACATTATCAACATTACCAGCACCCAAACCACCAGCAACACCATTAGTGTCAGACCCACTAATAAAAATATTTCCGATATTAGAGCCACTTTCTGTATACGAGACACTATCTGTAAAATTCTCGCCATTAATTCCTGTAGCAACTTGTCTCTCCTGTGTTGTTGTAGCTAACACATTATTGTCAGCATCTTTTATTTGTAATCTTATTGTAAATGTATCAATGCCACCTTGTCCACCCCAGCAACCAGCTACAGCACATTCTCCATTCTGCATGAGGACAGAACTGTTGAGAGTGATACCATTATTTAACATAGTTTGTGTAATATTATCGCCAACTAAATCAAAGTTTTGCTCTATACTTCCTTGTAGACCGAACTCTAAATCATAATTTGAGCCACAACAGTCATTTAAAACTACAACTTCTCCACTAGTAGTCCAGCCATTTGAGTTTCCATTTTCGAAATTACCATTCGTGATAAGATTATTCGTTGTGATTGTTTCAGCGAATAATGTCAAAGGGAAAAAAAATAATATTATATATCTCATCTTTTTTGTGGGGCATCAATTTTTATTTCGTTATTTCCATAGACTTCTATTTCGCCAAGTATAACTCTAGGAGTAGCACAACTACTCAACAACAATATTGCCACTAGGGATAGCAGTTTCATTCCAAGTCATACTCCTCTTACTCGTTTCATTTTTTAATTTATTTTTTCTTTTCTCTAACCATTTTTTTCTAGCTTTATCTCCAATCAAACCATCTATTGGGCATGGTGTTCCAGCATTCATCATAGCCAACCAAACATTTTCATCTTGACACATCAAAGAGATACTCGCCACTTTCATTCCTAATTTATTAAGCATATTAGCTGACTTTCTTCTCTGACAATCTTTGTCAATGTAATAATTACCGCCACTAAAAGAAAATCCTATTGTTGTCACACCTACAGTCAAAGGTATAACACAACTATCTTGACCATATACAGACATACTCGGTGCAGAGGCAGAATTGACAGCAGTTTTTTGATTAGTGCTATTGTTGGTCTCGTTGTTCGTTGTGGTATTACTGCTAGAGCCTGATTGATAGGTGGTGGAACTTTCATAGCCACCTGTTATCGCAGTATTCGACCCAGCATTATTGGATTGTGTATTTGTGGTTGAGCCACTAGAAGTCACATCTGCTATAGAATCAGCGATACCATAAATCAATATTATAACCAAAAAAACAATGGCACAGTTTTTGATGTTAATATCTATCATCTTCTTACCAAACTACCACCAAAATAGAGTCCAATAATTGATGATACGACATGTGTATCTAATGGTGTTATAATTAATCCTGTCATTCCTTTCCATTGAGTTATATCGGTTGAACTAGCAAAAATCCACCAACCTTGCATAACTGACTCAGTATAACCAACATAAATTGGTAAATCAGGACTTATAAATGGCGCTAATTTAGGAACGACCAATATTGCTACTACTGATATGAGTGCTATCCATCTCCTCGTATTCTTAGTGAAATTATCTTGTACATCTCTCGCTTTATCAAACTGTTTGGATTGAAAACCAGCTCGTTGCATAAGCATTTTTTGTTCTTCTGCTTTATCTTTTCCTTTCTGTGCCATTATGGAAAGTACACCACCAAGCACAGTAGATGTCAGCATAGACAATAATTCTAATGGTATCATGACTTCTCCAATAGTTATTTATTTCAAATCTATCAGAAAAAAGTCCATAAATGAAGTGCCGAGCCAATAATTAAACGAGTATAGAAATGACTCGGCACCATGAGGAAAACAGGATATCGGTACTGCAGTTCGCCTATCCTATCCTCTATCCTAATATATATATCCAAAAAACTGAAACGACAGACATAACGATTATCGCTTGTAGCCAATCAGGAATTTTTTCAAGTATATCATAAAATTTCTCAATCATAACAACTCCTATGAACTCGCCAATATAAACATCATATTGATTAATATTACAAAAAGTATTGGGGCAATATAATTAATCATAATGTCACACTCCTATAATGTTTATCTACTCTCGGAGTGAGCAAAACATCTTCTTTTATTTCGCCCTCTTTTTCGCATCTCAAAAGTATCTGTAGCTGATTATACATTTTCCAATCTACAGGACATTTTGATAGCCACTCATTAATAGCTTTTTCTTGTTTTATTATTTTATTCAACATATTAAACACCTCATTATTTAATTTTAGCATTACTCAAACAATATGATTTACTTTCGTAAATTTTCAATGCTTGTTTCATAGTAATTCTTTTTCCTGTGGCATTATCCATAATTGTTTTCCTTTGGCATCTTTTCTCATCTATTGCTGACTGTATCGCATTGTGAGTTTTCCATTTAGGATTTTCTTTGAACAATCTTTTTCTTCTTTTAGTTTCTCTATCAACTTTTATAATTGTTTCTTCTCCTGTGTGTTTTCTTTTAGCATTTTTCAATCTTTGCTTTTTGCGACTCTCATCATTGCACCAATAAAGCACTGTGCTATAACTAACATTAAATCTGTTAGCAATCATTTGATAAGTCCGACCTTGTTCTCTTAGTAATCGTATTTTATCAACATCTTTTTGTGTGACTTTATATCTTTTATCAATCATTGGCATTATCCAAAATTTCTTGGTGCATCATATCTACAAATTTAGATTTTTGAAAACCAAACTCTTCTGTATCTATTTCTTCAGAAAGTTTTTCCAAGCTAGTATTTTTCCAATTACCATAGTTCAAAACTTTCACATCATAAATATCATATCTAAAACTTTCACAATATTTCCATAAATATACTTTACATTTTAATTGCAAATTATTTTTAGTTGAAATATAACTTGTTAAAGTTAAATTGATATTTTTTATTTCATCTTTTATTGACATTTTCTATACTCCATATAATCAATCATACTTTTGAGCTGTTGCATTTTAGGGTGTTGAGTATCTTGACCCATTTTGATTAAACTAGCATAAAAAGATTTTGCTTGTTTAGTTTTACGATACAACTCTAGCTTAGTTAGTTTATCTATTTTTGACATATTATTACCTCGTTTAATTACTATACTTATAGTATAATATACTTTTAGTAATAATAAAAGAGTTATTTTGACTATTTTTCCTCGTAAAAATTGTCTAATTTACTCGCTAAATCAGGGTTAATTATGCCCATATCTATAAAGTTTTTACTCTTTAATAGCATATTTATATTATTTAAACTAACCACGATAGAATGTGCATTTATCTCGGTAAAATTATCTGCTAATAATTCTTTAAATACATTGTCACTATTAGAGGCGAGTAAGTTTGCATGTACTTCTCTTACTAGCTTTATTCGTTTTTCAAGTTCCTCAGGGTGTAAGGAATCTAGTTTATCTTTATATTTCATCTGATATACCTTTCTCTATATTGTAATGTTCTTTGTAATCAATAGACATATTGAACACTCGCAACAAGTGTACTAAGTCCATATCTCCTACTCTTATAAATTCATTTTTTGACATTGAATAATATTGCATATTTAAAATTTCCTCTACGTCGCATGGTACTTTCCTATCAATGACCATATGTTGTAATTGAACTAAGTTTCCTATTTTCATCATAATCTTATCTCCAGCTTTCGCCACTTACCCAACAGACCAACACTTTTCTTTTCCCACGAGTTATCGGTGTGACTTCGTGTGTCATGAAACTTGTAAATGCCCATACAGGATTGTTCGTTGTATCTAATGTTTGCTCTTCTCCGCCATAATTTATTTTTAAATCTCCACCCTCAAAATCATCATCAATAACCCAAGAGAAACTAATTTTTCGAGTAGAGCCAATCTCACAATTTATATCCGAATGTGGTTTGTAATAATCTCCTTGTGTATATTCCAAATACTGAATATCTTGTATCGCTGATATTTTATAATTGAATATTTTATTTACATCTATTGTGAATTTATGAAAAAGACCAGCTATCTTGCTAGTTGATGGTATTCTCCACATAGAAACTTTTCTTATTCCACTTACCATATTATTCACATTTGCAGTCTCTTCTTCTCCAACTCCAGAAGATATCTCAATCCTAGCTGTGACTAAGTCAGCACGATTGGTCTGTAGCTTAACGACACCATAGTTTGGGTTTACATTCATGTCAGGAAGAGCATGGGTTTTGAAGAACTCGTTTTTTAAAATTTCAATAGACATATCTTTTGGTGCGAGGGTGGAAGAAAAGCAAAAACACCACCCTCACTTGCGGAATGAACGATTTAAAATGGTGGAAGATTATCTTCAACATTACCTTGTGATTCCTGTACATTATCTTGCGATTGTTGTCCATTATCTTGAGGTACACCATTCATTTCGTCTTTGGTTTTAATCTCTAATCCATAGTATGACTCATTATCATAACCGAGTAAAACTTTTTCCTCGCCATCTATATCAATATTTCCACTAAATTTAACCATAGCACTTGGGTCTTTGCTTGGAAATATACAACCTATCTCTTGATAGACATTGTAATAAGCATTCCCTCTCACAGACATAGCTTTCGTGACAACTATTTTTTTTGGGTATCTACCATCTATGCGAGACCCATCATCATTGGTATATGGGTTTGAATCTTTTAGCTTTCCGACTTTAAATAACTCTATACCCTCAGGGTCATTGAGAGTGCCTCTCTTATATTTACTCAACTCTTCTTCGTTATCCATAATTCCTCCTATTCAAATTTATTAGTTTGTTGAACTTGTTTCTTTGTTGGCTCAGGACTTGCTGTGTTGCCATCATCATCTTCACTTACGACACTTCCAAAACCATATAGAGTCATAAGATTATATCTCTTGGCATATGTAAGTATGGTAGCAAATGCCTGTGGATTAGTAGGATTGCTACATACAAGAGGATAATCACTCTCCAATGTTTCAGTATCGTTAATGTGTCTGAGTATAGTCCTAAGATGTTGGACTTCATCTTTAATTATCAGATGATTCGTAAAGAAAAGTCCGAACTCATTCCCTTTATTAGCACAAGCGATAGCATCTTCCAATAATGGATATGGACTACCCTCTGGGTTAGCATCGCTAATGAATCGACTGTTTCTACCATTCGCCTCACATAATAGACCGAGTGATTGAAACTTGTGCAGAGCAGTAAATAAACCATATTGATTATTTGCTTTTCTGACATTATCTTGATGTTCTTTTAAATGTGAACTTACCATTTTAATAACCTCATAATCATTGTTTCATACTCTTAATATATACTAAAAATATATATAAATAAAGTATTATTTAGGTTTTTTTGTACTGTGATATTAGTTTTTCTAAATACCATTTAGCTTTCTTCAAATCTTCTAAACCATTTTTGTATTTATATCTAGATACATATTTGATGACATTACCCTCTGTGTAATCAAACTTTTTGTCGATAATAAAGTCAATGACTTCTATCTTTCCTATCCTATAATATCTTGGATTAATCTTATCATTTTTCATAACCTATCAAATCCTCCAATAATGGTATGTAATGTTTAGTTTCTCTACGATATGTCCATACACCGCCATCTTCACTAACACCCATAACGACAATATTGCTGATGTCAGTTTTGAACATTTCATTGAACATACAGGCATATGCAGATAACTGTATACCCTCTTCTACTGACATTTTAGAACGATGTGTCCTTTTCGTTTTAAAATCTATTATCGCTATGTAATCGTGTAATTTTGCTATGCAATCTACCTTTCCTAGCAGTTTATATTTATCAGAATACAACCAATCTTCACACATAAAAACATCTGATATGTTTTCTAAGTTAATAACCATATTCATGAATAAAGCATCATATAAACAATGTCTACTTCTATAATCGCTAGGCATTGAGCCGAAACTCCCATGTGATGAATCAAAATGTTTTTTTCTATCTTCAATAGACAAGTCAAGATATCTTTTTATCATCTCGTGTACTATAGTGCCTCTATTTTTACTTTGTTCAGTAATGTAATCAGCAACCTGTTCGCCTACACTTTTTCGCCACTTCTCTATGTCTTTATGTGTTAGTATTTTGAGCCAACGAGAGATTGACTTGTACTCCTCTCCCATCTTTTTTTGATTAATGACATACTCTTGTTTGAGTTTCCATTTACCTATTTCTTCTATAACTTTTTTTCTATCGTTCTCCATTTGACATAATATCCTCTAATGTATATTTATTACTCTGGAAATATTTATCCCTTTCTATTCCTAGACCGAACTGACCTTTGTACTCTTTGAGTTCTTTTAGGTCAATATATCCCATCTCTTTTTCATGAATACTAGCCACTCCGAAAGCTATATTGGTGTCAGGGTCTAACTCACTCAGCCACCAAGTGCCTATCCCTGTTGGATTAAATAATTTAACCACAACTTTGAAATCTACACTTTCAGGGTGTTCATCATTCCAATATTTTTTATGAGCTTTGTGGTTTTGGACTAGTTTTTTTTCTTGTGATTGTGTTAATAGTTTCATTATTTTCTACCTCTATAAGTGTAAATTCCATATGGATTCATTCCTATTTTCCTTTGATGTTTATTTGGATTTACCATTTTCATATTTATGTTGTAATGTACTCTCAAAGCAATAATAACACCTGATAATCTTGTAATTCTATATTTAGAAAAAGCCTCCATTGATGTGATAGTCTTGTTATAGATAAGATGTTTTAAGATTATTGCTCTTTGGTTTCCTTTAGGATTTTTGATATCCCAAGCATGCTTTTTATTTTTCTCGTTCATTTTTTATCCTCTACTAATTAATTTTAATTTTATAGTCTGCTCAGATGGTTTACAGCCATGACCGACTTTACACTTACCAAGCATTTCTCTATCCTCGTTGCATTTATAATCCTCATCATCTTTATAACAAGAACACAAGGCATCGCCATATTTATCTCTGGCATAACACACGAAGTCTGTTTTTGGGTTATACATAATTTTCTCCTATTTAGTTAATTTACAATTATGATATATTAAAAGTATAAATATTTAAAGTATTATTTTACAATTTTTATATTTACTTTTAGTATAAATTAAGCAATAATAACAGGATAAACAGGAGATAAACTATATGAACTTTAAACATTACCTTGAAAAACAATCACTTAGCGTGTCTAAAGTAGCTAAAGTATTAGATGTTCCAGAGGTCACAGTTAATTCTTGGAAGTATGGTCAAAAAATTCCTACCAAGAAAAACATGGAAAAAATTATCGAATTCACTAATCAAGAAGTACAGCCAAATGATTTTTACATTTGGAACTTCAATAAAAAATGAGTTTTCATGCGATAACATGGGCACTTAAACAAAAGACAGAGTGTAGTGGAACGAAACTTCTACTCATTATGTTATCAAATTATGCAGATAAACAAAACGAATGTTATCCTAGCATACCACATCTGAGTGAATTATGTGGTTGCTCTAAAAGTAGTGTCGCTAGATACACTAGAAAGCTAGTCAAACAAGGTTTAATCAAAGTCAAAAAAGTTGGTGTGGGTATGAAAAAGCATAATCACTATACATTAAATGTAAATACTAATGAGAACATCAAATTGAATGGTAATACAAATAATAATATAAAACATCAAAATAGATTTATAAAACAAAAAACTAGAAACAAAAATTTTATTGCTGGATAATACTTTACATATTAATACTTTTAGTATATATTATTAACAAGTAATTAAATGAGGATAAAACAATGAAAAAAGTTTATACGATACTAGTCACAAGAGAAGTCTCAAGATATGAAGATATATCTGCAGAAAATATTGATGATGCTATCAAGACCATAGAGGATAAAATAGATAAAGAAAAATTTATTGTCAGTTCGCCTTGGAAATATCAAAATGGTCAAGGTATTTATAACATGACTGATGATTCAATTAAGAGATTCAAAGAATGATAGATAAAGTAATGAAAGATGGCATTCACAGAGCCAATGATTTGTATGAGGACTTATGGAAACTGTATGAGGGCAAAACCTATAAGCGATACAAAACAGGATTCAAAGATTTAGACCCTATCATGAGGTTGGTAAAACCATCATTCATCTTAATGACAGGTACACCAAACTGTGGTAAATCAAGTTTGACATTTGACATCATAATGAGGACAGCTAAAGAGCATGATTTCAAATATGTAGTCTTTTCTCCAGAGCATTCTTTGGCGGTAAATTTAAAAAGATTGATAGAGAAATATGTGCAAAAACCATTCGACAGTATGTTTGATAATAGATGCACGATTAATGAAGTTGAAGAGGCAGTAGCATTTATCAATGAACATTTTTATTTCATAGATAAAAAAGGAGATTCTCCTGATATTGATTGGATATTAGATAGAGCAAGGTTTTGTGTGAGAGAGTTTGGTTGTGATGGTCTAGTCACAGACCCATATAACGAAATTAACCCAGCGAGGAGTAATTTAAGAGAAGATGAACACATATCTCTACTTATATCTAAGATTAAACGATTCAACAGAGAAACAAATACGATTACATTTATGGTTGCACACCCAACAAAGCAGATAAGAAATGCCGATGGTATATTTGAGGTCAAGAGTCTTTATGATGTGAGTGGCAGTAGTCATTGGAATAATAAAGCAGATATAGGAGTGATAGTCACAAGAGACTTTGAGAGAGGGCAGACATCAGTTCGTGTAGCCAAAGTAAGAGAAGTAGATGTTCAAGGAAATATTGGCGAGATAACACTTCGTTGGAATAATAATACAAAATGTTATGATTCATTAATGGATAATAAATTTTAGGAGATAAAAAATGCAAGTAATTGAGAGAAATATATCAGATATAATACCAGCCGATTATAACCCAAGAGAATTAACTAAGAAACAATATGCCGAAATTAAAGAAAGTATAGCTAAATTCGGTCTTGTAGACCCTCTAATAGTCAATATACACCCTACTAGGAAAAATATATTAGTTGGCGGTCATCAGAGGTTGCAAGTCATCATTGATATGGGTTTAAAAACAGCGCCATGTGTAGAGGTCAATCTTGATGAGAAACAAGAGAAAGAGTTGAATATAAGATTAAACAAAAATCATGGTCAATGGAATTATGATAATTTAGCGAATTTTTTTGATGTAGATAATTTAGTGGATTGGGGTTTTGATTCAAAAGAATTAAATTTTTCGAATGTTGCTCAATTAAACGAAACTATGAGTGCTGTTGATAATGAGTTTGATGGCGAGGGAAATGATTATCTACCATCGCAAGTTAGAATGGTACAATTATTTTTAAGTTCTGAAACTGAGCCAATATTTAGAACACAAATAGAAAAATTAAAAGAAGTCTATAATTCTGACAATATAACTGATGCTGTAATGACAGCTATAAAAAATGAATATGAAAGTAATAACAGTTAAAGAGCATAAGACAAAAGAAGAACTAGAAGAAATTAAAGGCAAATATATTGATGAGTCCTATATAAAATATCCTATTCCTAATGAAAACACTACATTCAAAAAAGAAAATGGAGATATTGTCGCAGTTTACTTGAATAAAATTATACCATTTGATATTTGTAAAAAAGCATTCCCATTTTTGAGGAAAGCATCTCTAAGAGAGTCTAATAATCGTGGTATGGCATCAGGACAGACAGATGAAATGAAAGTCGGTATGAAGATTGATAACTTATATGTGGGTAAAGTTATCGGAAGAGGTCGGTTTTTACCACTAAAAAAAGATGGTACTCTCTCTAATTCGCCAAAAGCGATAGCTGTTTTATCAAGTGTCATAGGATATATGGACAGATATGCAAGAATTCCATATTGTCGAATGACAGAATACAGTCAAAAATTTTTTGATGAATATAGAATGACATTACCATATATAAGATATATTTCTAAACTGTATGAAAAATTCGTACCTGAAAAATATAAACTACAAAAAGCATATTGGGAAAAAATACACAAAGATTTTAAAATTGATAATACAGCATTTACTACTGTGACATTAAATAATAATTTTAGGACTGCTTGTCATACTGATAAAGGGGATTATAAAGATGGTATCGGCAATTTAGCTGTGTTGGAGAAAGGTAAATATGATGGTGCTTATACAGTTATCCCCAAATATGGTATCGGTTTGAATGTTAGGAATACAGATGTTGGTTTTTTTGATGTCCATGAAATACATGGAAATACAGAGTTAATTAAACATGGTGCATGTGAAAGGATATCAGCAGTATGTTATATCAGGGAAAAAATGATTAATTGTGGTAGTGCTAAAGAAGAATTACAAATAGCATTGAAAAGAGAATGATATATCCGATATATATACCTAGTAAAAATAGACCTGATGCTAAATTTTTAGAGTTAATTAAAGATTTAGATGCTGATAAATATTTAATATTAGAGCCACAAGATATAGATAAATATGATAATTATAAAGATTATTTTACAATACTAGACCTCAAAAAAAATGACATGGGTTTGGCTTTTTCTAGAGATTTTTGTAAAACTTATGCTGATAATAACAACAGTAAATGGTATTGGTTAATAGATGATGATATTACAAAGTTTTATAAAACATTAAATAATAAAAATGTTCCTATTACACCTAAAGAGGCATTAGAATCAGCACAAGAACAATTTAGTGTTATGCCGATAGCACTAGGGTCATTAGAATATCAACAATATTCTTGGAGTCAAAAAAAACCTTTCAAATTAAACTCTTATGCTGATTGTGTCGTGTGTTTTAATGTAGAAAGAACAAAAAAATATAAATATGATTTACAGTTCAAACTAAAACAAGATAGAGATATGGCACTACAGATAATGTCAGATAATCAATATGTAATGAGAGCATTAAAGATATCTTTTTCTTGCCCAAGTTATGGTAGCAACAAGGGTGGATTGCATGAAGTATATCATAAACAAAAATTAGAAAAGACTATGGCTGAAAGACTGGTAAAAAAATGGGGCAAAAAATATGTAAATTTACAAGTCAAAGAACATAGTTCAGGAACAAGATATGATGCTAAAATTAATTGGAAAGCATTTAAAGTAGATATTGATTGGGGTGGGGTGGTTTAAGTGACACCCACACTTTACGATTAGACTTGCTTGAAGTGACCTTGCAATTTAGCGACAGGAGTTATCCAAGTAAGATTTGCAACTTCGCCAGTCCCATATTCTTTGACAGTATTTTTAAACTGTCTGAATCTTCTTCTGAAGTTGATATCAGTCATAAGAAACTCTTTGTTATGACTATCTAACCATTGACAGAAAGCTATCATTAGATACCTATGATTATAAAAGTCTTTTGCTCTACTACTTTTTGGAGTAGACAGCCAACCTTTATCTTTTGCTCTCCTTTCCTCGCATTTTGCTAATACCATTTCACAAGCATTAGACCAAGTGTTATTTCGTTGAAGTAGTTTGAGGTCATCATACCACTTTTGCTTGAAACACTTAGTTTCCATTATTTGAGAATACAAGTTATCATGAACAGGTT
>VTLG01012885.1_pt1 | contig 36562 bp, 61 predicted proteins | sample 4694571 | NCBI WGS metagenome assembly VTLG01 (sample SAMN12604809, study PRJNA352737) | marine metagenome | biome: ENVO:00000447; feature: ENVO:00000209|ENVO:00000569|ENVO:01000036; material: ENVO:00002151; isolation source: viral sequences binned using virsorter ...
ATTGAAAAAGTAGTAATGGTATTTCATAAGTTTGGATTTAGAAAAAAACTATCAGCAATAGAGATTGTAGAGGAAATAAAAAAGTTACCAGATTGGAGGCAGAAATGATAGAGTATGAGGACAGACATATCAATAATATGATATTGTTTTTAAGGATCAACAGATTGGCAGAAATGCAATACATAGATAACGAAAAAAACAAATTTTTTGATTATCAGAGTAATAAATGGTTTACGAGGCAAGAAGTTATAACATTAGCATTGGAGAATAAATGGGAAAAAAATTGGACAAAATAATTGGAACAGCTTGGAGTATAAAACACGAGGGACATTTAAACCCTAATAATATTATATTCAAAGACGAGAAATATAAAGAACTTGTAGAAACACTTAAAAAAGTTGATAATAATTTAGGAAAGAGGACAAGAAATGAAACCAAGTAGTGCGAAAGCAAAAGGCAGAAACTTCCAGAATAAAGTAAGAAAGATGATAATGGATCATCTGGACATCAATGAACACGATATAAAGACAGCAGTAATGGGCGAAAGTGGTATGGATATAAAACTATCGTCAGCAGGTAGAGAGAAATTTCCTTATGCTGTTGAGTGTAAAAAGGTAGAAAAGATTAATATTTGGAAGTGTTTTGAACAATCTTGTGAAAATTCAGAGGACTTAACACCCTTGCTTATATTCTCAAAAAACAATTCCAAAGTATTGGTTTGCTTTGAATTTAAGGATTTATTAGATTTGTTAAGAAAGTAATGGATCAAATATGATTGAAGTAGATGGCTATATATTGGCTTGTCCAAGATGTGATAGTAAAGATTTAATCAAGAAATCACGACAAAAGAATTATGACGGCAGTTATAAACAGAGGTATATGTGCAAAAACTGTGGATCAAGAACTGTTAACCCTACCTTATTAGATAAAGACATTGTTAAGTCAAATGTCCAATTAGCCAAACAAAAACAATCAGCACAAGATATAAATAGAATTGAACGAAAAGGGTTTAGAGAACACGCAAGATATGAAAATGCTATTACGCAATTATTATTTAACATACAAGAGATATTACAAAACCGTTCCTTATCTGAATATAAATTCAAGAAAGTCAAACAAGGAAAGTCTGTTGGCGTTTTGCATATATCTGATACACACTTTAACGAACTTGTTTCCCTACCCCACAATAATTATGATTTCAAGGTTGCTTCAAGGCGTTTAAAACACTTTGTAACAGAGGCAAAAAAATTATTTAAGTGTTATAATATCAACAATGTATTAATCGCTATAACAGGGGATTTAATTAATTCAGATAGACGATTAGATGAAATGTTGAATATGAGTGTTAATCGTTCCAAAGCAATATTCTTGGCAGTAGATTTATTACAACAAATTATACACGACATTGGAGAGGATTATTCTGTAACAGTTGCTTGTGTAACTGGAAATGAAAGTCGCTTAAAACAAGAGTGGGGTTGGACAGACTTTATGGCAAGTGATAATTACGACTTTGTTATATTTGAAATGCTACGACACTTATTTAAACAAACCAATGTAGAGTTTGTTGTTGATGATCCAAGCGAAGTTGTTGTTAATGTTGCTGGACAAAATTTATTATTATTACACGGAAACGGAAGTTTTACTACACAACACGAGAAAAGTGTTAATCAAATAAAAGGACGCTATACTTCACAAGGCAAACAGATTGATTTTATTATATCTGGACATATACACTCTGCACGAATAGGAGATACTTATGCAAGATCATCTTCATTGGTAGGAGCAAATGAGTATAGCGAAAAAGGGTTAAATCTTGCAGGACGAGCCAGTCAAAATATTTATATTTTTCACGAGAATAAAAATATAGATGGTATGAAAATAGATTTGCAAAATGTAGGCGAAGTCGGTTATGACATTGATAGCGAACTTGAAAGTTATAATGCGAAAGCGTCCACAAAACTAAAACCAAGAAAAACCGTATTTGAGGTAACAATATGATACTGAAATTATCCAACGAGGAAGCAGAAGTAATGCGTTATATGTTTCGTGATAGTAGAGTTGATAATTTACCACCACAGATTAAACCTGTGGCTTTGGAAATTAAAAAAGCACTACGTCAATCTAAAAAAGTAGATGTGAAACAATATGAACAAATGATAAATGCTATAAATCCTAAATGGAGTAATTGCGAAAACTGTGATGATTAAATTATAAATGAACATCAACGGTTTATGTAAATGGGTTTTTAACCTAATAGTATCTTTGTGTCTAAAATACAAAAACAATGGAGAGGATATGTATTACAATACAACGAGAGAAAAAGAAAAACAATTAAGATTAAACTTTGATAAAGCAAAAAATCAAAAGCAAAAAGTATTAGGTATATTTCAAGCAATACCTACTGCTTCTTATTGTGCTGATGATGTTTTATCTGCTCTTAAACATTTAGAAGCGATTGATCTAAACACCCCTATCACTTCTATCCGTAGAGCAATATCTGATTTAGCCAAAGAGGGTTATTTATTAAAGACAGATAAAAAAGTAATGGGTAACTGGGGAAGATTAACTTATACTTGGAGGTTAAAATAATGTCAAATAAACCATACGAACACAAAGAAAACAAAGGATCGTTATTTAAGAACGATAAAAAGGAAGAAGAAAAACAACCAGACTTTACTGGACAAGCCAATGTAGATGGAACATTATATAATGTATCTGCCTGGATAAATGAAAGTAAAGCAGGTAAAAAGTATTTCGGTTTAAGTTTTTCTATCCCAAAAAAGAAATCAGAACAATTCAAAGATGACGATTTACCATTTTGATAATATGGAATATTTAAATCAAAAAAAACTAAAACGTCTTGCAAATAACGATAAAACAAGATTAACCCCTGTTTGCATAAAAACCCTTCACGGAAAAGTAATTACTACTTGCCAATCTGCTGAATATCTAATTGAAACTCTGTGTGATTGGGGAGTAAGTGAAGTATATATAGCAGGTTATCAAGGGAAAAAACTGTCTGGGCAAGAAATCGTATTGCGTGAAGATGGTTTTTATAGTCCCTAATTTATTGGGGTAACATATTAACTTAAAACTTAATGGCACATAAAAGGAGTGTCGCAGGTAACCAATCCTGTTTTATCCTTGTAGTTATTATATTTTAAGCAAATACAAACGGTTGGCTACTGGTTACCCCAAAAAAATTATGAAAAAAGAAAGAAACAAAAAAGGGCAGTTCGTTAAAGGCGTGTCAGGTAATTTAAAAGGTAGGCCTAAAAGTTTAGAAACATATAAAAATTATAAACAAAGTCTATCATACAAACAATGGAGAGATAGAGTGGATAGACTATCTAAACAAATATTAAAGAAAGAAAATCCAAAGCTATTTAAATTATATAAAAATAATATATATGCTCCAAACAAAAGAACAACGGATAGTTGCTTATCAATAGATCATATATTACCTGCAAGATTTTGTTATGATATGGGATTGTCTCCGATAGCTTGTGCCAACATACACAACATAAGAGTTGTATCTATGAAGAAAAATTATGAATACAAAGCAAAATGGACAAAAATAATGAACAATGGACTAAAAGATTTTATAAATGCTGAATAACGCATTATTTTGGCTTCTCACGCCACTTTGTCTTGTCTTTCTTGCGATATGCTATCAACCATAGCTTAAAGAGAATTTTAAGGTATTTTAGAGAGAAAAATTTTCTATAATTGCTGTTCAATTTCAATGTCCACATTAAACGCATTATAAGCGACTTCACTTATATCTAAACTGTTATTTTTAAGGCGAACTGTGAACCAAGTGTTACCATCATCACTATATTGAAAGCTATTTAATTGTCCTTTGGCATAATCTAATAGTGCAACCAAACGATCTTTATTTGCAGCACTTAAATTATTATATGATAATGTTCTTGAAATTCTTGAATTGCTATGATTAGCTACTGCAAAGGTTGTGCCACCTAACGATTTTCTTGCAACTACGCCATCATATTCTTTTGGTTGCTCGGAAGCAATATTTGGATTTTGGGTTGGGGTATAAGTAGGACTATCATCTTCGTAAATTACTTGGTTGGTATCTGTGTGTGCAACAGCGTCTGTTCCATTAGCACCTCTTGTAACGGTTAGTGCATTAGAACTGATTGATGTAATAGTCATTTCTTCGCTATCTACTTTTAGATTTTGTCCTACTTCAAAAACTGCACCACTCACAACATTTACTACTGTTGTATCTCCTGTGTCTGCGTCTGCAACATTTCCATCAAGAACAGTTGTGCTGTTTGTATCTGGTGTTGTATCTACTCTAAATCTTGCTCTTTCTATCGCCATAATGTTTCTAATTTATAAATTATTAAACTTCTCTCAAAGTTACTTTTAAACTTCCTATACCCCTTGTTAGTGAAATTACAATAAATTGCTTACCATTGAACGCATCTCCAAACGGTTCTACCAATTTATTACTATTGTCAAATTCTACAAAATCTCCTACTTCCATATAATAAAATGATGATCCACTATCATCTCTATCTTCAGAACTATCTCCTGCGTTTATTATTTCTGTGCTTATAACTAATTTTGGTAATCCTGTAATAGCATTATAATAATTTGCAAAACCATCATTTTTATTTCCACTACCCATATTAGTTGCACCTAATCCACCTGCGAGTATTTTTAGCTCTGTGGTTTCCACTTTTTCAGCAGATGCTATATTATAAGTAGTGCGAGGTGCATTGGTTGTATCTTCTGATGTTTGTTCTAACAGTGGTTTATCGTTAATTGGGTTTGTATAATATTTCATAATACGTTTGGTAACTAATTTATCAAAAGGGGTAACTGAAATATCTAAACTGGTTATATCCTGCTTTCTTATATAATGCTGTGTAGTTGGACTGTTTGGAATAAAAATATAGTGTGCAATATTAGTTGCTGGACGAAAGCGAAATACAAATCCCCCTTCAAAAGCACATCTATTTAACACTTCTTTTAATTTAGTAGATTTATGTGTCCAATAACGAGGACGCCAACTTGATCTTGCTGAATTTAAATCAGAATAATTTGTAGGTGCAGTTGTATATCCTGCAAATCTATATAATAAATCTCTGTGCATTTCTACTAATGTAGCCACAGCGTTTCCTGTATCCCAAGAACGAGTTAATCCATCTGAACCTGTATATAGTCTTTTAATATTTGTAACAGCAGTTGAGTTTGCTAATTGTGGAACATCTACATCATTAGAACTATTATCTGTTTCATCTTCGATTTTAGTATTAATTGTAAAATACATATCTTTCAATGTAACGGTTGCTGTTCCAGTATCTCCAGAGCCACCACCATTTCCTGTTGTCTGAATAAAGGAAACTCTTAATTTTACGCTTTCTGGAATTTGATTTACCGAATTAGAATAATCGCTTGTATTAAATAAATCTTGTGTTACTGTTGTATAAGAACCACCAGTATTTGCAGTTGCACTAACTATATCTTTATATTGTTCTGCTTGTCCTGCAAATGTTACAAACAATCTAAATTTTATTATCAATGACTCTGAACCACCACTTGGTTCATTAAAATTATCTATATCGTATAATGCTGTAAATGTTAAAGATTGTAAGCTGTGTTCTTCTCTTACTATATCTGTAATATCCCACTCTGCCTGTGGTTGTATTGTTGCAGTAGAACTAAATGTTAATGTTGCACTTGTAGAAACCCCACTACTATCATAAGCGTTAGAAGGGTTTGCAACTGTTAATCCAGTTACACTTGAAGGATCACTTACAGTTTGTGGACGCAATAAATATTTCCTATCCAAATCTAAATCAGTCATCATTACGTTTCTATTGGTGTCATTACTTGCACCTTCGTAATCATCGTGAGAAGTATTGCTTTGTGTATCATCTAATGGACACATTAAAGGATAGCCGTCTGAATTATATGTATCTTTAACTGGGTAGTGTAATCGTCCATCTGTTAATGCTTTATGCGACAAACAATTATATTTTCCATTGTTAATCGTATCTACTTCCAAAGGAACAACGAACGCACTATCAACGTGCTGTGCAGATGAAACCGTAGATGTTTCAGGTGTGCATAAATTATCATAAATAACTGGAAAATAATTACCTGATTTACTTTGATATAATGGAAAAAGAATATCATCAGTAATAGGGTTGTGAACTGCAATTACCAATGTAACTTTATCTTGTCCTGACATCTTTACATCTTTTAATCTACCAGTATAAATCGTTTGTGTGTATCCACCAATTTCTGATTTTATAATTACATCACGATTAATGTAATTTCTACTTCCAGAGCTTTTATAAATTTCCTCTGCTACTGTTTTACTGAAGTTTGCTAATGTCCCATTGTTTACTTCAATCGTAACATTACTAACAGATGATGTTCCTTTTTCTAAATTAATGCTTTCTCTTATGGTAGGTTTGTTTGTAATAAAACTATGATATTTGGTTGCACCACTTCCTGATTCTGTTAATGCTAATCGCATATATTGAGTATTAGCACTTCCGTCAGTATAGGTGCTATTTCGTAATTCAAAAATCCAGTTTTCGGTAATACTACTGCTATCTATTGCAGATGTATAGTCTGATGAATCTGCTGTGAGTGCCATTACGCAAGATTTCTTTCTATTGTGTTTTCTATTTCAGGGATTAGTGTGTCCCTAACAAATTCTTCTGTTCCAAGAACATTACCACTAATATTAACATTGACTGATCTACTGCCACTTCCCCCTACACTTGTTCTGCTATTTCCAAGAGGGGTAACTTGCACGTGTTCTCGTCCAGAAGGATTATCTCCAACCATCAACATCTGTTGTCCTTGAGTTATAAAGTCTGCACCCAATGCAGCAGAATCTACTTTATTTAATTGTTTTCCGATTGCAGCAGCATTTGCCAAACCTGCAGCTAATTCAAGAGCAGCTAACCCCATACGCCCTTTGTCTTTCCAAAAGTTTGCAGCACCATAAGCATTTGCAATAGCTCTAATTTGACTTAATCTTACAGCTATTTTAGCTGCACTTTTACTTTGAGGTTCAAGATCAGATAGTGTTTGTCCAAATCTTGATAACAAATCAGTTCCTTTTAAAACTGCCTCTCCTGTTGTAATAAACCCTATACTTGCATTTTCATTTGTTTTTTTAATTACTCCTGCTAACTCTACCCACTTGTCTATAACTTCAGGTGCAATATTTAATTGTTTTAAATAATTTTCTAAACTCCCAGCAGCTAATACTTCTTCTAATTTGATTTGATTTTGAGTTTCTTGATTAAATTTCTTTAATGTATCAACAAGAACTTTTCTACGTTTTTCTTCAAGTTTTGTTCCAGATGCTCTTAAAAATGTTTGTTCTGCAAGTTTTTCCCTTACCTTAAAAAGGGACGCTTCTGCTTTTGTTAATACCTCATTTTGTCTTGCTAATTTTTTTGCATTTTCAATTTCTTCTTCGGTTGGCTTTGCTGCTTTCTCTTTCCAACCTATCAACGTTTTAAGGTTATCAGTTAAACCTGTATAATGTGATGCCAATCCTGCAATAACAGATCCAAAAAAAGTAGATTGAACTCCACTTTTTAATGTTGCTCTATCAAAAACTCTAAATGATTGTGCTGCCTTTTTTATTCTTCCTCCAATAGATCCTTTGCCAGTAAGAGCTTTTCCTACCCTTGAAAAAAACTTTGAAATTACAGAACCAGTTGCTGCAAGTCCAGAGGATATACCTTGTGAACCAAACAGGAATTTTCTTAATTTTGAAAAAGCAGTTGCTGCTCCAACAACAACTCCTCTTAATTTTTGAAATGGATTTAATAAAAATAATACAGCAATTCCTAATCCTTTAAATACAATCATTACTTTATTAAACGTTTGAGCATTTGTTTGGACTTTAAGTGCAAATTTATTAAATGTTTTTAATGCTTCTGTTAGCTGTGGCACAAGTTCTGCACCTATATCCTCTCCAACATCTCCAAGATTTCCACCAGCTAATTCTAATTGTCCTATAAATGTATCAAGTCTTGCTTCTGACTGTCCACCAAATTTTGCATTTAGTCCTGATAATGCACTATCTAATCTTTCTGCACTCCCAACAACACCTTGAACTTCAATTCCGTATCGTGATAAAGCATTTGTAGATGAACCAACAGTTTTTCCTACCAAGTCAGCAGCAGCAGCTAAATCCATACCTTTAGCAGAAGCAAAGTCAAGCGTTGCTTTTGTTGCTCTTTTAATAGATTCTTCTTCCTCTATGTAAGCAGCTAATGCTGATTGAGCAGTAATAATATTTTCATCTCCAAAACCAGTTAATTGTTGTAATGCAGATGCTTGATCTAATAATGCTTGTGATGTCCCCCCAAGAGCTGTCGATAATTTCTTTTCTGCTAACCTTTGTTCTCCAGAAAGTTTTGCAAGTCTTACTATACTTCCAGCTAACAAGGTAACACCAAAAGAAGCAAGTAATATCCAACTTCTCATTGTTGCAAAACTATTTGTTAGAAGGCGATTATTTCTTACGGTGGCAACACCAGTTTTATTAAGTTTCCCCATTTGCAATCTCATTTTTTGAGTTCGCATTGTTGATTGTTTTAATCTTTCAGAAAGAATCTTATTCTGCTTTGCTAATTTTTCTACAGATTTATCTGTTGCTACAGTTCCAGTTCGCAATCTATTTTGTGCTTTTGTTAGCTTGTTAAATGCCTTAACCAAAGCATTGGAATTTCCGTGAAAATCTACTGATACTATTAAATTTTTAGCCATTTTTTATTTTTAAATTATCTTTTGATTGGATATAATTTAACATCTTTTCTATAATATTGCACTTATCAATCCATTTTTTTGGGTGTTTTCCGTAATCTCCTTCGTATGGGGATACTTTCATCTTCTGGCAATAGATGTATCGCTGTAGATTTCTTTGGTATTCTTTGTCTAAAAATTGATTAGAACAAGCAAAAAATGGAATATGAGATTTGATAGTTTCATAGAGGGTAAATTTCTTTTTACTGGACGCATTATGTTCTTTTAATTCTTCTTTTAGTAGATCAATAACATACCAAACATCGTCCATAGATGTAAAAGTGTGAGTGCTGTTGTTTTTCTTTAGAGGTAACTTTGCTTTATAGGGAAAAGAACAATGCTGACAACCCTCACACCTTGCATCTATTAAAACATTTAATTCAAGTGAGAGGGTTTCTATTCCCCCAAGCTATTATATTCCTGAATAGCTAATTGTAATTCTGCTCTATCTTCAACAGATAAAGATTTTATAAATTTATCATCTGCTTTTTCTACGCCCTCTCTAATCCACATCGTGCTTAATGAAAATTGATTTTTTAAAACCACCTCTCCATCTTTGTTGTCAAATTGAATTGCGTCCATACATTTGTCAAATTCATCTACGGACATTTCTTTTAGCGTAGCTTTTTTACCACTCTTGAGCGTTACGGTTTTTTTAGCCATTATTTCTCCTTGTTATTTATGCTTGAACATTTAATGATAGTATATTACCAGATGTAGAAGCAACTGCCTTATGACTTACTGATAAGAACATTGCATCTTCTTCTGAAAAACTAACATCGGTAATAATACAGGTAGGTAATGAAATATCTAAAGCTGGTGTTGTATCTTGTGCTGTCAATGTATTTGCGATTGTGCTTGTTGACTGTGTTTCAAAAGTTCGCATTAATTGATCTGTATCAGCATCATATTTAACAACTGCATCAAAAGTAACTGATGCTTCTGGAATAGCTCTATGAATTTGTTGGAAGTTTCCATTTTCGTCATAGCCACTAAATACAGCATCATTTTCTATTGTTAAGCTAAATGATTTTAATACTGGATCAGCAATACCTGCAATCACGGTTGTTGCACCAGAGGTATTAGAATCTCCATAATCTACCATAGAATAATTAGAATTGAAGTGTGTTGTGCCTGTAGGATCAATATCTGTATCGTTCAATACAGGAACACAACCTGTTTTAAATGTTCCAGACACTTTAAATCTACCAGATTCATCTGCAATATCTGCACTAATCGTTAGTGAAGTTAATACACACCCCTTGAAATACATTTGTTCATTTCCTTCAGGTGTAGTTAAATGAACTGCAAATGTTTTTGTGTTATCTGAAACACTATCTCCATAGCTTAAATCTATTCCTGCATAATTATATGCAATAGTAAAGGTTTGATCGCCAGAAGCATCTGCAACTCCAGTAATATTTGAAATTAACATTGGTAGCGTAGTGTTGTCTGCAACACCAGAAAAGTTAATTTCTTTAACTGTTAATTTATTAGAAAGGAACATATCAACTGCTTTTAAAGTTCTTCCTGCTCCGTGTCTTACATCTAAAACTTGGTTTGGATTCAATGAAGGCATTTCGATTGAATCAATATTTATAAATTTATAATCGGCATCTGTGGATTCCCCACCACCAATACCATCTTTTTCAGCAGCAAACGCTAACTGAAACTGTTTCGGACTAAATCCTTCTGCTAAATCTGCCATTTTACTTTCCCTCTACTTTAACTTTTTTAACTTTTTCAATTTTTTGATCTTTAATTTCACGCAAATATTGTTTGGCATTTTCAGGAACTGAATCTAATTCTACTTCTTTTCCCTTGTTTAATTTAACCCAATTAACGGTATCTAAACCACAATAATCTACGCTTCTTGGCATTTTATCTTCTTTTAATTTGTATTTTTTAGCCATAATTAATTACTAACAATATAAAAAGAACCATTAGAAGTTACAAAGTATTTTTCATTAGAGGTAAGAAATCTTCCAAAGGATTGATATACTTCTTCATAGAGAACAGGTAGCGTAATTCTTGAGGTAATAATATTGCTAAAATCTCCCTCGTCAATGTTGTGTTCTACGTCTGGTTGTCCAGCAAAAAAATAAGGATTACTACTCCCCCCAACTCTATTATCCAATAACACGGTTTCTATGCGTGTTATATCTCGATACATTTGATCTAATGCTTTTTCGTCATCTCTATTGGTTCTCATAGAATATGTCATCTCTATATTATATAAATTAAGAAATGATCCACGTCTTTTCTCCTGCAAGGATTGAGAGGTAGGAAATATGCGTAATGATTTTGTTCCTACGTCTTTAAATTGACTATCAAAATAAATAGGTAATGCACCTTTAAATTCTGTGCGAAGTTTATCTCTTAACGGTGTTAAGATTTTATCATAAGTTATATTATTGTGTGAAATTGCCATTATCGTATATTATTTATCTGAATATTAAATATTGCTTTTCTAAATCCATTAAACTCATCTGAATCTTCGTATGTAATTCCTTGAACTGAAAAATTATACTCTGAAGCAGAAGGTTCTGATAGACTATAAAATATTTCTTCAATTCTTGATACTTGATTAAAAAAATGTTTTACAGTTATATCGTTTCTTTTTCTATCGTAATAATAATAATCTAACTGCAAAAAAAAGCTATTCGGTATTACAGCATACATAGAATTATCTGATTCAGAATTTAATCCAGTAATTGTTAAAAAATTATTACCACGATATTTAAAATTTGGTGTTCTAAAAATAGGAAGTGCATTAGCAAACTCTCCTCTAATAGCATCTTGTAAATTTTCTTCTACATTTACCTTCCACGCATTAGTAAAGGAAGTAGCCACGATTATACCTTATAGAATTGCTTAAAGTCTTTTCTTGTAGCTTTAACTGATCGCATAGCAGGGTTATCAGTATCTTCATACCTTCCCATTACTTCTACTTCCCACTCATCGTCAGCAGTAGCAGTAGTTCCATCAGCAGAACCTTGAAAACGAATTTGTAATCCCCCTGCAAGTGTTTGATAATCCCCATTAATAACTTCGGTAGATAAAGATAAATTATTTTTTAATCCATCGCTATCTTTTGTATAAACAGAATACTTTGCAGTTCCAATAGCACCACCAGTTGTAATGATGACTTTAATTCTATCGTAACTGCCGTGATACTCTCCTCTTGTATCTACAATATTTAGACTTCCACTCACAGAAATTTGCCTCACTATTCCTTTTGAAGCATCTCCTGTGTTTTGAAACGTGAGTTTAGCTTGTCCACTATTCAAGTCTGCTATATGCATTTGAGCTTCTTCTAAAAACGCTTCTGCTATTTCACTTGTTGGATCTTTGCCTTTAACCAGGAAGTATGCTGCAACGAGGGAAGTCAATCGTCTAATTAAATAATCGTATGTTCCGTCTTTTAATAAAAATTGTTCTCTTGGTAGAGTTGCATCTAATTTAGAATCAACATAATTACTTGCATCTTTCATAATGCGAGTTCTTAATGTAGCAAAATCTTCTCCTGCTTCCATTAATAAGTCTGCTGGATCAGAAGCATCGTTATAATAATAAACTGCATCAGCAGCACTATCATAATACCACTCTCCGTTTGCATCAACATCTGTTTTAGCTGATTGAGCTGATCCTAAATCTTCTCCATCTACAAACAATAATGTTACTAATCCTGCATCGTGTGCAACGTATCTGCTACCAGAATCTACTTTCCACCCATAAATAGGTTTCTTTGTATCGTATTCATCTAAATTCGGAAAAACGTCTTTTAAATCTCGTGCTGTTATATAAGTGGGCATCTATTCTCCTAAAGCTCTTTTAAACCAACCATACCAAAATTTTTTCTGTTCTGGCTTATCAGAAATTACTTTAGAATAGAATAAAATTCTATAAGAAATAAATCTATCTTCTTCTAATTTAGCAGCAGCAGAGATAGTTTTTGCTCCAATAACACCATCTTCCTCTATTTTAAAGAAGTTTTTATCATTACACGCTTGTTGTAATATCTTAACTGCTCGTCTTTGTCCAGTATTCACTACGGTATCAAAGTAAGGATATTGTAAGTGTTTTGGTAATTTCTCTGCTTTGGAAGGAATCCAATAGTCATCGTAATAAATGTCGATAGCTTCTTGTTTTGATAAATTCTCTATATCTAAATTAGGATAAAATCGTTTGGTAATACCATAGTTAGTTTCTCCACCAAGATCATCTTTATCGTTGACGTATCCCCCCTCGTGTTCGAGGACTTTATAGATAATTTTATTAAAGCTCATTATGCTGACTTCTTGACTTTTTCGAACGTTCTCATACCAGCCATACCAAGCATACCCATAAGAACTGTAGTCATTGTTCCCATATCGAACTGTGGTAATTCTATTTCTATCCCCTTCGCTGAAAGAATAAAGAGTAGAAACGGCTGCAATACAAAGTGGTATGCAAACGCACACGATAAAACCCAACCGAGAAAAGGACGCCATCTTACAAGCAGTCCTGTTTGTCCAGCTTCAACTTTATTAACTTCAAGTTGTGCTTTATTAATCTCTGCCAACATTTCTGCTTTCTCTGCTTTATCAAGTGTAAAATCATCAACACGATCTGCAACTTTATCAATAATGTTTGCTACTACATTTAATTTAGACATTAGGCATCTTTTTCTTCCTCTTTAAATGAATTGTTTAACTCTACTGAAAATGAGTTTTTAGCAGCTTGTAGTTGCTGTGCTTGAAAGTTTAAATTCATTAGTTTGCCGTCTATATCTCTAATATGTCCGACTAACAATGATTGTTTCTCATCTAAATCTGAAAATGGAATTTCTTTTCCATCTTCTAATACTAATCTTGCTTCTTGATTTTCTTCTTTTTTAGGCATTGTATCTCCTTGCTTAATATATTAACCAATTAAAACCCATTTTTGATTCGTATGATTGAACATCATACATATTCAAATAACGAGTTTCCACGAATATACCGAACTTTGAATTTAATTTCCAACCAAAAACTAATCCCATATCGTAATCTATTTTATTATCTACTACATCATAATTAAAGGAATAATCACTCATACCTTCGTTAAATGGATAAACCGTAGTCCACAAATGAAACCAGTTGTTGTCTGTATATTTATAATAATCTACTCCAAGAGATAGGGATAGTTCGTTTTGATACCCCAAATCTTTTGCGTATTCTTCATTATATTCTGTTACAATCTGTCCGTAGATTTGTTTATAAAACTGTTCGTCAGTAGTAGCAACTAAATTTCCTTCTGCGTCATACCACTTCCAGTCATAAAACTCAAATCCATATTGAGTAAATTGTTGCACCCACTCATCAGTATAACCATAGAAATAAGCAAACTCCCAAAATGGAATATACTCACTTGTATCTATGCCTTGTTCGTCCCACCATAAATCTATTGGACGAAAATCTAAATATGCTGGGTGGCTTCTTCCTGCTACCCCAATAGATAAATCAAGATTACCAAGATTTTTTCTATATCGCATATCTAATCCTGCAAACTCTAAATCCTCTAATCCACGATAATCATAATTGGCTTTAAAGATAAATTTAGGTGCTAAATATCGTAGCATTACTTCCTGCTCTGTAAATGATTCTCCAAACTCGTTATGATCTGAATATTCTAATACATATTCCCACCCTTTAGCCATACCATTACCGATAGCTACACTTTCGTTAATAGGTGCTTCTTCTCCACTATACCAAACCTCTGGTTTATTTTCATAGTCAAATCGTGCTAATTTTCTAATACCGAACGTTAGTTTGCTATGATCATCTAATTCTTCTTGTAACTCTTGTAATTGCCCACCAGTAACTTGAAAAGTCTGTTCCTTTGTTAGAGGACTGGTTAAGCTATAAGCACCGTAAATAGTGCCAAATTTAAAGAAGTCTTGTGCATAAAGACTTCCCATTAATAATAAACTGCATAATAATTTTTTCATTGAAATCTCCTTAATAATATTTCGTCTATTTCTTTATTGATTTGTCTTTTAATTTCATCTGCGTCTAACTTAAAAGACAATCCTGCTTCAAATCTGCGAATTTCTTTTCCCTTTTCAAACATAATTATTGTTGGAACTGAAACTATTTTCCACTCATTTGCTATAATTGCACCATATTCTTTATTATCTATACTTGCATTAAACCAAACACAATTCTTCATCTTACCTAAATCAATAGAAGCACCATCGTTCCAGTCTGCATTTACTTGTATTACAACACAATTATTCTGACTTAAGAATTGAACTTGCTGTAAACTTTCAAGTTTATCTTGCGATAATAATGATGATTGTAACAAGACTAATCCAAGCCAAAGCAAACGTAATCCATATAATATCTTCATCTGTAATCCTCACTTTTGCATCATCATACGTTCAATGTTTTTAACATCTTCACGCATTTCTTTTTGTTCTTCTTTCATCTCTCCCACATCTTTTTGTGTTTCGATGATTGTATTTCGTATCATTTGATCTTTCAAATCATACTCTGTTCTACCTATTTCTGGAACTGGTAATTCTTTAGCTTCTTCAATATCAGCTTGAAGCGTAAACCACATACCAACTATAAGAAAAATACTTGTAGCTATTCCAGCTAATGTTTCTATACTAAATGTAAATTTGCTATCTTTACTTACTTCGTTTGCCACGTTTCCTCCTACATACCTGTCATACGACAATTAATTTGCAAATCTGTATTACTAACAGAATTGTTTGTAAATGTTATTGTTCTATCTTCAGCAGTTAAATTTCCTGCGTTAGATTTAGTTTCTATCAGTTTAAACCTTAAGTATAAAGTTCCTGATGTAAACGATATACTTCCGTGAGAATTTCCATAACCACTTCCACTATTTCCACTTCCACCCACTCCAGGATCACCACTTGTTGAATAAGCAACTTTTAACTCGATATTTCCATTACTTGGTTGCTGACAACTAATGCTTGTTGCTCCACTTCCACCTGATAGTGCAATACTTTTTGCTCCAGATACAACACTATCCGTTGAAAAGCTATCAGCGTCCAAAACGTGCAAATTAAAGTCTGCTGAAACACTACTCCAAGAAGTAGATGACGCACTATGATTATATGAGTAGAACTCACTCATAGCGTGAGGTGCAGAACCGTCAGGGCGATCAGCAGCATCGTTTCCAGTATTTATAGTTGCTACTGTTCCATCAGATAGATCTTCTAAAGAACTATTTGCTGTTGTTCCACTCCTACCAAACTCTCCATTAATATCATTAATGCTAATTTGTCCTGATGATGTAAGTGTCATCTTATCCCTTTATTTTTTTATATTCAGCAATATCTGCTTTAAGTTCAGTCACTTTTGCTTCTGCACTTGCTAATTGTGCTTCTGCATCTGAAATTGCTCCATCAACATCTTTTACTTCAACCCAATCAACGACTGAAACATCTTTACCTGCTTCATCTTTCATTGTTTGAAGATGTTTGATTTCAACTTGCTTTGGTGAACTTGCTGATTCAACTGCTTTTTCTGCTATTTTTTTAGCCATTTTTATCTCCTGTTGTATTTTAAGTCGTCATAGTTTGCTTTTAACAATTCTATTTCTTCTTGTTGTTCTTTAATTGCCTCTATTAATAAAGGCACAATTTTTTCATATTTAACTGCTTTATAACCATTATCTCTTTGAGTAACTACTTCTGGTAATACTTCTTCAATCTCTTGTGCAATAACACCAACATCGTGTCCTTTATTACCGTGAATAGTTTCTTTCTCTTTTTCAGTTAGTTTCTTCCAGTCAAATTCTACACCACTAATCTGCATTACTTTATCTAATGCATTATCTAATGGTTTAATATTTTCTTTCAATCTTTTATCTGATGTCGAATAAGCAACTACATCATTGCTACAATCTAATCTTCCTGCTGTTCCATTTGCTGCTACACCAATACCAACACTTTCAGGTATATATATATCTCTACTCCCATTGATACTCATAGCAACAGATGACTGCAGATTATCAGTATGTGCTAACACCCAATTAGCACTATTACTTGGTATCCCCATTCGCATAGCATAAACACCTGCTCTTTCTTGCTTAATAACACAAGGACTTCCTGTAATATGCAAGTTCGCATCAATGTTATCTTCTGCTATACCGACATTTCCCGATGAGTTTACTCTAAATCTTTCTGCACCATTAATATATCCAATCAAACTTTGACTATCGTTGTATAAGAAAGTATCATTACCACCAGCACTATCTGATAGTATTAAATCTCCACCACTTGCAATTCTAACATCTCCTGCTACTTCTAACTTTTTACTTGGAGAGCCAGTTCCTATACCGACTCTATCTGTGCTTGCATCTACTCTAACTAAATTAGCATCAGTATCTCCCTCAATTCTTGTATCACTATCGTTTCCACCCTCATTAACAGTAATTCCATAATTAACAGTTAATGGAGAACTCATTGTTACATTACCACTCATACTTATAGAGCCACTTGTATTGAATATCATAGCATTTGTTTGTTGAGCAGTAGATATTGCTATTTGTTCAACGTGAGTGGCATCTCCAATTCTTAAAGCATCTCCACTATCTAAATTAGCAATGAGTGCAAGATTTCCTGCTGCATCATATTGATAATAGCCCTCATTATTAGCAACTCTCATATGTCCCAATGCTCTTATATCTCCATCTGCAATTATACTAACAGTATTACTACTATCACCGTGAAATCCAAACCAACCACTTGCACCTGTAAGCATAATATTTGCTTGGTTAGCACTCCCACCTGTCCAAGAAGTATCATCTAATTGCCAAACACTATCATCTCCAAAATATATATTACCCTCTATATGTGCGTGTCCTGCAACATCTAATTTTTGACTTGGTGATGTAGTTCCTATACCGACATTTCCTGCATCATCAATTCTCATTCTTTCTTGATTAGAACTTGCGTCTGAAGTCCAAAAAGACATTCTTCCAGGAACTGCATCTGAATCAGGTGCAGCATCTCCTTGCACTAAAATCTTTGCTGCTTGGTCAAAAGCAGGTGTTCCTGCACCATTTACACCATAAAAATAAATTATACCTAAATCTTCTCCACTTGCTGTAGTTGCTGGAGTTCCATCAGTTGTTCCTTCTGATTTACGAAGTGCTAATTGTGGTGCGTGTCCATTTGTAGCACTATATACTGTAGATGTAATTGCACAATCCCCTGAAATATCTACCACTTCTAATTCTGTATCAGGTGATGTAGTTCCTATACCAAGTCGTCCTGAATTATTTAAAGCCATAACAGCACTACCACCATTATACCAATATGTAGCACCTGAAGAACCTGCATATACAATAGTAGAATTTGCATATATTTTAGCATAATCACTTTGAGCAAAAAATCTTGCATCTCCATTAGAATTTTCTACTGTTAATCCAACAAGAGCATTAGAACCTGATGTATCTTTAATGTGCAGTTTCTGTCCAGGTGATGAAGTTCCTATACCGACTCTATCTGCACTACCATCTACAAATAATAAATTAGTAACAGTATCTCCCTCTACTCTAAAGTCCATACTATTACCATTTTCATTAATTACAATATTTCCAGAACTATTAATCCTTAATCTTTCTGTTCCATTGTCTAATAATTTAAAAGCAGTTCCTTTAGTATTAATAATGTCATCAGTTCCATCGTGATATATTTGTAAATCATCTGCATTACCAAAACCTATTTTTTTACTGTCAACAATTCTTACATCTTGATTAAAAGTAGTTTTAGTTATGCTTCCATCTAATGTTAGGTAAGCAGTTAATCCACCAGAACCATCATCGCATTGAAATACAATATCTTTATCATTGGCTGTATTTTGAAAATACCAATCGCCAGTATAATTTTTAGAATAAGTATGACTACCATCGTGCCATAATTGTAAATCTGCACCTGCACCAATAGATAATTTTTGACTATCATTTGGTAGTTTAACTTGCCCTACTTCACTTGCATCTATTTGTAATGCAGTTATTTGTGAGCCACCATCATTAACCGAAAATATCATATCTTTATCAGAAGTTATATTTCTAATTACTGCATCATCATCGGTTTCAACATATATTTGTAAATCTCCACCAACACCCATTTTAAATACTGCTGTGTCGGCATCTCTTGGTATATGAACTACATTGTTGGTTTCATCAAGTCGTAAAAATAATTGGTTACCAGCATAGAAATCCATAATATCTGTTGCACTTTCAAGTATATAAGTATCTCCACCACCATCTAAATAAAGTTTTTCAGTAGCTGGTATCATTAAACTTGCACCATCTATTCTAACATCTCCTGCTGGATTTAAGTCAATGTTATAACCACCATAAGTAATCAATTCCATTTGTCCACTATTTCTATAAATAATAGCATTAGTGTCTTCTATATTTAATTGTCCACCAGTTGTAACTGCTCCACTAAATATTGCTTTACCTACTTCACTTGCATCTATTTGTAATGCAGTAATATCGTTTCCACCACCATCATCTACAAGGAAATGAATATCTCCATCAGTAGTATGATTTTGGAAATATAAATCTCCAGTATAGTTTTGAATATAAGAGTTGGTTGCATTGTGTGATAATTGTAAATCATTTCCTGTTCCTACTGATAACCTTACATTATCAGGAATCCTTACATAATCAGTAGAATCTTCTTCAAGGACAAGCATATTTTGTCCACCAGAAGTAAATGTGATAGCATCAGCAGTAAAAGCCATTTTAGTATCAGTATCTCCATAATGATACAATTCATTTATTATACCTGTATTTCCCGAACTATCTACAATTAATCTTATAGCATCAGCAGTTCTAACAATAAAATCTCCATCATTTGCATTACCTACTTGAACTCTATTATCATTGTCATTTTTTAAATCAATAAAAGTATAAGTGCTTGTGCTATCAATTTCCAATACAACATTTTCAGAACTTTCAATATTTAACTTATTTCCATCAAAAGTAAGATTGGCTTCTGCGTTCATTGCATCTGTGCCAGTAGCAGTTACAATTCTGTTATCGCTACCATTAGTCATAAAGTCTGATACATCTACACTAAATTCTGTTGAAGATAAATCTAATCCTGTTCCTGCTGTATAAGTTGTATTAGTGTCTGTTGATGCTATTGTAACAGCACCACCAGATTCAGTTATAGCTACATTTGAACCTGCTGTGAAAGCCAAAGTTTCAGAACCAGCAAGTGTATTACCACCTGCTGTAATGGTTCGATGAGTAACATTTGCATCAGTAGTATAACCATAAGATTCAATTTTTTCTTTAATTGCTCCAGAAGTCATTAAATGATCATCAGCATCAACAAATTCAGAACCAATATCAATATCATTAACTGCGTGTCCAGCAAGTGATAGGTTTCCTGTTGTTGTAAATCCACCAGCAGTTATTGTTCCACTTGTTGTATCATTACCACTATTAATTAAGAAAGCATCATCTACATTCAAAGTTGTTCCTGATAAAGTAATGTTTGTTCCTGCTGTATCTGGTAAAGCATCTAACTGCGTTTGAATATTTGAAGTTACTCCATCTAAATAATCAAATTCAGTATTAGTAACGCCTGTTGCGTGTAAGGTATCTAAATAATTTAATTCTGTAACACTACCAGTATATCCATCTAATACATTTAATTCAGCTGCCGTAGAACTTACTGCTGTGCCATTTATAGATAACGCATCTGTTTCAAGAGTTCCATCAATGTCTGCATCTCCACTAATATCTAAACTACCACCATCTAACTCTCCTGTAATCGTTAGGTTTCTTACGCCTGTATAATCTTTATTGGCGTCTAATACAACTGCTTTAGAAGCTATAGCAGTTCCTATTGCTGTTGAACCTAAATCTAAATAATTAATTTCCCCCACTACAACTGTAGCACCATCAAGAATATTTAATTCAGCAGGAGTTGATGAAATAGCAGTAGTCGTAGCTGCTGCTAATACTGGAATATAACCACCTTGATTAATTAAGTATTGTGTGTGATCTGCTGTTGGATCAACAATAGATAATGTAGTTTCATAATTATCGGCAGTTGCACCTTCAAAGACAACTGCATTTTGTGCTTCCATTGTTACTGTATCTACTTGTGTAGTTGTTCCTGCTACATTTAAATTTGGAACTCTTAAAGTTCCTGTGCTTGGATTATAATACAATGCACCAGTATCATCGTATAAAGCACTTGTGCTATTACCAAATACTACATCATAATTTACATTATCTGATTTGTCAGTTATAGTTACTGTAGAAGCTAATGTAGCGTTTGATACTGTAACTCCTGCAATAACTGTATTTAAGGCAGTTCCATTTACTGTAATAGCATCAGCTTCTAATGTTCCATCTATATCTGCATCTCCAGATACATCTAAAGTAGTTAAATCTAATTCCCCTGCTATCGTTACATTGCCATCTGCTAATGTAATTAAATCTGTATCGTCTGTGTGTCCGATTGTTGTTCCATTAATAACAACATCATCTATATCTGCTAATCCTGCTGCCAATGTTCCAGTAGTAGTAAATCCTGCTGCTGTAATTGTTCCAGAGGTAGTGTCATTTCCACTATTAATTAAAAATGCGTCATCTACGTTAAGTGTATCTCCACTTAAAGAAATATTTGTTCCTGCTGATAAATTCGTATCATCGCTAATATCAATTTGTCCAAGTGTAATAGCTTGTCCACTTAATGAGAGATAATCGTGAGAAGAAGTAACAAGAGTTACATTGGTTGAATTATCTGTTCCTGCTGCATCTACTCCGATAGAAGTTCTTAATGTTGATCCACTTTCGTATTGAAACGCACCTGCACCTGTCGCAACTATTACTTGTCCATCTGAACCAGCAGCACCTAATGTATCTAAATCTTCTAATACTCCATCAACTGCTACGGTAACTGAACCACCAAGTGATATTTCACCAAGTGTTCCCATACCAGCACCCTGTGTAAATGTTATAGAACTATTTACCAATTCAGCGTTTGCAACTCCACCATCTTTAATTGTAACTGCTCCACTTGACACGCTAAAGTTATCAGAACTGAAAGATGCAACACCTTTATTAGATGAAGTTGCATCTTCTGCTGCAATCGTAATTGTGTTAGAACTTCCTGATGTATCTATTCCTTCTCCACCAGCTATTGTTAATGTTTCGCTATCTAAATCAATAGCAATCGTGCCACTATCTGTTGTGGCGTCCAAATCTTGTGCTGTTACTTGCGAATCTACATACGCTTTCACAGATTGTTGTGTAGGAACTAATGTTGCAGAATCAGAACTCATATTGTCCTCATCTACAAATGCAGTTATTGTTATACTTCCATCAGAAAGACTGCCATAAGTTATTGTTCCAGTTGTGGTAATTGCAGACGATCCATTATCTATACTTCCAAATCCAGAAGTAATAGAACCACTATTTAATGCTCCTACTGTTGTTACATTAGATAAAGTATCTAAAGCAGATTCAAAATAGGTTTCAAAGTCTGTCAATGCAACTTGAACCATTGTTCCGTTATCATTAACAACAACTCTATCTGCATCTGCTAATGTTGTTGACGTAGCAGAAGTGCCACCATCTACAATATTTAACTCTGCAGCCGTGCTTGTTACTCCGTCTAAAATATTAAGTTCTGCAGTAGTCGATGTAACTCCATCTAAAATATTTATTTCTGATGCTGTAGCAGTTACTCCATCGAGAATATTTAACTCTGCCGTTGTAGAAGTAACTCCATCAAGTATATTAAGTTCTGCTGCTGTAGATGTAACGCCATCTAATATGTTTATTTCAGCAGTAGTTGCAGTAACGCCATCTAATATATTTAATTCTGTTGCAGATGAAGTAGTCGCAGCAATTTTAGTAACTGCTGCATCGATAACAGCTCCTGTGTGTGATGATGTATAATTAGCCATAGTATTTCCTGATTACTGGGGGGTATATTTCAACCCCCCAATTTAATCGTCATTACGGATTGTTAAAATTCACAATTCCTAATGCTGTGCTTGAAGTAGCGTGTGATAACGCAGCTCCAAACAACACATCGGCTACAACAGATGTTGCCAAGTGATCAATGTCATAAGAACTTTGAACTCTTGGTGCAATTTGTTGTGCGAAATAGATGCTTTCTCTTTTAAAGATAGAAGCACTTTCGTCGCCAGTTCCACCATCGTCGTCCCAATCTGTGGACGCAAATACAGGCATACCGTATGCCATTACAACTTGTCCTTTGACAAGTGGATTAGCATTGTCGCCTCTCTTTTGAGCTTCTGCGAAGTCGCCAAGAGATAACATACTCATATAGGCAGCAGGAGAACCGTAAAACCAAGTATCTCCGTCTGTATAATCGTGTCCAGCATCAAGAAGTTTTTGTAAACCACTTCTTAATAATGCTGTTGTCATAGTATTGTCAGCACTTAAAGTAACATCGTTACCTGTTGCTGATTGGATTACATCAACTGCAAGATAGTTTTCAACTTTCTTTGCAAGAGCATAACCCATTGATCGTGCGTAAGCATTAAACAAATCAGCAGATTCTTGCACTTTGACAATATCTTCAATTCGTTTTGCTTCGTAGTGATGTTGATCAACTGTTAAGTCAATCTTTCCATCGGTGTTATTTGTGTAAGTAACTGCACTACCTGCAGATTTAGCTGCAGCAGTTTCTTCTGTTACTTTAGGTATGTGTAGTATATCGCCACCACCTGCTAACATTGATGAGAAGTCAGATACTTGATTTTTAATCTGAAATTTTCTTTCAGCATAGTCAAGAATCGCATCTCTCCAAAGTTCAGGTATAAAATTGGCAGCCGTAGTTACTGTTACATTTCCATCAGCCATTTTTTACCCCCTTAAGGTATTAAATTGTTAAAATTATTTTCGTTTTTTAAGGTAATGGCTTAATAAATCGCTATGAGAACTTCTACGATCTGCATTGGTATCTAATTCATTAAAAGGGTTTCCTTTAAACTTGGAAACGCTTACCTGATTTTCAACTTGCCCAACGTTTGCTCCAGATTTTTTATCAAATTCTTCAGCAATATTTCTCAAAAGCGATAAGTCATCAACCTTTTCAAACTTCTCTCGCTTATTTTCAGGAATACGATCTAAAAGAGTTTTTCTTTCTTCTTGAACATAATTATTAAAAGATTCACTTATCTGATCGTAATCATTTTGTAACTCTTTATTTTTATTCTGTTCTTCGGAAAGAAGGGTTTTATATTCCCCTTGCTCTTCTAAAACTTTTTTACGCTGTTCTTCCTGTTCGGCTTCAAAAGAACTTAATTTTCCTTTAAGTTCATTACGTTCTTTTACAAGCTCTTGAAAGCGATAATAAGGAACAGCTTCATTTTCTTTTTTAGCGTCTTGACTGACTTGAGGTTCTTTTACAGCTTCCTCTACGGCTGGTTTCTGCGTATCTTCAGACATTTTAACTCCTTTTGTGGATTATATATTCCCATAAAGTTAATTCATAACTAAATTAAACACAAATTAAAATGTCTAAAAAAATAGAAGAATTTGAATTTAAACAAAGGTGGTTTGACTTTATGGGGTATAAACCACACGAAGGACAACGAAAACTACACTTTCCAGAAAAACCTGATGCTACTTATTTTGTAAATATTTGTGGTAGAAGATATGGAAAAACTACAGCAGCGTTTCGTGAAGCAGAGTTCTATGCTGCACAACCTAATAAAAAAATATGGCTTGTTGGATTATCTTACAAAAAATCACGATTAATGTTCCGAGAAATTTGGAAAGATATGGTTGCTGGTAAAGCAAACGATATTGATAGAGCATCTGAAAAAGAACAGTATATTAAGTTTAAGTGGGGGACTACCGTAGAAGGTATGTCTTGTGAAAACCCAGATTCATTAGTAGGGGAAGGCGTAGATTTACTTATTATTGACGAAGCAGCAAAAATGCCAAGAAAGATTTGGGATATGTATTTATCTCCAACGCTTGTAGATAGAAAAGGAAAAGCTATCTTTATTACTACGCCTGAAGGGTATAATTGGATTTATGATTTATTTATACTTGGACAATCAGATAAAAATTGGTGTAGTATGCAATCGCCAAGCTGGGAAAACCAATATGCTTTTCCAGATGGATATGAAGATTCTTTCCTACAAGAACGAAAACGTAATATGTCAAAAGAGTTATTTGATCAAGAATTTGCTGCACAATTTACCAGTATGGAAGGACGAGTATATCCATTTGATAGAGAATTAGATATTGCACATATTCCATACGATGTTAATTTACCTACCTACTGTTCAATGGACTTTGGTTATCGTATGCCATCTGTATTATGGTTTCAAACATTTCAACATAATGGGAATTGGCATATTAATATTATAGATGAGATTATTCACGAACAAAATATTCCTACGGAAAAATTAGTTCAGATGATTAAAGCTAAAAATTATCCTGTGGTTGCATATTATGGTGATCCTGCTGGTAGCTTTGTTCAAGGACAAAGTGGTATGGGTGATATTCATATATTGAGGCGACACGGAATATATGTGCAATATCGTATGGATAAATTATCTCGTGATATACAATCTGGGGTAAGTTATTGTAGAGGGTTCTTTGAAAATGCAGAAGGATTGCGTAGAATCAAGGTGGATAAAAAATGCGTAGGCATTGCAGAAGATTTTGAAGGATATAGGTTTCCAGAAGCAAAAGAAGGCAAAGGAATATCAAACAATCCAATAAAAGATGGACGATATGAACACGGTTGCGATGCTTTTCGATATTTTATCTTGAATAGATTTCCAATTAGAAGTAATTTCGTTGGGAGAATACCAAGATAATAGGAACGATTAAATGATATTAACACCAGAAGAAATTATAAAAAATTCCCTTTCGAATTTTAAAAAAGAACAATCCAAAGCAAGAAGGGAAGAAGTAAGAAAGTCTTTAGATTATTACTCTGGCTCATTAACCGAGCAGTATATTGAACCATATTTTAAATCCGATGCGTTCCAAGAAATTCCACATTATAATACAAACATTGTTAAAAAATTCATTAATCGTATGTCCAAAATTTATACGATTGGTGCAAAAAGAAATGTTAGTAAGAAATACGATGAATTAACAGAGGTTAAAAATGCTCGTATGAAACAAATGGAACGTATGACACGCTTACTTGGAACGTGTGCAACATACGTTATGTTCAATGAAGAAAAACAAGAATTTGATTATCGTCCTATTTACTATTTTGAACCCTACTTTGGCGATAACGTTTATAAACCAGAAGCGATCGTATATCCTATGATGCACGGACACGCTGACATATCTGATACGCAAGAATTACAATATGCGTATTGGGATTCACAAATTTGTGTCAAGTTTGATGAAAACGGTAATATTCTTGAAGAAGTAAAGCATAATCTTGGTATTCTCCCTTTTGTATTTACTCATAGAGAAGAACAGTTGGATTCTTTTTTTGTTGAAGGTGCTTCTGATTTAGTTAGTGCAAACGAACACGTTAATATCACAATGACAGAAATGCAATTAGGATTGCGTTTCCAAATGTTCGGACAACCAGTTATTTCTGGTTTAATTACTGACAATAACCAAGTCAGAGTAGGTTCAGATGAGATTTTATCATTGCCAGAAGGAAGCAGTTATAATATTGTATCTCCACAAGGTAGTGTAGAATCTGTTATTGAAAATATCAAATGGCAAATAGAACTGGTGGCGTTGAATAATCATTTATTCGTTACTTTCGCACAATCAGGTGGAGAAGTCCCAAGTGGTATCTCCCTAATGATTAAAGATTTAGAACGCCACGAAGATTTTATTGATGATAAAGAAATATATCGTCAATACGAACACGATTTCTATAAAGTTGAATATGCTATATCTCAATTCAACGATTTAGGATTACCTGATCCAAAACGATTTAAAGTAGATTTCTCTGAAGTTGAATATCCGATGACTACCCAAGATAAGATTATGTTGAACGAATATAAATTAAAACATAACCTTGTTACCGAAGCTCAATTACTCGCTGAAGAAAATAAAGATATTAGCGTAGAAGAAGCTGAAAAAATTATTGAAGATAATAAAGAAAAGAACGGTTCAAGGCAAGTTCAAATAGAACCAGAGGTAGAAGAAGATGAAGATGAAAATTCAGACAAAAACTAATGTAGATTTTAGAAAAGTCCCAGATCATTTAGACGATTTTAATAACCTTGTATTAGATGAGGTATTGCGTCCTATTGCAGAAAAAGCAAAAGCACAGGTAAAATTAACTTTTCAAATTGGTAGAGATATAAATAAGGGGAAAGATTTTAAACCTTTATCTAAATTTTATACAAGAAACACTCATAGAAAACCAAATGATCGTCCTTTGGTTGATACTGGTAAATTATTTAAAAGTGTAAAGTTAAAAACAAATCACAAAAAACCAAGTGCAACCGTAGGTTCAAATATAGACTATGGAGAGTTGCATATTGAGGGGGGTATGGAATATTTACCTGAATATAAAAAAAGTTTTTATGTCCCACCAAGACAATGGTTTTATAAGACAGAAGAAGAAGCAGTTTCATTGCTACAATCAGATTTTAACAACCTTCCACCGAAGTTTTTATCAAAATTAGTATCGCATATAAAAACAAACTTTCGTAAGATTGGAAAAGAAATAGTTATTTAAATACAATGGATAAATTATTAAAAGAAATATTAAAACTGGTATTAGAAATCAAACAAATTTCTGGACATAATAACGATCTATTGGGTTTTCTCTGTTCGAGGAGTTCTTTATTACCACAAGGAACTCAAGAAGATTTTATTTCTGTTTCAATGGAAATGTCTGAAATGTTTGACAAGTATAATATTAGTCCTGACGAGTTTGGGATTTCTTAACATTTTCTAATTCATACAACTTTTCTAACCACTTTCTTCGTTCGGCATTGGTAGGACGCTTTGCTGGTAATGGTTCTAACCCTACTTTTTTAGCTCGTTGTAATAATGCGTATCTATTTGCTTTATCCTCTTTACGCTTTTTCCTATAAGACTTTGTTCCTTTCTTTATTTTCTCTACTGCTTTCTTTTCCTCTTGTTCTCTTTTTTTCGGTTTGTCGTTTTTAGGATTTCTCTCTGGAAGGGTATCTATCACTTCTTTGACTTCTTCGCTTTCAGCATCAATTATTTCCCAATCTGCATCTTTTGCCTTTAAAAACTTTTCAAATGGACTATCTACGGTTACATTGATGTTTTTAATCAGTTTACCACTATGCTCAAGCACCAATCGCCCTGCCATTACATTGCCTTCTACTGCTTCTCGTATCATACTGCTTAATACCATTGGCAATTTGCTATTAAATACTGTCATATAGCTTTTATAATACATATCCACAAATTTGTCATCAGAAAACCAATTATGTATCGTTTGTGGGGTTAAATCAAGCTGTTCGGCTAATTCTGTCTTATTTAAGTCAGGATTATGGATCATTAAGTCAATAGCAGCTTGTTGATTGACTTTCTTTAACGCTACTTTACTCATCGTCTTTTTCCTTGTCCTCTATATTTCTTTTTATAGTATTTTTTTGAAACCTTTGTGCCTCGTTTGGTATTCTTGCTATTACCTTGTCGAGTTTTTTTAGCACCATTTCGCTTAACTCGTTGACTACCAAAAAAATTACTTTTTCTTGGCATTTTTCTTTACATTGCACCAGTCCCAACACTTCTTACAAACGTCTTGTCCTGATTTTGTGCATAGTATTGCATAATGCAATCCAAATCCTACTGCTAATCCTAATAAAAATTGTAACATTACTTCTTCTCCTTTTTTTTAAATATTTTTTTCCAATTCTCTCTATATTTTTTCAAATCACTACCCTTGCGTGGTTTGTCGCCCTTTCCAGCTCCATCTGGATTGTGAAATATACTATCTTTTTCTTTTGGCATACTGTTTTGTATCTAATGGACATTTACGCATATACATTATTTTGTTCTGCTGTTGATTGCCTGTTTGCAACCCACAATGAGTATATCCTTTATATGTTGTAGCATAAGGACAACATTTCTTATCCTTTAATGCACAATATTCAAACATTATTTTTTAACTTTTTTGGCTTTCTTGACTGCTTTCTTTGCCTCAAGCTCTACGCCATTATTTTCCAATTCTTGTATTTCCTCTTTTAAAAGATCTACTTCTTTACCCTCTTTCAACTCAATTATTGCTTGATTTCTCGTCTGTAAATGAGAGTTTTTTAACAAATTGTTCCATTTTTTTAGTTTAGCCATTATATCTCCTAATCTATATCTAATTCCTTGTAAAGTTTACGATCTGTCATCGTATTTTTACCCATTACCCTAATTTGGGGTGTTGAAATTAGCTTTTTCGCTTTATGTTTCTTGCCTTTACAATTACAAAATTCCCTATTAGGTTCATCAAAATACTGGAAGTGTTCAAATACCTTTCCAGTCTTTTCACATTTGTAATCATATCTTGGCATACACACAATTTAATCAAAAAAACCAAAAAAATACCACTATAAAGTTTGGATTGGTTGTCCAGTAAAAAATCGTCAAAAATTTCTTACCTATAAATCCTTGTAACTGTAACAATATCAATAGGTTAGAGGAATATTTTTAATTATTGATTATTATATATAGAGTATTAAATTATTATATTTTTATACTTGGTTAGTCGTTTTTCACTACTTTGTGCGTAATGCTGGTATTATTGGCGATGTGCTTCTGATACTCTCATAAGGGGGTAGCAACCAACAAGCAACAACCAATAAAAAAGATTTTCAAAGGATCTAAACAAGCAACAAGCAACCAACAAGCAATAAAAAAGGATCTTTAAAAGTTAGATCTAACCATTTAAAAAGTTAGGGCGTAGGGTTTACAATGTGATCCAATCAATACAACCTAACAAAATAAAAAGAAAATCAACCATATTAATAAAGGTTTTAAATAAGGGTTTAAATAAAAGGTTTTAAAGATTGATCTAATTACTGCAAAATAAAACTCACTAAAATAGTTGATTTATTGAAATAGTTTTTGTAGTTTTAAGCAAATGAGAAACCAACTAACAAAAAGGTGTGAAAATGAAACTAACAAAAAAGCAACAAAAAGAACTAAAAGAAATAAAAGAAATTATTAAAGATGATAAAAAATATTATTCTATGGATATAGATAAAAGATCTGAAATTTGGAAGAAAAAAAACGAATTACAACATATTGATAACTTGGAAAATGTTCGTTTTAGACTTAAAAATGATGATCATAAATATTATTTTTCTAATCAAATAAGAGAGTTTGAGAACAACATTAAACAATATGGTTATGAAAACATAAAAGCAGATAAGATCAAAAGGGTTATTTTTTATAATAATTATTTTGAAATAGAAAACAATGATCTTTGCATAGATAAAGAAAAAGGGTTTTATAATAAATATGAGCTTTTAGGCTTTATTGTAGGATATAATAAAGGGTTAGAATATGAAAAATAATATTAAAATTATAGCTTTAAAGCGATATTTTGACAATGAGCAAAGCAAAGCACACAAGAAAAAAGAACAAATAAAAGAATATATATCAGAGTTTTTGACTTGTTTTTTAATGTTCTTTTTGTTCTATGTATTGCTAATAATAACAAATATTTAAGATGATCAGATGATAAAAGAACTATTTTTATTTACTTATTACTTTTTAGTATTAATTGTTTTAATTGTTTATTTATTAAGCATTAAACACTATGGAATAAAAAAAACCAATAAAGAAATATTTAAATGATCAGAAAAAACCAAAAAAAATAAAAAAATTCAATTATAATTCTGATCAGAGTTTTGAATTATAATTCTGATCAGAGTTTTTAATTATAAATAACAACTAAACAAAAGCAGGTATAAAATGAAAATAGAGGAAAAAACAATATATAATGTTTATGGAAAAATAAAATATTATAATCATAAGACAATGAAAAATGAAATAATAACAACAAAAGATAGTTATTTTATTGTTAAGAGATCAGATTATAATAAACAAGTAGCAATAAATAAATTGCTATCAGACTTTCCAACAATTAATAAAAATGATATAATTATAAATAAGGGTATTGAAACTATTTATAATTATAAAGGTAGGAAAGAAAGGAATTATATAATAAAAAAAGCCACTAATTAAAGTGGCTTTTTTTTCAACTAACAAAGAGGTTATAAATGATAACCTTTAAGAAAGGAATATGAGAAATACAATCTATGAAAGAATTATATTTTTTACCAGAGTTTTCATTATATTTTTTACCAGAGTTTTCAACTTTTTCAGACGAGAAAACTATATTTACTAACTTTTTTGTTGTATATTTTAAATAATATGTTTATAATACACTAAATATGAGAACAACTAACAAAATAAATTATATGTTTATATTGCTAACTTGCTATATCTCATTTTCATTATTACCCTTACCTTATATGTTAGTTAGTCAAGTTATAGCAGTTAGCAGTATAAATTTCAAAGAGAGGATCAAATGAACTACCCTAATTTGCCATTAATAGATTACAATATTGGAGAAACAGACTTTATAACAAGTGTTAAAAAGTTTAATGATATAGTTTCAATAGGAAAAATATTTTCAAAAGAATATCACTTTGACAAAAAATATGGCTATGTAGTAGTGAGATTAAATAAACATAGTGCAAAGTGGTTTTCTACAAAAAAATTAGCGTTAGATAATTTCAAAGAGAGGATCAAATGAAAGTAGATAGTAAAACTTATAAACAAGTAAGTGAAACATTATATAATCATTGGGGTATTACAAAAGATGATTATGAGATTGACAAAAATCGTATGACTATGATTAAAAATTATTTCTCTGATAGCCCAAGTTGGATAGGGGATATAGTTTTTTGTGTAGGTGGTGAAAGTTGTTTTATAGATATAGTAGTTAGGAATAGTGGAACTGATAAATGGTGGGTTATGTATCAGATAAACGAAAACGAACTTGTATCTTTTCTACAAGAGGGTTTAGTATGGACTGATGAGAATATGAATAAACTACTTAACGATAAAACCAAATGAGTGATTTATTGAAACCAACTGGAAAAGGTATAGAAATTAGAAAAGCAGGTGGTTATAAAGCATATTATAAACAACAAGCAGAACTATCAAAACCAAAAAAAACACAAGGTAGAAATGAATTGTGTGCTTGTGGAAGTGGTAAAAAATTTAAAAAATGTCATCTAATAAAGTGAGGATCAAATGATAAGAACTATAATTGAAGTAGCAGAAATTTATAAAAGATATAAAAAGGGAGATTTACACTCTGATCTTGATGAGAGTGGACAAGGTGGATTTTGGGATTTATCAAGAGAAATTGATAGAGAACAAAACGATTGCTATGCTTGTTTTGGTAATACAAAAGGCGAGTGTAAACAGGATAAAATATATTACAAATTAATGGAAGTATTTGATATTTATAAATTAGAGGAAAGTAGGATCAAATGACAATACAAGAACTAATTAACGAATTACAACACTCAATAGATGAGATAGGTTATAATCCAGATACAATTATTTGTGCTGATACTTTGGAAAATATTGAGCCAGAAATGACTTACTGGGGTATAGAATTAGATACTGGATCAACAAGTGATTTAGACAAAAGGAATTGGAAACTATCTATCAATGTTTTTGATAATTAAGGAGAAAGAAATCAAATGAGTGAAATAAACGAGAAACCTTATACTGAATTATATTATGACAATTATGTCAATCCTACCAAAGAGAAAAAGAAAGAGATGTATTATTTTATTGCAGATGTATTAGATCATTATTCTTTTTACTATCTTAAAAGAAAAGTTAAAAGTAATCCAAATAGAATAACTTTTAATCCAGCAGAGGCAGAACTACAAAAGCTATATCACGATTGGCATAATACTTGGAAAAGAGAACAAAAATTAGAACAAGAGAAAAAGAACTCATTATATTTTCTATTGTTCTTTTGTGGTATTGCCTTAATACTTTTGTTTCTTTTATTATTTAATGAATTAGGAATTATAACTTTACCAGAACAACTACTATAAAGAGAGAGAAAATGAAAGTAAAAAAAGATCAATACAATAATACGACTTACCAATTTAAACAAAAAGTAAGCGAAAACAATCAAGTGTATCTATTAATAGAAAGAAGTTTTGATGATAAACTTCTTATAACTATACATAATGGTTATTATGATGAACAACATATACAAATAGAGGGAGTGGACTTCCCAGATACTTCTGATACAGGTGCAGAATATAGAATAGATATTGGTAATTGCGATAGGAGTAACATATCTGATGAAATAAAAGGTGAATTATTAACATTAGAAATTTAGTTAAAAAAGGAGAGAGGAAATGAGCTATAAAAGACGAGGATTTGCAGGTATTGATATGCAAGGGTGTAATATGTTAGGTTGGACTTGGGAAAATCCACAATCGGCAAAAGAAATAATAAAATACTTTAAATATCTCTCTTGGTTGGATTATGATCAACAAATATTTAGCTATTATTCTTTGAAAAGAATTGCAGAACATTGGGAAATAGATTTTTGCAAAGTATCTCATTATAAATGTAGGAGATGTGGACATTTTACAACAACAGAAAAACATACTGATTGCTACAAACAACCAATGGTTTCAGAGGGGTATTTTGCCTATTGTTTTAATTGCAATGAGGATATGTATAGTTTTGAAGTAATAGAGGAGAAAGAAAATGAAAGTAAATGAGTATAAATTAAACCATAATGTAGAAATAGGTGGAACATATAGATTTAGTGAAGTGATGTTGAAACCAATAGAACTATTAATGGTGTTTGGTAAACCACATATTTCAGATAGCTATAAAACATCAGGAGAATATTTGTTTGAGCATACTGAAACAGGAACTCCTATAACTTTATATGACTGGAAATATACAACTTTATATGATGAAAGTGGTATTAAGCCAGTAGATTTTTGGAAGTTAGATGAGGAAGTGCAGTTTAATATCGGATCAAATAATAGTAATGCTTATGGCTTTGGCGAGTGGTTAAAACTTACCATAGAAAACAGACTAAACGAATTAAATGAGGGGGGAGCATAATACAATGGATTGGGTTAGAGAGTATGAGGAAAAGAGAGAGCAGAAAGCAATGGATCAATCAATGGGAAATAAAGACGAATATCACAGACTAATGGATAGCGAGTGGGATAATTTTTATACCATTGATGATTTTTGTTCTGAAATATATGATAAAATTAAAAGAGAGTTAGAGGCAAAACTATGAGTAAAATGGCAGAACTATATGCACAAAAAGAACTGATTGATCAACTTGAAAACAATGAGGATAAACTGGTAATTGAAATCAAATATGAGGATTGCGAGGAAACAGGTTATAGAAAATATAATTTTCAAGAAATGAGAAATCAATTTAATAAAAAGATGAGAGAGTTAGAAATAGATGTTGCATTAAGATTAGAGGGTTTTGACGAAAAGCAAAAAGATTATGCTATGGACAATATGACTTGTGATGAAGTAAATGAGGAGAGAGATGATGTATAAAGAAATAGAAAGTGGAGGAAAAATGAGCGATACACAAATATTGAATTGGTTAATTGAACAATTACAAACATACGAAGTTATGACTTTACAAGACATAACAGATTTATTACTTAAAGTAGAGGAGAAAAGATGACAAATAAATACAATGAGTATGATCCAGTTAAACTCTGGTTATTTTCAGAGGGCAGATCGCAAAGGTGGTTAAGCCAACGATTAGAGGTTCACGAGAATACGATAAACAGGTGGAAACGAACAGGCAGAATACCACATCATTGCAAATTAGCAATTTGTTATGTATGTGGAACTTCTATGCCAGAACTATTTGATGAGGTGCTATAATGAGAACAAAGATACATTGTGTTGCTTGTGAGGGTATTGACACTTTAAAAGACAAGGTTTTTGAATTATCAGATACAATATTTTTTAAGGTTGTTAGGCAATTAAATTTAGAAAAAGATTTAATTGTAGATTGCGAAACACACACAGAGAATACTGAAAAAGGCACAGAACTATTCTATTTAATTGAGGATAGTATTACAAATTATATAAAATATGGCAAGGAGGAAGTTTAAATGAGTAATCCAATAGATAGTTTAATGAAACGATATAATCTTGACGAGGACGATTTTTGGTTTCTTGCAGGAAATAGAATTATATCTTTTGATGGCGTTTCAAAGATTATAGATCTTGAAAATGTTAAATTTGAAATGTCAAACAATCTTGATGTTTCCCCTGCTGTTGCTTTAAAGGTTGTAGCATACATAGAGCCAAATGATCACAATGGATATGATGAAAGAATAGAGGAAACAACCTTTGGAGAGGCAAACGATACAAATTGTCGCAATCAATACTTTTGGGCAATGGCAGAGAAAAGAGGCAAAGCAAGAGCAACCTTAAAACTATTAGGATTGTATGGTAAAAATGCTTTTTACTCTGATGTTGAGGCAGAGGATTTCCAGAAACAATCCCCTACGATTAAGCAAATTGAGGCATTTGTTAAGTTAGAAAAACAAGCAGTAGAGCTTGGGGTTTTAGATGAAAATGCTAAAAAATGGTTAAAGGATAATAAAAATGCTATACGATCTAACTTGCGAGTATATGAGAAAGCAACAGCAAGTTTGGAAAAAGCAATAGGGGGTAAATAGTGGACGATATTATTTTGTATACTATACTTTGTAGCATTGGAGCATTAATAGGATATAGCACAAGGAAATATTCTTGAAAAATAGTTTCGTCAAACTATATCGCAAGATACAAGATAATTGGATATGGGAAAATCCATTATATTTGAAATGTTGGTTAGATATGCTGATGAGAGCCAGTATAAAGCAATCATCAGCACTAATCAATGATCAAGTAATCCAAGTTAATCGTGGAGAAATTATATTTTCGCAAAGGATTTTTTGTAAACGAAATGGTATTTCAAGGCAAAAATTGAGAACTTTATTAAAAAAGTTAGAAAAATCAAAGATGATTACTATAAAAACTAACCCACATATAACCCACCTAAACCTTAATAATTATGAACTTTACCATAGTAGCAACCCAAGACTAACCCAGAGCCAACCCACACCTAACCCACACCTAACCCTATTAAAAGAAAGTAATAAAGAAAGAAATAAAGAATTTATATTATTCTGGGAGAGTTATCCTAAAAAGGTAGGAAAGAAAAAAGTGCAGGAGAAATTTTTAAAAAACAAATACCCTATTGACGATATTCTTAAAGCATTAGAAAGCCACAAGCAATCAGATCAATGGCAAAACCCACAATATATCCCTAATCCAGAAACCTATTTAAACCAAGAGAAATGGAACGATATATTGATTAATAACAAAGATGATGAGATAGTATATATTTATCATTGTAAGAATTGCGACAAGCAAAAGACAACTTCGGAATATAGAGATTTATATGTTTCGTGTTGCGATGAACAGATACAACCAACAAAGGAGTATAAATAATGGATAATGATCTTTATTTACAGCTAACACAAGAAAATAGACGACAGACATCAAATTGGAATAGCATTATTGATTTGATTAAAGAAATTCATTTTGAAAAGTATAATCATAAAGAGATAGGAGAAATTATTGATGAGATAGTTTCATCATCTTGGCAACAATATAAAGTATTTGACAAAGGGGAAAAATGAGAGCAAGAATACCACTC
>VTLG01014616.1_pt1 | contig 36559 bp, 40 predicted proteins | sample 4694571 | NCBI WGS metagenome assembly VTLG01 (sample SAMN12604809, study PRJNA352737) | marine metagenome | biome: ENVO:00000447; feature: ENVO:00000209|ENVO:00000569|ENVO:01000036; material: ENVO:00002151; isolation source: viral sequences binned using virsorter ...
TACTTCCTTAAGGATGATGCTAAGGATGATCCTTTACTTACCTATGATAGAGTAAGACTTATGGGTATAGACCCAGAACCTATGAAGGAGCAAGCATTGATGGTTAATTATCAGTTGCAATCACTGTTCACACTTTGTGGTATGGATCTTGTAGATTTTAAATTGGAGTTTGGATACGATGCTCACGGCGATTTATTCCTGGCTGATGAATTATCACCTGACAACATGCGGCTCTGGAAGAAAGATACTAAGGAACGTTTCGATAAAGACTTGTTTCGTAAAGATGAAGGTGATATAGTAGAAGCATACAAATATATACTACAGAGCCTACGGCAATTTGCTTAATGGAAGACAATCCTTATTGGGGTGAACCTACCCCCACCGATGTCTGGGAAGACATGCAAAAATTAGATCATCTTTATGAGGAGTTGATGTGGGATCATCGAGATAAACTTGAGTTTGCAATCGAAGGTAATCATATTACCATTAGGAATAGATCGAGGGAGGGAAGATGACTGAACCTACTGTTAACGGGTCTCTATCTATAGTTGTACCCATGGAGGATATGACTGCTATCCTTACTCAGTTGTGGAAGTCTCGCCAAACTGAACCTCATATAGGGAAATTATATGAAAAGTACAAAGCACTAATCCCCAAAGAATAATGAAAGAAGATCCATCAGAAAAAATAGAATGGGATCTTGAAGAATTAAAACAAGCATACATTAGGAATGCTGAAGAGTATGATAGACTAATGGAGAAAGAAAAGGAGAATGATGATGAGTGAAAAAAAGGAAAAAAAGAATCCACCAGAAGCACACGGACCTGGTGCTCCTCTATCCGATGAGAGTGCTAAAGGTTTTTATACTGAAACAGAATCTTACCTAGATTTCCTGTCATTATACGACAGTTACTAAATAAAATTTTAAAAAAACTATGTCTGAATTCCAAAATTTCACGGTTTATTCTCGTGATTACTGTCCTTACTGCGAAAAAATAGAAGAAGTATTAAAGCTTTCTGAATTAAGGCACGTTATATATAAACTCGATAGGGACTTCGATAGAGATAGTTTCTATGAACAGTTCGGCAAAGGTTCTACCTTCCCTCAAGTTGTTCTAAATGGGGATAATCTTGGAGGATGTACCGAAACAGTACAATACCTCAAGGAAAACAATCTGGTCTAATGAAAGACGATTTTGAAAATGTATATGAATTGATTGAACATGCTCTCGAACTTGCGTTTGAGGGTAAGATGCAATTGAAGTTCTATGAGTTTCTCAAGTATCGTAAGACAACAAAGGCAGAGATTGATGCATTCCTTCAGAGTTCTACTGCTAAGGAACTTGCTGATGAGGTATTAGAACTTAAGGAATATATTAAAGGAGGAAGAGACAGCGAGCATCAACAATTGCGTGAGGCATATCATCATATCCCTAAACCTCAGGCACGAAAGATAATGAATTATTTGGGAGGCATCCTGGAGGATGCAACGAGGTATAGTTATGACCGAAGACCAGGAAGACGAAAAAAAGGATCTAAATAAAGACAAACCTCTGGAGATAAACAGAGGGGTGGAATTATTGTTACGTAATAGGAGGAAGAAACCCGACAAGCCTAAAACCTTTCAGGTAAAGTTTGGAAAGTTGATTTCTCTTTGGAACAGAGAAATTGTTTTTCATTTTAATGTTTACCTGGACATTAGAAAAACATAACACTCTGGAGACGCACTATGGAAACGACCATTGTAACATTAACTTTGACAACAATAGTTTCATTTCTTGCATTATTGGTTGGAGGTATGATAGGATGGATGGCAAGACAGCATTCATATGAAACAACTCCTCAGATAGTGTACACACATCCAGAGATGTTTGACGAGAATGGACAACTTGTTCCAGATGAAATTGTAGCAGTTCGATTTGAAAATTATGACAACACCGACGACGACACCGAAGAAGAGGGGTAGACCTAAGGGTACGGGAGCTAAGTTACCTGCAAAGTCTAAAGCAAAACCTAGAGCAAAGGCTAATCCAGCAGCACCTGCTACTAATTCTCTTCCAGTAAATCCTTTTGTATTTGAGATTTTAGATCTTGCATCTGCTCAGAATACTAATGCAAAGAAGGTAGAAGTTCTTAAGAATTATGAGCATGACTGTGTGAAGATGGTATTGATATGGAACTTTGATAGTTCTGTAATCAGCTTACTCCCACCAGGAGAGGTTCCATACGGCGAAACAAATGCACAGACTACATTTGCTGGCACTTTATCAGATAACATTGCTAAAGAGGCAGCAGGAGGGGAATCAGCAACAGGACAAGACCTAGATGGTAGGAATAAGACCACTCTTCGTAGAGAATATAGAAATTTCTATCATTATGTGCAGGGTGGAAACAATAGTCTCTCTACTGTTCGTAGGGAAATGATGTTTATTGATCTCCTTCAGGGACTTCATCCTAAAGAAGCAGAGATATTAGTTCTAGTGAAAGACAAGGATCTAGAAACGAAGTACAATATTTCACTTGACAATGTGAAGCAATCCTATCCAGATATTGTATGGGGTAATCGTTCATGACAGTAAAAGCTGGAGGAATGAGAAAGAGAGGTGCAGAAGCTGTGGCAGATGAAAAGAAGGAAGAAGAATCTAAGTTTAATCCAAAAGATTATTCTTGTGAGATTCTTCTAGAAAAAACAACTAAAGAGAAAGCAAATGATAAGTCTTTCCCTACTGATGCTTTTAATGTTACCTATCTTGCTGATGGTAAAGAACATTTAGATGTGATTCGTTCTAACAAACAGGTAAATATCTTTGATTTTTACTATGATAAGTATGGTAATGTTCAGAAGATTGATTATGGATACGGTGCAGTTAACCCTACCCAATGGGGATACAAGTCACCTGAGAAAAAGAAAAGGAGGAAGGGATGAAACAAAGTGATGAGGTCTTAAGAGCTCAGATTAATGAACTCATTAGAGATGAGATCCAGGATAACATCAATGAGTATGTGGAAGCACAAGATGAAACCAAAAAGAGTGGACTTGGTTTTGTTGGAAAGGAGGATGAAGGTGAGTTAAAGGTTAACATTCCACTATCAGAAGTGGATAAAATTCTCAAAGAGTATAAGAGAATCAAAAAGAATGAGAGATCAGTCTTTGGAGAGATTAAGAAACTTGGTTTGGTTGATAAACATGGTCAACCTCTAGAACAGAAAGAGGAAGTTAAAGATAATAAGAAAGGAATTACTGGCAAACAAACTTTTAAAAAGTAACATGTTAAGTACCAAGTACAGGAATAGAATAGTTGATATCTGTTGTCGCATGATCTCAACTGATGGTGAAGTAGATCTTCAAGATAGGATCTGGATGAATAAGTTATGTGAACATAATTTACAAGCAAGAGATTTGCGTAATTCATTAGTATGTCCTAATACAGTCGGTGAGGACGTTACTTATTATGAATAAATGGTATCATATTGATACCAAATGGTAACAATGAATACAAACTTGCATATATAGTACAGATATGTTAGCATATCAATACGTTCATCCCATTAGGGACGCAAGTAAGTCGCGGAACGGGTACGTTCATCCCTTCGGGGACGCAAACGACTAAAGGAACGGGGCCTTAAAATCCAACTACTTTAGGAGTAACACAATGGCACAAGTCACTTACAGAGGTGTTTCTTACAACACCAATGACAAGAAATCTTGTCAGAAGCAGGTCTCTGAACTCGTTTACAGAGGCATCAAGCATACAGAGTCTAAGACTGTGTGTGCGAAGTGAATTAAGTCTTACTTGGACTAAGTACAAATCCTCTCTTTACAGAGAGGATTTTTTAATATATAATTGAACTACGAAGAATTCTAATGCTACACATGAGGGAACAATTAATCGCAGCAGTCAAAGCTCATGCTCAAGGTGAGATTGCAAAGCATAAAGTAAATGTTAATGTCTATTTGGAACATCCCGTAGGAATTGGTGAGCATTCTGATATTAGTGAAGCAATTCAATGCGAGTTAGATAAGATTGCAAGGTATGAAGATCAATTAAATGTACTTGATAAGTATTTTAAGTAATGGATCCTTCAAGAGAAAAATTGAAGTTGATTGTTAGAAACCTCAAACTCTTAGTTGACGCTCTTGAGTCAGAGGTTTATTCGGATGTTGATGCTTACCGCAATTCAAAAGCATTTTCACAAATAACTGATTATGATGAGGTCTTTGATGACGACGATGGATACACAGATTAAACTAGTAAGTGTTACCCCTGATGCTGAGAAAACAATGGGGTATGTGGCTCGTGTGAGTAACCCTGAGAACCAGGACAATCCTAAGGTTGCTGGTCTTTTATCCTATTGTATTAGACATGGACACTGGAGTGTCTTTGAGCAAGCACACATGACGGTAGAGCTTAATACTACTAGAGGTCTTGCTGCACAGATACTACGGCACCGTTCTTTTACCTATCAGGAGTTCTCTCAAAGGTATCAGGATGTCTCTCATATCAGAGAGGATATACCTTTACCTGAACTTCGTAGTCAGGATGAAAAGAATAGACAGAATAGTATTGATGATGTAGATCCTGCAGTGGTTAAGAGATTTAATAAGGAAATGAGAGATCATTTTGATAAGTCTATTGATCTTTATAAGAGTATGCTTCATGCTGGTATAGCAAAAGAGTGTGCAAGATTTGTACTACCACTTGCTACACCTACTAGATTGTATATGACTGGTTCAGTACGATCATGGATACATTATATTGAGTTGAGATCTGCACACGGAACTCAGAAAGAACATATGGAACTTGTAGAAAATGTTCGTAAGGTTTTTATTGAACAGTTTCCTCTTGTTTCCCAAGCTCTTGACTGGGTTTCATAAATAATCGTAAACCTTATTGTATTGATATGGCAACATACCCTGTTATTAACAAAGAAACTGGTGAACAAAAAGAAGTCGCGATGAGTGTCCATGACTGGGATCAGTGGAAAGATAATAATCCTACGTGGGAAAGAGATTATTCTGATCCTTCTACCATGCCTGGTCTAGGAGTTGAGGTTGGTGAATGGAGAGATAAACTTGTTAATAAGAATCCTGGATGGGGTGAAGTTCTTAAGAAGGCTGAAAAAGCTGGTGGTATTTCTGGACGATTAGCACGAACCAGAAACATTGGTACAACTGAAGGTAACGACTGAATAATATGCCACGTAAAAAGAAGACAACAGACCCAATTGGTGTCGGGATGACCGCCAAGCAGATGAAAAGAAAGAAGCCTATTAATACTGATATGTTGAGGGATATAGAACCCCTCACTACTAACCAGCAAGTTTTATTTAATGCGTATGCAGAGGATAAAAATCTTGTAGCATATGGATGTGCTGGTACTGGTAAAACATTTATCACACTCTATAATGCACTAAAAGATGTCCTGGACCAAGAAACTCCTTACGAAAAAATATATATTGTTCGGAGTCTTGTTGCTACTCGTGAAATTGGGTTCCTTCCTGGTGATCATGAAGACAAGTCCACACTTTATCAGATACCTTACAAGGCTATGGTAAAGTATATGTTTGAGATGCGTACAGAAGCAGACTTTGAGATGCTCTATGGGAATCTTAAAGCACAGGATACTATTGACTTCTGGAGCACCTCATTCATTAGAGGAACAACATTTGATAAGTCTATTATTATTGTAGATGAATTTCAGAACTTGAATTATCATGAACTTGATAGTATAATGACAAGAGTTGGTCAAGACTCAAAGATAATGTTTTGTGGTGATGCCACTCAGTCTGATTTAGTTAAACAGAATGAGAGGAATGGTATCATGGATTTCATGAGAGTCTTACGTATCATGCCATCTGTTGGTATCATTGAGTTTGGGGTGGAAGATATTGTTCGCTCTGGATTAGTGAAGGAATACATTCTTGCTAAATTGGAACTTGGTTTATGACCTTTGAGCATTGTAATTATCTCGGTGATCTTGAATTAGAAAAGAAAGAAACTCCTGGGTGCCGACTGTATCATCTTCCTGATGGACAGTGGGTGCCATCTATTACCTCTGTAACTTCCTTTTATAACAGACAGATTTTTATTGACTGGCGTAAGAGGATTGGTATAGAGGAAGCAAATAAAATTACTAAGAGAGCAACCGCCCGTGGCACAGATTTTCACGAAGCTGCTCAAGCATACTTGGAGAATAGAGATTTGGTGTGGGAGGATTACCTTCCTGCTACTAAGTTTATGTTTCATCATGCGGCACCATATCTGGATAAGATAAATAACATACACGCTATAGAAAGGACTCTTTACTCAGAATACTTGGGTTTAGCAGGTAGAGTTGATTGTATAGCGGAGTATGATGGCGAATTAGCCGTAATAGATTTTAAAACATCTGAAAAGATTAAACCTGAGAAGTGGTTGGAAAACTATTTTGTTCAGGAAACCTTTTATGCTGCTGCTTATTATGAATTAACTGAGATCCCTGTGAAGAAACTCATCACCATCATGGTAACACCTGGTGGAGAGGTAAAAGTATTTGACAAAAGAAACAAAGGGGATTATATTAAATTATTAGTGAGGTATATAAAGGAATTTGTTAGTCACAATACTGGGTCAGAGAATGCCTGAGAAAAATGAATTAGAAAAGGTAATGGCAAGCAAGTTCTTTTGTTCTGCTCGCTTTGCTGAGGAGATTGAGAAACTTGTACTTCATAATGCTGAGATGAATTATATCGATGCCATTGTTCATTTTTGTGATCAAAATAATCTTGATCTAGAATCAGTACCTAAACTTATATCTAAACCTCTTAAAGAGAAAATTAAATGTGATGCACAAGAGTTAAACTTCATGAAGAAGACTACTCGTGCGAAATTGCCGATTTAATTCCAAAAAAGTCGAAAAAAAATCCCGCCAATTTTTTACCTTTATTACCTTTTAGCATGAACGAACTAGTTGAAATGGAAAAGTTACAACCAGGCAGTACGTGTCCTGTAATGGTGACTAAGATTCCTCCACAGATTCTCAAAGAGATTGATGTATGGATAAAGGAAAGTAGAAAGTTTAAAGATAGTCCACTAGCAGAACTGAAAGCCCATGAGAATGCAGGGTATAGAAATTATGGGAATGGTAAGAAAAATAATTCATATCAGTGTTCTATCTCTCCTCATTTAATTGAGAGTTCTTTTTGGATGGCATGGGTATTAAGATTGAGTGCAAAGTATTGGGGTGCTGGGCAGACTCATAGAGATTTTAAATTAAGAAAGTGGGATGGTCACTTTGATGGGTATGATATCTGGACTAACTTTGCATATAAAGGAGATAGTAACCCCACACATAATCATGCAGGATTTCTTTCAGGAGTGATATATTATAAGAATCATGACCATCCTACTATATTTGATCAGTATAACTGTGCATATATTGGCGAAGATGCCACAATGGTAATGTTCCCTTCTCAAGTACTGCATCATGTAGAAATACAGCAGAAGAATAAAGAAAGAATTACTTTGGCATTTAATATAGCTGAGATGAATGTTCCCCCAACAGAAGATCCATGGGACCCTAAAACTAAAAGACAGGCCAGGAGAAATGATGCCAGCTGATGCCTACCGTTGTTATTTGGCTCTAAAGAATCACTTTACTAAGGATCATTATGATTATCATAAGTATCGTGGTAAGACTAGAGCAACTAATGCAGCTTTTTATAAGAGAAAAGATAGGTTTTGGTTTGAGAAATTTGCACGACAGAAAGATGATAAGGAAGTAGTAGATTTTTTTGTATCAAACTTTATATACTCTACTGATCCAGGAACGATGTGGATTGGTGAGATGATAAAGGAAGGTGAGGGAAGATATCAAGAGTGGAAAAAGAAAACTCAATCACTTAGTTATATCTTCAAAGAAGAGGCTACTAGTCTTTTTAATGATAACAATTTTGATGCAATGTTTTCTATAGATCCACCTCGTCATCCTGATATTCTTAAAGAATATTTGGGTGGGAAAGTATCACTTGAAACTCTGGTAATATGTGATAGAATACTTGGGTATAGAAAAGATTGGGACAAAAAACTAAACGATCCTGTATGGGAAACCGTCAGTCGAAAGATAAAAAAGTACAGTCCCTTCCTAAATATAGATGTACCAAGTTATAAAAACATTCTCAAAGAGATTGTCTTATGAGTGAATTCTTTCAGTCCGAAGTTGTTCGTGCGGAATTAGCAGAGATTAGTGAACTCCAAGAGGAGATCTATAATAATGTCTTTAAATTTCCTACAATGACTAAAGAGGATCAACAATATCACATTGAGGTTCTCGAAAGACTTATTGAAAAGCAGAAGGTTCTCTATACTCGTTTGAGTTTATCAGATGATCCTGAAGCAAAGGTAATGAAAGAAAGTATAATAGAAAGTGCTAAACAAATGGGATTCCCATCCAATATGGATATGAATATAATGTTTAGTCAGATGTATAAGATGGTTGAGATGATGAAAAGTCAACTTGACCGTAAGTGATTTGTAGTTTAGAATAGTAACAGGTACACACAAGCCAAATCTCAAACAATCCGAGGTAATCTAATGTCATTTAAAGACTTAAAAAAGCAATCCTCTCTAGGATCTTTGACTCAAAAACTAGTTAAAGAAGTGGAGAAGATGAACACTACTAGTGGTGGAGCAGATGAAAGACTCTGGAAACCAGAAGTAGATAAAACAGGTAATGGTTTTGCCGTTATCCGTTTCTTACCAGCACCAGAGAGTGAAGATATTCCCTGGGCAAAGATGTATTCACATGCATTCCAAGGACCTGGTGGTTGGTACATTGAGAATTCTCTTACTACTGTAGGTAAGAAAGATCCTGTATCAGAGCACAATCGTGAACTCTGGAATAGTGGTAATGAATCCGATAAAGATGTTGTTCGTAGGCAGAAGCGTAAGCTTTCTTACTATGCAAACATCTATGTTGTAAAAGATCCTACCAATCCTCAAAATGAGGGTGGAGTATTCCTTTACAAGTTTGGTAAGAAGATCTTTGATAAGATCATGGAAGCAATGCAACCAGAGTTTGAGGATGAAACTCCAATCAATCCTTTTGATTTCTGGCAAGGTGCAAACTTCAAGTTGAAGATCGTTAAGAAGGATGGTTACTGGAACTATGATAAGTCAGAGTTTGCTGAAGTATCTCCTCTTCTAGAAGATGAAGATGCACTAGAAGCATTATGGAATAAACAGTATTCTTTAACTGCTTTATCTGGTGCTGATCAGTTTAAGTCTTATGAAGATCTTGAGAAGCGTCTTAAGTATGTTCTAGGGCAGAAACCTCCTACTCGTCGAGTCTTCGATGAAGAGTTAGAAGACGAGAGTGAAGGTCGTGGAACATTCACACCTGACTTTAAATCCAAAGCACCAGTTGCAGCAGCTCCTGTAGCATCTGCTAGTGCTGATGAGGATGATGCTCTAAGTTATTTCCAGAAACTTGCTGAGGAATAATTACTGATATAATCTAATATTATCTGCACGTTTAAGGGTTTCACTCACATATTGAGTGGAACCTTTTTTATATGGCATTGCTGCATCCATATCATTACGGATTACATTGAGATACCTAGGTTTTAATAGGAAGATATTTCTTTTTTCATCTTCTATCTTTGCTTCATAATCATAGTTAGTTACTTCAGTAGTACAATCTCTACTTAGAACGATTACTTCTTGTTCTGTATTGTAATCATAATAAGTAACACTATAATCTGAAGCACATTGTAGACCGTCTGGAACAATTACTACATCTTTGCTGTTCTTTATTTCTTGTGTTTCGTAGTGGTGAACTTCATTCATTTTCTCATAAGTTCCATACTTATCTAAGAGAAATCTATCAAAATCATTTTGTAAAAGTGGCCATTCTGTTTGTATGTTAACGATATTATTGCAAGCAAGAACTAACCAATCTAAAGTGGAGGTTCCATAGAAATCAAAGGCAACATTATCAGGTCTGTCATCTCCTTCGATTTTATATTTTGTATGTAGTGCTAGGTTATCAAGAACATCTTGTTCGATAGCACCACGTTTAAATAAGTTCTTAACTGTTACATAGTCTCCTATCTTTGCATCAGGAAGACGACTCACGTATTCAAAATTAGGAACTTGACTGAAGTAATCTGACATTTTAGTAACCTATACCATCGATACCTTCATAATCATTAGCGAAGATTGGCTCTAGTTCACCGAATCCTAGAGTGATATTGTAAGCAGTCATTACACCATCATCAAAGGTTGCATAGTTTCCATCAGGTGTATAATCTACTGTAAAGGATTTCATTGCACACTCTTTAAATTTATTTAAGTATTTGTGGTCTTGACCTCGATGTTTGTATGCAAGCCTCCATGTATTGGGTGCTTTAAGGAATAGGTTGGATTCACTTTTTTTAACTGCCATTCCTTCTTTAAAGAATCTAATAATTTTAATTATTGTTTGTGCTTCTTGAGAACTTCTAGGAGTAAATTTATATGAGAAGTTAAAGTCTCTGAGTCCAGGATCCTTAAACAATAATTCCATGTTTGGATTGATAATTGCTCCCTCTGTTCTTTGTAAGAGTTGAGCACCTGTTCCTGATGCAGAACCAGCAATGGCAGTAGAGAGTGCTTTTTTCATCTCTGGAGCTTTTGTTGCAGTTGTTAGAGCCTTTTGAGTTTCATCAACACCTGCACCTAGACCTTCATTTACACTAGTAAGAGCAATGTTGGCCATGGCAGTTGCTGCTGGATCCATTTTGTCACCACCCCATGATACTGTATCAGTAGAGTTAATTCCTCCAGGAATAGGAAGAATTATTGCTGGACCTTCTTTAGATCGATTAGGATTTCTTTCTCCCCATCCACTTGCATTACCTGAGTCTCTTTTCTTAGGTGCATACGCAAGCTTTTCAATCTTAAGAAAATCCTGAGTGGAAGTTCTAAGAGCAACAGGATATACTAGTGTGCCACCACCTCCTTTTTTTGATTTAGATTTTGGTTTTGGTAATTTGGGAGATATTGCAGAATCTTTTAGACTAGTAGCAGGAGTACTTGATCCTGGTGCATCATATGCTTTTTGTAGTGAATCAGCACCATATATTAAAGTATTTGGATTTGGTTTCTCTCTTCCATCCCATTCTTTCCTCACCATTTGGAGAGATTGTGATCTTACCTTTCCGATATTGCTGTTATAGTATGTTTTCTCTGCTGCATTTGCATCGGAGGATGGGACAAACTTCCCTCCACCTTTCATGATAGTTCCTACCGTTACATCAGATCTTTTATCTGCAGACTTTTCTATACGGGTTACTGTTATATCTCCCGTCTTTTTATTGACTGTATAGAAGTATTGCTTACTACCTAGGTCACCACCTGGTTTTGTCCTATTCTTAGTAAGTCTCGACCCGTATTCTGCCATTAGAATATACTTTTTTATTATTTAGCGTGGATTTAATATGAATTTTGCGTAAGGTATGGCAAGAAGGTCATTAAGTTCATTTGGTTGTACAATATAAAGTTGTCCTGCCAGTTCACTCCAAGTATAATTTCTATATTTTTGCCAATGAAAGTTAAGTCCTCGGAATCCCCAAGGAAACAACTCCATACATGCAATTAATGGGTGTTGATCATAAGTTTCACCAGGAGTTTTAGCATTATAGACAAAGGTATAGAAGTTTCCTGGATCGGGTACAGGTGTAACAGTTTCATTGAGAACTTCCATGATCTCCAACATCATCTCTTCTTGATCATTGGTTCTATTATTCAGATCAGAAAGATATGTTTCGATACGATTACCTTCCTGTTCTTCTCCGTCTAATCCAAAATCTTCATCTTCCATGGTGGATACCTAATTCTTTTTCAGTGACAACCTTAAACTCAATCTTCCTATCCTTACACCATTCAACTGCTGCTTCCCATTTTGCTTGGTTAACTGCATAGGTTTTACATTCATAGATGTAGGACTGAGTTACTTTTTTTCTTGGTTTGGGTGGACGGGTTTGTTTAGCAGGTTTAACTTCAATTACATAAGTTTTTAGTTGACCTGTATTCTCTTTTACTTTGATAATAAAATCTGGAAAGTAACGTCTTGTCTTACCATCAGGAGCACGGTAAGGTATCCAAAACTCTTCACTTCCCCACTCTACAATGTTCTCATTTAGGTCACACCAGCTACAGAATTTATTCTCCCAACTGCTCCTACATATAATATTAGTGGGATCACCTTTGTATTTCCTTGGTTTAGTCGGTTTAAATAAACTCTTCTTGCTTTCGGCCATACATAATATATAAGGTAAAAATATTTATAAATGCCTACCATAAGAAACATCGATACTATTAAGGCAACGTTGCTTGCTCCGGCAACAACGTCGCATTTTGATGTGGAAGTTGGTCTTCCGGTGGGACCTCTACGTACAACATTAACTAGAGTATTGGGTGGAACTCCTAATCAAATAGACAGACTGAATATAATGTGTCATGAAGCAGTTCTTCCAGGATCATCATTAGCAACAACAGAAGCTAATAATGATTACACTGGAGTTACTGAAAGACATGCATACAGGAGAATATATGATGAAACTATTGACTTAAGTTTTTATGTAGATGCTGGTAATTATTTGCCAATTAAATTTTTCGAGACTTGGATTAGTGAAATTGTTAATGAAGATCAGAATGATGCACTGAATCCTAATTATAGTTATCGAGCACGGTATCCAGATACTTATGTATCTCCTCAGGGTTTAAAGGTTACTAAGTTTGAGAGGACAAGTTATGATGGTAAGACATATGCTGGTGGACAACTAGAATATACATTTGTAAGGAGTTATCCTCGCAGTATAACTTCTATGCCAGTTACCTATGATGGATCTGATTTATTAAAGTGTAGTGTACAGATGACATATGTGAGATATGTGATAAAATCTTTACCTGGAGGTGGTAGAGGAAATGTATTTAATCCATTCCAACAGGCAGTATTTAATAAGAATGGACTTTCTAATCTTGCTGCTAGGGTTGCAGATCAAGCAGTAGATAGATTAACTGGTAATGATTTCCTTGGAGATATTGCTGGTGGATTGGCTGGAAGAGCAGTTAGAAAACTCTTCTAAATAAATTACACTGAATTGTATTAGGACATTATGCCTTTACCAAAAATTGCGACTCCGACTTACCAGTTGGAGTTACCCTCGACAGGAAAGACAGTTACTTATAGACCCTTTCTAGTTAAAGAAGAAAAAGTATTAGTAATTGCATTGGAGAGTGAGGATAATAAACAAATTACGAATGCTATTAAAGCAGTTCTTAAATCTTGTGTCCAAACAAAAGGAATTAAAGTAGAACAACTTCCTACGTTTGACATCGAATATCTTTTCCTTAACATCAGAGGTAAGTCTGTTGGGGAGGAACTAGAAGTTAATATTATTTGTCCAGATGATGGAGAGACTTCTGTTCCTGTTTATGTGAGCCTTGATGAAATCGAAATTTATAAGGAGAAAGGTCATACTAATAAAATTAAACTTGATGATAATTTGATGATGGAAATGAAGTATCCTTCATTGGATGAGTTCATTAAGAATAATTTTGATTTTAATGAAGAGAATCAAATGGATCAGTCATTCCAGTTGATTGCATCTTGTATTGATAAGATCTATAGTGAAGAAGAGGTATGGGCTACTGCTGATTGTACTAAGAAGGAAGTCAATGAATTCTTAGAGTCAATGAACTCTGGTCAGTTTAAGGAGATTGAGAAGTTCTTTGAGACAATGCCTAAACTTAAGCATGATATTAAGGTAAAGAATCCTAAGACAGGAGTGGAAAGTGATGTGGTACTGGAGGGCTTAGCGTCTTTTTTCGGGTAGCGATGGTGCATATGAACCTGGAAAGTTATTTCAGGCTCAATTTTGCGTTGATGCAGTACCATAAATATAGCTTAACAGAGATTGAAAATATGATGCCTTGGGAACGAGACATCTATGTGGGTCTTCTCCAACAACATCTTGAGGAAGAAGAATTAAAACGCAAACAACGCGAAGCTAATGCCAACCGCTAAGACTAAAAAACTTACTGAACCATTAGATATACTTGTAGAGTATGGGTATCTTGATGATGAGACACCCTACCATAAGGCAGTAAGTAATGCTGTAAATGATTTTAATGCTGATAAAAGTTTAGGTGGTGAATATAATAGCGATTATGTATCAATCTTACAGAAGGAAGCAAAGAAAGAACTTAAAGCAAGAAGAAGAAAGATAAGTGCAGATGCTTTTAAGAAAGGTAGTTCTGTAGGTGGAGCACAGAAAGTCGCTGCAGATACTACAGGTGCTAGTGCTCTTGCTGTACGTCCAGATAAGAGTCAGAATCCTGCCATTGATTTTGATTCTCCAGCAGAAGAAGGAGGAGAGAAAGATACTGGTGGATTGTTAGCACCTCTTCAGTCAATTAATAGTAGTCTTAATAATATTAATCAAACATTAGTTGATGGTGCTAAAGGAGATAAGAAAGCTGCTGATGATGCACGTAAAGCAGCAGAGAAGAAGAAGAGAAAGGGCGCAGAGAATAAGTTAGAGAAGTTGGGTGGTGTAGCACTGAAGAGTGTTCAGTCATTTATTAAACCCGCAATGGGTATCTTTGAGAGAATTTGGGACTTCCTTAAGAAAGTTTTCTTAGGAAGAATTGTAATGAAACTCTTTGATTGGTTCCAAAAGAATGCAGATAAGATACCTGTTATATTCAGGTTCCTTAAGGACTGGTGGCCTGTTATAGTGGCAGGTCTTATGGCATTCATGCCCGGACTCTTTTTAATACCAGGAATTATTGCATTATTGTGGTGGGGTATACCTAAAATTATTGCTGTGGGTAAATTTCTTGGTGATGGAATAAAAAATGTATGGAAATTTATAACGGGAGGTGGTAAAGAAGGAGAAAAGGCAGAGGCAGAGGTAAGTAAAGAGATAGATTCTGAGGCTGCAGGTCTCAAGATAGAAGGAGAAGGTGACCTAACAAAAGATGCACCAACAGAAGACAAGCAAGCACCGACTGCTGATGTTGAGAAGGGTGGACAAGATGCAGAGAAATCTGTAGAGCAGATACAAGGTCAGAAAGAACCTGAAGGAGGATTGGGAGGGGATCCTGGCCCAGCATTAGAAATGTTTAATAAGGGTGGTCAGGTTCCTGGATCTGGTAATACAGATACTGTTCCTGCAATGCTTACTCCAGGTGAGTTTGTAATGAGTAAGGGTGCAGTAAAAGCATATGGTAGTGATACTTTGGCAGGAATGAATGCTGCTGCTGGAGGAACTAATAAACCCACAGGTGCCAGATATTCTGGTGGTGGGGTTGTGAATCATAATAAATTTGTTGGTCAGCAAACAATAAACCCCCAATCTCCTATTGTTATGGGATATTCTGGTGGTGGTGAAGTACAAGAAGAAAAGAAAGGTGGTTTCTTGGGTGGTATTGGTGGAGTCATGGGTAAGATGATAGAAAATAATCCTATGGTCAAGATGATTATGAAACCTTTGATGGAGGGAGTTAGGAAAGTTATTTCTAATATGCATGTTTCTTTGCATAATTTTGAGGAACAAGAAGGAACTACTATTAATCCTACAGTCCATCATATAGATGTACATCATCCAGAACTTGCTAAGAAACAAAAAGGAGGAGCAGAGGTAGGTCCTCCAGGAGGTAGAGATTCTACAACAGTTGCTTATGATAAAGAGATGGCAGCACAGAATAGAGCTGCTGCAGGTGAAGCACCTAGACAAGACTTACCCAAGTTTGATGCTGGAGCAATGATTTCTATTGCTAAGATTAAAACCTTAGGGATAACGGTATAAGATATGGCTTGGGCAGCACTAGGAAAAGCAGCATTAGGAGCAGTTAAAGGTAAGGCAAAGAAGATTGCTGCGGATAAACTGCTGAATAGAAAGAAGAATGTAAAGAATAGAAGAGCAAAGGCACAAGAGGCCATGGGAGGTGGTGAGGATCAGCAGGATAAAGGAGGAGCACTTGCTATTCGTCCTAGTACTTCTTTAGTTCCTACTGGTCCTACTGGATTAATTAAGGCACCTCCTAGTGACAGTGGTGGTGGAGGTGATGATACTTCTACTCCTAAGGCTGCTTTGATGACTATTCAGACTAAGATAGTCAAGGTAGAGAAACTTTTAGCAGGGTCTAATGCTGTTAAGGAAAAGATAAGAGAAGATCAACGTCAAGCAGCTAAGGATGAGGAAGATAAGACACAAGAAAAGGACTTGGAGAAGAAAGTACCTAAGGTCAAGAGTAAATTTAAGATGCCTAGTGTGCCTGGTGCAGGTATCTTTGGGACGATATGGAAATTCATTACTACTGTGGTAATGGGTAGACTTTTTATGATTTTCTTTGAGCATTTACCTAAGTTGATGCCTTTTATTAAAGGTGCAGCTCTAGTAGTAGATGGTCTTTTAATTGCAGCAGGATGGCTTCTTAATGTAGGTGTAACTATAATTGATTGGGGATATAAACTTGTTGATGGTGCCAGTAATTGGGTGGGAGATACTTTTGGTGAAGGAGCTCAGAAAGCTTTTAATGGTTTGCTAGATGTCCTTAAGAATTTTATTAATGCATTTTTAGTATGGAAGATAATTGGTGAGAAGTTAGTTAAGGCACTCATTAAGTCTATAACAAGAGCATTTAGAATTGCGAAGATAATTGTTAAGAAAGCAGTTCGATTTGCTAAGAAAGCTCTTAAATTTGCTAAGAATGCAGTATCAAATGCACTCAAGGTTGCGAAGAATCTTGCTTCCAGAGTTGGTAAGAATTTGATGAAGATTCCTGGAGTAAAGAATGTAGTTCAGGGAGCAGCAAAGTGGGGTGGCAAAGCACTCCAAGCAGGTAAAGGTGTACTTAGCAAGGCTGGTGGATTATTAAAGACTGGAGGAAAAGCAGCAGCAGGTAAGGTTGGTGGATTTGCTGCAAAGATATTTGGTAAAGCAGCAAACTTTATTGCTCCTGCAATGAAGAGTGCCAAACCATTTGTCTCAAAATTCTTTGGAAGGATTCCTATTGTTGGTCCACTTGTTGTCGGTATTGTCTCTATTATATCTGGAGATCCTCCAGGACAAGCTCTCTTTAAAACTATTGGTGCTGCATTAGGTGGAGCACTTGGAACCTTTATACCAATACCTGTTCTTGGAACTATAATTGGAGAAACGATTGGTGTATTTGTAGGTGATATGCTCTACACCTTAATGTTTGGTGGGGGATTAAAAGCAGTAGGTGAAAAACTTAAGAAACAACTTCTTGGTGTTCTTAATGCAGGTAAGGCAGTATTTGATTTCTTTAAGGATGGGTTTGGTAGGTTTATTAGTACATTCCCAATGGTCAAGTTCCCTGAGACTGGCATTGGAACAATGTTGGCTAAGGTTTTAAGTATTAATCCTATCTACAAAGCACTATTGGGGTGGAAAGTTCCTGGTTGGCCGGTGATACCTAAAGCAATTAGAGGATTTTCTTTAGGTAAACTTTTAGAGTCTCTTCCTAATATACCTGAGATGTTAGGATTTATTTTCAATATGCATCCTTTGTTAAAGGGACTGGTTAAGGACGGAAAGGTAGAAGGATTCCCTGCAGTTTGGCAGTTAATGAATCCTGTCTTTATGATTAAACATTTTAAGGAATCATTCTTCCCTTCTAAAGGGGGTGCATCTGGTGCCTCAACAGATGAGGCTAGTGGTGGTGGTGAAAAACCTCCTGCAGAAGTGGGTGCTGAAGAAAAAGATAAAGATGCGGGTAAAAAGAAGGATCAATCTATATCTGGAGGAGCATCAACTCAAGAAGAAGATTTAATCTCTGCTAATCAAAAGAATGGAGCGCAAGGAGTGATTGAAAAGATTAATTCTTATGCTCCTTATGAGGAACAAGGAGGTCCTACTATAATTAAAGTTCCTAATCCACAAACTACTCCTCAAACAATGGGAGAAGCAAAGGCAGCGGGAGAACCTATCATAGTTCCTATGGTTGTATCATCTGGAGGAGGAGATCCTTATGAAGACTTGGATTTCTTTGGTTAAATAGTAATAGAGGTAATATCACATGGCAAAGGCACAGATAACAGGATCAAGAGCAGCAGAAGCTACCTATGTAGAAGGTAAGGGATCTGCTATTGAGATGTTGGATATTAAATCCAACAAAACCGATAAGATGGTGAGCCTTGCTAATGGTACAATGGTGTTTCTGTATTATGAAAGTATCTTACAAGATTCTATTAGAGCAGTAGTATCTTATAGTGATAGTGGTAATACAATAGGTGAAGGAAAGGATCCTACGAAGTATAAGTCTGCTATGGAAGGACTACCTATTGTTGGACAAGAAACAGTTACTATTAAGATACAAGATAATAATCAGAATAAATTAGAGATGCCTTTGTATGTCAATAAGGTCAATCCCCTTACAGAAGACACAAGGAAGCAAGTAGTTCAGTTAGAACTAGCATCTAGAGAGTATATTATGAATGAAAAGGTAAGAGTTAATACTCGAATGGATGGTAAAATATCTGATCATATTAAAAAGATGTTAGAGGATAAAGAATATCTTGGTCCAACGGATAAAGCAAAGGAGGCAGCAGGATTTAAGGCAAAGGAATTGGATATTGAAGATACTGAGAACAGTTATAATTTTGTAGGTAATAATAAGAAACCTTTTTATCTTATCAATTGGTTATCAAGAGGAGCAGTCCCTAAGTTAGCAGAAGGTGGTGGAGAAACTGGAGTGAGTGCAGGATTTCTTTTCTATGAGACTGCTAAAGGATTGCATTTTAAATCAATTGATTCTTTATTTGATGAGAAAAAGAATCCTATAAAGAAATCTATTCTTTATAATGAATCACCTGATAAAAATGATAAACCTCCAGAAGGATATGATGTGAAAGCGTTGGAGTATTCGGTATCTAATGCTGTGAATGTACAGCAGAAACTTAAGATGGGAGCTTATTCTACTCGTTTAATTGTTTTTAATCCTTTTAATACTTATTATGAAGTAGTTGCACCTAAAGCAAAAGCAGTAGAGGATAAGTTAAGTCTTGCAGGAAAAGAGTTACCTGTTTTGAATAAAGAATTTGATAAGGAAGGTAAGAATAAAGATTTTTCTAGGACTACTTACATGCTTTTGGATCCAGGATCATTACCTACTGGGGGTGGAACTGGTAAAGGTCAGGAGCAACTTAAGAAGTCTAAAGAAGAAAATTATAAACCTAAAGAGTGGTTAAATCAGGGTATCATGAGAATGAATCAGTTATTCTCTCAAAAGACTACACTTACTATTCCAGGGGACTTCACTTTACATGCAGGAGATGCTATATTTGTAGACGCTCCTCAAATAGCAGGAGATCCTAAAAATGAGAAGGAAAATACCCAATCAGGTGGAATATATATTATAGCGGATTTATGTCATTATATTTCTGCTAAAAATACCCTAACTAAACTCAATTTAGTTAGAGATTCCTTCGGAAGAAAACCAAAACCTAGGAACTAAGTTTATGACAGAAATCAAACACGATTTAGACCACGAAGTCTATCTAGATCCAAAGGATCATAAAGAACATATTAATCATGGTATGTTAGAATATAGTGAGGCAGATCTGAAAGATGTTCATGCCAACTATGAAGGATATCATAAGGATGATGTCGTTGATAAAAATGATGGTGCTATTAATGACTATCACACTAGACATCAAGATAAGCAATTAGATCAGTATTGCGATAATCATCCTGATGCATTGGAATGTAGGGTGTACGACGAATAATTTATGGAAGGAGGAGCCCTATTTAATTCTGGTGTATTAGGATCCAATTTTCTCTGGTGGATTGGTCAGATTTCTGACGACTCCTATTGGAGAGATAATATTATGGCGGCGAAGTTTGGGAACAAGGATACTGTTCCTGGATGGGGGATGAGATATAAGGTGAGGATCATGGGCATCCATGACCAAGGGGAGACTGCTATTCCTCCGGAGGATTTACCCTGGGCAAATATAATGTATCCTGTTACTGCTGGTACAGGATTATATAATTCATTCATGACATCCAACTTACGTCAGGGGATGTTTGTGTTTGGATTCTATATGGATGGGCAGAACATGCAGATGCCTGTCATCATGGGATGCTTGGGGAATAATGCTCAGACATTACTTCCTACTGGTAAGATCGATGGTAATAAAGTTACCAATACTCAACCAGGAAGTCTTGCTTATAGTGGATTTGCAGAGGGTGCAGAACCTAAAACGGGTACAGCAAAACCAAAGGTTCCTGATGAAGGATTAGTAACAGAGAAACCAAAATCACCAGAGGTATCACAAGAAGCAGCACCATCTCCACCTGGAGTTAAGACGAATAAGTTTGGTCTACGTACTGACCAACCTATAACTAAGTCACAACAGAATGATATACAGAATGCTCAACAGCAAGCTCAGTTAGATGGTTTAACAGGAGCAAATGCAGAAGATTTTATTAAACAGAAAGTTAAGCAAGGAATAAAAAATCGGGTAGGTGCTGAGAATTCTCCATCTTCTTCTGCTAAACCAGGAGCAACGATGGAGAATCCTGATGCAATGCATCAGTTAGCAGCAGCAGATGTAAAGAGAGAGGATAAGTATAGAGAAAAGATTGTGTTGATGAAACCTGATGATGCTGTCGCATCTGCAACACAGGCAATGCAAACTGAAATTGATAATCTTACTTCAAAAGTTGATAAGTATTTTGGTTCTTTAAACAGTTATATTGATGCAGTATCTGGTCCTCCTAATCGAGGAGACATTGATAAGGAAGTGGGACTAACTGCATGTAAAGTTTCCAAGTTCCAAAAGATTATTATGGATAAGATGATGGAGTATACTTCTAAGTCTTTGAATAAAGAATTGCAAGCAACGGTAGCGGCAATGCCTTCTAGTATGAGGTATATGTTTGGTGATCAAAAGTTTCTTAATACTACCGATACAATGAAGAAATATAATGAGATCACTGAAGAAATGTGTGGTCAGATGGAAGGCATTCTTAAAAATTCTTTAGGAATGAAACCGAACGGATCTTGGCCAGCAGAGCAGAAAGCAAAGGCACAATCACAAAGTGGGATTAATTATGCTGATTCTAATTCCCAATCAGCAGTGCAAATATTAGAAGAGAAGCAAGCAGGTTCTGAAGATGCAACAGGAACTGGAGAAAAAACAGGAGTGGGAATTGTTACTTCTAATACTGCTGAAACAAAAACTCCTACTGTTCCTATTTGTTTCGCAGAAGATGTCATAGGGCAAGCAATTTTTGCACAGAAAGATGCAATTACTAAAGCAAATAATGATCTTGTTAATAATTACAATCGTTTTATAGGAGATGTGCAGAGTCAGTTAGAAGAAACTGATCAAGAACTTCAGGGAAAATCATATGATAAGACGGATTTGGGTAAGGTTATTAAGATTACAGACGAGGAAGAAGATGACCTACCTCAAGGTGGTACTCAATACTTTACTCAGACAGGATGTGGAATGACTGGTGGAACTGGATCAGGATTTAAAGTTAATATTGTAGTTCCTACTGGTGGTTTATATGATAACGATCAAGTTACAATAAATGATGGTGGTACAGGTTATACTGCTAGTGGTGGTGGTGCTAGTGGAACTAATTCTAATATTGCTGTGACTGGTGGATCAGGTTCTGGATTAAAGGTTGATTATACTGTAGCAAGTGGAGTGATTACTGGTATTACTACAGCAACAACAGCAGGTAATAATGGATCAAACTATAAATCTGGTGATGTTGTTACCGTCACTGGTGGTAATGCTGACTGTACATTTTCTATTGATAGAGTAAGAGGTACTGTTGATTCAGTGAAGAATGGTGGTATAATAGTTAAGGATCCTGGTAGTGGTTATACGGTAGGGGATTTATTAACAGTTGTTCAGGATGGTAGTGGTAATAATTGTGGAGTAGTTGTTCTTACTGTTATTGATCCAGGTGAAAAGAAAGCTACTTCAGGTCCTGTTACACCAGGAGATACTGCAGGTTCAGTTGCTGATGCCATTCCTAATATAGGACAGAAACTTGGTGATATGCTTCCTAAACTGGGTAGTCTTGGAGGCAATTTATCTCAAGCATTATCCTTTGAGAATGTCAAAGCAAACTTATTTAATTTTGAGTTACCACCTAATCCTGCAATGTCAGACTTCTACACTTTAGTATCGGGTAGTGGTGCAGCAGGAGATAGTCAGATTCCAAGTGCTGATGCTATTCAGAAGGCAGTTGGAAAGGCAAGAGATAAGATTAAGATTCCTGATAAGATTTCTTTTGCTGAACCAGTTAAGAATCAGGCTAAAGTTATTTTTAAAGATAGTTAATAAATATACCTATGGCATCATTCGATATTTTCGGACCACCTACTAAAGAAGGACTTAGAGTTGGATACATCTCTACTGATAGAGGGTATGTATCTGGCGTGACCCTTTGTGAAGCCAATGATTATGCTAAGGTAAATCCTGGTGCAGTTTTTATTTTTAAGACAAGAAAAAATATACAATATTTAAATATTAATGAAGTTAATAGATTACAACCAACAGATAAAGATATACCAGAACCTTGTGAGGATGGATTAAAGTTGGAGGCTCCATGTGGTCCAGCAAAGGCCATCTTTATGGGTGGTGGTGGAGTGGGTGTACAAGGAAATCCTGTTATTGGTAAAGATGGAGGAGTTTTAGCAGTTGATCTAGTCTCAGGTGGTTTTGGGTATCAATATCCACCTAAGGTACAAGTAAAAGACAATTGTAACCTTGGTGCAGGTGCAGTTACCCGTGCTGTCATGGGTGAAGTTGTAGAAACAGAAGTAGTTTATTCAGATGAAGAAGATTTTGAAGAGTATGAGATATGTGATCCTCCTCAAGGAGGATGGGGAAAAGATTGGACTCCTGATGGAAAAGATCTAGGACCTTGGAATCCTAGAGCTTATACTGAGCAAGGAGAAGATAGGTTTGCTAAGGTTGTAGATCAGTTTATTAAAGATGTACAAACAGCAGGTAAGAATTGGTGGACTACAAGAACTGAGCCACCTTTAAAGATAACTTCTACAGGACAAACTACTAGAGCATTCTATAAGGCGAAGCATAAGTCATGGGGTCCTTTCATGAATTCTTATGCAATATCTCCTAAGCCACCTTCTAATGCTAAACCATCAGATTTTGCTGGGCAATGGTTTACTTTTGAATGGGATGTAGATTTTCCTTATGATGGTAACTATGTCTTCCATACTGCCAGAGATAATAAATCTAGGATCTATATTGATGGAGTATCATATACTGATAAACTTCAGACTTTTACTGGGACTAGTTTAATTAGTGGAAAGGTTGGTCCTACCGGTGGTCATGGAACTAAATTGGATATAAAAGGTGGGTCTCATAAGATTAGATTAGATCTTTATAATGAACCTGTTATGGAGAAGGTTGCTCAACAACAACCACCTCCAGCTTCGAGTAGTAAGGTTAATTTTAAAATTACTACTGGTTCTATGTTTGCTAATGGAATTGAGATAGAAGGACTTAATCTTAATGTGGCTAAACCTTTTACTGAGGTTCCTGATAGACAAACTCAGCGAGGAAAAGATCAGCAGCTTAATGAGACTTTTACACGGGATGTTGAGTTTGGTAAGAAATATAAAGTAATCTTTACTAGTACTGGTAAGGAGAGTGGTAATGGTAATATGCCTATCGCTTATAGTGGTTTACATCCTCGAAATAATCCTATAAGAGTTACGAGGGGTGGAAAAAGGATAGAATTAAAGGATGATCATGGTAATGATACTAATTTTGCTTTGGATATTGATTCTGGGAATGCAAAGTTTTCTGCTAATGGAAAGTTCTTAAATGGTGAAGGAGAAGTACGTATTACTTCTTCATATAAAGATAATCCAAGTGGTTATGCAGTGGATAGTATTAAGATTGGTAATAAAATATGGAGGAGAAGTGGTAGGAGAGGTAGTGAAACTCATACTATTACTTTAGCTAAAGGTTCTGGTGCTAAATCTAATATTAAATTGAAAACTACACAATCCAATGTCATTAAGATGGAGGACTTTACTGATAATGATTGGACTGATTTAATATGTGTTGCTAGTTCAGGTCAGTTCACTGATCTAAAAGGAAACATAGCATATTTTAGTGTCCCTCATCCTCCTTCTAAGAAAGTAACACCGAAGGCAGCATCAACTGATACTAAAGGTGAGCAAACAAGAAATGTTTTTAATACTGCTGATTATATTAATAAAGCTAACCGACAATTATGGAGAACAAATGTTTATTCACGGGGTGGATTCTTAAATGATTATGGTGTGTGTCCTTTTGATACTAACGTACAATTAGAAGGAAATCCTTACGCGGGAACTCATAAAATTGTATGGCCTTCTGTTAACTTTCCTATTGATGGTAACTATGATATAGAAGTAGAGGTTGATGATAATGTTGAACTTTCTATTGGTGATGATGTTAAGATCACTAAGAAAGGTTTTGTTGATAGCACTTCAGTAGGTACAGGTAAATTAAAGGTAACTAGATTTGTTAAGCAGGGAGTTTATCCTATTACTGCGGACTTATTTCAAAAGGCAGGAGGTAATTTTTCCTTTAAGTCACCTGATGGAAAGGTAGAACAACTTAGTGAGGTTACTTTTAAAGTTACCACTGATGCTGGATATGCTAATAAGATTACTATTCCTGGATTATTTTCTGTAGGAAAAGAGTATAAAGGTACTCAGTTAAATCAATCTTTTACCCGTAAGATTACTGCTGAGAAAGATTATGATGTTATATTAAACAGTGATCAGAGTAATAATGTTAGAGTCAGAATAAAGGATAATGGTAAGAGATTGGAGATGGAGGAGTGGAAGGATGGTGATTGGCAGGATCTTGTATGTACAGTGACGGAGGGTACTTTCCATAGTCCTCAAGGAAATAGAGCTAAGTTTAGGGTAGATAGAAATATTAAAGGGATCAACCCTATGGCATTAGCAATTAATATTCAGACTACATTTAGTGAGAAAGAAATACAATCTAAGAGATCTTGGAATGAAAATCCAATGGGAGTTGCATTGACTATTGATGCACCTTTACCACCTACTCCTCAACAATCTGTTCCTCAACAAGAAGGAAGATGTCCTAATAATCCTTTCTGGACTACCAGATTCCCAGATGCAGAGAAGAAATGGTTTCCTGTAAGGCGAGCTGGTTGGGGTAAGTTCCTTAACAAGTATGGTATGTCTCCCGTTCCTCCTTTTGATGAGAGTAGTACATCTGGTGGTGGAATTAAGTTTACTAACGTATGGAAGAAAGAAGTTCCTTATGATGGATTCTTTAAGATTAAGATGGAAGCAGATGATATTGCTGAGTTTTGGGTAGATGATGAGAAGGTATTAGATCTTTCTCGAAGAAGAAATGTAACTTATGGGGAGAAATTATTCTTCATGAGTAAGGGAATGAGAGAACTCAAAATTGTTGCTGAAAATTATAAATTTGAGGATACTAAGTTAGTAAATAACAAAGTTTTTAATACTCTTGATTGGATTGGTGGTAAGGCTGCTAAGAGTGAAAGTAAGAATATAAAATTTAAGATTACTACTGGATCTATGTTTGCTAATAGTATAAGAATAGATGAGTTAGGTATCTTAGAAGCAAAACCATTTACCCCAGTTGGGCAGGGACAAAAGGCTCAGATAAACAAAACTCTTGAGAGAGAAGTGGAAGTTAATAAGATATATGATGTCCAACTCTTTAGTAGTGGAAGGGAAGGTGGGACTAATGAATATACTATTAAATATAATAATTTACATTCTAGGAATAATCCTATAAGAGTTGCCAAAGGTGGAAAGAGAATAGAATTAGTAGATGGTCATGGTAATGATACTAATTTTGCATTAGATATTGATAGTGGAAATGTAAAATTCTCTTCTGATGGTAAAAAATTAATTGTTAATGGGTCCGATGCTAAAATAACTGCTTCTTGGAAGGACAAGAGTAGTGCAGGTCGTGCAGTAGATTCTGTTACAATTAAAGGGAGAACTTGGAGAAGAGAAGGTACAAGAGGAAGTCAAACCGAAACACTTAAATTTGGTGCTAGACCTGATATAAAATTGAGAACAGTTGGTGAGTCTATCTTACAGATGGAAGATCATACTGATGCTGATTGGACGGATCTTATATGTGCAGCTAGTGAAGGTAGATTTTTTGATTTACAAGGTGATAGAGCTAAATTTATGATAAGTGGTGAAACAAAAGTTTCTGGTGGTATACAATCAGGTGAAACTAGAGGAGGTATTACATATAGTGGTCCTCATTTATTCCATTATCAAGATAAGAGATGGGGTAACCCAATGAATAGAGAAAGTGTTTCTCCTATTGCTACTCCATCACAAAATTTATCTGAACCTAATGATAATATTACTGGGAAGAAAATAATGACATGGAAGGGAGTTGATTTTCCTCAGACTGGAGATTATCAGATATCTTTTATTGCAGATAATATAGGAGAATTATATGTTGATGGTTCTCTTGTGATGAAAGTGCAAGATAATTTTAAATTAAATGAATATAATTATACTGCAGTAAAATTAAATAAAGGTAGACATGATATAAGAGTAGAATTGACTAATGGTAAGGCAAGTAATATATTTTTAAAGGATCCTACTGGATTTATGTTAAAGATTAGTACAAATATGACAGTAGGAGCAGGAACATTTAAATCTTGGCAGGATAATCCCATTGGTGTAAGTGCATCTTTGATTCCTCCTCCTTGTCCTAAGAAAGTAAAAGGAAAGGGAGTTGTTACTGAAGTCATTGTCGATGATCCCGGTAATGGATATCCTGGTCCTAAAGGTGATCCCTATCCTGTTTCTTTGAGAATAAAAGAGATCGTTATCCAAGATCCTGGTATTAACTATGATTGTGCTAAGGATAAGGTAAGAATTACTCCGGATAATGGTGCAAAACTTTCTTTATGTCAGTGTGCTCCTTTTGGTAAGATTCAAAAGGTTTGTGTTGATGATCCTGGAATAGGATTTACAGAGATTCCTGATATTACAATAGAGTCTGATACTGGTGTTAATTTTAGTGGTACTCCAGTATTTGAGGTAGTTCGTGATCCTATTGTTGCTGACCCAGATAAATTAGTTCAGGTAACTGATCTTGTTGGTCTGAAACAGACAGGATACTATCAAGGTAGACCTTACTATGGTGCTGTATTCTATCAAGATGGTGTTCGTTATGCTGGTTGGTATGAAACTGCTGGTGATTTAGTACAAATTTATGATACAATGCAAGAAAGTATTGATGCTGAGGTTACAACACCTCCAGCTGCAATCCTTAGACAGGGTAGTGATGTTTCTAATAATGATAGGAAACTTAATCTTCCAGGAACTCCTGACAATCTCACTTAAAGGTAATTAATATGGCAATTTCTGCTAATACTGTTAATGATAGGATACCGGATAAACCACCGGAGGAGAATCCTACTGATACTGCCAAGCAAAACTATACTGAGGTTGGTTGGGGTAATGACAAAGGATCTATTAGGTTAGGTCATATTCACAAGCAAGGTGATGTAACTGCTGGTGTTATCCTCCAGACCCCTGACGCAGAACATCAATTGTCTTTAGATATTGATGGGCAGAGAAAGGGATGGACAGTTGCTACTGGTCCTGGCGCATTTAGTGTGGAGTGTGGAAGTGCCATGGAGGAAGCGGAGGATAGCTTGATTCTTAATGCAAAGAATGGTAATATTTGTATTACTGCCACTAATGGTAAGATTAGATTACAAGGAAGTGATATAGAATTGATTGCTGTTGGTGAAGGTGGTGCTAAAGGTAACATTAAGATGGAAGCAACGGAAAGTATCATTACTAATTCTAAGAAAACAATGATAAGTTCTAAAGCATTCTTTAGAATTTCTACTCCAGGTATTGGTGAGGTTGTTGCCAATGGTATTCTTCAGTTGTACGGATCCATTTTCCGTGGTGTATCTGATGGATGTTATCTTAAAAATTCTAAAGTGGGTGGAAGAAACTATGCTATTGCTCAGGCAGCATTAGCAGCAGGAACATTAGCAAACGACAATAGCGACGGGGAGGTATAACAATGCTTTTTGATGACGTAAATGTAGGTGGACAACTTAAGGTAGGAACGGGAGTTTGTGCTGCTATTAAGGAAGGAAGACAGAAGATTAATGGATCAATGCTTGCTGAAGGTCCTGTAGTTTTTGGTAGTCCTACAGCATTTGGAGCACAAGAAGCAACCTTAATGGTTGGACCTACTACCAATGAAGATCCCGATTCTACGACTCCAGAGAGTTCTTTAGGTGTATCAGGAGGATTACCTACAGGAATAAAGGTAAAAGGAAATGTGTATGTTGAGGGAGATTTATATACAACTGGATCTGTAGATTGTATTTCTACTGGACGTTTAGAAGCAAGGCACTCAGTTGCTGATGCTCTTCCTAAAAAGTTTGATATAGAACATCCTAGTTTGGGTAAAGGAAGTCGTCTTGCACATGCTTGTATTGAGGGTGCTGAGGTTGGTGTATATCATAGAGGAAGAATTAAGAATGAAAAGGCTATTATTCTACCTTCTTATTGGAAAGACCTAGTACATGAAACAAGTATTTCAGTACAATTACAACCCATAGGTGCTCATCAAGATGTTATTGTAAAGAGATGGGACAGTGAAAAGATATATCTTCAGGCTCGTGGTGGAATGCCAATAGATTGCTTCTTCCATGTATATGGTGAGAGGAAGGATATTAATCCATTAACTGTAGAGTATCAAGGTGAAACATGGGAGGATTATCCTGATCCTGATGCTAATGATCCCAAATATGCTGGTCAGAACACAATTACTGGTTGACTTTTAGGTTAATCTGTGATATATTTGGTGAATTAGTCTGGAACCTATGGAAGACGAAGAATATTTGATGAAGTGTGTGGTTGATCCTGCAAAGAAAACTTTTTATCTTTATTCCAGTGAAGGGGATACTAAAGAGGTAAATTGTGATGACACTGAGCAGTTTATGACTGTATTAAAATTGGTACGTGCTACATGTCCGGAGGAGAGATTAGTTTATGCAGAACCTCTCTCAGGGAAAATCGACTTTTAATTCCAAAATAGTGGGAAAAAAATCCTGCCAATTTTTTCCTCGCGTAAGGTTTGGCAAGGAAATTTGGAATAAATAAAATATGGATATAAAGCTCTGGTACTCTAAAGATATGAGACAATGGCGATGGTCATTGATTGATCCTGTGACGCGAAGACAAGAATCAGGCCAACAGTTTGATTTGCGGGATGCGATGAATGATGTAGCTACAACAGTAGAGTATTTGATAAGAGATGGATATGATGGTGAGATAGAAGATAATGGACGCAGAGGATAATGCTAAATAATCCATAACGGCTATAAGAATTAATAAGATGGGTCTTTCCAGATTAGACAATTTTCTGAAATCGACAAGAGGGACGATCCTCTATGTAAATCCAAATGACTTGGATGCTACCGATAGTATAGAAAATCAGGGTAACTCCCTAACTCGCCCATTTAAGACGATCCAACGTGCTTTGATTGAGGCATCAAGATTTTCTTATCAGAAAGGTCTAGATAATGACCGTTTTGGTAAAACCACAGTATTGTTATATCCTGGCGAACATGTAGTAGATAATAGACCTGGTTTTATTCCTGATGGGACTAATAATTTCAAATTAAGAAATGGTGCGACATCCGATAATTTACCTGCATTTGATTTAACCTCAAATTTCGATTTAGACTCTTCTGATAATGAGTTATATAAGCTGAATAGTGTATATGGTGGTGTTATAGTTCCTCGTGGTACATCTATTGTTGGTCTTGATTTAAGAAAAACCAAACTTAGACCAAAATATGTTCCTTCACCAACAAATAATGATATTGAGAGATCTTGTTTATTCAGAATCACAGGAGATTGCTATTTCTGGCAATTTACCATGTTTGATGCAAATCCTAATGGTAAGTGCTATAAGGATTATACGGTAAATGAGTTTGTTCCTAATTTCTCTCATCATAAGTTAACTTGCTTTGAGTTTGCTGATGGTGTAAATGGTGTTGATATTAATGATACATTCTTAACATTTAAGACTGGTCGTACAGACCTGGATATGTATTATGAGAAGATTAGTCTTGTTTATGGACAATCATCTGGTCGTGCAATTTCACCAGATTATCCAAGTACTAGTCTTGACATACAACCAAAAATTGATGAATATCGTATTGTAGGTTCTACAGGTAAATCTGTTGGAATCAGTAGTATTAGAGCAGGTGACGGAACTACTGCTACTACTACAATTACAGTTACGATGGATTCTGCCATCACTGGATTGGATGTAGATACTCCATTCCGTGTGTCAGGAATTACTGCGTCTGGATATGATGGACAATTTGTTGTATCTGGAAGACCTAGTAACACAACAGTTGAGTACATTGTACAGGATGCACCTTCTTCAGCAGCACCATCCAGTACAGGTTCTACATTAACACTTACTTCTGATACTGTAACATCGTCTTCACCATATATCTTTAACTGTTCATTAAGATCAGTATATGGTATGTGTGGTATGGTTGCTGATGGTAACAAGTCCACTGGATTTAAGTCCATGGTTGTTGCTCAGTTTACTGGTATTGGATTACAAAAAGATGATAATGCATTTGTAATTTATAATAATGATACTCCTAGAAGTGGTGCATATGATGATAATACTTCTGCTGGTAATGCAACTTTAAGTACTAATTCTAAGGCAGTATATAAGCCATCTTATAAGAACTTCCATATTAAAGTAACCAATAATGCCACAATACAGGCAGTTTCTGTATTTGCTATTGGTTATGCTCAACATTTCTTCACTGATAATGGTGGAGATATTAGTTTAACTAACTCCAACTCCAACTTTGGTGCTACTGCTCTATTTGCAGAAGGATTTAAGAATACCTCCTTTGCTTCAGATGATAAAGGATTCTTAACTCATATTATTCCACCAAAAGAGATTCCTCTTACTGAAACTGCTATTGAGTTTGAGTCTCTAGATGTTAACAAGACTATTACTCATGTTGGTGTTGGTTCTACTGCACATTTATTCCTTTACGGTAAGACAAATAAAGATGTCAAACCAGAAAACGTTATAGAAGGATATAGGTTTGGTGCAAGAACAAGAGAAAGTTTAAAAGTTCTTGTATCCTATGCTGGTACAGTAACAGAGTATTCTGCTCGTGTTACTATGCAAGGAACAGATTCTACTGAACCAAGTGGTGCTGGTGCTCCTGTATTTGTTGCACAATCTAGTGCTGAAAAGATATTTACTGTTAAACAGAGTTTAGCAGGTATTAATAGTATTGGTTCTTATAGTGCTGGTGGATCAGAGAATGTTATTACTTTCACTGCTCCTCATAACTTTATAGAGGGAGAATCTATTCGTATTATTAGTAATGATGGTAGGCTTCCTGATGGATTGACCCATAATACAGTTTATCATGCTATTACTTCTGGTCTAACAACTAATACTAATATTAAAGTTGCTAAGACTTTAGATGATGCTCTTAATGGTAGTGCCGTTTCTATTAACGAGAAAGGTGGTCTATTAAAGGTTTCTAGTAGAGTATCAGATAAAAACTCTGGAGATCGTGGCCACCCTGTTCAGTGGGATAGTACTAATAGTCAGTGGTATGTTAATGTTGCAACTGCTGCAACAGAGAATACAATCTTCCCACGTATGGTTGGATTGGGATCTACTGCATTAGGTGATGCAACTTCGAGAACTTATGTTAAGAGAAAGAATGATAATAGAGATGCTGTTGATACCATCTATCGTGCAAGATATGTAATTCCGGCATCTACTTCAGGTGCAAGACCACCAAGTAATGGATATATTATCCAGTCTTCTAATTCTACTGTTGGTCTTACTACTACTGAGATCCAGACTTACTTTGGAAGTGGGTCAATTTCCAATGTATCGGAGCAAAGAAACTTTAGATTTGTTGCTGATGCTCAATGGGATGGTACAAGTGTTAATGTTGAGACAGAACTTCCACATGATTTAACTGTGGGGTCTAAAGTTGAACTTATCAACATTAAGAGTAGTGGAAATACTACTGGTGTAGGTAATTCTGGTTATAACAGAACTTATACTGTTTCTGGTATTGGTAGTGCTAAGAACTTTAGTGTTGGACTGAGCACTGATCCTGGAACTTTTGAGAATGATACATCTGCTAGAACTACTGCACTTCCTTACTTTAAGAGGAAGAGATATAATGATACCTATTATGTCTTTAGAAATGAAGAAGCACAAAATTATATTGCTGGAGAGCAAGATGGTGTTTACTATCTAACTCTATTAAATGCTTCTAATGCTCCTACAGTATCACCATTTACTGCACAGAAATTCTCTCAGCCAGTAAAAGAGTTATATCCTCAGGTTAATAGAGATACTACTGATGCTGATCCAGGAGATTCAGTTTCATTTGCTGTACCAGATTTAATTGGTAATGTTGTTGTTAATGATGTAAGAAAGAGTATTACTAATGAGACTTTAACAAAGTATACTCGTGATGAAGGTGTTGGTATTGCAATTACTAACATTAATTCTGTTCCTAGTTCTGGAATAGCTCATACAATTAATACTGTTTTAGATCATGGTCTTAATAGACTGACTAAGGTAAGTATTGCTAATAGTGGTGCTGGTTATGGAAGCGGTAGCGGTGGAGATATTTACAATGCTCGGTTGGTTTCTATTGGGGATTCTATAACTGGTTCTAATGCAAGTGTAAAACTTACTGTTGACGATGATGGTGGAATTACTGCTGTTAAGGTAATGGACGGTGGTTCTGCATATGGTATTGGTAATACCATGAATGTAGTTGGTGTAGGAACCACGACTGGATGGGAACAGGCAGTATTAGAAGTTAGTCAGGTTTATAATAATGTTGGTGACGTAATTAGAGTTACTGGTGTTGGATCTGAAGCATATGATCCATATAACCAACTTTATAGAATTACTGGAGTTAATGTTGGTGGGTCTAAGAGTGTTACTGTAGAGTCTGCATCTACTATTGTTTCTCTTGCTACTACTGATGTTGGAGGAATTGGTGTAACTCTAACTTCCGGATCTTACTTCTATCAGACTGGTGAATCTATTAGGTTGGATACTTTAACTTATGATAAAGGATCTGGTATTGCTACAGTAACATCTTTTAATAGTCATGGATTAAAAGTTGATCATAGGGTTGAGTTCGTTGGATTTACTACGGATGCCTTAGGATATAATGGAAATTATGTGGTAACTGAGAATTTAAATGATTTATCAGGTGGTACACCATCTTATTCTTTCTCTGTCAACATGGGTGTAGGTACTTCAGAACCTACTGCCACTATGGATAACAGCCAGTATGCATATCGTGAAGGATATGCTGCCAATATGGGTGTTATCACTAAGAATGATGAGAGTCTGAATGGTAGAATGGTTCCAACTTATGCTGGAATTACAACAACCATATCTGGAGATGTTATTAATGCTACTACAACTACTTTAAACGTTACCAATCTTACCAAGTTAGATATTAATATTGGTGATTACTTGATGGTTGATGATGAGATTGTAAGAGTTAAGACTACAGTTTCAGATTCTGATACTTCATTATCTGTATTCCGTGGAATTCTTGGATCTAGAGCAACAACTCATAGTAATAATGCTACTCTTAGAAAGATCTTTGTAAATCCAATAGAACTTAGAAGACACTCAATTATTCGTGCTTCTGGTCATACCTTTGAGTATGTTGGATTTGGTCCAGGTAACTATTCTACTGCATTCCCTGATAAGCAGGATCGTGAGATTACCCCAACTGAAGAAATTCTAGCACAATCCACTAAGCAAGATGGTGGTATGAATTTCTATACTGGTATGAATGATAAGGGTATTTCATACAATGGTAATAAGAAATTAAACACACTAACAGGTCAGGATGAGGTTTATGATACTCCTGTTCAGACTGTTACTGGTGAGGATATTGGTAATCTCCCTGCACTTAATGTTACTAATGCCACAGAATCAACTGTTACTCGTTCACTTAAGGTAGAGGGTGGTCCTGATAAAAAGGTTGCATCTGAATTTGGTGGACCTCTTATTGTTAATAATAAGATAACTTCTACTTCTGAAAAAGGTATTGAGGCACAATCTTTCTACGTACAGGGTGATGCTACAGTTTCGAGAAAGCATACTTTAGGTATTGCTACTCCTGCTCTTGCTGGAAACCCTGGTGATCTTACTTACTATTCTGATCCTTCAGAAGGTGGACATGTAGGTTGGATTTATACTAAGGAAAATGCATGGAAGCGTACTGGTGCTATATCACTTGCAAGTGATAGCGATATTCAAGTATTTGATCAGGTAGGAATTGGTACTACCACTCCAGGAGTTAATACTTTCCAAGTTGGTTATGCATCTACAATGTTTGTTGTGGATGGTGTTGGGGTTGGTATTGGATCAACTGCTGGTCATTACAAACTGCAAGTTATTGGTGATACTAATATTGTTGGTACTGTTACTGCAACATACTTCTCTGGAGATGGTAGTAATTTAAATAATGTTAGTGTTCCGTCTAGTGGTTGGACAGTTGTTTCTGCTGCTACTTCTATTACGTACAATACTTATGATGGTGCGATAGGTATAGGAACCTCAACACCTTCGTATGCTGGTTTGACAGTTGGATCTGCTTCTGATGATGCATCAGTTGGTATTGGATCTACGAACTTGTATGTAAATGGATCTGCTTACTTTAATGATGAATTAGTTACTAAGAATGCTAATGTTACTGGAATTGTAACAGCATCTGGAATAGATTTACAGGATTCTTCTGGTGATATCACTGTAGGAGTTGTAACAACTACAAATATCAATGTTGGATCTTCTTCTACAATATTAGCAACAGATACATCTGGTGTAGGTATTGGTACAACTGTATCACGCGCAGCACTAGATGTGGAGGGTCATAGTAGATTTAAGACTTATTCTGAGAATGTTGGAGTCCTTACTGTTGTAGGTACGGCGGCTACTGTTTATCTAAATGAGGCAAATTCATTCACATTTGAGCCTCAGAGCGCATGTTCTCAATTTAATCTTGTTGAGATCCCTGCAGGTGCATCATCCTTTACGATTAGAGTTACTCAACCTTCTGCTGGTGATATTGCGGTTGGTATAGATACCTTTAAAGATTCATCAGGTACTGTTATCCCAGTATACTGGCCAGGTGGAGTTATTCCGGTGGTTACCACAACGGCAAGTAAGACTGATATTTACACCTTCAAGATTTTTGATGGGGAAAATATTACATCTTCTGGATTATATGGCATAATCGGCGGTCAAAACTTCTCCTGATAAAATATGGCTGGAATTTTTAATAAGATACCAACAGATCTGGATCTTAATGGTCCTATTCTATCCTTTAGTAGTCAACCTACTGGTGGAACTGGAATAGGTACGGGAGCAGGAGGAACTCAAGGCGCATCTATTAGTATGACCGGCATTGCTACTGCTATTGTTGGTAGTGCTGGTACTGGGGGAAATGGTTATATTTCTTATCAATGGTATGAGGGTGGAGTTGCCTTATCGGATGGAACGTATATTACGGGAACTGCCTCTACAGGACCAGTAGGGACTGCAGCAACATTAACTATTTCTAATTTAATTACTCCTACAGATAACAATAGAAAATTTTATCTCGTAGCAGATTACGTTCCTTCATATACGGTAGGTGTACAATCTAGTATAGTACCTGGATATACTACTGGTAATGCATGGAATGAACCTTTGAGTTCTGGAATAGCAACTGTTACGGTTACTCCTTTAATTGATATTATTGCTCAACCAACAAATTCACAAACTCTTGTTGCTAGTGATTTTACACCTAATGTATTTAATGCAGGTGAATTTATTAGTTTGACAGTAAATGCAGATTTGACTGATAGTGCATTTACTGAGGATTTGCAATATCAATGGTATCTTAATGGGGAAGAAGCAGTTGATGGAACTAAAACAGTCACTACTACTACAGGAAGTAATGTATCAGGAGAAGTAAGCAATTTTTATTCATCTCAGGGAGAACATACATTCCCTTCTATTGCCATTGAAAATGTGGAGTTAACTCTTGGTGGTGGTTCTGGTGGTAATGGTGGAAGAGATGGTGGTGGTCCTGGTGGAAGTCGAGGTCTTGGTAAAGCAGGTAAATTTACTTTAACAAATTCGGAATTTGTAGGAAAGACAGTAAGATTTTATATTGGATTGAAAGGAAATGATGGAAGTAGTGGATCTTGTGGAAATGAATATGGAAGAGGAGCAATTTATAATCCAAGTAATGATGGAACTGGTAGAGGTGGTAGAGGTGGTAAGGCCGGTTGTAGAGGTTGGTCTGGTGGCGGCGGTGGCGGTGGATCTGCTTCTTATGCACAATTCCTTGGTGGTGATATTTTTGTTGTCGCTGGTGGCGGCGGTGGTGGTGGAGGAGG
>VTLG01003387.1_pt1 | contig 36549 bp, 46 predicted proteins | sample 4694571 | NCBI WGS metagenome assembly VTLG01 (sample SAMN12604809, study PRJNA352737) | marine metagenome | biome: ENVO:00000447; feature: ENVO:00000209|ENVO:00000569|ENVO:01000036; material: ENVO:00002151; isolation source: viral sequences binned using virsorter ...
TTGTGCCTTCTGCTCTGTCTAGTTTTAATCCGGCCTTAATCTGTCTTATAATATCCATTCTGATATTATTTGGTAAGCCGGGAATATGGAGCATGAAATCGCCCTCTGCCCATCTTCCGTCCCTTCCTCTATAATCCAACCCTTGTTGATGGAACTTGCTTGGATATATATTATAAATATAAGAATTCATGGCTTTCTGAGGAAGCTCTTTTACAAAATCCCTATACTCAGGTTTTATTTCAGCCTCGAACATTGTACCCTTGCATTCCATTATAAAAGCACCCTGTTCAGCCCAAGCAGCTGCGCCACCATCTTTCAGAACGTACCCGAAAGATTTATTTCTACCTTCTTCGTCTACGTAGTCATCGAACTGGGAAATAATTTTTCTAAGAAACTCTTTCGTTCTTTCTGAATTTTTTGCAAGAAAGCAATCTATATTCCAATCCCAAATATCACACGCAACTATTAAGTGATAGTTTTCGTCAATTAAGCTTTCTAATTTTATTTCGAAATTTGTTACTAAAGTATCAGTGCCCGTCCAATAAACCCAATCGTACCCCTGTTCGAAAAGATTTAGTATCATAGGTAATTTAGCAAAGCCGAAATGCTCTATACCCTTAGAGCCGAAGCTGCCAAAATCTTCTGTATTAACTACCAAGTCATAACCGTGTTTTTCACAGTAAGCTTTTTTGTTTTTGTAAATTGTCTCCTCCGCCATTTCTACAATGGAGGGGTTGTCGTTATGTAATGCTGCGACTGCTATCTTCATTTAAAATATATAATCCTTTCGCTGTATGGATAGATATAATTAGCGGCATTAATGCCAACTTCTATATAACAAACCTTACCAAGTCCTGTAGCTATAGCGCAAGGCAAAGATTCGTTGCCTAAAAATATATCTGACTCATCTATTTTCTTCATTAAGTCTAAGCCTGTAGGAGCTTGATAAAAATCAAACTCTGTATCTGTTAGCTGCTTAAAGTCTTCATACTCTTCTTCAACTCCAACGAAAGTTACATCTTCCTCGTTAAAGCATTTTAAAAATGTTTTAAAGAAATGTAAAGCTTTTGGTGATCCTCTGTACCGAAGAGATCTTGATATACAAAGCTTCTTTCTTCTAAAAAGAAAATTTTCTTTAGGCTCTTGCCTTTTAAGGAACAACCAAGGATCGTTTAAGAATGGAGATACTAAGGGTATATCAAATTTAGATGCATGATAATCTACTAAATTCGTACCAACAACCACATGAGCTCCTTCTGGATGTATTCCGTAATTAACATCAAAGTCAGGAAACGGATCTTTGTCGCTGTGTATCTCAAATTCTTTTACAAATTCCTGCGACTTAAAAATACTACTTAAAAATTCAGCGTTCTTTAAATTAAATTTCGTCTCACCATAGTCAGACAATATCACCTTTTCGTAACCTAAAAACTTGAGGATCTGCATTGAATAAATGCAGTCCCCCATGTCCATTCCCATAAAAGCTGTTTTCATTGTTGTTCTAATAACTCTTGTATTGATTCAAAAATCTCCAATGGCCTTACGTTGTTTATACAAGGGTTTTCTTCCCGTGAATTATAGGAAGGCCTTGGTGTATTTAAGGGAGCTTGAATTAATCTAAGATTTTTTAACTTAGTGAAGAAAGGATAGCACTGCTCTTTGTAGGTATGTGAATATACCACAACACTAGGGATTTCAAAACATGAGGCCAAGTGAACGGGGAAGCTGTCTATTCCAAAATGAAGCTTGGCTCTTCTCATTAAGTATGCCGACTCGTTAAAATTTGTCTTACCTATATAATCTATAGTATTTTCATAAAGAGGGTTATCCTTAGCGGCTCCTATCTGAACAACTTTTAAATCCGGGTAAGTGGCCTTTATCGTGTCTACAACTTCTTGCCAGTAATCGTAAGATTTTGATTGAAAATCTTTAGCTCCGTGAAAAGTTATATAATCTCCATCTGGAACTTCACACTCTTGTTCTTTGATAAATGGCTTGTCTATCTTTAAGCCGCAATTAAGGGCGTAGCATTCAAGAAAGTGCATATTCGTGAGAATCTTTAAAAGTTGTTATTGGGTAAGCTATTTTAGTGTGCATATTATGCTGATAGGTCATAATAGCCTGAGAGTTTAAGAAAGGCAAATAAGCTATTTCATACTCCCCTTTATGAGGGCCTATACCTTCTAGGTGAAATATATTCCTCATATGATCTTGATATTCAATAACTTCATCTATATAAGGATTATCTTTTAGTATATCAAAGAATTGACGTTCTGTTGCGAAATGTAGTATGCTTTCTGGGTATAGTTCTTTTATAGAACGCAAAAGAGACGTACTGCAAAGTACATCTCCAGCTGACCTTGGCATTACAAACAAAATTTTATCTGTCATCTATATGTTTTTTGCCTGCTCTTTTATCAGAGTTTTCTTTGAAAAATTCCTGCCTAACCGGATCTTTGCCTCCGTGCTGCTCAGCTCTACGGGCCGACATCTCAGCGGAGTGATCCCAGAGCTCGCCGTAAGTTTTAGCTTTGGTTTTACTGGTGAAATCAGCCTCAGAATTAGCATCGATTCTGCTATCTATAGAAGCGTTAGGAATTGTATAAACCCTGTCGTAAGAGACTCCGTCAACTTCATATTCATGCGCTTCATGAACACTCTGCCAAACAGTGATCTGTTCTTTAGTCTCTGGATTTTCGTAAATATATTCTGGCATTTAAGCTTGTTCTATTAGCTCCAAAATTTTATCAACGGTCTTTTTGTAGGTGAATTTTTCTTGAAGCTTAAGTCCGTTCTCATTAACCGGAGAAGATTTATATCTCTCTACAGCTTTCTCGCAAGAGTCTATATATGCATCCTCCTCAAAGACATATGTGCTGCCTTGGTTGAACGCTTGGCCTTTGCTGAAAAATATTCCATCGTAAACCTCCTGCTTGCCAGAGGGTTCAAGTAGAACAGAATTTTCTTCATTAGCCCATTCTTTATACCCGGTACAATTTAGAATAACGGAGTGCTTGCCCAAAGCGACAGATTGAAATTCCGGAAGGCCCCAACCTTCTCCTCCGGATGCTCCTATGATTATATTTGAGGAGTTTAGGTAATCGTTATAAAGACTATTCTTTTGCATAGTCCCTAAAAAGTTTACATTAAAATAACTTTTACCTTCAAGTATATCGTTAATAAGTCTAGAAAAATCTTCAGACTTTAAGAAAGGGTTTGCCACAGCGCATTGTAAAACATAATCCTTATTATTGCCGTACTTTTTGATCCAGCTCTGGATAGCTGATTTGTGATTTTTTCTTTTCTCTAACTTTCCGGTCAGGTTAAAAACAATCTTATCTTTGAGGAACGTTTTTTCTTTTACGGAGAAATTATTTTTGTCAAAGCCAAGCGGAACTACTTTAACATTTTCTACTTCATTATTTTCAAAAATTTCTTTAGAATAATTAGAAGTGAAAGCTAAATTATTATTTTGAGCTATATTTCTTTCGCATGGAGTTACTTCGTCTAACTCATGAAATGATAAAAGAATTTGCTTTTCGCTAAAAGACTCTAAGCTTCCGTTTAGATGCCAAAGCTTAAAAATTGGATTTGATCTAGAATGATGATCTAGTCTTTTCTTTATGCAGGAGGCTATCCATTTATTAAAATCTTCACTTACGGTATCTTGAGCGCCAAGATCAATGTTGTCACCAATAGGAAATAAACAAGGTTGTAACCCCCTTGCATGAATTTCACGCAAGAGGGCTACGCTCACCTGACCAAAACTAACAGAATTGACCGGTAAGTGGAGGGCGAAGTCTCGCATTAAAACAAAACTTCTTCCTCAGAAGAAGGAACAGAGGATGTTTCCTCCTTAGTAGTCCCTTGTCCCTTAGAAGGATTCTGAGAATTTTCAGAGAGATAGACCCTAAAGTCTGGAGCCTTCTCGTTCTTAATCTTACCATTCTCATCCTTCTTATTCGAGTTCTCGAAGATAACGACCTTGGTATTGTCGCTATTAGGATTGATAGAAACGTGCCCGGTCATATATTTTTGACCCTTGGCACTTTTCTGTACCCAAAGAGCACCGACTTCGCGCTCTTTCCATTCATTACGTTTTTCGTTATTGTATGTATCACTCATACGGAAATTATTATTGCAGCTTTCTGGAGAGATGTCAAGTTTTTTTTCAAATAAAATTTTTCATCCTTTTTCTTAGGAAATCTATGCCTTTTGCATGTAAATTTATCACTGTCTGAGCGCTTAAATCAAAATCTTTAGATATATTTCTCCAAGTAGGAGTTTTCCTGATGCTGGGGTTGTATCTCTTTTCAAAAATTTCAACAACTCTTTTATCAGAACATTTTTTCAAAACTGACATCGCGTCTGAATATACTAAAGAATGATTCTTTTTATCCTCTCTTTGAACATTGTTGGATAGCTCATCCAACTCCCTCTCGCTATCCTTAAAATCCAACAACCCGTACGACTTGTCCTTGTCGTTAGATTTATTTAGAAAATAAAATTTAGTCTTGCTTCCTAACCAAGTTATATATTTTATGCCTTTAGTTTCATCAAAAGTTCTAGCGGAATCATAGATTACATAATGAGACTCGTTTAGAGCGTCAGAGAGTCTTATATTATTTATTTTAAAAAAATTATCAAATCTATGCGCCTGTTTGTAGTACATATTTTTGTACCTCTCATGAAGCTCGTTTAGGCTTTCATTATCATTATTCAATCTTATATCATCAATGAGATATCTATCCTTTAGGTCTTTAAGATTTCTTTTTTCCATGATTTTAAAATTTTCTCGAATTCTGAAAAATTATATTTGTCTTCACCGTTAAATGATAAGACGAATCTATGGTGAGGAAGGAAGAAATTTGGGATAGGGTAAACCGCCTCGAGAATATCTTCGAAGCGGTCATAAAAATCTGCGTTTTGAATTATGTCGACTCTCAAGCCAAGGTCATCATAATTATACAGATGAGTTGACAAAAAATAAATATTTTTTTCTAAAATACTTTCTTGGTGGTAAGGGATGCGGCTGAAAAGCTTGATGAAATAATAAAATTCAGTATCTGCACTACTGGTAAAGTGGTGCAGATACGATGTGTTTTTGAAGTTTATATGAGCGTCTACCCCTAATGTAACGAAGATAGGATAGCATTCGCTATTATATTTTTTTAAGATATCACTGTTCAAGGTAGTTTTTTACAAACCATTTTAAGAATTTATTTAGATAGATTTTTTGCTTAGATACATCAGTGGGCCAAGAGAAAGAGTAATTTGACTTATCTTTTAATTTTTTATCGTTTCTTTTTTCGTATTCGTTGTCTGGAGATATGTAAATTCTTTTCCCATTTTCTTCGAAAAACCTAGAAATATGAACAACTATCCCATTGTTATTGTGGATCCAGTCGACCTCATCGCATTCATACTCGCAGAACCTCACATCGGTTATTATATTGATTTCGTCATCTTTAATCAATTTTTTAACACCGTCTATCCAATACTGACCCTGAGTTTTTTCTCTCATTATCGCTCCGTGAGCCAATAAAAGAGGTCGAATTAAATTTTTTTCATCGCGAGAACAGTTTACGGGATCGATTCCATAAAGCTGTTTGGATATATCAGACACCTCCGACTTAAGTTTAGCCGCGAAGGATAAAAAATTAACTTTCCCGCCGCTGTCTTCGAATACGTCAGCGACAAGTCTCCCAAACGTATCTTTACCGCTGCCCGCTACGCCAGCGATCCCTATTACGTTTACATTCGTTTCCGTTCCGTTCAATAACATTCTTGAATTCTTTTCGTTTCGTTTAGAATCGTATCGTTCATTGTTGTTGTTATCACAACAATGAACTTCCCTTAAAAAGTCGACATGTCGAAAGACATGGAGACTTTTCCCGCTTAGCGCCTGTTCAAAAAAAATGAACTCTTTCTAAGCGACCGGATCTCTATATACTTCCCTTTTAAATTCCCATGGATCTAACTTTTTTGGGTGAGCAGGAGGCCTAGCGCCCATATGTTGATCCATCTGCCTCTCCGTTATCCGTTGTAATTAGGTTCTTCGGGTTTTAATCCTTCTCCCTCTATCTGCGATAACTTTCCACGGTTGTAAAGTCTCCTCAACCAGAGCCGTGCTTCTAGAGATCGGGGGCGAGCGGCAACAATGGAGCTCGCCTATCCAAAAACGAGCCTAGAAACTTTCTTCTCTGATGTCAAGCATTTTTTCCTTAAAAAAAATCTTGACTTTCTATGAGAAAATAACGAAAATCTTTTCGTGGTTATTAAGTTTGAGAAAATTTCTGATTTTGCTACCTGCCCATCTAGGAACACTAGCACTGATGCTGGATACGATCTTTACTCTACGGAGTTCTGTTCTATCAATCCACTTTCACGCAGGCTCGTTTCCACGGGAATCAAAATTGAGATACCAGAGGGCTACTACGGCAGGATAGCTCCGAGAAGCGGTCTAGCTGTGAACAAAGGGCTTGATGTAATGGCTGGCGTAATAGACTCTGGGTACAGAGGCGAATTGAAAGTCTTGCTGGTTAATCTAAATCCTCTGACCAATAGCAATTTGCCTCACGAAAGCATCTTCGGATCAAGTTCTAAAATTGACATAAAACAAGGCGATAGAATTGCTCAGCTCATAATCGAGAAATGCTATTCTCCAGAATGGGTAGAGGTGGATGAACTTTCTGGCTCTGAAAGAGATGAAGGAGGCTTTGGAAGTAGCGGTATTTGATTTGATCTCTCCTGTTGGATTGATCGCTTCATTTTTGTTTATTTGGTTTAAGACTGACTTTTTAGTCTCCTATCTTAAGCTGATGAATTTCAATACGTCCGAGTACGAAGAACGCTCAATTGACAACCCTGATCTTTTATTCTGTGAGTTTTTAGCTTGTAAATATTACGATAAAAAATTCATATTCTTTATTTTTAAGCTTTTATCCTGCCCTTTTTGCTTGGCCGCTTGGGTAACTTTAGGTGTAAGTTTAATGTACAGTTTAAAGTTAATTGGAGTATATTATGCGTTGTCGCTGCTACTATTCAAATTCTTAGAGAAATCCTTTTTTTCGGATGATTGAAATAAAGACAACGAGAGATTATAAAAATTTATTAGACGGCATGGGTCAGAATCTATCTAAAGATAATTTTATGTCTAATTTTTTATACGCTTTTAATCATATCCACGTTGGCTGTAGCTGCAAGAGAAAGGCTCGTATAAATGCGGCCGAGAATAGGAAAAACGAATCTATTAAAAATCTTTCAGATAAAAATAAAACAGAGATATCTAACTTCTACAGAAATGATAAGATTGTATTTTATGACAAAAACGAAATCATATTATCCTTAAATAATGAATAACGAGAAAATCGAGTACAATAAAAAGATGGTGGGCCAGAAAGTGAAAGTCGTTGACGAACACGGTTTAAGCTGGATAGGAGAAGTTAAGGAGACTATCGAGGACCACTCGTTTCTAATAAGAGATGACTTAAATAGAGACAATATTGTAAGCATCTATGACATTAGGTCTGTCGATGTGGCCCAGTTGTCTCACATCTAAAATAAAATTTCTAAAATATCTCTTTTATTAGGGACATTTTTGCCCAAAAAAAGAGTTGGCACGGTTTTAGCTAAAAGAGCCGTGCTATGTTTTTGCATAATAATCCATATAAATTATTTGAAGATCTGTTCTTTACAGATCAAAACACGAACTTTTTTCCATTTCACCAAAAAGATGATTCTTTTAAAGCTGTACTAGAAGTACCGGGCTTTGATAAGGATAATCTTAAAGTGGAAGTTGAGGAAGATTACGTTAAGCTTAACGGAGAAGTTGAGGTGGGCGGCAAAACAAGAACCCTCAGCAGATGCTACGAATTGCCGCAAAAAGCCGATAGCAAAAAACTATCAGCTAAATTAACTAATGGTATACTGGAGCTTTCTGTTCCTAGAAAAGATATTTCTAAAAAAATACCCATATCAATAAAATAAACTTGACATAAGAATCACAATAATTGTCAAATTGGCCGTTGCTTAAGCAGCGGCCTTTTTTGTGTAAATATATATAGATATGTCTAATAAAACTTTAGAAAAAATTCCCGAGCTTATCAAAATTTTAGAATATCTCCTACAATTATCTAAAATAAGAGATAATATGGAAAATCCTAATAGCACAGGAGAAGATATCTGGTGCCACCAACTAAAGACCTGTCTGGAAATTTTGAAAGATGAATGATATTATTAAAGAAAAGTTCCAAGAAATTGAACGGCTGTCTTCTAAGATAGACGTAATTTTGGAATCCATATCTTTTTGGGAAGCACGAATGAATAAGTGCTTCGCTGAATGTGATGAGATAGAAGAAAATCAATGGTTGCCAAACTTAAATGAAAAAATTTCAACCGTAAGAAAAGAAATGCAGCTTATTCTCAATAAAATTCACGCCGAAGAAAGGGAGCTGGATATTTTAGACGAAAGTATCGCTAAGCTGTACAAAGAAATAATTTCTAGTGAAGTCTAAAAAAAAGTATTACTTAATTGTTTCAAAGAGAAGCAATTGGAGATACGGGGCTTTCGATTATTCCAAAGAAGGGAAAATGAAAGCGGAGGCTTATTTGAAAACGCTTCAAATGAAAACCGGCGACAAGTCTCTTGAGATAGTCGAAAAATAAACTTGACTTGCAACCAGAAATTAATTAAGGTGGCAAACCTGCTCTCGTCAGGTGTAAATTAACTCGTCAAATAATGGATATTAAGGTTAAGAAAAGAAGCGGTAAATTAGAAAGTTTTGATGTTGAAAAAATCAACAAGTGCGCATACAGGGCATGTTTGGGAATAGGCGGCAATAACGTATCTGCCAGTGAAATTATTCTAGATGCGCAGCTTCAGCTTTACGATAAGATTACAACCAAAGAAATCGACGATGCCCTTATCCTTTCGGCTAGAGCTAAAATAGAAAAAGAGCCTAATTACAGCAAAGTAGCGGCAGCATTAGCAGCAAATGCTCTTTACAAAGAGGTTTTTCGCGAGAGCGTAGACTCTGATACTTTTGAGCTGCAATATCGCAAGTCTTTTGTCCAAGGGATCAAGAAACTGGTAAAAAATGAGATAGCTAATCCAGAGTTATTAAATTTTGATTTAAAGAAACTGTCAGAGGCTATTGACCCTGAAAGAGATAGTAAATTTAAATACCTTGGCTTACAAATTTTAATTGATAGATACTTTATTCGTGTAAATAATAAAATAGTCGAATCGCCGCAAGCTTTCTGGATGCGCGTGGCGATGGGCTTAGCTTTAAATGAAGACAACAAAGAAGACAGAGCTATTGAGTTCTATAACTTATTTAGCAATTTCCTTTACACTCCTTCCACCCCTACTCTCTTTAATAGTGGAACTACTCACTCCCAACTAAGCTCATGCTACTTAAACACATTTGATGATAGTATTGACGGAATCTTCGAAGGGGTCTGGCAAGAAGCACGTAAGAGTAAATACGCTGGAGGCTTGGGTTTTGATGTTACTAATTTTAGGTCTTCTGGTGCTTTTATCAAAGGCACAAACGGGATTTCTGGAGGTCTTGTGCCATGGCTCAAAATCTTCAACGACACACTTGTCGCGGTAAATCAAGGCGGTAAACGACCCGGCGCAGGATGCGCTTATTTGGAGCCTTGGCATCTTGACTTTGAGGATTTTCTAAACCTTCGCCGTAATACTGGTGACGAAAGACTTCGCTGCCACGACATGAATACTGCTGCATGGATTCCGGACCTATTCATGCAAAAGGTTCAAAATGATGAGGATTGGCACATGTTTTGCCCCTCTGAGTCTAGAGACTTGCATGAAGCTTTTGGCGATTGTTTTACGGCTGTCTACGAGCAGATGGTAGATAAAGCGGAAGCGGGAGAGCTTAAAAACTTTCGCAAGATAAAAGCTAAAGAGCTTTGGAAGAAGATGTTAAAAGTGCTATTCGAAACGTCTCATCCTTGGATTACTTTCAAAGACCCGTCGAACATTCGTTACAGCAACCAGCACGAAGGCACAGTGCATTCTAGTAATCTTTGCACAGAAATTCTACTCCACACTAAGCCATCTGTTTATCAAGACGGAGAGAAAACTATAGTTGGCGAAACTGCTGTTTGTAACCTTGGTAGCGTAAACCTAAAGAATCATCTCTGCTTCCAGATCGATGGTAAATTTACGCTGAATCGTAATTTGTTAGCCAGCACAATTAAAACTGCTGTTCGCCTATTAGATAATGTTGTTGATTTGAATTTCTACCCAACTAAGGAAGCAGCAAATTCGAACTTACAGCATCGCCCAGTTGGGTTAGGGATGATGGCGACCCATGATGTGCTTCAATTAGTCGACATTCAATATGACTCTGATGAAGCTGTTAAATATATCGACGAACTTACGGAATTCTTTTCCTACAACGCTATATTATCATCTAGCGAGCTGGCTCAAGAGAGGGGAAGCTACAAAACCTTCTCTGGCTCATTATGGGATAAAGGCCAACTCCCAATAGACACGTATAACAAGTTGCTAGATTTTAGAAAAAAATCTGGAAGCAGTCCTGTGGGGGGTAAATTGGATTGGTCAGAAGTAAGAGAGAGTATTTCAAAATATGGAATCAGAAATAGTAACATTATGGCAATTGCTCCTACTGCCACTATTGGGTATATTAACGGTGTGGAGCAGAGCATCGAACCGAACTTCTCAGTCCTCTTCGTCTATGAAAACAAAAGCGGAAACTTCTACATCACAAACGAACAGTTCGTCGAAGACATGAAGAAGGAGGGCTTATGGAGCCCAAGATTTGCAGAAGCTGTCAAAGAAGCGGATGGGGATGTCACACTATTAGACATTCCAGAAAAGTACAAAGAAAAGTACAAGACTGCGTTCGACCGCGATATGTTCAAGCTGATTCAATGTAATGCTGCTCGTCAAAAATGGATTGATCAAGGCATTTCTTTCAATCTATACAACAAGAACACAAGCCTCAAATATCTAAATGATATTTATATGGCAGCTTGGGAAGCTGGATTAAAAACAACTTACTATTTAAGAAACCGTGGCGCTTCTAAAGTTGAGAAATCAACCAAGAAGGAGTATACAGAAGAAGAACAAATAGCCTGCTCCATCGCCAACCCTGAAGCTTGCGAAGCCTGTCAATAATTTACAAAAATGAACGACTCAAAAACTGGAAATATATTAGGGAAAGATGTTGCGGGAGTAAATTGCATTTTGCCTCATAAGCACAAAACTGCATGGGACTTGTTCCTTAAAGGATGCGCTAATAACTGGATGCCAACAGAAATTTCTATGGCGGACGACATTAAGCAATGGAAAAATGGAGAAATAACAGATGATGAAAAATTATTGGTCAAACGTTCTTTGGGCTTCTTTGCTGGCAGCGAATCTCTTGTTGGTAATAATTTATTACTCAGTGGTTTTAGGTACATTACTGATGCTGAGTGTCGCCAGTACATTCTACGACAAGCGTTTGAGGAAAGTTTACATAATCTTACTATTGTTTACGTTTGTGATTCTTTGGATCTTAAGATAGATGAAGTATATCAAGCTTACTTAAATATCCCATCCATCAAAGCCAAGGATGACTTCTTAATGAGTATTACCACAGACCTAAGCAGGGCAGACTTTAATTCTAATTCTCAAGAAGGCAAAAAAGAGATTTTAAGAAACTTTATTACTTATTGGATTGTTTGTGAGGGTATATTTTTCTTTAGCGGTTTTGCAATGCTTTTGGCTCTCGGTCGTCAAAATAAAATGCAAGGCATTGCTGATCAAATTAAGTATACTCTTCGGGACGAAAGCTCTCACATTCAATTTGGAACTTATGTTATTAACCAAATTATAGAGCAGAACCCAAAAATTTGGACTAAAGCTTTTCAGCAGGAAGTAACTGAGCACATACAAAAAGCTGTGCAGCTAGAGATAGCTTATGCTAAAGATGTTCTACCTAGAGGCATTCTTGGCCTTAATGCGGAAATGTTTGTGGATTATATGCATTATATCGGCAACCGCAGACTTGAAGGAATTGGTCTTGAATACAGGTTTGAATCGGATAAAAATCCTTTTCCATGGCTCGGAGAAGTCGTAGATGTACAAGCGATGGGGAACTTCTTTGAAAGAAGAGTGAGAGAATATCAACAATCCGGTTCCCTTGAGGACGACTTTTGATGTAACATTCTGTATACAGCAATGTCACGATTCAAATTCGCCTCCGAGTCTTTTATGTTGGGCCAAATTTCATGCGAAATGATAGCTCTCTCGCAACATCTAAACGAAAATAATGGCCAAAAACTTAATGGCGAATTAGTAGAACTTGACAAGATAATCAATAGAGTCAATAAAGTCAAGGAAATAATGCTGAGAAAGGATAAAGAACATGTCTAATATATCCGAATTCGAACGCACCAAGCCAAAAGAGACTCACAAAGCTTTTGAGGATGCTAGAAAAAAGTACGAATCTATTCTGCGTGAAACTACTGTTATGGACGACGTAGACGCGGCTAGGGTTGAAATGGCATCTATTTTTCTAAAAGACCTAAAAGAAATTTATAAAAAGTTCCTTAGCGGGCTATAATAAGTTGTATGAGTAATCACATTAAGATGATGCTGGAGTCGCACCGTAGATGTGCGTCTGCTATCCAAGATGCCGCAAATGACGCTAGAAAAGCGGCCGACGCTTCAGCCGAAGAAGCTAAGCAATTCGAAGAAATGGCGCAGCAAGCAGCAACTAGAGCGGTAGAAGCTACAGAAGCAGTGAAAGTTCTTGAGGCTAAATTAACCTCTGCTACGGCAGAGTAAGCCGGTCTTTCATCTGGCTAACTATACTGGTTTGATTTTCAAGCCTTATATATTTAGTCAAGATAGTCGCTCTTTGTCTTCTAATTTTTATATCAAGACTTACGCCTTTTTCTCGTAGCGGTATAATGATATCAGATATGAAATCAAACATACCTCTTGATCTCATGAATTGCCAGTACATATCTTCCGTGCCTTTCTCGCATTCTAGCAGGATGCTTGCTTCACAATCCATCTTAGCGCAGGATAGTACATACCTAAAAGGCAGAGACTCCGTAGGAGGCTCGCATAAAGGAGCATGAACCAGTAAGTTCATATAAAATATTACACTTATGACGCAAAGAAATCTAGTAAATGACATTCCGGTCACGAAAGATGGATTTGCCCATGTGAGCTGCATTGTCGAAATTCCAAAAGGGACTAACACTAAATACGAATATAATGAAAATTATGATATTTTTGAATTAGAGAGGTGTTTAGTCTCGTCCTTACAATACCCGATTAACTATGGGTTCATAACTCAAACTTTTGCTCTAGATAACGATCCGTTAGATGTTTTAATATTTAATCACGACCCGATAGACAGAGGAAGCTTGGTTAGATGCAGGGTCTTGGGGGTTCTAGATTTCGTAGATAACAATGAAATAGATTATAAAGTTATAGCGGTGCCGCATTGGACTCCGAAGACTCGCTACCCAAGATTAAACTCAATAGAACCAGAACACCTTAAAATATATAAGCAATTTTTCCGCATATACAAGATAGACAGAGCTAATACCGTGAAAGTAGGAGAATGGAAAAATGGCAAAAAAGCTACAACGGTAGTTTTGGATGCTCATAATAGATGGCAAGAAAGGCAGAGCGGCAAAGATGCTTGATTTTGGATTAAAAGCGCAAGAAGAAAACAAGAACCTGCTCCAGTACTATTGGTTTGAATCTGCTTTCTCTCCACATCTATGCCAGCAAATTATCGATTTAGGAAAAAGCTTTCCGCAGGAGGGAGGCCAAACTTTCGGAGGGGCAGACGGCGAATTATCGCCCATTAGATCTAGCACTATAAGATGGATTGATTACCTAGATCCAAGATCTAAATGGTTGGTAGATGAGTTGGGACGTATGGCGATAGAAGCGAATAACAAATTGTTCCAATTAGATTTATATGGCTTTACGGAAAAGTTACAATTTACAGAATATGAAGGCCAAGGATCGCACTACGATTGGCATCCTGACATCGGCCCGAACATGACTAAAAGAAAGATAAGTATGGTCGTGCAGCTAAGTGACGAAAAAGATTACGAAGGCGGCGAATTGCTTATTAACACAGGGCAGTTGCTAGTACCTAGTAAAAAACAGGGCAGCGTTATACTTTTTCCATCTTTTTTAATGCATAAAGTAGAACCTTTGCGATCTGGAAACAGATACTCTTTAGTTTCTTGGATTAGCGGCAACACTTGGAGATAATTATGGGAATGTTTGATGATATAACTGTACCGAAGTCTTACCTAAAAAGCTTACTAACAAAAGACCAAGAGAGGCTAGTTGTAGATAACGACTATCAAACTAAATCTCTTGAAAACTTTTTAGCACAATATAAAGTCCACAGACAAAAACTTTACATAAAGAAGGACGGTCTCAAAAAAGGCGGTAAATGGGTTATTCTAAAAAACTATACAGGAAAAGTTAATTTTTATACATCCTTTCAAGACAAAGACGAAAATGCGTGGTGGTCGGAGTTTAACTTTTCTTTTGTGAATGGTGTTTTAGATAAAAAAGAGTTAGTCAAATTCGAAATGCAGGAAACTGCTGAAGAGGCAAAAGAAAGAGCGAAGGCTTGGACGAAAAGACACGCAGAAATCGACGCTTTTCAAAAGACTTTTAAATATAAGTTTTTCAATAAAATACGAATATTTTTAAGTCGAATATTAGAATGGGTGCAGAAGAAGACAATGCTGCCTAGCCCAAACTCTGTGAAAATTGATAGACAGCGAATAGCTAAAAAAAGAAGAAAACTTAGTTTCTGGAAAGACTATTAATGGACTTCCCAGCCAAAGGTTACAAAGACCTAAAAGAAGACTGCCCAGATATCCCAGCAGATACTTGCCCGCTGATTGACAAAACTCTCAAGCATGTCACTGAAATTGAAATCAATTTGGAACAGCTTAGAGATCAAAATGAAGCTCTGCGTGACGTTGGCAAGTTTTGGAGAGCAACGGCACTAAACTTGCTTCAAGAATGTTGCGACTTAAATAGGTGTATAAAAAAGTTAGAGGATGAATAAAAAAGGTTTTAGTCTAGTTGAGCTATTGGTTGTTATTGCAATCATAGCCATTCTAGCTGCCCTACTCCTCCCAGCCCTCTCTAAAAGCAAGCAGAGCGCCTCTAAAGCGTTATGCATTTCTAATCAAAAGCAACTAAATTACGCGATGAGTCAACTCGCTCTTGACTCAGATGATAAAATAGCCTACGCCTCTGCTTGGCACAATGAACCTACTGCACCTAGAGCTTGGGTAGCCGACAGTATGTCTGGCGGCAGTAGATGGAGCAAATGGGCGCAGACAGAAAGGTCTTTAATATGGTCTCCTTTATTCAAGTATGCTGGTAAAGGGATATATAGATGCCCCGAAGACAAGTCTATGGTCAGTTGGAATGGAGAAAGATGGGGAATGGCGGAATCAGTTAATACTAATAAAACCACTACTGTACGAAGAGCTAGATCATACAGCATGAACATATTTGTTGGCGGATGGTCTGGCTGGCCTTTTTTAAGTGATACTCAGTATAAAGTGCACCACAAATACTCTGACATACGTGACCCAAGCAATTTGTTTTCTTTTATTGAAATGCCTGCTGAATCAATTAACGCTGGAAACTTCCGAGTTGCGCCCGTGCTCACAGGTAAAGATTCTATTTTTTCTATGGATTGGCCGGGAGTATATCACGTTAACGGATCAGTGATATCATTCACAGATGGTCATGCTGAATTTAGAAGGTGGCTAGAGGAAGACACTAAAGTGATTCCTCAATCCGTACAGAATCCTACCACCAGAAAAGATATAATTGTTAGTCCAAATAATAGAGATTTAAAATGGCTTCAAGATAAGGCGGTAGTTCCAGATCCCAATGACCATAATTGGTATGGCTTTATGGGAGGGATAGGTAGATACGATTGGAATCTTAGAGAGATGGACGGGCCGCTTGGCAAAACTAAAATTTACGCTGCTTGGGGATGGTATTGGGATGATGAGTGGGAATGAGTCAAAGCTTCACATTGCTAGAGCTTCTATTAACAATAACTGTTATAGCTCTACTTTGTGGCTTATCCATGCAAAATTATGCTAACGCAAAGAGACAAGCTCAGATAGCCGCATGCCAAATACATAAAAAACAAGTAGACATGTTAAAAAATATGCCCGAGTATAATGTAACTAAACTAGAGCCAGAAGATATAAAAACACTGGTTAAAGTTTATGACCGATGTTACGAATGCCACGCATCAGCAAGTGTCCCATTTTATTACGCACAATGAAAATATTATTATTTATCCTACTCGCCCCAGCGCTCTACGCGCAGACAACTCGGTACGATCAAATAGTCGAGAGAAACGCTTTTTCTCTACTAGACAAAGCTCCAGCTAAAGTTGAACTACCGAAGCTTCTGGAGAAGCCACCCATCAAACTAAACCTGACAGGCATCATAACAAGAAGAGGCGTGACTAGTGTTTATTTATTTTCTAAAGATATCCCCAAAAGATTTCTGACACTTTCTACTAAAATGAGAACGGATAGTGGGGTGACACTTTTAAGTGTGGAAAAAGGTTTGGTAGAAGTAAATAACAATGGCGTGACTGAGCTACTCTCTTTTGAAAGTCACAAACTGCCTTCTACGATCACATTACCTGCCCTTAATGCTAAACCCACTATTGTAAAAAAAGATTCAAAAAGTGATAAAAATAAAAAAATATCACCTCCCACCCCAAAACCGGCTGTAGTGACTGTGCCCTCCAGACGGCCAAAAATAGATCCTAAGATAATCCAAAGAGGTTTGGAATATTTAGATAAAGTCGAGGACAAAGAAAAAAGAGAATACATTCTTCAGCGCCTCGAACGGCTCCAAAGCGGCCAAGAAAAAATTGACAGAAAGATTGACAGCAATGAAAGGAAGCGTCAATATGACGAACGGCGCAGGGACAAATGACAATAGAAAAAAATAAACTAATAGAGTTCACGAATCTTGTTAACGAGTGCTGCACAATTATGGATCATGATTACGTGGCGGACTGGTTGACAAAACCAAATCCAGATTTAAATATGGACACTCCTTTAGATGCTTTTAATCAAGAAGGAATGGATAGAATACTTCGCCTCTTGTATTTTATTGACATAGGAGAAGCTGACTTATGAAAAGCTCAATTAAAAAAGTTAAAAAAGATTGGGGCTACGAGCTTTGGCTTGTTAATAACAAAGAAGAAAATTACTGCGGCAAAATCCTCTACATCAACGAAGGATGTGCGGGCTCAATGCATTTTCATGCGAATAAGCATGAGACTTTTTACATTCTTGAAGGCAAATTGACGGTAGAAACGCTCAACACTCAAACCGCAGAAAAAACTGTTTACATTCTTGAGGAAGGTGATACATTCGTTCTCGACAGGTTGAAACCTCATCAACTTATCGCGCATGAAGGCGACGTTAAGTTCTTGGAGGTCAGCACCTTCCACGAAGACAGCGATAGTTATCGCGTTTGGAGATAATGAATAAAATAATAACTTTGACAATTTCTGATTCTGATTCAGAAATAGTAAGAGAAAACGCCAAACTTGCTATGATAGGAGGCGTTTCTAGAATAAGAAAAAAAGAAGACAGACGAAAATCTTTAGGAGAAGATCAGCTAGTTGGACAAATTTCTACCTACGCTGGATCTATTTTTCTCACGGATTCCCCAGACGGGTATTTTAAAGCTAGAGAAAAAGCTAATAAAAATCCACACTTAGGAGATGGAGGGGTTGACATTATTGGACTTCCAAACGTAGACATCAAAGGGAGTATGATGAGGTATTCTAAAGACCCGTCTAAGTACAGACTGTTAGTAAGGCAAAAGGAGAGACACAAAGACTGGATATACGTTTTGGCGATGGTCCCAAAAGAAAGACCTTACAAATGTCATTTGGTAGGATGGGCCTACGATTCTGATTTGCCAGAAGAGCCTTATAATGGCCCTATTAAATCTTTACACGGAGCTTTTTTAAAAGAATCTAGTGAGTTGCGCTCAATGAGCGATTTAAAAGAAAAAATAAAATTATGAGGATACTTATCCTGTTACTAATGTCGGTCGCCTTGGTTCAAGGTGAGGAACTTAAACTATTCGGCAAAACTGTCATTTACGAAAACGGCAGTTGGGTAAATCCCGAGGAGCCTGAGTTTAAAATCACTAAGCCTAAAACTTGGCTGAAGCGTAACTACGTTCGCCACTACATGCAGGGCTCTCAAGAACTTACAGATTCAATTATAAAAATTAATTTTAAAGAACTTGTAGAAGCTGGTAAAACTGGTGATCAAATTAAAATGAACGAGTTTATCGAGCTCTTTCAATTCGACAAAACTAAAGCTGCCGTCAAGGAGCATCCAGAAGCCGTGGTTGTGCCCGCTGGCATGGCGTTAGGCTCGGCCGCTGAAGGCGGCAAAGGCACGGTTATGGCAACGGTTGGCCTACTTAAAAACGTTGGTACTTTGACACTGAAGACAGTTAAGTTCCTAGCTAAACCTGTGACGAAAATGGTACAAGTAGAAAAATGAAAAAATATATTTTAGGCTTTCTAGCTTTCGTCGGGCTTAACTTCGCTGGCTTGTTCTCTTTGGGAATGATAGTTGGTTTTGTTATGGCTTTAGGTGGAGAAAGAAGTGCGGATGCTCTTGAGCAATCCGGCTGGTTTAACGCGCTAGTGCTTGTTATTTGGCCAATTATTTCTTTCTTTGCTTTCAAATTTTCAATACAAAGAATTGTCTTAAAAACTAAAGACGAGGATTCAAAACTTTTCTGAGATGAGGTACTTAATACTATCAATGTTGGTTTCTGTTTCTGTTTTTGCACAGACAGAAGAAAATAGATCGTTTGTAGCTTTTGCTAACAGTTACATTCCAGAGTTAGACGAAAGAGTTCTAACTCGCGAAGAAATGTGGAAAGAGCCAGTAGGCAAGGAGTACTTTCCTATTAATGACATCATTACCAAGAAAACTTTATTTATACCGAGAAGCGGAGCAAATAAAGCGTTCTATCAATCTCTCAATTACTACAATAGAAATCTTTTTATGGCTTTAAAAGAAGCTGCAAAGAAAGCTAGAGAAGAAAAGAAAGTCATCTATGTAAATATTGTGGCTGGAGAAGATATCCCTGCTCATACTTTCGGCGGCAGAAACAGCACCTACAAATCTTCAGAGTACACCGAGGGGCAATGGACTGTGTTTGGCATAGACCAGAAAGGAGTTTTAGTCCAAGACCATTATCAACATGGTCAGTACGGTAAAGTTGGTCGTGACGGTATTTCCTATCAACATGCCATAAAGACCTTTAAAGCTGCTGCTCTGCGCAAAGCTGCAATGAGGGCCGAAAAGAGCGACAAAGAAAACGATTGGCATGTAGTATTTGACTTGGGAGATGGAGCCAGTCAAACCTATACTTTCGACACCTTCGTTGAGTACGAAGAGTTTTACAATTTAACTAGACTGTACGAGCAAGATAAAAGCAAGTACGAGGTAAAGAAAGTAAAGGCTCCTAAACCTCTAGTTAAAAAATAAAATCATGGAAACAGAAATCAGTCCTATTCAGTTGGTGCTAGCGCTCCCGTCGCTAGTGTGTCTCATTATTGCTTGGGTAGCTATGTTTCAGCAGGGTAAAACAGGGCTCGGTATTGCATGTATTATTCTAACGTTCCTATGCGGTATAGGTGGACTTATCACCTTTATTTGGGGTTGGATGAGCAACAATGTTAATATCAAAGTAATGATCGCTTGGACTTTGCTTATAATTGTAAGTACGGTGGCAAGCGTAACAGGAATGTAAATTCTTGGCCCCGATGGCCGAATGGATAAGGCAACAACCTTCTAAGTTGTAGATTCTAGGTTCGAGTCCTAGTCGGGGTACCATTTAGAAAAATGCCTATAGTACAACACGGCATAAAAGATCGCAATAAAAGCCTTCCTACCGCTAATATTGAATTTATTTGTGAAAAAGGAGTTTATCTATGCGAAACAAACTATGGGTATGGACTAGCGATCTGCATTAAGCGCAATAAACTTGAAGTTCACATTATTGGTTTTAATGAAGATATTTATGGTAAAAATTTGGAGATAAAAAATATGAAAGAGATTAATAAAAAAAGACTCCTTGAGATAGCCTTACTTATTAATCAGTGAGTCTTTGAGTCTTTTCACTACTTTACTTGTAAATTATTGGCGGCAAAGATTTAAAAATCTATTTTTTAAAGAGCAGTGTAATTGTAAAGTATGTGTGAATGCTCGAAATGTAAAAAAGAATTCGAAGAAACAGAGTTGACTTGGGTGCAGAAAGCCGGTAAACTGTATCTGCTTTGTAAAAACTGTTACGAGCAAACTTTTAAATAAAAAAAATATGTTTATTGAACTAACGGAAATTGTCACAGAAGGTATTGGTAGCCTTTCTAATCCAGAAAGAAAAATATCAATCAATACCAGTAAAATTCAGTCTGTCTATTCGGACTCGACAGATAGAACGATTATAGAATTAAGAAGATCTTCCATAAGAGTAAAAGAATCTTATGATGAAGTAAAGGGGCTTATAGCCTCTTAACACTGCCTCTGAGAAATAGTAGGTTTAGCTTTTCCTAACTATAAGAGGTCCAGTAACTACAAAAAAGCAAACTTCTCTCGAATACGCGGCAAGTTCCGAGGCTCTTAACCGCAGAGAGGAGCACGCACAAAGTCTCACAAAATTTCCACCGGCGAAAGTCGGTGGCAATTTTTTTGGACAAATATTTTTTTCTTACTACAATACTTATAGACGAAAGTCTTGAGCATAATTCTCTAAGCGCAGAACGAAAGTTCTCCTAAGTCTTAAAAAGGATGGCTTTAAGCCCTTAATTGTATGTTTTAGATGGTGTCTAAGTAACACATGAGTAATGAAAGTAATGAGCAGCTCCCGCTGTTCGACACCGGCGAAGAAAGCTTCGCGGTTCGCAAAGGCCCAACAATCTTCCTAAGAAAGGCAGTTAAGTTTATTGATTCAGACAATGCTCTGGATTCTTTAAGAGAACTCGCTAGAGGTATAGTCAACGAAGTAAATTCCAAAGTAATTGAAATGGTGGCTTCTGGGGAGATTGTTTCTATAGACGGCCCGTTCAATGATGTAATTGTTAAGGAAATTACAAAATTTGGAGAAGAGTTAGAGAAAAAGTTTACCGCGTCAAATTTCATTGACCGATTCTTTCCTCATCTTGCTAAAATGGCTAAGGAGAATAAGAATAAGAGTCATATAAGATCTATCGTTACTGGGGTTCTAAGAAAGTGGAAGGGGCATTATGAAAAGCATGGAGAATTCCCGTCTACTATAGCTATGAAAAGCTATAACTTGGTAATGGGGGATGGCTTCTTCTCTTTTGATGGCAAGATTAAAAATGGATGGCTTGTCGCAAAAAATCTAGACGGTAGCGAACTGAAAATTAAGTATAGAACTAAATCTAGATGCGAACGCATTCAAAAGAATGCTTTAAAGTATCTAAATTTAATGGACCCGAACAATAAGTTTGGAGCGACTGTAATTTTTCCGCGCAAAAAAGGCGGCAAAAATGTTATAGTTGCAAGCGTCCAAGTCCCTTATCAGTTTTCTTACCGCCCGCAAAGATTCATTGGACTAGACTTTAATAAGGCTAATGAAAATTGGATTTATTTTAGCGAGCCAATTGATGGAGTTGAGAAGATTGATAAAAATCTCTTAGAAGGTGTCTTGATAGCAGAGGCTGAGTTAAAAAAAGCTAACAAGAACGCAAAAGTTCAGTCTAGTATTCAAGATAGAATAGATGAAGACGGTACGCCTATAAGAACAGGCAAGAGAAGTTATTGGAGAAAGCACGTTAAACTTGTCCACAAGCTGCACAAGCGAGTCATTGCGGCCGCTCCTTTCCCCGGCAAAGAGACTAGGTTTATTGATACATTAGTGAGCTACTTAAAAGATAACTCACTAGGGTTAGCGATTGATAGTGTTACTACCGGTAAGAGCAACGGGAGCTTTGGGCAAGATAAGCTTAAGGAGCTTCTTCAAGACGCTTGCCTTGAACAAGGAGTGCCTTATATGGTTGTCCCTACTTATTACAGTACAAGAAGATGTACTTCTTGCGGCTACGTGAACGCTGAAGGCTCTAGAGACAAGAAAACTAACACTGTTACCTGTTCAGAATGTGGTCATAGTGAAAATGCCGACTTAGCAGGAGCTAAGAATCAAGCGGAATATGCTGCATGCTTGACTAGGCTTAACTTTTGGGTTAATGACCAAAGGAAACAATGGAACAAGATTAAGTCGGACGGGAATATACTTCACTATCCTCAAGATAAGGCGGGTAATGTGTCCCGACCTGAGGAAGAGTACCCTCAAACACAAACACCACTCATCGAAGAGAAAAGTGAGTCCGAAACGACTCAACAAAACGATGAGCCAGACCAAAACTAAACACTGCCCCTATTAATACAGTAAGTTTGTTCTTTCTTAACTGAGGGTGTAGTGAACACAAAAAGAACATTATCAGTTGTTCATTGTATGAAAAGAAAAGGATAACCACTCGAAAGAGTGGTTATTTTTTTATACTCGTTCAGTATTCATTATTATCTCTTTGCCATCGGGATTGACCATCTTCGTTACATAGTAATCGATTCCATTAATGGTTTCAACGATGGTAAATATCGCAGATCTGCTTGCCCCAACTGCGGGGGCACTTCTGCCGCTTAACACGTTAAACTGAACGGCTGGAGCGTCGTGAATGATTGTGAAGCGATTAGAGGTCGTTTGATTATCTGTTGAGAAGCCACGAACGGTTATTAAAGCATCTTGACCTTCTGAGATTGTATAGTCAGGCACTATAACGCTCAAACCAGTGCTCGAATCGATAGTAAACGAAGCGCTCCCTGAATGGTCGACGGTAGTGAACACTACATCAGTAGTATCAGCGAAGCCTGAGCCGAATATATTTACTGTTGAGCCCGTTATGCCTTCCAAAGGAGAAAATGAGTCAATAACTATAGGGCTGATTAACTCGACTTGAATACCAGAAGGTTCGGACGTAGCTAAGCCTTCGGCTGACTGAACAACTAAAAACCCAGACCCAGTCGCCAAGCTACCAAAAGGTGCAGCAAACTTTATCAATGTATTAGTTTCCGCTGTGAAGTCGGTGGCTGCGTGAATCGCCCCCTCTCCGGAGCCAGAGAAGAAAACTCCAGTAACAGGCGATAGATTAGTTCCGCTGATAAAACCAGAAATATTTTCATTAAACTTAAGTCCTTCTCCTATCCCAGATATAGACGGCCCCGGGTAGACTATATTAAATGAATCGCTTGTAACTAACTTAGTTATATTTTCGCTAGTTTTAGACGATTGGAAATCAAATGAAGAAGACGTATAATCTTCCCAAGGGCTCATTATGAATAATTGGCCGCTACCCGTGAAAGTCCCTCCTACTTCTAGATCAAATATAGAAACATTTTTACCATCTGTGTCTTGAGATCTTGAAAAACTATTAATTGGGAAAAAGGCGGAGCCTTGCTCTCCGGTTATACCTATTACATTTTCTCCTGATTTATAAGCCCCGAAAGCGTTAACGCCTGTAATTTGAATAGCGGCGCCTACGTTTAAATTACTCCCAACATTTCCAGTTATGCCTGTTATAGTAGGTAAAGGGAAAAACGTTTCGCTGCCAACATCTATACTTGGTGAAGTTGGGCTAGCTATCTCAAGTTTACCACTTATTATATCTCTAGGTACGCCCACTTGGATAGAAAAGCCTGTTTCAGAATGCTTAGTGGAAGATGAAACGCTCCCAGTTACTGGGCTAGAGTCTTCGTCAAAGAATATGCCACTTAACCCAGATATAAACGAACCGCTAAATGTCAAGCTGTCTCCAAAAACCCCGTACGAACCAGAAGTGGAAGCCAGCTCTGCAATTCTATACTGGGTTGTTCCTGTTGAAATTCTTCCAAATCTATCAACAAGCCTTATTGTTGGGTCTGTTCCTAATTTGGGAGAAGGCAAAACATTTTCTGGTAAGAACAAACCTATTTGACTATCTGACTTAGATTTGAATGTAGAGACTGAAATATCTCCTAGGTCAGAATTATAGAATTTAACTTCGTTAACAAAGTTTAAGTTAGTGCCTAGAACTTGAAAGCTTTGCCCCGCGCCAAATGTAGAATAAGTTAAAGCTTCAAAAGAAGAAGGAGAAAATCCTGTTTCGATAGGTAAATCTGGAAGCAGTGAAAATCTAGAAGTTGTTTCTGCATTTCCTCCGCTTGTGAATACTTTAATAAAATTGCTTGATGCTCCAGTTGGTATTTTAAAAGTTATTCCCGTAGTATCGACTTGCGATATATCTTTAGCGGCAACAGAGTTTATGGACACTTCGTCGCTTTTTAACCCGCTGAAAAACCCGCTCATGTTAACGACAGTCCCTGCTTCTCCAGACAAGGGCTCAAATCCACTTATAAAAGGCGCTCTATAAACCGGAATGACTTGAGAGAAGTTGCTCTCGCCGTTCTCTCCGCTAAATTTAGCTTTTATACCAGTTGTATTAAATTCGGACGGTAAAGTAAATAAAGTTTGTTTTACATAATTACCACTTCCTGTAACAGACGTAGGCTTTGTGAAAGATATCTTCTCCTCAGTCGTAGAGCTGAAAAAACTTATAGTAGACTTTCTAATCAGATTCAAGCCAGATAGGGCTAATTCAGTACTGGGCTCCCTCGGGCTGCTCACCCCGCTCACAACAGACTCTATAATTGGCTTACCTATTACAAAAAAACCAGACTCCAAAACATTAGAAGCTCCAACATCTCCGCTTACCTGAACATCTGCGTAAAATGTACCTTCTTCAGAACTATAGCCTGACTGTAGCCCCGAAGGAATAGAAAACTTTAAACTGTCTCCAAAATTTCTAGAGAACAAACTATCTCCTGTTATAGTTACAACATTCTCAGGTTTGTCTCTATTAGTTAAAGTTACATTTCTAATACTGTATAAATTAGCGCCAGTTAAAAGAACATTACTTCCGGTTGCTCCGTATTTTCTTTGAAATCCAGATATAACAGGAAGGTTACCAGTTATTATAAAATTTTCGCCAGAAGGATAGATGTCGCCATCTTCGTTCATTAAAGACAAAGTCTTTGTTCCGGTAGACAAAGTGCTAGGAACCGTTCCAACTATTAAAGTATCAGATTTAACCTCAAAACCGGTATTTATATTAGAGTCTATTTTTACGTTTATAAAATTGCCAGACGAAACAGACAACATTCCTGTATGAAAATTTCTGCCTACTAAGTTTATTGAATCTCCACCTCTAATAATATTTGGCGAAACGCTATCTAAAACAGCAAAATGACTGAATGAGTTTGTATTTGAAATGGGCGCGTTCTCTATACCGCTCTGCATTAAAAATGTAAGAGGGCCAGAAGCTTTGTTAGCAGGAACCTCAACGTTAAAAGATGTATTAGTGACTGAAGTAGCCTCTTTAATTGTGCTGTTATTAGAAAATCTAACTCCTGTCACAGAGCTTAAAGAGAACCCCTGTATTGTTATTGACTCATTTACAGTTTGAATATCTGGAGTGATCGATTCAACGTCAGGGAAAGGAATAAACTCATTTGCGGTCTCCCCACTATTGAAAGTGGTGCCAGCTTCTCCAGAGGACACGGAGCTTACAACAGATATGTTCCCATACTCTGCGCCTATTGGAACGAAAGCTTCTATTTCTTTTGGAGATATAACTGTAAATCTTGCCGCTCGCCCCCCAAACTTAATATCTGTTATTCTATAAAAATTGTCACCGGTTACTTTAACTATTTCTCCAGCAGAACCAGAGATTTTTTCAGTCAAGGGACTTACCACAACCCTGTCAACAGGCAACATACGAACAATTTGCTGGCCTAAACTAGAAACAGATCCATCAGAAAAAGTTGCAGAGACTTCACTGGTTATGGCGTTAGGCGGCATAACGCCACTTATCCCTGTGTCGCCGACATAAATAAGATTATTCCTATCTATTAAAATATTGCCCCAGTTAATAGACTGAACATCTGACAGTTCTTCGCCGCTTATAAAGAATCCTGAGTTTCTGTGAAATATGCCTGCCATTTTTATTCTGAAAGTCTAGGGGTTGGAATTCCGGGTATAGCTTTTGATATTAATCTTGGTCTATCTGTAGGGGTTATGCCCAACACTCTAGTGTTGCCTCCTCTAGGAGTATTTGAAACTATTCCTATTTGGTGAGTTACTCTTCCGCCAACAGACGCGCCTACTGTTCTTGATTGAATCCTACCAAAACAAACAAACGATTCGACAGGAGTCGGACTATTATGCTTAGTTAGGTTTATGTTAAATTTTGCTGACGCCCCATTGTAAGGTAAAGTTCCTGTAGGGTTATCTATATCTATATTCATAGACACAGTCTTTCTACCAAAGTATATTCTTTCTGGGACAGTTGACCCCGCATGGTATACAGGATTTATTTCTGAAGTATAGTTGTATGTCGCGCCTATGAAATTATCTATAACACCAACGTCGGAGGAAGAAGAATTGCCAAATATTATATTTTTACAATTTAGTATCTCATCTTTATCCGCGGTTTCTTCAGTTTGTTCAAACGCTCCATTCAAATCATCAAAAAATACTATTTCTGAATTAGCTATAACTGGCGAATTTGGAGAAAATTGTATAGAATAGCTTGTTAAATATCCGCTAACAAACTCCATTCCGCCAAAGCTTCCCTGAACAACCTTGCCTTCATTGCTCCTTCCGTCATCACCTATTAACTCTCCTTGAGTTGTTAATAAATTTTTAACTGTATTTACATTATCTCCTTCTAGATAATGAGAAAAATTTAATCTAGACCCTATTCCATTAGAAGCCCTGTAATCAATTGAATGTCGACTTCCTGCATCATATTTAGCCTCCAAAGACGCTTGTATATTTAGGGTGCATTGATTTGCTAACAAATGTATATCATCTGTAGCATCAGTGGTAAGTCTTAGCTTAACATTTTTCGCAGAAAATATCATTAATAAAAACTCCTTATAGTTTTTGATGTTTGAATTACGTCTCCGCCCCGCACGCTAGCTTGAGTATTACTGAGCACGGGGTCGTCCATCCTTATTTCCATTGCGTTATTATTGCTCAAAGAATTTATTTTCAGATAGAAACTTTCTCCATTACCTGTGAAATGCATTCCTGTCTCATATACGTTCTCAGTTACGCTAGCCTCTTCTCTGGCTTGATGATATAAAAACTCCGCCGGGAATTCTTGCCCTAATTTATACACTGGCTCATACTCAAAATTAATAGAGTAATTTATATTCTGCAATACTCCTGTCTCTTGATTATCTGTGATTGTAGCGGGTGAACCTGCTGTCATAAAATCAGAGTAGGCAGTATGCCCAACATCTTCCGCTAGTTTAGAATTTATGAATTTAAAAGATTCTGGAGATTCTTTTTCCAAAGCCCCAGTCACTGGTAAATTATTTTCCCCAGAGCCAAACAATTCAAAATTGACCGTACATTCAACTGGCGAGTAAGGACTTAAGGAAAATGAATATGAAGATAAAAGCCCTTCTCCGCTTATTCTACCAAAACGAATTGAGACTCCAGAGGTTTGTGAAGCCTTGGAATTTTTTAAACCGCTAGCTAATTCATTTATAATATTATAATTTCCCACTTTGTCTATATCGACATCTATAATACCTTTTAAAACTGGCGTATATGAAAAAGATATACTCGCTGTCCTAGCTCCTTGGGGAGTTTGCTCCACTATACTCTGCTTGCCTAAAAGATACACAGGCGTTAGATCGGCCGCTTCACTCAAACTACAGTCGTAAGCTAACATCCTTTCAGTTCTTCCGCCGTGCTCTATAACTACTGGTACTTGATCGTATCTTATAGAAGCCATTTTATCTTAATATCGTCCCCTTCAACACGAAATTTATTTGAACGTTAGAATTGTTGTCTGATTGATACTGTTCTGAAACTAAAAGAAGTTTTGTGAAGTTAAATGTTTGTATATTTTCCGTAGAATTGTTTTTGTTTATTTTAAGACTAACATCCCTAAATACGGTTTCCTCTGGGACAAATCTAATATTTTTTATTTTGTAATCATCCGGCTCTATACTGAACTGAAGCGTTACATCCAACGGGCTGTTCGATACTACCTCGCTAGGAGTTTTATCATTAAAAGCATAGACAGGAGTTCTTGGTGTTTGTATATCTACTGAGTAACTGCTAACTCTGTTTGTAGTAAATTCATCTAAGTTTATATCTATAGAGTTGTACCCCGGTATATTTAAAGTTGCATCATGAGCCGAAGGAGTTCCAAAATCAAAAAAGTTACCTGTCCCCATTTCTCCGTAAATTTCCGCCTGCATTGAGGTGGACGGTATTTCTCCTATAGCGCAAGAGGTAGAGTAAGAGCTGAGATATGCCTCTGTAAACTTGATGTTTTCGCCCTTGTAATCCACCTGACCGCTGAAAGGATGCTCTCCCGTGAACCCTAAAAAGAAATCATCATAAACTAAAAGACTATTGGCTTGAATAGAGGCTGTCTGAGGAGAGCCGGGAGCATAAAGGACTCTATCTACCCCGAGCGGCATAATTGGCTGCGCCGTACTGTCATAGCCGAAAGAAAGGCTCTGAAGGCCGTTAACGCCAGTGCCGTTAATAGCCAACTTCTGCCCTTCTCTCCTGATCCTTGATAACATCTACATTATTTACACTTTTTTAGTGTAATATTTTGAAAGGTATAAGGAAAATGGCTGACGAAAATAGCGTTTATAACATTACAGAGCACGATTCCACAAGAACTTACTCGAAAGATGATATTGTAGTAGTTTTTGAAAGGTTTTCTAGTAGCAACGTTCCTAACTCAGTTCCAAAATCCGCCAAATATTACTACAGCACCTCCAATAACAACAGTGGAGTAGATTCTTCATCTTTAACTGATGCAGCTACATGGGGAGGTATGACTCGATGGAATGATAAAACTAAACCTGAATTCATTTGGGCTCCATCTTACAACAATACAGTGGACAATACTCCTAGAATAAATAGCGTAGTCTTTGGCAATGGATACGAGCAGAGACATAAAGACGGTATATTTAATAATCTAATAAAAATTTCTCTTAAGTTTGAGCATAGAAATACTAAAGAAGCGCAAGCGATTAACCACTTCCTTAGAGCTAGAAACGGCGCAGAGTCTTTTGTCTTTAATAAACTTCCGGAGCCTTATAACGATTTGAACGCTGGAGGATACACAAAGCTTTTCGTCTGCAAAGGTTTTACTAACGATTTTGTTTTTTACAACAATTATACAATTTCAGCTACCTTTGAAGAAGTTAACAACTAATGCCGAATTACTCTACAATGGATAAAGGACAGGCGCAAAAAAGCGTCAAGTCATTATTGTTTGAATCTGCGAACCTGAATCCATCTTCTCTATTAACATTTTTCGAAATAGATCTATCTACAGCAGTTAAAGGTATATCTTCAAGCCTGCTTCAAGATGCTGATGAAGTAGGAATAAGAAACAACCTTGACGAGACTGGCAAAGATCTTGTTTTATCAGAAGGGGAAAATGTATTAAGATTTCATAACAATATAGCGGTTTTTAACTCTTACATAATATGGCAGGGCAATACTTATTGGCCAGCGCCGATAGAAGCTGACGGATTTGATTTAAATTCTAGAGGCGTTTTACCTACCCCTACTTTAAGAATGACCTCTCAAAAAGAAGAAGGCATTGCCGCTTTGTCTATTTTAAGAAGAGCCATTCACAAATACGGAGACATAATAGGAGGTAAGGTTACTAGGATAAGAACTTTTGCCAAATACTTAGATAAGAAAAATTTCTCTGAATTTAAAGATTCAGGCATAACGACGCAGGGTAGCTACAACTCTCCTTTCCCTAATGAATACGAGCCAGATCCTTGGGCTGAATTTCCTAGAGATATTTTTTATGTAGAAAGAAAAACTGGCGAAAATAAAAACGCTTTAGAGTATGAACTAAGCGCATTGATTGATGTTGAAGGAATCAAACTTCCAAGGAGACGAGTCCTCTCTAAAAAATGTAGTTTCTCATACAGAGGCTGTGGATGTTTTTATCAGCAAAAAGAGCCTGTTGGATTCAACGCGACTGAAGCAAGCGGCAATTCGGCTTACCAAAATGAACAACCCGGCCCCGGGACAACAAGCAAGCTTCTAGCAAAATGCGGGATAAGGGACAGCGAGCTAACTTTGCCTGACCAAGCTCCTCCAATAGCGGATGTTAGAGATCAAAAGATTTATCAAGTTATAGGAGTAGATGCTAATTTCGAGTTTCCTATGGAAGGAGTCTGGAAGAAAGGAAATACATATACAAAAGGCGACTGTATTTATATGGAAAAAAATAATATAAAATACTACTTTATAGCTAGACAAGATATTCCATCTCGAACAACAACAGAATTTGCTCCGCCAAATCCAGACTTTTGGGTAGCTGACTTGTGCTCGAAAACTTTAGAAGGATGTAAGTTGAGATGGGGACAAAATGGAGCAGTAAATACTGACGGAACTAATGATTTTAATAAAGGCGAATTACAGTTTGGCGGATTCCCTAATGCCACAAGACTAGAACAAACTTTAGGAGGATGATTTTAACTAAAGACATAAAGCTATCTATTAAAAAGCATGCGCTCAGAGAAGAGCCTAACGAGTGCTGCGGTTTAATATATGAGTCTGAAGAAGGGGCAGCTGTTAAAGAGTGCGAAAATCTTTCTCCAGATAAGTCTAGACATTTTATAATCAGTCCTCGCAATTATCTAGAGGCGACGATGCTTGGAAGAATAAAAGCTAGCTATCATTCTCACACAAATAAAGTTGAAGAGTTTAGCGTTACCGACAAACTCAATAGCCAAAGACACAATATAGACTACATACTCTACAATACAGTATATAATACTTTCAGGGTATATAATCATAAAAAAAATAGCATTGTTTATGCTGATAAAAAATTCATTTGGGGCAAACAGGATTGTATTTCTTTAATACAAAATTATCTAAAAGAAAAAATAAACTTTAATTTAGAATTACCAGAATGCTTAAACAGCAGAAGCGAAAATTGGGCACAAAAGAACCCGAACGCGGCTACGCAAGCTGCCTTTATGAATTCTGATAGCTTACAAAAAATAAACCCTAAATCAGTGGAAGATATACAAGAAAATGATATTTTATGCTTTTATCTCAAGCAAGGATCTATGCCCCCTTATGATCACTTCGCAGTTTGTCCTTCAGCAGGAGAAATGTTTCATCACATATGGGGAGGTTATCCCGTTACCCAATCAATAACAAAATTTTATTTTAATAAAATAGTAGATGTGTATAGATATATAAAATGAACGACAAGCTTACAACTATAAAACTTCACGGAGCTCTCGGAGAAAAAGTAGGAAGAGATGTGTGGAAGTTCTCAGTTTCTACTGTCGGAGAAGCTATCAGGGCCATTGAGTCTCAAAGCAAAAAACTTTTCGCCTCTTTGATAGAATACGAAAAACAAAATATAAAATACAGGGTGATGATTAACGGTAAAGACTTTGTTTACGACAAAAGTAAAGACATAAACACAGAAGAAGGCATAAGGGCCTCAGAACTAGTTTTACCTAAGAGCAATATAGAAACTATTGACATCATACCAGTTTTAGAAGGGGCATTTGATGATATTTTCGCTATAGTGCTAGGAGTCGTTTTAATAGCTGTCGGAGTATTTACTTTCGGCGCTGGCACTTTCCTTGGCGCTTCCTTAATTATGGGAGGCATTGGACTGGTTGCGGCAGGTATAGCGAATCTTCTTCAGCCTATGCCTGAATTTGATGACTTTAGGGAAATAGAGGGAGGAGGAAGAAGATCGTATATATTCTCTGGCCCAGAAAACACAATCAGAGAAGGTGGGCCTATATTTATTGGCTATGGGAGATTGATGGTTGGAAGTCAGGTTGTACAATCTAGTATTGAAACTTCTGATGTTAAGAACGGAAACTTTACAAACTCTAACGACAAAATGAAAGGCGGATATTGGGGGCTTGATCGTTATGGTTTAGATTATAGAGCTAAGTCTTTAACAGAGACTAAAGATGGAAATGCGACAGGAAAAGTTGGAGCCGAGCAAATCCTTAAAGATAGAATAAACCAATGGGACCAATCTACGGGAGAACCCGGATTCGTTGATCCTACTTTAAAACACAACGTTTCAAACGATACCACGAGACTAGTGCTTACTAACGACGGAGAAACTTTTACTACTACAGATATAATGTCTCAAGAAGAATACGAAGAAGGACAAGAGGAAGTTAGAGATAAGGCAAAAGAAGTGGCTACAGAAATTTTCCCAACCTTGAAAAACCCGCCCACCCCTTGATTAATTAATACGCTATGTCAATTGGACCGAAAGAGAGAGAAGCTAGAATTCCTATTCAAGACGAAGCGGGAGTCTTACCTATATCAGCGCAAAGTAATGCCACTAGTCAAGAAGTAGAATTATATTCAGCTACAAGCGAAGCTACTGTAGCAGATTTAATTTGCGAAGGAGGCATAGAGGGTATAGTAACTGGTGAGTATATGTTTAAAGGGAATTTAGGGCAAGTCGGATATTCCTCCGCAGAAATTGTTCCCTATAAAGCTCTTAATTCGGAAGGCGTCGAATCTTCAGAGCTGGGATTCTTAAGATCTGTTTATTGGAACGAAGTCCCTGTCGTAGATAAAGATGGATTTTATAACTTTCAGGAAGTTAACATAGAGTCGAAAAACGGATCTCCGCAAGGAGAGCTCCCTACCCTTAATTCAAACCTACCTCTATCTAAGAATAGTAAAAACGATACGGCTTTTGAGCTTACTCTCTTTAGAAATATAGGAGAAAGACTTTTCGGCCCCACTATAGATTCGAGAGAAGGAAAGATACCTAGATACTATTTAGACGACAACACGCCACACCCACCCCATTTAGTAGGAGAGGTGGATAAAAATGCGAAAGTCTACATGGTTAATAATAAAGAATGCGTTGCTGTAAAAGTTAACCTAAGAGTTCCACAATTATTTGAAACTTTGCAAGACGACCCTAATGACCAAATTGGAGACAGGACTCCTAAAGGGTTTAAAGGAAAAGTATTTAAAAGCGGCGAAAAAGTAAAAAGGGGATTTTATGATCAAGAAAAAGGCAAGACTCCTCAAAAATTTGGCTCAGGAGATATAAAGGCTAGAAAAATAAAATTCTCTGTTTTTCTTAGGCCAGTTTTTGACACCAGACACTTTAAAGTAACGACTGAAAAGCCCGAGAGATTATTTTATAATTGGCAAGAAGAAAAAACTTTTGAAATATTTGGCAGAATAAACGAGCCCTATGTAAAAAGCTTGCATATAGATTTTAACAAAAGCGAATGGGGAGAAGCGTTTTCTACTTTAAACAATAAAAATCATAAATATTTTCAAGGTTGGGAAATTAAGATAGTTAGACTTACCCCAGACTCTTTTAACCAATTTCTTAAAAATGAATCGTACGTGGATTCATTAGTAGAAGTGTATGATTCTAAGTTGCGCTACCCTTACGCTTCGATGGTATATTCGAAATTTAGCGCGGAATTCTTTCAAAGAATACCGCATAGAGCTTACGATACAAAACTGTTGAAAGTAAAGATTCCTAACACTTATGACCCTATATTAAGAAGCTATAACGAACCTTTAGAATATTGGGATGGATGTTTTAAGGCTAAAAAAGAATGGACGAACAATCCCGCTTGGTGCTTTTATGATTTAGTTACTAATAATAGGTATGGCTTGGGAGATTATATAGATGCAAAATATGTAGACAAATGGACACTGTATGAAATAGCTAAATACTGCGATACTCTTGTTCCTGACGGGAGAGGTGGGGTCGAGCCAAGATTCACTCTCAATCATTTAATTACATCTAGAGAAGAGGCTTATAAAGTTGTAAATGATCTAGCTTCGGCATTTCGCTCTATTGTATATTATGCTTTCGGGAATATATATGTATCTCAAGATAGGCCAAAAGATCCAATATATCTTTTCACTACCTCTAACGTAGCCGATGGAGTTTTTAATTATGCTTCTTCGGCGAAAAAAGCAAGACATACTGTCGCTATTATTAGATACAGCGACAAAAATAATTTATATAAACCTGCTATTTGCTATGTGGAAGATCAGGCGGGAATACAGCGCTACGGAATTAGAGAAATTGAGACTAGCGCCATAGGCTGCACGAGCGAAGGGCAGGCGAAGAGGTTCGGCGAATGGATATTAAAAAGTGAAATACTAGAAACAGAGACTGTCACTTTTACCGCAGGTATGGAAGGGATGTATATTCGCCCGGGAGACATTGTTAGTGTTTATGATGAATTTAGAAATGACAGAAAGCTTTCTGGCAGAACGTTAAGAGTCGAAAAAGAAGCTGAAGAAATAATACCAGTAGAATATGCTAATACTCCGTCTTATTTAAGCGAAAGAATTGGTGATACTAATTTATACCCAATAACTGGGAACGCTATTACTATAGATAAGCCGCTTCATTTTATGCCAAATCAACAGTATAAGTTAGAGCTGTTGACGCCTTCAAATTATTACGAGCCATCCCAAATTACTCCAAGTAATTGTGTGGAAACAATAACAGAGACAGAAGTGCCGGGCGAAACGAAAACTGTCAAAAAGTTTAAAGAGCTAACTGATGAAGAAAGCAAAAACAAACCGGGCTATAGAGATTTTAATACCAGAGAACGAGGAGTCACTCTTTTTACAGTCAACGACGCAGATGGGGACGGTCTTGAGGAAGGTGGCAATCTTTCTCATTTTATAACAGACCACGAAATAGCCGTAGATATCGGACAAGGGAGGTTTCAAGTCAACTTTATTAATAGCGACAAATTTTTTAACGATCTTGAAATCGGCTCAACAAAGATTGCTCCTAAGAAAGTGCAAGTTGTGGTTGACGGAGTGGTAGTACAAAGTAGTGATTATCTGGGCAGCAAATATACTAAGTCAAGCCCCGACCCCGATGGAAGAGATAATCCGCACGATCCTAGCGCAGTTGTAGTAGGTGGCGATGGATATAAAGAACCGGCTACAAATGGAGATTTATATGGCTGTTTAGGGTTTTATAGAGCTAACGGAAGCAATGGCGGAGATTTTGATGCAAAAATAAAAGCTGATGCCGATACCGAAATACAGTCCTTACTTAATGGCGATACAAAGATACACGATGCGCCAGACGGACGGGGTGCCCCTCAAGAGGTTTCCTATTCTTTTGAAAAAGCAGAAGGTATTTCAAGCATAACTATAAGAGTCTTCCATCCTATAACAGCAAGGTCAAGTTCAGGTATTGCTGGCGGCGGATACCAAATTGCGTTAAAACAAACTCACGGGACAGTAGATGTAGAAGAAACTATAAGCGCCAAAACTATAGAAAGCATCACCAGAAACGCAGATAATACAGATAAAGCTCTTACTTCTGCCGACTTCCCAGAAATCAGAAAGAACCAAATTCAAACTCTTCACTTTAGCGGATACCAAGCGATAGCTGTAACTGGAGATTATCATTCAGAATTCTCTGTAAATGGTAGCGGCATAGTAACGAAGATTTTCTTCGATAAGGAAGTTCAAGCATCTTTGGATTTTGCTAATTATGCCATAACAGGTTATGACAACTCTTCTGTTATTGCGGATTTATCTGACTTCGGAAACGCTAGCAGCCCCAATGACTTACCAATTTCTTCATATAAAGAATCTTACGAAAATGCTTCTGGCGCGAATTTAGTTTGGTCTATCGAGCCACTATCCTCAGACATAAATAAGAACAGGCAATATACTTTAGATCAAGAATTTGCCTCTGGTCATGCTCAAGAGTATAAAGTTATAAACATAACAGAGAAACAGAACTCTTATGACATTATGGCTTTGGAGCACGTTGAAGCTAAATATCAAGAGGGATCTATAGGTGACGGCGGCGGAGGGACTGGCCCAGTGGACGGACCGCCGGAAGATGTAAAAGAAGAAGACGGTACGGTTATCGTTGGTCCCGGGCCTGAAATTCCAAATGGAGAACCCCCGATTCCTAAGCCCAACCCACAAGGAGCTTGCTGCACAGAAGAAGGCAGTACGGAAACAAAAGTAACAAATCCAGACGGATCGATCACAGTAACGATCAAACAAGCCTGCGAAGACTCTGTCTATGAAAGTAACTGTGACGGAGAATTTCACGAAGGCAAAACCTGCGAAGAGGTTTTTGCTGACGGCGGGTGCACGAGTACATATGTAACTCCACCCCCAGTCAGCCCTATTATAGATAGAATTACTCCACTAACCCTTCAGTTCAAATTTAATTTTGATTTAAGCAGCTTAAGTCCAAGTCAAGGAACTGTTGGCGTTGATGGTATGGGTCCAGAATTTAGATTAAAACCACTAACTGACGATGATGTATT
>VTLG01004122.1_pt1 | contig 36548 bp, 29 predicted proteins | sample 4694571 | NCBI WGS metagenome assembly VTLG01 (sample SAMN12604809, study PRJNA352737) | marine metagenome | biome: ENVO:00000447; feature: ENVO:00000209|ENVO:00000569|ENVO:01000036; material: ENVO:00002151; isolation source: viral sequences binned using virsorter ...
CTAAAAGCACAACAAGAAAGGAATAGTCTTTAATGGATGAGGAACAAGGATTAGCATCGCCACTAGCAGGTAGTATAAGGGGTATTAGGAGAAGTATATCTTCTAATGTCTTGACTGGTGGTGCTGCTACACAATCTCAACCTGACCCACAAGTTACCAATTTATTACAACAAAATTCTCTACAACTCACAAATGTTTCAACTCAATTAGCGAATATATCTGGTCAAGTAACTGGATTAGAAACTTCTTTAGGTGGAATAAAAGAAAATTTAGCATTAAGCGATGCGTTAGATAGACAAAGAGAGATAGCAAAACAGAATAGAGAAAGAATTTTAGCAGAGCAAGGTTTAAGAGAAGGAAAAGAGAGTGCAATTGAATCTAGAATTCAACAGGCACTAACAGCACCAATCCGTAAAATAGCAGAAAAAACTCAATCAGGTTTATTAAATTTAAGTAAGTTCTTCTTATATTTGACTGGAGGGTGGTTAACTCAAACAGTCATGAATATGATTGATGCTAATGCCGAGGGAAATGTTGACCTCATGCAGAAGCTTCAACGAACACTTCAAAGACAATTATTAATTGCTGGTGGAACAATACTCGCTCTGACACTTGGGTTCAAAGGTATATTAAGAGGAATAACTTTTCTTGGAACATCTGCACTTAGAATAGGAAAGGGTGGATTTTTAAGAAGACCATTTGCATCCATAGCTGCCAACATTAAGAGTGGTGCACTTCTTTTAACTGCTGGAGGTCTTGTAGCAGCGGGAGCTGCAGGACTATCACCAACAAATACGATTGCAGGTGATGCTGTTGTAGGTGGAGGTTTAGCACTTGCATATAATCCTGTATCTAAGTTTGTTAAGGAAAGATTTAGTAAAGTCATCGGTGCTCTTGATAAAAAGTTTGGCACAAATATGGCAAAAAAAGTCGCACAAGAGACTGCAAAAAATAGTACAAAGGTGGTGACACCTTTGGTACAGAAAGGTATCTTGGGATTTTTAAAACGAGGTGCAAGTTTTATTGGTAGAATTGGTGGACCTTTATTTACATTTGTATTAACTCTGATGACTCCTGGTGAAGGGATTGGATCGGCTCTCGCTGCTGCTGCTGGTTTTGCTGCTGGTGCTAAAGCGGGTGCTGCTGTTGGTGCTGCTATCGGTGCCTTGTTTGGTGGAATTGGAGCTGTACCTGGTGGTATAATCGGTGGTATTATTGGTGGATTTTTAGGAGAAAGTGCTTTCAAAGGTATATTCAAGGGTATCAAGGCTATGTTCGGTTTCAAAGTTGGAAATGAACAACAAGAGACTGAAGAAGGAGGAGAAATCGGACCAGCAGTTTTAGGCACTAAGATAAATGAGTCAGGAGCATTTAGTATGCCTGGTGGTTCAACAGGCACAGTTGATTCTCTTAATGAGATTGGAAGAAAAAATAGAATTGTAATAGACAGTTTGAAAGACAATTCTGCAGCTGCAATGATAACTCCTAAATCAAAAAATAAATCAGAAGTAGCAACAGCAATATCTACAATCGAAGAGGGTGCTCCTACAATAGTAAATCTTAATGCTGGTGGTTCAAATGACGGTAGTGGAAGTGCACCAGAGGCAGTATCATCTTCAGATAAATCTACAAATGCTTTACCAAATATTGGATTTGATAAAACTAATATTCATACCATGTATGCTACTTCTCAGTTTGGAGCTAATGCATAATGTCTATAACTTCAAGAAAAAATTCTTTGTTCAAATCATCGATTAGTATTAAATCGATTGGTAACACAGCGACTTCTTTTTTAAAATCTTTAACAAATTCAAAGATAATTGCTCAAGAAATAACTGAAAAAACGAGAGAAACAAATAAATTTAAAAGAACATTAATAAGTAATGATAATAAATTTTTTAGAAAAAGACAAGAGAATATAAGAAGAAAAGATCGAGAAGATGAACTAGAGGCATCACAAATCACAGGTGTAACAAAAACTCAGGGAGCTGTCTTAGCAAAAAGCACAAGAGGTTTCTTGGGTAGAATTCTAAACTTCATAGGAATTTTATTAATAGGATGGGCAGTTAACAATTTACCAGGAATTATAAAGGGAATACAAACTTTAATAAGAAACATCATAAGGATTGGAGGAATTCTTGGATTTTTTGTAAACGGAGTTAAAGATGTATTAGTAGGCATTGGATCTTTAATTACCAATACAATTAGTAGTATAACTGGGTTTGATTTTCTAGGAGGAAAAAAAGAGGTTGAGGATGGATTAGAGGGAGCACAGGCTAACATAATGAAATCTCAGAGAGAATTAGTTGAGTCTGCAAATTTATTTACAGATGAAGATGCTTTTGGAATTCCAAAACCACCTGGATTTGATGTTGTTGATAAACCTACATTTGGAAGTGAGTCACAAGGTCAAACTCAAACTACTCAAAGCACTGAAACAGATCAAACTGTATCTGAATCTGATGCATCAGAAGTAGATGAATTAGTAGACGAGATTGATAAAAAATTAGATGTTGATAAAATAAAGGTAGATGACAATGAGTTGGCACTTGTAATTGAAGGAGTTAAATCTGACACCGAAGGTGTTACTGCTAGTGATACTCCTGTAGGATCAAGCAATAAAACCTCTGCTGGTGTTGTCAGTGCTGAAACTGTTACAGATCCTAGAGATGAATTAAAGAAGAAACAATCTGAGTCAATAAAAAATAATAATAAAATAAAAGAAAAATTAAATACTAAAAAACGAGGTTCAACTTTTATTGAGTCAAAGGATAGCATTGATAATATTAATAAGAGTGTTACTCCAACAGAAAATACTACTCTTGCTCCTGTTGATACATATAATCCTGATTTTGAAGGTGGAGAAGGTGGTAAGCGAAAGGTAAATTTAGCTTCACTAGTAACACCAACTAAAAAAAATGTTGATGTTAAATCTACAAAGAAAAAAGGACCTATGGTATATGTTGTTACTAATCAGGTAAATAGTGGAGGAGGTGGGTCTGCACCTATGATTGGAAGTAGTGGTGGTTCTTCATTAAATATACCAGAAGTAAATGATGAAAAAATGTTAATGAAAATGCAAAGCACATCATCCCTTAAGTATACCTAATGGCTGCAGTAGATAAATCACTTTACGAAAAATTTACGATAGAATCAGTTGATCAAAGTAAGACCGCTGACATATCTGCTGGTGTTGTAAACTTCAGATATTACGAAGATGTGTACTCACCAATGTTAACTGCGACTGTGGTTGTAGCTAATACTGGTAACGTTATTGAAGGAGATGATGGCAAGATTCAGTCTCTATACAATGGTTTTCCATTGAGAGGAGGAGAGAGAATCCAGATAAAAATTGCAGGTAACTCAGATGATAACGAGGGATTAGAATTAAATGATCTTTATGTTGGTTCAATTACTAATGTGATGATAGAGTCTGGAAGAGAGATATTTACTTTGAATTTGGTTTCAAGAGAAGCAATCACAAATGAAACTGTAAGAGTTGGTAAAAAATTTCCAGTTGCTCAGAAGATATCTGACAGTGTAAAAGATATTTGTGAAAATTATTTGAGTACAGATAAGTTGTATGATATAGATGAAACTATGAATCCTTATGGTTTCTATGGAAACATGAGAAAACCATTTACCATATTAACTATGTTGGCATCTAAGTCTGTGCCTGGTAATGTATCAGGAAAAGATGCTACTGCGGGATATTTTTTCTTTGAAACTCAGCAAGGATTTAGATTCAAATCTATCGACTCTTTAATTAGAACTGAACCTTTCGCAGAAAAATATGTTTATTCACCAGGTATTGTAGATAGTAATGATACAACAAAAGATTTTAAAATATTAGAATTTTCTACATCTAAGAATCAGAATCTTCTTGAAAATCTTGAGAGAGGAGCATTCTGTAGTCACCGTAAATATCTAAATCCATTAACTTTTGAATATACACCAAGAAGTCAAACTGTATTCAAACTAGAGGATTATTCAGGAAATATTGAAAATTTAGGTGCGGATATAGACGTTGTTTTACCAAGTCTTAGTTCAAGTGATAGTAGAACATTAGCAAGTGTACCAAGTAGATATGTTACGGGTATACTAGATATAGGTATAACAGATAAAAGTGTATCAGAACTAGGAAACGCTGATCCAGCGAGAATACATTCTCAGGCTATGATGAGATATAATACTCTCTTCACTCAAATTCTTACTATGACAATACCTCTTAATACAAATCTAAAAGCAGGTGACATACTTGAATGCGAATTCCCTAGAATAGATCAGGAAAAAAGAAAGGAACCAGACCCAGAACAAAGTGGATTATATTTGATAAAAAAACTGACTCATTATTTTGATGCAACAGGATCTTATACAAAGTTACAACTTGCAAGGGATACAACTGGGAGGAAAGCGAAATGATTGAAAATACATTAATGCAAAGTAATTTTCTCGGAAGGGATGGTTTTAAATGGTGGGTTGGACAGGTAGCTCCTGAAGATGTGCAAGGAGCACAGATAAATCGTGGTGGATGGGGACAAAGAGTTAAAGTAAGAATCTTGGGATATCATCCTGATGATGATGTTGAGTTGACTAATGAAGATTTACCTTGGGCACAAGTCCTAATGTCACCTGAGTCTGGTTCAGGAAAAGGTAATAAAAATAGACCAATAAGAATCGCACCAGGCGATACTGTTCTTGGATTCTTTTTGGATGGAGATACAGCACAACAACCAGTCATTTTAGGAGTCTTTGGTAATACAAGACAATCACAGTCAGTACAGACTGATGATTATCAACAACCTTTTTCACCTTACTCTGGATACACTAGCAAGGTTCAACCAGATGACTTCATGATTAAAAATGAGGTTGGTGATAGCAGTAAAAGTAGTCAGAAATCAGCCCGTCATGTCGATCATGACCTTGCTAAAAAAATTGAAAATGCGAGTGGTGAAATTGAGAGAGCAGCCAGTTCTGCTATTGGAATGAAAATAACATTTGGTGATACCAGTGGTTCTAGATCAAAAATAACGAAGGCGAAGGGTGAAATAGAAAATGCGGTTAACGCTGTAAAAAATGCAACTCCAACACAAAGACTTAATATCATAAATGGTGTTTCTCGTAAATTGACTGGACTAGCATCTGGAATGACGGGCGACATTATCAATACTACATACGCAGATTTAGCACCTAAGTTGAATCAAGGTTTACATAAACTTTATAAAGATGTTTATGGAAAAGTTCTACTAGCAACTCAGAACACTGCGATTGCAAAGATAGCAGCAAACAAAGCTCAAGTTGCAATGGTCGGACCTACTAAAGCAATACAAAACTTTTTACCATGTGCAGCTAAAAACATTACGGATAATATGTTTGGTTCTGTAAGAGATTTGTTGACTGGACTTTTAGATAATGTTGAGAATTTTGTATCTTGTATTGGTGATCAATATGTTGGTGCTTTATTTAATAATATAATTGGTGGTATCAATAATGAAATGAGTGACTTAATAGGTGGTGTTTCAAAAATATTTGATGGTGATTTAGCAGGTATGTTAAGATCAAAAGCAGAGGGTTTATTAGGTATAGCAAATGCATTCAATTGTGATTTACCCACTGCAGATTTAGGTTCAAAAACAAATAGTTGGATTATAGGTAAAGGTCCTAACAATATTAATCTAGAAGATATTTCAAATAAAATATTAGCAGTTGCTAATGCAGCACAATCATTACAAGAGGCAGCAGGAAGTCCTGGTGGTGTCTTAGGGAATCTAGGGTTATTTGATTTTTTAAGACCTGACGTAAATACACCTGGTTTTAGTAGTCAATTAGGTGATTGTTATACTGGACCTCCATTAAATTGTTCTGGTATCAAAGTAAATCTTTTTGGAGGTGGAGGAGAAGGAGCAACAGGAAAAGCAATTTTGGGTATGATAGTAGGAGATACTTTTGCTGAACAAACTGGTAGTTTATTAGGAATACAAATGACTAATGGTGGTTCAGGTTATAGAACTCCTCCTTTTGTAGAGATAGTGGATAATTGTAATCAAGGATACGGAGCAGTTGCAAGAGCAGTTGTAGATTATGATCCAAAATCACCTACTTATCAACAAGTCATTGATATTTACGTTGTGTCACCAGGAGAAAATTATCCAATAATCGAACCTGTTGATGATGACAATGTATACACTGTAGATCATGTTGTTGTCGTCAATTCTGGTGAAGATTACACTCAGAATGATGTAATAACCGATGACAAGGGTAATATCTATACATTCTTCTTAGATAATAATGGTAAAATATTAAATGTCATTCCACCTAATCCAGCAAATACAAACGTAGAACCAGTTACAGTTACACCTCAAATAACTATAAAAACTTCAACTGGATTTGGTGCTGTACTAAAAGCACAAATTTCACCTAGACCAGAATATCAAGGTGAGATTAAACAGGTTATTGATTGTATTACTCCTCGTGATGGTATAGTAGGATTTGTAAATGGTGAGGCTTACTACGGACCGTTCCATGTCATGAGAAATGGTGTAAAAATGACTGGTGCAAAACATTCTGATACTGATATGATAATATATGATACTCCTCAACAAAGTAGAACTTCTACCGCTATTATGTCTAACACTTCAAATACAATCACTACAGTAAGTTCACCCGTATATCCAGTTTCCTCATCTACTCAAGGACCTCAAGGTTCACCAGCACCAACAACTCCATCGAGTCCACCTGCATCGCCACCATCAAGTCCACCTGCATCACCACCAAGCAGTCCTCCAGCGTCACCACCTTCGAGTCCACCTGCATCACCACCTAGCAGTCCTCCCTCTGGTGGCTATGGTTACTGATAAATATTATTACTAGAAAAGAATTATGGGACAAAGACCAGAAGATCAACAAAATTGGCAAAATAGACAGTACGATTCATACGGACCTCATTTCAGAATCGACACTGGTAATCCCCAAATGGGATATAATGGTACTGTTGTTTATGATTTGTTAGGTTCTGGAAGTGATGGAAATACTAGCACGGTAGGAATGAATCATGGTGGATTATATCACATATACAATGATCAATGCATTGAAATAGTTGGTGGTCAAAAAGTTGATGCTGGTGGTGTTTGTGTTAATATTATAGGTTCGAGTGGAGATGTGACTATAACAGCATTAAGTAATGGTGATGTAAAAGTTACTGGAGCAAATATTATTTTAGATGCTGATAAAAATGTTGAAATAAATGCTGGAGGTGACTTTAGAGTTAAAGCTAGCAATTCTATTAATATGAGTTCAAATACTTGTTATATCAAAGCACCATACGGAAAGATAAGAGTTAGAGAAGTTGGATGGATGGGTGGTGTTTTTGCTGGTACTAGTGTGTCCGAAAGTGTCTGGGGTGCATAATGTCAAAATTCCAATCAGGTGGTGTTCCAGTTCCCGATTACGACGCTGCTGATTCAACTAATATTAATAGAAAGGCTGAATTTACCGAAGACGTATTCATCTATGGTAAATTATATGCTGCGTTAGATTCAAAAGATATAACATTCGAGGAAGTTCAACCTTTTAAAAGTGTAAGGATAACTGAAAATTTTTCTGTATCAGGTTTCTCAACTTTTTTTGATGCTGATGTTGATTACCTCACGGTATATCAGAGACATAATGTTGGTTTAGGGGGAACTGTCTTTGTTGCAATATCATCTACTTCTGATGCAGAGGGTCAAGTAGGAGGTAGAGTTGGAATCGGAACTACTCAACCAGATGATTTATTTGAGGTAGGAAACGATTCTTTTTTAGTAACTAATCTTGGTAGTGTCGGAATTGCAACTACTCAACCAGCACAAAAGTTTCAGATTAATTCAGAAACTAATTCACTAGTGGTTTCTGATACTGGAACTTTAGGAGTTGGTACAGATAATCCTGGTAATTTTGTTGGACTTAATGATAACGCTCATGGAGTTTTAAAGGCAGATTTCGATGGTAGCATAAGAGTATCTAGAAACATATATGATTCATCTGGATCACCAGGACAAAATGGATTCTTTATGAATCGAGATGCAAATGGTATTCGTTGGGTATCATTTACACCTGTTGAAACTGAGGGTGTATTTCTACAAAATGAGGGAACTTTTGTTCCTGCTGTTGGAGCCGCACAGTCATTCACAGTATTAAATTTTACTCAAAGAAATAGTGATGGTTTAGGTACAGATACTTTAGAGGCAACTGCACAAGATCCAACACAAACAACAGGTATAGCAACTATTTTCACTCAAGATTTATGGGGTCATAGTGGAACTGGTCAGAATGCAGCGATTTATAGACAATCAAGAGTAGGTATCAATCAAGCTAATCCTTCAACTCAATTAGATGTTGCTGGTGATTTTCATGTTTCTCAATCAGTTGATTTTGATGCAGCTTTAAACGTTGATGGTGGTGTAACATTTAATTCTAATCTAGATGTAGATGGTCTTGTTACTTTTAATAATTCCCTTGACTCAACATCTATAACGAGTGGTTCAGTAATAATAGATGGTGGTGTTGGAGTTGCAAAGAATTTAAATATTGGTCAAAATGTAAAAATTGAGGGAGCTGATGATAGCACTGATAAAGATACAGGTTCATTAGTAGTTGATGGTGGTGTTGGTATTGAAAAATCAATTAATATTGGTGGTTCAGGAGTCATCGCTGGAAGACTTGATATCGAAGATCAAACAGATTCCACTTCCCCGACAGATGGCTCAGTGGTTATTGATGGTGGAATGGGATTAGCAAAAAGTTTACACTCAGGTGGTAGTGGAACTTTTGCAGGAAGATTAGATGTAGATGACCAAACACAATCAAATGATACTTTATCTGGAGCTGTGGTAGTTGATGGTGGTGTTGGTATTGTTAAAAATTTAAATGTAGGTCAAAATGTAAAAATACAAGGTAATTTAGAATTAGAAGCACAACTAACAGATTTCTTTGGTAATCAAGGAGTTGGTGCTTGTAAGACTGATTATCGTTTATCATCTTTTAATGTCACTGGTGTTGGAGTAGGAGTCTCTTGGAGACCTTCAGGAGTTCAAACTAAGAGAACACTATGGGTATCTAAGAATGGTTGTGATACTAATAGTGGACTTCTAGAAGGTGATGCGAAATATACTATCGCTGCTGCAGCCGCTATAGCACAGGAAGGTGATACAATTAAAGTAAGATCAGGTGTTTACATAGAAAATAATCCAGTAGGTCTTAGGACAGATGTGGCAATCACAGGTGAAGATTTACGATTAGTCACTGTTGTTCCAAGTAATACTAATAGAGATGTATTTCATGTAAGAAGAGGTTGTTTGATTGAAAATTTAAGTTTTGCAGGAGCAACAATTACAACAAATCATCCTCGATGTGGTGCTGTTGCTTTTCCACCAACACAAGAGAGTGTTAATTCAGGATTAGATTTTCAAGCAATTTCAGGATTTACACCATTAGGACCTGCAAATGAAGGTGCTGCAGGGAGATGGAGATCTCCTTATGTAAGAAACTGTACTAACTTTATGACTGGAAGTATTGGTATGAAAATAAATGGTGATCATGCTGACGCTGCCTTTACTGGAACTAATAATGGTGGTCAGGATTTAAAATCAATGGTTTGTGACTCATTTACACAATACAATGAAGCAGGTATAGGAGTTTCAATATCTAATAATGGATATGCACAATTAGTTTCTATATTCACAATTGGATGTGAAATTGGAATAGGAGTATCTTCAGGTGGACAATGTGACTTAACAAACTCAAATAGTTCTTTTGGTATAAAGGGACTAGTAGCTGATGGATTTGGTGATATTGAATTTACTGGTATTACTACTAATGGTGCGACTGATGCACAGTCAGATACAATCGTAAGTGTTGATACAAAAGATAGTGGTAATAATATAAGAATACCTTTTGATGGACAAGGTGTATATTTTGAATTAGATATGAACAATTATGATGATACTACTTCAACAGATACAGTCACAGCTCCTTTACAAGTTATAAGATCAATAGAAGTCATCAATGGTGGTAATGATGGTGATTATAGTGCTGGTGCTCCTCCCATCATCACTTTAAATGAATCACCACAAGGACCAGAATCAATTCTACCTGAATTTTCACCAAACGTAAGTGCTGCTGGAACTATAACTTCTGTTGATGTTCTTAATAGTGGTCGGAACTTTTTACCAACTCAAAATCTAACAGCAACCATATCAAGTGGTAATGCAACTTTTAAAGTAAATACAGATCCAATTTTATTTACTGTAAGTGAGGCAACTGATTCATCTGCAATTTCAGGTATATCAACAGTTACATTTAATGAATTTATACCTTATCCTGTGTTTAATGATACACCAGTCAAATTTGTAAGATTAAGTCGTATTATCACTAGTTCACATTCTTTTGAATATATCGGTGCAGGTACAGACATAAATACATCGAACCCATTCCAAGGTGGAAAACCGATACCTGAGAATGAAGTGATTGCTATAAATGGTGGACAGATTCCATTTACTAGCACCGACCAGAAAGGTAACTTTAGAATTGGTGATGGACTGACCATAGATCAAACAACATCAACAATTCGAGGTAGAGACTTCAACAGGGCTATCCAAGCACAATTAACACCACTGATATTAGCATTGAGATAATATGGCAATCGCACCAGTCAATAAATTTGTATCCATTGCAGTTCCTGTTGCACCAGGTCTGCAGAAGTTGTATGAGGTTCCGACTGGTACATCTGCATTATTATTGTATACTCAAGTATCGAATGTTGGCATAGGTGTTACGTATCCCACAGTTACATTTACTCAGAAAAGAACTTCAAGAAGTACAGGAAATACAAGAGATATAAGAGTTGTAAAAGATGCTGAAATACCTCCTAACGATGCAGTCATCTTAATAGATGGTAGATTAGTTTTAGAAAAGACTCCGTTAGTTTTAGATCAAATATACATTCAAGGTACACAAGAGGGAGTAGGTATCATCACAGATGTAACTTATGATGAACCCTCTGGTATTGCGACTGTATTTACAAAGACAGATCATAATTTTAATGTTACTGATCCTATCACTTTAAGTGGTATTGCATTTACATGTTCAGGTAGCACAGGTATTACAACAACAATATTCCCAGATCCTCAACAGTCATATACAGTTGATACAGTTGCAGATGCTAAACAATTTTCTACAGTCGTAGGTACAAGTAAAGGATACCCACATTTTTATAATTCAGCTATACATTATTTTGAGAGAGCGAGAGTTGATGCAGTCACAGTCGTAAACAGTCAGGATGGTAATCCTGCAAATGGAACTAAATTTAATGTGACTGATGCAGTCTATAATGGTGGTCCAGGTACAAAAACTATTCATGGTATATCACTTGCAGCTGGAGAGATAGTTTTAACAATTGGTACTCATAATTTACAGGCAAATGACACGATATCAATAGCAGATAATTCTTTAATTTTCACATGTACAATGGATAATCGTGCAACTGAGCATGCGTATCCAAGGTCAACTGATCCAGCATCTACAAACACATCAGACTTTAATAATGGTGTATTACCAATATCAATATATTCTTCAACACAAGTTAGAGTTCAGGTAGGGGAAAGTAACTCTGGTGGTTTCTTTGCACCACTTCAAATGGAACTGATTGCAAGTATCCTAGAAAATAGTACGTCGTAATATGCCAAAGTATCTAAGTGGCAGAGCAAAAAGAGTACCGCAAGATCAATTATCTGAAGACAGATATAAGTATCTTGGATTAGATCAAGCGGAACCAAACTTATCAGACCCATTGGTAAGTCCTCCTGTCCCTGCTGGAGCACAATATCAATTAGTAGCAGTTCCAGGTCATCCTGGTAAAAGATATTGGGTGCCAGTTGGAGGATCACTAATTCCTGGTGCTATTACGATTTTTGATGAAAATAGTCCTGTATCTGCTGCCAGTAGTGTTACTCAATTAAATTTTGTTGGTGCTGCTGTTACTGCAAATGTAAGTGTTCAAAATCCATCTGGACATCCTGGTATTGCTGCCACGATTACAGTCAATCCAGTAACTATTAGTGATAATCCTCCCGCAGGTGCTAGAAATGGTGAATTGTGGTGGGAGAGTGATAATGGAGATTTATTTGTTTACTATGAAGATGGAGATAGTGCACAATGGGTAACAACTAACACTGGGGGAGCAGGTCCAGCAGGAGATAAAGGACAGAAAGGTGAAACGGGCTTAACAGGAACAACTGGTTCTTCAGGTCAGAAAGGTGATAAGGGAGACAAAGGAGAAAAAGGTTCTGTCGAAGCACAGGGTAATAAAGGTGAAAAGGGTGAAATAGGTATTGGACAAAAAGGTGAACCTTCGACTGTCACAGGTCCTCAAGGTCCTACTGGTGCTCAAGGACCTCAAGGATCAACAGGTACTAAAGGAGATAAAGGAGACACAGGAATTCAGGGTATAGCAGGTCCAGTAGGACCAACTGGACCTACAGGTGATAAAGGAGAAAAGGGAGAAAAGGGTGATAAAGGAGATAAAGGAGATAAAGGAGATAAGGGAGAGTTAGGAGGAACAGGTAATACTGGTCCTCAAGGTCCGAAGGGTGACACTGGTGCTCAAGGAAGTTTTGGTGGAGCTACTTTCGATTATACTTTTAGTTCGTCTACAGGCACACCAACAGATTTAAACACTGGAAGATTAAGACTTAATAATTCATCTGTAAGTTCAGCGACTGTCATGTTCATAGATGATGAAGATGATAATGGAACAGACATTCAAGCATTTTTAAGAACTATAGATGATTCAACATCAACTATTAAGGGTCATTTCAAAATATCTAATAAGTCAGATGCTAGTGATTTTGCAATATTTACAATATCAAGTGCATCAGAGCAATCAGGATTTCATCAAGTAAATTGTTCTTATGTTTCTGGGAGTGCATCATCATTTACTAACGGTGAAGATATTCTTATAACATTTGCGAGAACTGGTGACTTAGGAGATAAAGGTTCAAAAGGTGATAAGGGAGATACAGGTGCTCAAGGTCCTCAAGGTCCCCAAGGAGCACAAGGTTCTACAGGTAGCAAAGGTGATAAAGGAGATACAGGTTCCACAGGTCCTCAAGGACCTCAAGGTTCTCAAGGTCCTCAAGGTGCTCAAGGAAATAAAGGTGATAAAGGTGAAGTTGGTGGTGATGGTTCTGAAGGGACAAAAGGTCAAAAAGGATCTAAAGGTGATACGGGTCCTCAAGGTTCTACTGGTCCTCAAGGTGGTCAAGGTCAGAAAGGAGATACAGGAGCACAAGGACCTCAAGGAACTCAAGGAACTCAGGGTGAAAAGGGAGATACTGGACCTACAGGTCCTCAAGGTGCTACAGGGTCACAAGGACCAACAGGTTCTCAAGGAAACAAAGGTGATAAAGGTGATACTGGTGGTGCTGGTTCTGACGGAATCAAAGGAGATAAGGGAGACACTGGTCCACAAGGACCACAAGGTAATCAAGGGGGTACAGGGGTAACTGGACCACAGGGAGATAAAGGTGATAAAGGTGATACTGGTCCTACAGGTCCTTCACAAAATACTTCTGTTGCTCTTTCTGCATCTGCACCTGGTTCTGCTAATTCAGGTGATTTATGGTGGGATACTGATGATGGTGATTTGCATGTGTATTATAATGACGGAAATACTGCACAATGGGTAAACACTGGAGGTGTAGGTGCAAAGGGAGAAAAGGGTGCTCAAGGTCCTACAGGTAGCACTGGTGGTACTGGTGGAACTGGCCCTCAAGGACAGAAAGGAGATACAGGAGCACAAGGTCCCCAAGGTTCTCAAGGTGCACAAGGTTCTCAAGGACCACAAGGAAATAAAGGTGATAAAGGTGATACAGGACCTCAAGGTGCTACGGGTGGGGGTGCCCCAACTGGTCAAATAATTGCATGGTCAGGAAGTGCAAGTGCTTTACCTACAGGATATTTCTTATGTGATGGATCTGCTATAAGCAGAACCACTTATGAAGCATTGTTCAATATTGTTGGGACGACACATGGTAATGGAGATGGATCATCCACATTTAATTTACCAGATTTAAGAGATAGATTTATTGTTGGTGCTTCAAATAGCACAGGAGATACATCATATCCAGGTCTTTCTCCTGGTGCTACTGGTGGTACCGCAGATGCTACATTGGTGTCTCATAGTCACACCATAACCGATCCTGGTCACTTTCACACCACACTTAATTATGTTGCTCGATCTAACTATGCAGAACCTAGAAACTTTGGTGTAGGTACTGATGGAAACCTTAATAGCACGGGTAATACTGACACAAAATCAACTGGAATAACTATCGACTCTAATGGTTCTTCAGCAACTGGTAAAAACTTGCCACCATTCTATTCACTTGCTTACATTATTCAATACGCTCAAGGTGGAGACACTGCTAAAGGACAGAAAGGACAGAAAGGAGATACAGGAGTCGCAGGTCCTCAAGGTCCAACTGGTCCTCAAGGTAATTCAATTACAGGTCCTCAAGGACCACAAGGTCAAAAAGGTGATACAGGTCCTCAAGGTTCTCAAGGTCCTCAAGGTTCTCAAGGACAAAAAGGAGAAGCATCTACTGTTAAAGGTCAAAAAGGTGATACTGGTGGAGGTGCTCCAGTTGGTCAGATTGTAGCTTGGTCAGGAAGTGCAAGTTCTCTTCCAACAGGATATTTCTTATGTGATGGTACAGCCATCAGTCGAACTACATACGCAGCTCTCTTTACAGTTGTCGGAACCACTCATGGAAATGGAGATGGATCATCTACGTTCAATTTACCAGATTTGAGAGATAGGTTTGTTGTTGGTGCTTCAAATAGTACAGGAGATACTACATATCCAGGCGTTTCACCAGGTGCTACAGGTGGTTCTGCAAGCGGTACAACTAGTTTTGATAGTGGTGGTGTTAACAATCTAGGTAGCTATATATTCGCTGGTACTGGTTCACGAGAACAGCATACACATACCTACGATAATCTTCCACCATACTATTCTCTTGCATATATTATTCAATATTCTCAAGGTGGAGATGTTGCTAAAGGACAAAAAGGAGCTAAGGGTGAAATAGGAAATACTGGTCCTCAAGGTTCTCAGGGTCAGAAGGGTGCAACTGGAGCACAAGGTCCTCAAGGTTCACAAGGTACTCAAGGTCCTACTGGTCCACAAGGTTCTCAAGGACCTGCAGGTCCCCAAGGTTCAACAGGACCCTCAGGTCCTTCTACAGTGCCTCAAATTAAAACAGCAAGTAATACGTCTGAGCAATATTATTTCTCTAGTGGTTGGAATACTAGAGTTACATTATCGTTGACTGGTGTAGATAATAGTTCACACGTTATGTTAATGTGGCGAGCTCAAATATTCCAAGGTGGTAATGGTAACTCTACAGTTCAACTAACTGGTGGTAGTCTTAATTTTGGAGATACTGGTGCTACTGTTAGTAATTCTAGTTGGTTGAGTGCTAATGATATAGTCGTTGATACTGGTAGCGGTACATCTAGAACATATACGATTAGATTTCAAAGAAATAGTGGTTCATATGGTATAATCAGAAATGTTTACTTATTTGCTATGGAATTGAAACCTAATTAATCTCAATAAATAATTAAAAAAACATGGATCAGATTAGAAGGACGGGTATTGGAAGTGATGGGCAGATAGTCCCACCTATGTTTTTAAATGATGAAAAAGTCGGACTTACAACTATGACTGGTTCAATGATATATAATATTGATACAAATAAAATGGAATATTATAACGGTTCAAGTTGGAAAGAATTTTAAATAAATTATGTCATCATTCGATTTCCCATCTAGTCCTACAAATGGACAATCATACTCAGCAAACGGTATAACCTTTGTTTGGAATGGTTCTGCATGGAAAAGACAAACTGGTGCAACCAAAGGTATAAAGGGTGAACCTGGTCCCACAGGACCTACAGGTCCCCAAGGTCCGTCAGGATCAGGAGGTACTACAGGTCAGAAAGGTGAGAAGGGTGCAAGTGGTACTTCAGGTCCGACAGGTCCTCAAGGTCCTCAAGGTGCTACTGGTGGTACGGGTGGAACTGGTCCTCAAGGACAGAAAGGACAGAAAGGAGATACAGGAGCACAAGGTCCTCAAGGCCCTCAAGGTTCACAAGGTCCTCAAGGTCCACAAGGTTCTCAAGGTTCACAAGGTCCAGCAGGTCCAAATTTAAAAACTGCTTCTAATAGACTTACAAGTACTTATCAAACATCTTCAACATCATATCAAACTGCATTATCAGCATCTATTACTCCTACACAAACTAATTCCTCTATATTGGTTGTAGTTACAGGTAGTGCAACTGGACGCCACAGCGGTAACAGTAGTGGTCAACAAGCTAATGCTTATGTGACTACCTACAAAAATAATTCGCCATGGTTAGGTATTGACATCTTCGTGAATAAAGGAAGTCCTTTGTACAGAACTCCTATCTCTCATTCGGTTATGGACAATGCGAATCATGGGGGTAATACTGTATCTTACCAACTTATGTTAAGAAGATATACTGGAGGCAATTTAAATGTTTCAGTGAATGCAACTACAGCCATCAATCTTTTTGAGGTCATAACTTAAATGAAATATACAATCTATGATGTAGTAGAAATACTAAAGCCAAATTCTAATTATAATATTAAATCGAATGAATATTCTGGTCTTGAATGGTTAGATAGTGCTGATACAAAACCAACAGAAACCGAAATTAATAATAAGATTTCTGAACTTGATGCAGCAGAAGCAATGAAATTGCTGCGTGAAGAAAGAAATGTATTACTTTCTGAGACTGACTGGATGGTCATAAAATCTCAAGAAACTGGTGTTGCAATGTCAAATGCTTGGAAAACATATCGTCAGGCATTAAGAGATTTACCAGCGAGTTCAACACCAACTTTAGATGCAAATTATGAATTAGATTTAAGTTCAGTCACCTGGCCAACAGAACCTTCGTAGAAAGTATAAATATATAATATTAAAGTAATGTAGCAAATGTCACTGGACGATATTTCAAGAATTAATGGTCCTGGTATTCATACTGAAGCGAGAATAGTCAGTGAGACGATATCCGTATCAGGAGTAGCAACAGCATCAAATTTCAAAACAGGAACTAGCAATGTTCACAATATTGGAATTGAGATTGCTGGTATCAACGTATTAGGTGCTGATACACCTATAGGACATGGAGCGACAATTTATAATTCTGGTGCAGCAGCATTCCAAGGTGTAGTTTCAGCAGCAGGAGGATTTAGTGGTCCGATTGTTGCAGGTGCAGGGACTAGTGATGTTAATGCAGGTATCATAACTGTATCAAAAGCTTATGTAGGTGGTGCTACTACTTTTGGTGAAGATTTTGTTGTAACGGGTAATGCAAGAGTAACAGGGATATTAACAGTTGGTACTGGTTCAATTGAAATTGATCCTGACAATGAACAAATAAACTTTGGTCAAACATCTTTAAAAAAAGATGTTTCATCTGGTGACTTAGAAGTTATTGATAAAGCTGGTAATAGAAAAGGTATTAGAGCAGAAGAAATTTATATCAGAGGAAATAGAATTATTGATGGTAGTAGAAATGTTAAGTCAGGATTAAAAATACCAGCACAAAATATTACATCAGGAAGACTTAACGTAAATAGATTACCTCTAGTTGGTGAATTTAATCAAATAAATGTTAGTGGTGATTTAAATGTTGGTGGTGAACTTACATATGAAGATGTAAAAAATGTAGACTCACTAGGTATTGTCACTGGTCGTTCAGGATTTCACGCTACGGGTGGAGTATTCACTGGTGATGGTACAGGATTAACAGGAGTAGCTGAAAACTTTACAACCCGTATTGGTATTCAATCAGAAGGATTAGTTGTAGGAACTGGAATAACTGGATTAAGATTTGTTGGAACTGGTAATTCGATTACAGAGAGAGACGGAATTGCACATTTAAAACTCGCTGGAGATAAAGGACAGAAAGGTGAGAAGGGAGAGAAAGGTCAAAAGGGTGAAAAGGGAGAGAAAGGTCAGAAAGGAGAAAAGGGTCAAAAAGGACAAAAAGGTGATAAGGGTCAAAAGGGTGAGGTAGGACAAAAAGGAAATATAGGGGATGTAGAGGCAAAAGGAAATAAAGGTCAGAAGGGACAAAAAGGAGAGGATGGAAATAGTGCTGTTGGTGTAAAAGGTCAGAAAGGAGAACCCTCTAATGTTGTAGGTCCAACTGGTCCTCAAGGTGCACAAGGTAATTCAATTACAGGACCTCAAGGAACTAAAGGTCAGAAAGGTGAGATTGGTCCACAAGGTCCTGTAGCACAAAAAGGGCAAAAAGGAGAGCAGGGAAATGTAGGTGAAAAAGGACAAAAAGGTGTAACTGGTAATACAGGACCACAGGGAAATACTGGTCCACAAGGACCTACAGGTCCTCAAGGACCTAAAGGTCAGAAAGGTGAGATTGGTCCACAAGGAGATCAAGGTAATACTGGACCTACAGGTCCACAAGGACCTAAAGGTCAGAAAGGTGAACTAGGACCCACAGGTGGAGATGGACTCACAGGTCCTCAAGGTGCCCAAGGACCTCAAGGTCAAAAAGGTGCAACTGGAGCACAAGGACCTCAAGGTGGTCAAGGTAACGTAGGACCACAAGGTTCTACAGGACCACAAGGTCAAAAGGGTGCAACTGGTTCACAAGGACCTCAAGGTGGTCAAGGACCTCAAGGTTCTCAAGGTCCAGCAGGTCCTCCTGGTCCACAAGGTCCACAAGGTCCAGGTGGTTCGAGTGGTGGTCCAGGTCCGTCAGGTCCTCCAGGTAACAGTACTGCTAATTCTAATTTCCGTGTATTCAGTAGTAGTCAGAATAATGTGGCAGTAGCATCTGGAACTTCAAAATATATTTGCTTCATGATTGGTGGAGGTGGTGGTTGTGGTTCCACAGGTCCAGGAGGAAGAAGAAACCCCGCTAAATCTGGTGGTGGAGGTGGAGGAGGACTAGGTATTAGGTTCTTTAACGGTTCAGAGATGGGTTCCCACTTCAACGTACAAGTTGGTGGTGGCGGTGGCGGTGGAGGATTTTTTGGTTCTGGAGGTAGTGGTGGACAGTCTTACATCGACCCACATGGTAATGGTCAAACTTGTTATGGAAATGGTGGTGGAGGTTCTCCATTCGCTCCTTATCATGGTAATGGTGGTGGTGGAGGAGGTTCCTCTAACTGCCAACTAACTGGTAGTGGTAATGGTGGTGGTGCTGGTGGAGGTGCAGCTGGACAAAACAGTTTCTTACAAAATTATGGTGCAGGAGCTCCTGGTATAAATGGTAAAAACCAGTTAGGTCGTGGTGGCAACTCTGGCATTGTCTTTATTCTAGAAATGTAGTATAATAAAATTATGTTTACTTATCACATCATACAAACATCATCAAACAAAGTAGTAGACACCTGTATATGGGATGGTGATACAAATGTTTGGCAACCACCAGACGGACACTTTTGTATTCTTGCAGAAGACTTCGTTAGTATTGGTTGGATATATAATTCTGAAGGTGTTGGTATTGGATCTACAGCAGGAGATACAACGCATAAATGGAGACCTTCTGATGTATTTGAACCCTACGTTTCAGACGGGAAAGACTATCCGCAACTGAATGGTGCTTAAAAATTTTTACGTTATAATGTTTATTAATGCTTGATTTAATACAAACGATTCAAATTCTAACTAAAGAAGAAGTTAGTGATTTAAATAATTATGTTGATTCACTTGAATTTAAAAAGAACACTGTTTTTGGGGAAGATAGCAGTGATGGAAGAACTAACATAGACTTAAGAAGTAGCACAGGTTGTACTTTGTATGACAATCATCCTGTAACTGAAAATCTTCATGGTAAAATGAACTCTGCATTATTAGAGTATAAGGCAAGGTTAGAAAAAATACACGATATTTTTAGTTATCATCCCGTACCTGGAGGATTTGATACAACTTCACATCGAGAGGGAGTACAAGTATTAGATTATGTTGAAGGACAGAAATATAATTATCACCATGATGTTGCTGATAATATAAAGAGAAAGGAATATTTTAGAACAATTTCTATTATAATATACTTAACAAATGACTTTGAGGGTGGTAGAACACTTTTCCCACATAAAGCATACAAACCTGAGATTGGACATGCACTAATATTTCCCTCTAATTGGTGTTTTCCACATTCAGGGGAAGAAGTATCAAAGGGTAAAAAGAGAGTTGCTGTGACATGGTATTATGTTGAAAAACAATGAATATATTTGAATTAAATGATATTAGTGTAGATCAGGTAGATAAAGAATATTTACTTGGTTCTCCAATTTTTAGTGTTCGTAATTTTTATAAGTATCCAGAAAAAGTACATCAATTCATATTCGATGAACCATATAGAGAAGGTAGAGTTGGTTTATGGAAAATGAATGAAAGTGGATCTAATAATGGAATTTACTTTGAAGACAGGAGATTTTATGATTTTGAAGAAAGATTAATAGAAGCATACTTTTTTCTTTGTGATTTAATTGGAGATTATCACTTTAGATCAGTCATAACAACTAATATGACATTATTTAAAAGTGATGAAAATAGTTTAAAATTTAATAATTTTAAAGATAATTACTGGTGGCCTCATGTTGATACTGGTTTTAATGGTATAGTTTATTTCAATACTGAATGTGGCACTAATTTATATGAACCTAATTGCCTTGATTATTCAGATAAAAATAATGAGCATGAGCAACCTTGGAGGTCAAAAGAAAATTATAATTTACTTAAAACAATTCAACCAGAATATAATAAATTAGTTTTATTTGATGGTTGTAAATTTCCACATGGTATGAATATTGACAGTGATAGATATTTCGGTAAAAAAACAAGAAACAATCAAGTATTCTTTTTTGAAGATAATTTACCTGAGAATGAAACACAATATTACTGTGTTTAGAACTAAATAATCTCATGGCAATAGATTTCCCGAATAGTCCTAATAGTGGTGATACATTTTCAGTAGGTAATGTTACTTGGAGGTGGAATGGATATGCGTGGAATCGTGTTCCCGATCCTGGTGCAAAGGGAGAGATTGGTCAAAAAGGAGATAAAGGTGAAGTAGGATTAACTGGTAGTATTGGTCAAAAGGGTCAAAAGGGAGATGTTGAGCAGCAAGGAAATAAAGGTGATACAGGTGCTCAAGGTCCTCAAGGTGCTCAAGGTAGCACTGGGGATAAAGGTGCAAAAGGAGATAAAGGAGATACTGGTCCTCAAGGTCCACAAGGAAGTCAAGGTAGTCAAGGACAAAAAGGTGAAATAGGAAATACTGGACCTGCAGGTCCAACAGGTCCTCAAGGTCTTCAAGGTCCAACAGGTCCTCAAGGTCCCATAGGTCCCACAGGTCCTCAAGGTGATAAGGGACAAAAGGGAGCGAGTGGAACTGATGGTTCAGTAGGTCCCACAGGTCCTCAAGGTCAAGCAGGTTCACCAGGTTCTTCAGGTCCGCCAGGTCCAACAGGTCCTCAAGGTCCAGCAGGATCAGGAGGTTCAACAGGTCCTACAGGACCACCAGGTCCTTCAGGTTCAGATGCAGCTCTACCTTCAGGTTTTATAGGTTTTTGGTCTGGATCAGTAAATTCAATACCATCAGGTTGGTATCTATGTAATGGTTCAAATGGAACTCCCGATTTAAGAAATCGTTTTGTTATTGGTGCTGGCACTGGATCTAACTACTCACCTGGTAATACTGGTGGTAGTGGTTCTGTTCTTTTAGGAACAGCAAACCTACCAAGCCATAATCATGGAAGTGGATCACTATCAGCATCGGGAGGAAATCATAGTCATACTTACATAGATCAATATGTCGTAATCAATAATGGTTATAGACCTTGGCCAGCAAGTAATAATGACTGTGCTGCAAGAAACGTGAGTACAGGTGGTAATGGTAGCCATACTCATTCAATTTCAGGTTCTACAGGAAATCAAGGTAGTGGTCAGTCATTCAGTATATTACCACCTTACTATGCACTTTGTTATATCATGAAAGCTTAGTATTGACGGTTTTTATACATATGCTATAATAAGTAAAAATTATTCTCATGGAAGATTTTGTATACGAAGTTGTTGTAGACATTTGTGCTAAAACCTTCAAACTCAAAAGTAGCGATGGAGATAATAAAATAATTGCCTGTGAAAATTCTGAAGAGTTTATGAGAGTTTTATTAGTTTGTGACCAAATGCTTGAACCATATATGATCAAGTATGCAGATTTAGCGTTAACCTCAGATAAATAATTCTTTGGTATATGAAGTATAAAATCACAACAAACTTCTGTTGGTTTCGTGGTGGAAGTATGATTGTCAAAATGTATTACATCAATGGTATGCCATTTACTTTTGATGAATTACCAGACGGACATTTGAGAGACCAAGATTTAATCAAAGAAGCAGACAAGCAAAGAACCTTTGATGATGCAGATATGTATCAATATTATTCTTATCTTGTCGAAGAAGAATTACATCCATGTTTATTTTCAGTTGAACTTGAAAACCCTGAAGAATTGCCAGATGATATCTCAATTCATATAGACACGGAGGAATAACAAGCTAAATAGACCTAGTATTGTATGGTCTATTCGATCCACATTTTATAGTAGTTAAAAAAGATGCCTCTTAATAAGTTAGAGAATTTTATAAAGAATACAGAGGGTCGTATCCTTTATGTAAATCCAAATGATCTTGATTCGACTGATGCGATTGATAATCAAGGTAATTCATTAACAAAACCCTTCAAAACTATTCAGAGAGCACTGATAGAGTCTGCTAGATTCTCCTACGTTGCTGGTGATGATAATGATTTAGTAGAAAGAACAACAATATTACTTTTTCCTGGCGAGCATATACTTGATAATAGACCTGGTTTTGGTATCAGAAGTGACTCTGGAGTAGCAAAAGCTATTAGTCCTAGTGGTGCTATCTCTGGTGCTCTTAATACTTTTACCCTCACACTTAATTCTAATTTTGATTTAACCCAAGAAGATAATATACTTTACAAGTTTAATAGTGTAAATGGTGGTGTTGTTGTACCTAGAGGTACTTCTATAGTTGGACTAGATTTAAGAAAGACTAAAATAAGACCTTTATATGTACCTAACCCAACTGATCTAAATGTAGGTCAAAGTGCTCTGTTCAGAATAACTGGTGCATGTTATTTTTGGCAGTTTACTTTTTTTGATGGTGATGACAAAGGATTAGTTTATACAGACCCAGTTGATTTTAGTTCAAATAATAAATCTAAACCAACATTCTCTCACCATAAACTTACTTGTTTTGAATATGCTGATGGTATTACCAAGTTAGAACAGTTCAGTGATTTAACAGATTTAGATATCTACTATAGTAAGTTATCAAATGCTTACAACGAAGCTGCAGCAAGAAGATCCATAACACAAAAATATCCTTCTGCACCCAAAGGATTCTCTCCACAAAGACCTGAATTTGAAATTGTTGGTGCATTTGCAACTGACCCATTAAATATTTCAAACATAGAATCTGGTGATGGAGCAACACCAGGTCAAGTAGTTACTGTTACAACTAATATAGAACATAATCTTACAGGTGGTACACCTATTAAGATTCGTGGTATCAATGTATCAGATTATAATATATCAACTAAAGTATCAAATGTTATTGATTCAACTAGATTTCAGTACTCATTACCATTTGTTAGACCAAACTTACCAGCAGGTTCTGCTGGTGGATTGAGTAGTTCTAACGGACAAGTTCTTGTTGAAACTGATACAGTAACGGGTGCTTCTCCATACATCTTTAATACATCAATGCGTTCAGTGTTCGGTATGCAGGGTATGCATGCTGATGGTAAGAAAGCGACAGGATTTAGATCGATGGTTGTGGCACAGTTTACTGCTGTTTCACTTCAAAAAGATGACAGAGCATTTGTAAAATATGATAGTACTAATAGAAGATATAGTGGAATTGCTTTTTCAAAACAGACTGGTTCACTACTTTCATCTGAATCATCATCCACTAATCCAGAAACAGTATACCACTTAGATCAAGAAGCTAATTATCGTAAGGGATGGAGAACAAGTCATATAAAAGTATCTAATGATGCTGTTGTGCAAATTGTATCTGTGTTTGCGATTGGTTTCGATAAACATTTTAATATGATAAATGGTGCTGACGCATCTATTACTAACTCCAACTCTAACTTTGGTACTTTCTCTCTTGCTGCTGAAGGTTTCAAAAAAGAGGCATTTGCGAAAGATGATAAAGGATTTATTACATCAGTTATCAATCCACGTTCAATTGTAACGAGTGATCAAAAAATTGAATATCTACAGTTATTCAAAGATACAGCATCTAGCACATCTAAATTATATCTCTTCGGACAGGAAACAGAAACAGTTCCACCATCACATATAGCACAAGGTTTTAGAATAGGTGCTAAAGTTGGTGAAAAAATATTTGTTGACAAAGCTGGTGTAAGTTATGAAGCTACTGTTGTTATGTCAAATGGATCTGCTGCCACGACAGATACATCAGAAAAAAATTATGAAGCAGTACACTCAGCTGCAACCGCACAGGTTAAATCTGTATTCACAATTGGAGAAGGACACGAATTACAAAATGGAGAATCAATTCGTATAGTTGCTGATAATGGTGATTTACCTGAAAACTTAGATCCTCATACAGTATACTTCGCCATCACTGGTACAGGAGTGGGTGGAAATGACAATGAATTATCTAATCTTCAAATTAGAATAGCATCATCTAAAACGAATGCTGATTTAGCAGATCCTATTTTTATTAGCACGGTTGCAAATACAACTGATAAGTTCAGAATTATAAGTCGTGTATCAGATAAGAAACCTAATGACGCTGGACATCCTATACAATTTGATACTTCTCGTGGAAGATGGTTTATACATACACTTCCAACGGGTAATACATTACATCCAAAAATTAATGATGGCACAATCGTGTCTGATGATATTTCATATATTTTAAGAAGAGATGATGATAGAAGTTTAGATGAGAAGATTTACAAATTAAGATATGTAGTTCCAAAAGAATTAACTAATGGAAGAGATCCTGTTGATGGATTTGTCTTACAAGATTCAAACTTTACAACAGTTTTAGCTAACACTGATTTTACTAAAACCTCTATTGATTCATCTGACTATGCGTTTGATAGAAATACTAGATTCATATCACAAGCGAGTTTTGATAGTTCTTTAAATCTTGTCACTATTCGTTCTGATAGACCACACAATCTTGGTGTAGGAGATCAGATTGTTGTTAAAAATGTACTAAGCACAACTAACTCAACTGGTCTTGATGATAAAGCATACAACGGTACTTTCATCGTAGATTCGATTGTCAATGATAAAGAGTTTAAGTACTCAAATACAGACGTAGAGGGTATCACTCATACAGTTGGAACATTTACTAACAACACTCAAACAAGAACAGCTCTACTACCAAGATTCAGTAGAAATGATAATAAAGATAATTTCTTTGTATACAGAACTGAGGTTGTAACACCTTATATTGATGGTGTTCAAGATGGTATCTACCACTTATTCGTGTTGAATAGTGACAATGCGATGAATGAAACTTCTGGTGAATTTGATGATAGTAAGTATAATCAAAACATTGTTAACTTATATCCTGAATATGACCGTGATAATGTAGATGCTAACCCACCAGAAGCAACCTCATTTGCAAAAAGATTCCCTCTTGGTGATGTTGTCACTAATGACTTGAAGAAGAGTATCACCAGAGAAACAACTAATAAATTCTTAAAATCATTTGACGCTACAGTTGGCATAGTATCTGTAACTAATAACACCAACAACTCTGTCATTGATCTTGAAGAAGAGCATGGATTACAAGCACTTAAGTTTCATTCTGGAATAACAGGTGGATCTGGACATACAAATGGAACATATTATAATATTAAATTGTTTAATAGTAATGCAGCCCCATCAGTAGCAGTTTGGAATGGAGCAACTGCAGATGTTACTGTGTCTGGAGGTTCTGTTACTGCTGCAACTGTAAAACAGGGTGGTTCTGGTTATATTGCTGGCACATATTATTTTGATAGTTCACCCGTAGCTGAAGGTGGCATTGGTGGTGGTCCAGATGGCAGAGTGACAGTTTCTTCTGCTGGAATATCATCTGCAACAGGAAATTATATTCAAGTAACTGGTATTTCAACTGGTACAGATTCATATCATCGTATCTCAGCAATTAACACTAAACAACAAATTGTTGTTATCAAATCAGCTACCGACAAATTGCTGGATGGTCAACAGATTATAGACTTAGGACCTTGGAATGCTGTTGGTTCTCAAGTCTTTGATGCAAATGTAGGAATTACAACAATTAATACTACAGCTGCACATGGATTAGTTGTTGGTAATAAATTTAGAGTATTAGATAATAATGATGCAACTTTAGGTGATTTCATAGTTGCAGGTGTAGGAAATACAAATCAATTCTCTGCTAAAACTACAAGTACTCTCACAAATCCTAAGTATGTTTTAAAACATGGATTATCTGATAATGAAGCACTTTCAAGTAAAGCAGGTGAAAATCTAGGTATAAGAGGATTATCTATATTTGATCATGAAACATTAATATTAAATGAAGCAATCAATTCATCGAAAGCCGCATTTAAAGTAACTCTTCCTGATTCAACTGTAGATGCTACATCAATCACAAGTAGATTCCCTCTCGGTTCCTACATTGAAATAGAAGGTGAATTCATGAGAATCGCTTCTAATTCTTTGAGTGGAAGTGGAGATGAAATATCAGTTATCCGTGGTGCATTAGGAACAATAAGTAATTCTCATCCTGACGGATCAAAAATTAAGAAGATAAAACCAATAGCGATTGAACTTCGTAGACCATCTATACTAAGAGCATCAGGTCATACATTTGAATATGTTGGTTATGGTCCAGGTAACTATTCAACTGCACTACCACAGTTACAGAACAGATCACTATCAGAAAGAGAGGAATTCCTTACACAATCACAAGAAACTTCTTGTGGTAACGTTGTTTACACAGGTATGAATGATAAAGGTGATTTCTATATTGGAAATACCAAGATTGCTTCTGCTAGTGGACAACAAACAACATTTGATATACCAATACCCACTGTTACAGGTGAAGACCCAAATAGATTAAGTATCGTTGCTGACGAGGTTGTCGTTAAGGAAAGATTACTTGTTGAAGGTGGCACATCAAAACAGATATTATCTCAGTTTGATGGTCCAGTTACATTTAACGAGAATGTTAGATTAGCAAATCCAAATAAGAAATTGGATGTAACTGGTAATGTTAACATAGCTGATACTGGACAATTAAATGTCAACAGCACTGTTAATTCAACAAGCACTATAACAGGTGCAGCTGTTATTGATGGTGGTTTGGGTCTTGGTAAAGATCTTGTTATTGGTGGTAATATATTACCTAGCGTTGATGATAATTCTGATATAGGAAGTCCAACTTTACGTTTCCAAGATATCTACGGTGTTAATTTCCACGGAGATGGAGCTAATTTAACTAATACTGGTGCTCAGATGAGTGAACCTACATCAGGCACTCAACGTGTTGTTCTTACTGATGTTCTCAGTGGTACAATGATTACTGGTGCGACTGACTCTACCTTAAGATTTGATTTAGCTTCTGATACGTTATTTGCAAGTACATTCAGTGGTACTTTCTCTGGAAATTCTACTTCTGCTACTACAGCTTCAAATGTAGTTGGATTAGCAAACGCAGTTTTATTTAATAATGGAACTGACACAACAACCACTACATCCTTGTTCACTTATGATGGAACACAATTAAGAGTTCAGGGTAATGTAAGGGCAAATGACATAAGACTTGGATTTACCAATGGTACTACCATAGATACTACTTCTGGTGATTTGATTTTAGACTCTTCCAATGATAGAGTTCATGTGACTGCTAACTGTGAGATTGATGGAACTCTTACTGTAGACGCTGTTGACCCAGTAACTATTGCAAACGTTAATAAAGACACTGCTGCTGTTGTTATTTCAAACGGTAGTTTAGGTGTTGAGGGTAAAATTGTTTGTGGTAATGATATTATTGCATTTAACTCATCTGACTTGAATCTAAAACAAAATTTAAAGGTTATTCCTAATGCAGTTGAAAAAATTGGATTGATTACTGGTTATACTTATGATTGGAAAGATTCAGTATTCGATAACTCAACTAGAATTGGTATCAGCACCGAAGTAGATACAGATGATGACATATACATGAATGAAGCATGTGAAGATGGTCATAATGATGACACAGGAGTCATCGCACAAGATGTTGAAAAACTTAATTTACCTGGTGTAACAGTTACACGAGATGATGGTATAAAAGCTGTTCGTTATGAGAGATTAATTCCAGTTCTTATTGAAGCAGTCAAGGAACTTTCAGATAGAATCTCTGCACTAGAGTCCTCATAAATAACTAAAAAAATATCTGATGGCAAATATCAAGAAGAATTTTAATTTTCGTAACGGGGTACAGGTTGATGATGACAATCTGTTAGTAACCACCACTGGTCTGGTCGGTATTGGTACCACTGTGCCATCAGAAGCTCTTGATGTTCGTGGTAATATGAATGTAACTGGGTTTGCAAGCATAACTCAGGCTAATATTGGAATTATAACAATAACAAGTTTAGATCCAAATGAAATAATCGGTACAGGTGTAAGTATAAAGAGTGGTATTATAACAGCAGCAGGTTCAGGAATAGTTACATTTTTTGGTGATGCTAGATTTTTACAGGGTATGCCAACATCACAATGGGAAGATGTTGATGTAGGTTTAGGATATACAAGTATCTTTAATACAGGTGGCAACGTGGGTGTCGGGACCACTGACCCTAGAAGTACCATTCAAGTGGGAAATAATATTGATGCTGGTGAAAAAGGAGTTGGAATAAGTTCTGCTGGTAATATAAACGCTTCTGGTATTATAACTGCGACATCATTCGTAGGTGATTTAACAGGTAATATTGTCAGTAATACTACTATATCTGGTAACGTTGATTTAAACGCAGATATAGATGTTGATGGTCATACAAACTTAGATAATGTAAGTATCAGTGGTATTGCAACTGAAAACAATCTAGATGTTGATGGGCAAACTGATTTAGATATATTAAATGTTTCGGAAACTGCAACATTTTCTAGTCCTATAGATTTGAATTCAGACTTAGATGTTGATGGACATACAAACTTAGATAATCTTTCTGTTTCAGGTGTATCAACTTTTTCAGGTTCAACCACATTCAATCACAATCTTACACTAAACGCTGACATAGACATCGATGGTCACGCTAATATTGATAATTTAAATGTATCAGGTGTTACTACATTTGCTCAAAAGATAGAAGGTGCAGCAACTAATAATGTCATTCCTTTCTTGTATTCTAGTATGTCAGACTTACCATCTGCATCTACCTATCATGGTGCAGTAGCACATGTCCACGCAACTGGTTCATTATATTATGCACACGCAAATCAGTGGTGGGAATTAGTACATGTAGAGACAAGCGGAAGAGTTGGCACTAGCACTGAAAATTATGATCTTAATTATGTTGGTGCTGCTACAACAGTTCATACAACTAAACTTGGTGTAGGAACAACAGAAGCTCCTGTAACTGACATACAAGTTAGAAATTCTGGTACTTCAAAGATTCAAATTACAAGTGAAAATGCATCATCTCTACTAAGTCTAGGTCGTGAAACAAGTACGCAAAATGGAAACAATGCTGAACTCAGATTTGGTGGTGGTGTTGGAGCGAATTATAGTAGTGATCACTCATTTGATATAATCAATTATGATAAGGGTAATTTTAATTATCATTTAAGTGCTGATAGTGCTGGTGCGGTAGATGGTGATTATCATTGGCATAGAGGAATCAATAATGCTACATTCATGACGCTTACAGGTGTAGGAGGCTCATTAGGTATCGGAATCACAACACCAGCTACACCGTTACACGTTATTGGTAATTCAACTTTTAGTGGAAATGTTATTCTTGGTGGAGATTTAGATGTTTCTGGTAATGCAAATATGCAGGTTGTTGGTAATGTTGTAGGAAATTTAGAAGGTAATGTCTTCGCTCCTACTGGAGTATCTACATTCTTCCAGTTAGACCTTGATACAAATAATTACTATAATTTCGGTGAAATATCTGCTTCTGGTGTTGGTATTGGTATATCAATGGAGCAGTTTAAGTTAAGAATACTCCATGCAGTTGGATCAGAATTTACGGTATCACAAAGCGGAAATGTTGGTATTAAAACTGATAATGTAAATGGTAATGCTTTCTTTGTCAATGGTGATATAACTGGTAAAAATGCTCTAACGATAGGTAAAAACTCAGCTGACACTTGTGCCATTGACTTTAGTAATGCTGGTAAAGATATAGATCCAAGTAGTCCTCTGGCAAATAGATCATTCATGTTACCACCTAAATTAAGTAACTCAGACCGAAATAGTTTAACTGGAGTGGTTGCAGGTGCAATGATATACAATACATCAACCAATACTCTCCAAGTTCATAATGGGACTGGTTGGAGAAACGTAACCTCTACTGCAGTATAATGACTATTAAATCTTCAGGATCACAATTATCATTCACAGAGATAGAAGCAGAATTTGGTGAAACTGATAATCGAGGGTTAGGACAATACAGAGCAAATGACCCTAGTGGTGCGTATGAAAATAAAAACTGTGGACTATTAGGACCTCTTCCTTTAGATGTTGGTATTCCACTTGACGGAGAAATAAAATTTAGTGATTTTTATGGTAAAAGATTAAATATGGTCATTGACTATTACAGTGGAGTTGAACAGACTGCACAAGATGATGGTGCAAATACAATGGCAGCAACTTACAGATATCTTAATGAAACAACAGAAGTCAAGGTAGTTGGTAATTTTAAAACAAGACCAGGTGGAAATATAAGTGCATATCAACTAACATCAAATGCATGGCAGGGTGGTAAGAGAGTAATTATTCATGTTAATAAACATCTTGGGTCGAGAAGAGCATCAGTAGCAGCCAATAATAGTGGAAATAATGATCCTCATAGAAAAAGATGTGCTCTAAGAACAGGTGGTTGGCCAAGTGGTACTCAACTTCAAATAGATATTGGATCTGGTGGTAGAATACAAGGTGCTGGTGGAAATGGAAGAAAAGGTGTATCTAATAATGGAGACGCAGCTAGAGCATTGTCAGGAACTAGTGGTTTAGGTATTGAGTATCCAGCACAGATAAACAATAGTGGTATTATAAGATGTGGATATGGTGGCGGTGGCGGTGGTGCAGGTGCTAACTCTGACCCTAACAAAAACCCTAGAGACTTTGGAAGGTCTGGTGGTGGAGGAGGTGGAGGAGCTGGTATCCCCTTTGGTCTTGGTGGTGCTGAAAACGCTGGTGGATACGGAAATTGTGGTAAAGGAAATGACTTATCTGACCAAGGTGGAAAAGGAAAAGCTGGTGATAATGGTAGTAAAAATAATGGTGGTGATCGTGGTTTAGGTGGAAATCATGGAGAAGGTGGAGGTCGTGCTGGACATGGTGGTCGTGGTGGAGATTTAGCTGATCCTGCTGCTGGTGGTGGTGCTCATTCTGGTGGTAGTGGCGGTGGTCAAGGATCACTTGCAGGTCAGAGAGGATTTGGTATGATATTTAAATCTACTGCAATAAGAAATGCTAGTTCTGGAACTAAAGATGTACCAGCTAATCAAGGAGACCATGCTATAACTGACGTTGAATCTTAATTTTTTATGCACATTGTAATGGATGATGTTGTAGGAACACCTACATTTGAAAAAGACTGTCTTCAAATTTTAGAAAGTAATAAAAGAAAGACAAACCAAACAAACTTTAACGAGAAATGGTATTCGCTTGAAGAAGACCATGCATTTCAGGATTTTAGTTTAAAATTAATAGAAGTTGCCAGTAATTTTTATGATCTGACATCATGTATAGGATATGAATTTTGGTCAAATAACAATACGTTACCTAGAGGTTGGCATATTGACCAAGACGAACAACTAAATGGAATCACAGGTCATACTAGATTTCCATTGTGTTCTATGGTATACTATTTAAAGATTGATAAATTAAGAGGAGGTAAGTTGCATATTGAAGATGATATTGTGACACCGAAATCTAATAGATTAGTCATATTTTCTCCTCAACTAAATCATTGTGTAGAACCATTTATGGGAGAACGTGTAGTTTTATGTGTAAATCCTTGGAGTATTAAATTATGAAAGATTTTATCAAAGTATATGATGATTATTATACTGATGAAACATGTCAGGAATATATTGATTGGATAGAGCATTACATTAATCATGGTGTTATGTTTAAAGAAGATATGGATGAAAGGCATAAACGAGATCACTTTACATTAAATTACAATAATGACCCAATATATAATTGTCTTGCAGGTGATAACATGTCACTTCATTTTTTACCATCAATAAAAGAAGCAGTTGACGACTACCTGAAAGAGTATAGTGTTCTTGGTCGAGAAACATTATTATTTTATGATACAAAGGTAAAAAAAATTCCTATTGGTGGTGGATTCCATGATTGGCATTACGAGAATCCTTACGTAACTACAGCACCAAGAAAATTAGTAGTTCAAGTATACTTGAATACAATTGAAGAAGGTGGAGAAACAGAATTTTTGTATATTAATAAGAGAATAAAAGCAGAAAGAGGAAGACTCATAGTATTTCCAGCTGCATTTACTCACACACATAGGGGTAATCCACCAATCGGTAAAGACAAATATATAGTATCAAGTTGGGGTGTATCGCAAGATAATCTATGAAAAAGGTAATTTGTAAAATATTTGAATATTATCCTGAGACAGAACAATTTGATGTTGCGATTGGTAGATTACACTCTCATAAATCTATTGATGAACATATAAGAGTAGCTGTATCCTGTGATAAACTTGATATGACTGACTTTGAATCATTTAAATATAGTTTGGTCAATAGGTTATATGAAAATATACAAGATGATGATGAAAAAGAACCAATTTTAGATGATAATGTACCCATAGATGTTGATGAACTAGATATTCAAAAATTAATTGGTAAAGTTTTTTTAGCAGACTATATTGAAAGGTCAACTAGATTACTAAAAATGAGGAGAGTATACTTATAATGTCGAAAAAAATGATAAAATATCACAGAAAGTGTGGTGATTTTAGTATTTGTTGTGAATTAGGAGAAGAGGGAGTTATACATCTAGAACCTTCAGACGAGAGAAGAACTTTATTTCAAATAATAGTGAGAGGGTCGGGTAGGATGGCAAAGATTTTTGATTCAAACTATATTTTGGGTGATTCAAATAAAAATAATTTTATAGATATGAGAAAATATATGGGTTATACAACTATATTTGAAGCTGATGAACCATTTTTCATATATGGTTTTAATACTCTTGACCCAGAACAAGATTGGGATGGTAAACTTATATCAGATTCATTTGAAGGTACAGCAGGTAGTATATTAGTATGTTTTAAAGGTAATCCTATCATCAATGGAACAACTCTAAAACCACGAGATTATGCAAGACTAGAGAATAAAAAATATAATGTTACGTCTAATGATTCTATTATTGGAATTTTTACTAAATTATGAATGATTATTGTAGGGAATTAAATTTTTCAAAAGATTTATATCCTAAAATAGATATCTCGAAATATAGTACAGAGGGATACACTTGGGCAACATTTCATAAAATTCTAAACCCATTAGAATTAAATAATCCATATCTAATCGAATATTTAAATTCAATTGGATTATGTTGTAAATTTATTGAATTTTTTTATTCTCCACCCTATACTGATGGTATAATACATTGTGATAATATTGATTATACTCCATACACCAAAATATATTTTCAATATGGTGCAGAGGGTAGCACTTTAAGATGGTGGGATTCTAAAAAAATATCACAAGTAAGCACTACTATTGGAGCTGGCGAAGATGGAAAAACAGATTATAGTTCACACGCAGTTGATATATTGGTGTCTGATGAGAAGGATGCTGAGATAATTTATGAAAAGGACTTAAGACTTCCTCATCTGGTAAATGTAGGAAAATTGCATAGTCCACATAATCCTACAAATGAAAAGAGATTTGTTGTAACATTAGCTTTAAGTGATATAAATGGTTATAGATTAGTATGGGATGAAGCCATAGAAAAATTATCAAATAATATATTATGATTACAACTGAAGATATAAAAAAAATTTATGATTGGTCAAAGGTTACAGCATTTCCTTTGAAGAAAGCACCTGTAATAAAGGGTGGTTACTGTAATAAAATTGTTTATATTTCTTGGTTAAAAGGGGTTGGGAAACAAGTGACAATAAGAAAGAAATTAATGACAGACGAGATTTACAATATTTTTTCAAACGAGGATATTTTATATGCAACTTATTCGAGATTTTCAGAAGGCACAATAATATACCCTCATCGTGACCCACCTGTTTATCGAGAGAAATATAAGAGGATACAAATACCATTGTCAATACCAGATGAAGATAATTGTTATATGTTGTGGGATGGTAAGAAAGTGACTTGGGAGGAGGGAAAGCACCAAGTATATCCTGTCATGGATGTCATACACGAAGGTTTCAACCTATCGACAAAAGCGATGGAATTTGTTATGATAGATGTAAAACTAGACACCATTGTCGAAGATGAAACTTAATCGTAATGAGATTATGTTATTGAGAGGTATTTTGCATACTAAAAGAATGTATAAAGGTATGAATTTACCACATGGAGTTGTTGTGTATGAAGATTGGATGGAAGAAAGTTTCCATAAAGTAAACAAATATATCGAAGAAAATTATCCTGATATGCCTAAATGGAAATAGAATTATGAGTGAAATTTTTAATGTATTTCCTACAACAATATACGTTGGGAAGGTAGAAAATCACGAGAATCATAAGAAAGATTTTTTAAAGATTTATGATAAGTTTGATTATGAAGAGAATGAGAGGTCTAGTACTGTTAGTGAAGGACAAGTAAATCCACTCATACATCTTGAACCATCAATGGATAGTATGTTTAGAGAGATAGTTCGGCACATAAAAATTTATGTATTGGACACTTTGAAATTTAAAGATATGTTTAATTACAGTATCACAAAGACATGGATTTCAAGGTCAAGAGATTCAAAGGAGATTCCATATCATATTCACTCTACGAGTCATGTATCGTTTGTTTACTATTTGAATATTCCACCATACTCACACACCACAAAATTTATTGATATTGAGAATTACAATAGTTTATTCTTAGGTGCAAACTCTCAACATACTGTTGATGATTTGAATATGGTAAAAGAGTTTACCCCACTTAATTCTAAATCATTTTTTCTTCATCCTGTAGAGGGTCATGTGGTTCTCTTTCCAAGTCGGCTGACTCATGGTACTGAGTGTATAAAAAAGGATTTTACTGGTGAAAGACTCTCCATCGTAGGTGATTGTAATTTGATTTTAAAAGAGGAACATTTACTTCATTCTATGGGATTGATAGATGAAAAATATTGGAAGAAATATGAGTAGACAGATGTAAAACTGTCACAACCCCCTGCACATGATGTCATTTCATGCTATAATGAATACATAACAACCCTTACATTATTATGTGTTCATTGATAACAGATGAAAATAAACGTGCTATAACAGAGGCACAAGAATTTGAAAAAACCAGTAAGTATAACGATTTAGTTTGCATGAAAACTCTCAAAGGAGGAGTTCTTAATAAAACATTTGAACAAGCTTTAGAAAAAATTAAAGAGATTGGAAATGAAGAAGATTTTGAAATGTTCAAAACCTTTTTTGAGAACAATAAACCAAGATGTTGTTTACCTAAAGGACATAAAGGAAAGTGTACGCACCAATTAGAAGGTTTTTTTGGAGAATTATTCCAAAATAAAGTGAGAGATTGCTCTCAAGCACCAGGCAACGATGATATATTCTTCAAGAACAGAACTTCAAGAAATTTTCCCATACAAATAACAAAAGACCAATACACTAAGTTAAATGCAAAGTACAGGTGGAAATTAAATAAAGTTAAAATGAAAGCGGGTGTACCTTTAGAATTTTCAGCAACATCATATTTAATTGCTACTGCTTACTTTGATTTTGCAGCTATCCTTATGCTACAAAAGGGTATTGAACATACATTTCCAAAGGATATTGAAGAGAAACTTATCGAAAGGTCAAAGGAAATAATAGAAGAATTTAAGGAACAGGGTATTCGTATAATTGGTAAAGATGGATACTTATGTGATGCTGTTAATGGGTGGACAATTGAACCAGAATGGTATAGAATTCAAGATATATCAGACGATAAGGGAGACTTAAGACAAGTGC
>VTLG01007655.1_pt1 | contig 36537 bp, 49 predicted proteins | sample 4694571 | NCBI WGS metagenome assembly VTLG01 (sample SAMN12604809, study PRJNA352737) | marine metagenome | biome: ENVO:00000447; feature: ENVO:00000209|ENVO:00000569|ENVO:01000036; material: ENVO:00002151; isolation source: viral sequences binned using virsorter ...
ATTTTTATCTATAACCACCAACGTAGCATCAGCAGGTACGGATATTGTCTTTGCTAAATAGTAATCAACAGAGCTTCTCGTAATCCATACATCAATAGTTGCCGCATTTGTGCCGTCAATATTGGCTATGACAAGGCTATTAATCTTCAAGACTTTTTCAGACGAACAAGTCAACAAAGATACAGCAGAAGCTGCAACATCAGCATCGAATACTGTTTTTGCATAAATTGAACTGACTGATACAATATTTGGATTTGCCATTTTATGTTCCCTTTTCTACTTCTTCTTGATGACTTTCAAGAATTGGCTCTTCCCAAAAATTACCTATTATAGGTTCAAATAGCCATTCCTTACGCCATTGATCATTACTTCTATGATGTATATCTATAACTGATTCCATAATTATCTCCCTTTATTCTAACCAAAGACCATTGCCATTGCAATTGCTTTACCTGTTCCTGCTTTTGTATTCAACTGCGTTTGAATATTACTTGTTACACCGTCAAGATAATCAAATTCTGTACTTGTAACACCAGTATCATAAATAGATTTTAAATAATTTAACTCAGTTACGGAACCGTTATATCCATCTAATTTATTTAATTCAGCAGTAGTAGAAGTTACGCCATCTAGGATATTTAATTCTGCTCCTGTGGATGTAATTGCAGTACCCGCATAATTTAAATTACCAGCAGCAATATTTATTTCACCAGTACCTTTTGGTGTTATATCAATATCAATATTTGAATCACTACCCATCGCCCCAACAACTACTGCTCCACTAGCAGCAGCGTTAGTAACCTCTAATGCATTTGCAGCCGAACTGACCGTTTGAAAAACCAACATCTCAGCACCGTTAGCATCGGCTATATATCCCCCGTCAGCAAACTTAGGGGTTGTTAAAGTTTTATTAGTCAGGGTTTTTGTGGTAGCAGCAAGATAAGTATCAAAAGTATCTACTGTAGTTTGCCGCATGGTCCCACCATCATTGGTAGGAATACCATCACCACCAGCAACGGCTGTGGTACCGGCACTAGTATTTCCATCACAAACTGTATTCAATTCAGTAGCTGTAGCATTAATACCCTGTATTTCCCTGTTATTATCCACATAAGCCTTAACTGATTGTTGGGTTGGTATAAGGGTAGCACTATTAGAAGACATATCATCTTCATCAGCAAAAGCTGTAACAGTTATAGTTCCATCAGATAAAGACCCATAGGTTACTGTACCTGTACTTGTTATTGCTGAAGACCCATTATCTATTGCACCAAATCCAGAAGTAATACTACCACTATTTAATGCACCCACTGTAGTAGCTGCTGTAGTTACCAAATTAGGCATTGCAGTTATTTCATCATCAAAATATGCAGCTAAATCTGTAACTGCAACCTGCACCATTGTACCATTATCATTTAATACAACTCTATCTGCATCAACTACAGTTGTACTGGTAGCACTAGTTCCTCCATCCATAATATTTAATTCAGCAGGAGTAGCAGCAATTGCTGTAGTTGTTGAGGCTGCTAAAACAGGTATATAACCTCCTTGATTAATTAAGTATTGAGTATGGTCAGCAGTGGGATCAACAATTGAAAGTGTGGTTTCATTAGAATCAGCAGTAGCACCTTCAAAAACAATTGCATTAGCTGCATTCATAGTAACTGTATCAACAACAGTTTGTGTGCCACTAACAGTAAGATTACCTGTAACAGTTAGGTTATCTCCTATAGTAACTTCAGAAGTTGTGTGTCCTATAGTTACTGCTATACCACTAGTTTCTGTAGCAACTTTTAATGCACCTTCAGAGTTAGTTATATATGAATTAGTACCATCATGGTACAATTGCATATCATCCCCAGTACCTAATTTAACATTAGCAGAATCTGGCATATCTAAATGACTGGTAGGATTAACTGTACCTGCAAATGTTACATTAGCCCCGTCAAATGTTGCAGAAGTAGTAGTTCCTGATTTAACAACAAGATTACCACTACTATTAGTAAAGGCACCATATTGTGTTCCATCATCTTTCAATACTATATCAGCACCACCTGCATCTAAATTAATATCACCAGCAACATCTATTGTAAGATCTCCTGAAGATAAATCTATTTCTGTACCATCTATTGTGATATTATCTATACTAATACCAGCATCTGCTGTTACAGCACCAGTAACACCTAATGTACTACTTATATCAACAGCACCGTTAATATCTATTTCATTACCATTTATTTCTACTTCAGTATCAGATACAAGATCTAATACACCATCAGCAGATTGATGTATATAAGTTCCACTATCCCCGAATTGTAATTGTCTTGTACTATTTAATAATATACCTGTATCAGCTACATGAGTTAATGTAACATCTTGATCTGCACCTAATCCAACTACTGCACCATCAGCTAAATATAAATCACTAAATTCCAGGGAAGTAGTACCTAATGCAGCACCATCGGAAGCATCTGGAACAAATGCAGTTGTGGCAGTTATTGTTGTTCCCTGTAAAGTACTTGATCCTGTTAGCGCACCAGTAACACCTAGCGTACCAGCTACAGTAGCATTTTCATCAATATCCAATGTATCTATATGTGCAGTTCCATCAACAAATACATCTTTAAATTCTAAGGATGAAGTACCTAAATCAATATCATTATCTGTTATAGGAACTATAGCACCATCTTGAATGCGAAGTTGTTGAACAGCCGCTGAACTAACTTCGGTATAAAATTCTATATGGTTATTTGAAGTATCTATTAATACTGCATTCTTTTGATCTGCATCAGCTATACGATCCACTGGTGGGCCTTCCGCTGCTGTGCCATCATGTGAGTGACCCGTAGAATTACTAAAGGCTGCTAAGACTTGGTTAAACTCTGAATTAAGGGGAGAAGCAGAGACTACTTCACCACTAACTATCTGAGCCGCTGATTGCCTAGTATATCCTGCCATTTTATCTGTACCCCGCATCTTGGTAAGTTATAGAGAACCCACTAATGCTGTAAGGTGCTTGGGTTCCTGTTGATGTTATAACAAGGGATATTGCCCTGCCTGATCCTTGTATGTTTGATTCTAATATTGGACTAGAGGTACCATCAAAAGTAAATGTAGAATCATAGGTAGCTCCTGTTACTGTATATTTTGATAATACCCCTGCTGTGGTTAAGGAATACGTAGCTGGATCTGGAACGTTCGGATCATCCCAATTATATGCTATACCTAAATTAATGGTAGATGAGCCCTCTGGTCGGGTAAATAATGAAATATGCTGATATACCTTACGTCTTTCAGTAGAATCAAAGTATAAAAACGGGGATGCATACACAGAAACAACATCGGCAGTATTAAAAGTATTTCCACTCTCTTGTTTAAATATTTCTCCGCTTAAATCTCCATGCAATATTGTTTCCACTTTATCTATTAATCCACTTGTAGCCACAAAAGCACGTATGCCTAGCAGTTGCCCAAACTCCCATCCAATTCTTCTATCCGCAAATCGTAACCCACCAATGATACCCTCCGTATCAGCAGCAGCAGTGGTTGTAGAAGGAAAGAAATATCTAAATTGGGATTTATTGTGTATAACAACGGAACACATATTATCTAAATCATGGGAACTAGGTAAGCCCTGTAATAATTGTTGTATTGGCTTTGAAATAGTCTCCAGTTCTACATCACCAATCCTAGCAGTTCCTTGAATAGGACGAATACCATCTGATGCTAAGAATAATACGTCACCACCTATTTCCATTATGCTATCTGTAGCTATACATCCTACATGACTTGTCACATCCTGAATAGCAAAAGTAGTTGTTGCATCGGCTACTATCTTTTTTATTTCTTTCTCACCAAATACAAATAAGGAATCTCTAAATGGGGCAATTCCTATAACAGTAAAGCCCATATCCAAACTACCTGCACTCCCCCCAAAACCATCATCATCCCCTGCTGTTGTATAAACAACTACACTAGGCCCACCTGATCCTGACCCTGTAGGAAATCCCGAATAAAACACACGTCCTGAAAATAGAGCAGATACTTTTGCCCCTTCTGGATCTTTCGGATCAGTACCTGCCGTATGCGTAGAAAATGTTGAACCCGTTATTTTACAAGGAAGATTTACACCATCCGTTAATACGACACTAACGGCACTCCCTAAAGCATTAAAAGAATGACGTACCTTGGACACTCCTATTGAAGACCTAAAAGAGTGTACCCTTGTCCATCCCCCAGTAGTGTATTTCCATATTGTATAGTACTGACTATACTTAGCAGTTATAGAACTCCCGCCCCCAGTAGCACTACTTGTTGCAGCAGACGTAAAAGTAACTGTATAGGAATTAGCATTAGGTACAGTAGCTATTTTCATCTCTACTGAGTTAGGAGTTATTCCTCCTACGGCAGAACTTGAGGAAAATGTAACATAATTCCCTACGGATAATCCATGAGCCGTATGTGTAACTGTTATTATGGCACTCTCGTTAGTTACAACAAAAGGATTTGCCCCCAGGGAATGGGTTTTATCAAAGGCTTTGAAAGTTACTGAACTTCCACCACCAGTAGCATTAGAACTTGCATTTGAGGTAAATGCTACCGTATAACTATTTGAATCAGGTACACTTGCAATTGTCATTTCTACATCATTTGGCGTTATCCCACCTACAGCATCTGATCCAGAGAAAATAATTACGTCATTTACAGCCAATCCATGACTACTATGGGTAACAGTAATTGTTGCACTTCCACTTGTTACAACAAAAGGATTTGAGCCCAAAGACCCTGTGTAATCACCATCATTTCGTCTAACAGCATATGGAGTACCATCTAATATCCAAAGGCCAAGTACTTGACCTACTCCTGTAATTGTCCCATAACTAGAATCATAGGAAGCATATCCACTAATTCTTCTATAGCCTCCAAATTGAGATACTTCCATATTTAACATACGAATAGCGGCCCCTGGAAGGGTATTTGCCATAGTAAGGGCGTCTTCGTTAGTGTATAAACCCCCACGGCAACTAACTGTGGCATCCCTTAAAGCATCTACCATTATACATTGCCATGAGGAACATTTAACAGTCTGTTAACACGGGTATCCCTTACATCTACAAATCTGTTTATCAATAAAGTACGCATCCTTTCAATGCCCTCATCAAATTTTTGTTTTGCTATTGAGGCTTGTTGGGAATTATCTCTAAACATAAAACAATGATACAATGCCCCATCCAAAACTACATGCTTGAAAGCATCAGGTACTGACATGGTGTCGTCATGGGCAGATAAATCTGTAGCATATGCAAAATAATCATAGCTAATACTATATGCCGCATCAGGAACAGGAGTAACCCCTACTTTTGTGTCTAGAGTTCTATATATATAAATGGGTTGGTCCCTATCCCCAGTACCTGCCTCACTATCTCGTTCAAAGTATCTTCTTAAATAGGAATCATAATTAATAAGTTTTAAATTTCGTGCAGAATAATTATTATCGGCATCATAATTAATTCTAAAAGAATCCCAATCTGCTATCTTTAAGTCACTTGCTAATGAATATTGTATAGTACCAGCAACTAAAGTTAAACTACCTGTAGTATGATTAAAAGGAAATTCAAATTCTTTTTGGGATACTTCTTGTAAAGCTGAATTTATGGCGTCTTTGACTAATGCCCGAAAGCCTGAAGCGGTTGCAAAATCTGTAGATGTTAATTCTACTTCATTCAACCGCCGTAATGTATCATTAACCAATGTTAGAAAGGTTGTTGCCATATTATATCCAAAGTTAAAATAAAGGGTAGCCCAAAGTAATGAACTACCCTATACTTTTACTACCCTAATGCATCCCTAGATGCCGCAGCAGCTTCTGCTCCAGATTCGTTACAATCAACGACTGTAGCATAAACTCGCAACCTACCTGTAGCGGGTGCTGCTCCAGCAATTGTACAATCAATCGTATCAGTTGTACTGATAAATTGAGTGTAAGTTGAAGCGGCAGAACCTACAACAGTGTTGGTTTGACCGTTTGTACCAGCAGCACAGAAACCTGTCGATGTAATATCGGCACCATCAACAATATCGTCACCTTCGGCAAAGTCCATATCTAAAGTGCAACTTGAAGTGAATGCTTTCATAACTTCCGCACCAGCATTAACAACTAACACTCCTGCTGGAATTTCTAAAAGTTGAAAGATATCACCATTTGCACCACTATATCCTTTTGCAACCAAGTCGTCGATATCAAGATATGCTTCAATATTATACATAACATGATTCATACTTTTACCTGGTAATACAGCAGTAGTACTGGCTCCTACACCTGTAGTATCGGAGCTTGTCATATCATAAGTAGCCATGATTTATCTCCCTTTACGAGTATAGGTTGTATTTGGCACGAACAAGAGCTTCAGGACGAAGGATCTTGCGACCATACAAATGCATACCACGAACAATATCAGCAAAGCTGTCATTGTCACGATACGTTTCCACTTTCTCAACTTGAGAAGCAGTAGCAACAGCAGAGTCATGCCCTGCAACAATCACACCAAAATGAGAAGCAGAACCACTAGTATTAATTGTACCTGGGCCTGTCCCAATAGAAGGAAGATTGTTAGACATATAGATGCGAAAACCACGAACCATACCATCAATAATGCGTCCATTCCGTAAAATGTCCTTATTACTGGTGCTAAAGTCATTGGAAAGGAGCTTAGAACTCTCGTCATTCAACTCTTCCGCAAATACAGGATCTACAACAACCCATCGTCCATCCCTATCTACATTCTGCTGATCTAACATTCTACCCATGCGGTTTAAAATACCTAATGGTGTAGAGACAGCAGAAGAGTTAGATGCGGAGATAGCCGCTGAGTTTGCAGCAGTACCACCAGAGGCCATATCCCCATGTGTAATTAACATGGAAGCTAATAAGCCATCAACTGCAACTGTACTAATCGGGTCTGTACCTGATTTAGTAGCAGCAGTTCCAGCAGTAGCAGCAACAGAACCTATTGTTGCCTGTGAATACCCTGACAAGTAACCTAAGACATCCATGTCAAACTGATCTTTAAGGCGATAACCTGCCCGATCACTAGCCATAGACTCAAAGTTTACATGAGAATGGGCCTCTTCAATGTCATCAATTTTAAAAGCAAAATAATTTGCCTTATCAACGACAAGGGTGAAATCCTCATCATCAAGATCCTGTGGAGTTACTTGAGTCCCACGAGAATACTCTTTGACTGTGATTTCTGGTTCTTTTATGATACGCACTGTATCACCAAAGTTTGCGATCTCACCAAAATAGTCACTATTGGTGACATCTTCTATAACACTGGTCTTACGAAAAGCCGATTGAACTTTTTTACTGTAAATTACAGGTGAAAAGTTTCCATTCGGGAGGTTTCCGTAACCAGCGGCAGTTTTAAAAGCCATCTTGGTTTCCCCCTATGTAGCTTATCTCGCGTAAGTACAGGGCATTCTCTAATTGTCGGGTGTCCTACTACATACGTATAGGGGCCAACTAGTAAAATGGTAGCTAACCTACTTCTAATATTAAGATTATATACTATTTACATGGCTATACGTAGCTGCATTATAACAGGGGTATAATATGTAAGTGATATATAGTTATACTCATTTAATCTCTATTGTCAATAGTTATTTTACATTGCAGCACCAGAAATGTCGTATACAAAAGTTCCATTCCTTATAGATGCCGTAATAGCCTCTTCATTTGTGTCGTATTCCCTTGCAGTCATTCTTTGAACATCAGATTCTTTAAAGGTTCCCCTCTTTGTTGCCCCCGTATCTGCTTTAGGAGCCCCTTTAGGAGCCACTCTCTGGGCAGCATTGGAAGGAGAGGCATTTTTATTATTATTATTATTTATCTTCCTTTCTGCTTTATACAGGGTTATGGCTTTTGCACACCCATATGCATCACTATCGTTATCATAAAGAGCCTCTTGAACCCACTTAGGTTGTATGGAAGCCCACTCATGGAAGGCAGGATCTTTACGAATTTTGTCATAATCTGGATGGAAAGTATGTAACTCAGACTCTGCTTTATCTCTAAGCACATTCTTTTTCATCTCTTGAAGTTCTGCCATCTCTTTCTTTATATTTGAAGATACCTCCCCAGACTTTTTCATTGCAATAGATTCCATCATTTTTGCAACATCTGGATATTTATTAGACCATTCTGCTATCTCTTTCTCTGATTTAGGAAGCTTTACAGACTTATTAGCTAGGGCTTGAATTTGAGATTCTAGCTTCTTTATTGCCTTTTTATGCTCATCTTGAACACGCTGATTATGTCTTCGTAAATCCCCATACCGTTTTTTAAAGGTAAGTTCCTCAGCATTAAGACTTTCATTTTCTGCCTCGTCCTTTGCCTCCTCTTCTTTTTCTTTATCAAGATCTTCCCTTTGGGCTACTAGTTCTTTTAGCTCTGCTTCCTCGTCCATTGCCCTTCTATACCTTCTTTTGGTATTTACAACATGCCCTACAGCGTTGGAAGCATCTTCTATTTCCTGTTGTTCAATTGCCATTTTATTTTACTCTCCTTATATTAGGGGCCTCAAGTAGCCTTTCACCACGAAAGGGGTATCGGGTAGCCCATAGTATTTACTATCATACAATTTGCTGTGCCTCTTCTTTTAGTTGGTTCCGATTGTCTATTAGAGAGGCTAATATAATATCTTTGAGAGGAATATTTTTTTCTACCCCATCCATATTTACTAGTGAATTTATAATTTCTTGTAATTCTGCTAACTCTCTTGCAGTACTATCTATTTTCTCTACACTCGTATCTTGATCGTCAGGTTCAGTACCGGCAATAGAAATAGTACCTGGCAAACTATCCGCAAACTCCCCTATACTTTCAGAGATATCCAATGCAGCCAATCCCTCTCCTACTTTCTCAGTTATATTAACTCCCGCTATACTCTCCAACATACCTGCCATACCAGATAAAGTACCCACTGTTGGATTACCAGAGGCCGCATTAAGGATATTACCAGCGGCCAGTAATCCCGAAAACCCTGGATGTATCTTACCCGCTAGGGTCATTGCTGCATTAACTGCCTGTGTTATGCCTGGGTTAGCTGCCTGAAATGACTTTTCTAACCGTGAGTTCATATCTAATTGGGCAGATGTGGGATCTTGTGCGGTTCTTGCATTTACTGCCATATCAACCTGTTTATCAATATCTTCCTCTGACGAAAACTCATCTACTCCAGTAAAACCCATTGAAGTTGCGGCCCTGGCAGTTCCTATTGGATTAGGGGCATCTTCTCTGAGAGCCCTATGAGCCATAGGTACTTGTTCAGGGGTAAGACCTGATACATCGAGGGTTTTATCGTTATGACTTACTACAGAACCTATACCAGCTATATTGCTAGGATTACCTGCTAAAGCATTTACTGTTGGGCCCTCTGGTCCTGAATAATCCTCAGGATTACCCACCACACCTGCTAAAGTATCTCCTGAATAATCCTCAGGATCACTATCACCAGATACAGAACCGCCGGTATCCGTACTACTATCATCGGGATCAGTAGGATCGGCCTCACCACCAACACCTCCCCCATCCCACATCATTAGAAAATCCTCCTCCTCTTCCTCTTCTTCTCCCCCTTCTTTCCTGCCATCAAAATCTACCTCTATTACATTACTACCCCCACTTGCATCTCTCTGCATACCTTCTAAGTCTAATTCAACTATCTCTATCATAGGGGCATTAGCCTCTTCTACGGGTTCTGATACCCCCTCCTCCCAATTCTCTTCTTTCTCTGTAACTGCCCCTTCTTGATCTACCTTATGCAACCTGCCATCCATTTCCATATACATAAGACCACACTTAGCAGCCATACGCATCTCTTCCAGGTGCCTAAGCCCCCAATATCTCACAACATCAGCAGGTACAACATACTCCCCCTCAGACAACATCACAGGTATATCATCTGCAACCTCCTCCTTCAAAGAACCAAAAGGAACTTCCTTATCATCATACTCTGTGTCCATTATACCACCCTTGCTAAATGTGCCTTTTGCTAACTCTGGAACCATTTGAGTGTGTAATTCTTGATCATATTTTCTTAGTGTTTCATGGGAATCTGCTGAAGTCCATTTAATACCACTCTCTATTGCTTTTTGTATTGCTTGTTTCTCAGATAATTCTTCTCCATGATATATTAATGGTATTAGTGTAGGTTTACCTTTGTTTAATTCTGGATGATTAACTTGTCTAGTAAGTACTGTTTGTGTGTTACCATTTTCTGAAATCGTTTTACCTTCTTTAATATTTTTATAGTGGTGTTCTAAAATAGGTTCCATAATTTACTTTCTTTCCCCAGTGGACTTACCGTTCTTTTTTACATCATTTATAACGTTAGATTTTAACTTCAATAACTGATCCAAAATAGATATTTGCCCTTGGCACCTATACATAGTAACATTGTCCTCTGTATATGCTAAGTTAGTTATTGCCCTTTCTCTTAGATACACAAAATATTTTTCAAGTTCTTCATATTTATAATGAGAAACCATCTCCCTTATTTTTATGTATTCCATTATTGTAGCATCCCTGGTGGTAGTCCCCCATTAGGAGGAGGTGCTTGCATTTGTGGTTGAGGTTGTTGTACATTACCGGAAAACTCCTCCTCGCCTGGTACTGGAACAGCCCCTACACCAATATTACTACCCCCTGCCCCTGTCATATCTAATGGGGCTTGAGGTGCAGCTTGAGCAGGGGGTTGGTCCTTCTGCATAAAATAAGTTTGCCTCAACATCTCTTCTGGGGTATTAGTTACTTTATTTGGATCTAACATCATAGATTTAGCTATCTCACGAATAATATAAGGAAACTTAGCAAATGGAGCCAATACAGGATTACTGGTAATCTGCAAAAAGGACATAAGCCTCTGCGACCTGACTTCATTTTGCATAAGGCTCTCTAAACCCCTGGCCTTAACTTCTAAATCCCCTTTAATATCTTTATTATAATTAAATTGCATATTAAAAGCGAACATTGCTTCCCCTAAAGGTCGCAACATATAATCATCAAAGTTTTTAACTACTGTTTTAATAGATCCAGCAGCCGCTCCCATAAGCATAGAAATACCTGCCGCAGTTCTACCTACCCCAGTAACACCTGTTTGCCCGTGGGAAAAGGAAGGTATACCCGTAGATTCATCAGCTAATACCCTAGCTTTATCAAACAACTGCATGTTCTCACTACTCACGTTAGGAAATTTAGTACCAAAGATGGCCTGTCCAGGCGCACCCCCTTGCCTTCTAAATACTTTACCAGGATATACTGTTAAATCCTGTCCTGGGGTAAGATTGGTTTCGTCTACTTCTATGAGGAGATTTCCTGATAATACAGCATTATCTACAGCCATACGCATGAACCCGTTCATAAGTGTCTGGGTATCATCCATATTTTCCCCTACACCTATGCCAAAGAAAGCATACGGATTTACTTCATAAGGTACCGCACAATAAGGTATTCTTTTAGGAAGAAAAGGATTAACTACAAAACGCAATACTTCCCCATTACATATCCACACATTTACGTGAAGCTCATTCACATCCTCATATTCCCCAGGTATTTCTATTCCTGAATCCTCTGCTATATCTTTATCAAGGACACCCCAAAATTCCAAGGCTTCGTATCTATTCATATCAAAACCACGGGAACTTTCCTCATCCTGGGAATCCAATAAGCTGCTTTCCCACCATTTTACATGGTAATTTTCCCCTGACTCTATGGCCTCTTCTATGGCCTCTTCCCTAAAGAAGGGTCTACTACGCAATGCCCTCAATTGTGATCTGGTTAATTTGTGTCTTTCTATTACATAATCACAATCCTCTATACTTGAGGCATCTGGATCAGGATAAAAATTCCAAGAGGATACATAGGAAACCTTCGGCACAGTCTTTAATGTGGGGTCATATTGCCCTTCATCATCCCAATTAGCATACTCCTTGGTAGCAGCAAATGGACCTTTTAATACCCCTGTACCAAACAGCGCACACTCAAATGCAGCATTTCTAAGATGCTTTGTTGCGTCCGATTCTTCTAACTGGTCTTTTATTTGTTTTTCCATCATTTTTGCCGCAACCATAGCAGGATGGAAGTTTACAGCAGATTGAGTTACCCCAAATCCTTCTTTTAAAGTATCTACATCTTCTAAAGCATCTTTAAGTGGTCCTAATTTTTCTGAAAGATCTTCCAGGGTAGTTGCCCCAGGTGGCAAAATATTACCATCTCCCTCATATCCATACAAATCCCTGGGCATTTCCCCCGTATCAACGTCTTCAGGTGCATTAGGATCAAAATGTACTGTCTCTGCTACCCCCTCTGGTAGAGTAGTAGGCTCAACGGATAAAGGAAATTCATTATTTGCAAGAAGTACATCAATTATTTGGCTATAAGCGGCTAATACCTTTGTCTTAGTAACTTTTATAAATACGCGAGACTTCTCGGCCTCTGTAAATTGTACTTCAGAAGAGTAAACCCCCCTATAATTCTTATATGCACGTATCCAGTTTGATTCTTCTTGATACTTTGCATCTTCTGCCCTGGAAAATAGACCCTGTATATAATCTGTAAGACCAGATACATTCTCCTCCTCTGTAGCATCCTCTAAATAGGAACTTGTATTGCTATCTATAAAATCTGTATCATTAGCCATTTTTTACCTTTCAGTATCCAAAAACCGCATCAGCAGGTTTGAACATTTCTTTTGCAGATGTTGCAGGATCTAAATCAAAAATATTTCTAGGCACTGGCCTGGACTGTAGACCATATCTAAGGGCATCATAAAGATGGTCCTCAGAATGAGTATCTATATCCTCTGGGTTTCTTTTATCTAAAGGTATAACAGGCAATTGGGCTATTAGATTAGTACAAGTATTAAATATCTGTATTCCAGGCATATCCGTATCTTCGTCTACCTGTAGCAATCTATGCACTTCATTTTTACCACTAACCCTACTGCCCCGACTTCTATCCGAGGGCCTGAACCTGCACCCTTCCAGTATCATTTGTTCCGCAAGACTTGGACCCACATCCCCTCTTTTGTGCCAACAGGAAGAATCCAGAATACCATACATTATCTTACCATCCTCCATTTCCAAATTTAGTATTATTCTTGCTAATTCAACTGCCAAAACTTTACGTACATATAACTCCCTATATACAAGCAAAGTATTTTCTGGAGTTACCGCAAACCACAAAACAGCCGAATAAGAACCATACCCATAGTCACAGGCCCTGAATTTTCTCCACCCGCTAGGTATAGTATAGGGCTCTATTACGTGTGTGCTTCTATCAAATTCTGTAAATGCCGCCCCTTCCGCAATATCCCAACTTCCGTATAATAACTGTTTTCTCTGTACTTCTGGCAAAGAAAGCAGCATAGTTTCGTAATCCCCCGTATTATATAAGTACGGATTGTCCTTTAGACTTGCAGGTATAAACTTTCTCTGGAATAATGGTTTTCCTTCTTTACTGTGTCCTCTAGGATATCTAAGTACCTCTTTAGTCTCCAAGTCCCTGGCCCAAAAAGAGTTATTAGGGGCAGAAGGATCTATGAACATCTTCTTAACCCAAGCATGTCCTGGGCCACCTGGGTTAGTTGTTGCCCTCATAAATACCTCTATCTCAGGGTTAGTGGACCTCAATCTCGACCTAAGATAATCCCACGGAAAACTCGTCGGGTACTGCGTAAGCTCATCAAAACCCACATACGAGAAACTCTGACCCTGGTAACGCAACACATCTTTATCTTGCTCCAAGTACGTAAGCCATATCCTAGCACCCGATGGAAAAGTCCACTGACTTTTTCTCTCAGACCATTTAGCGCCAGGATAAAACAGCGGATACAATTCGCTAGATTTGTGGATAAGTTCCCTAAGTTCATCGTTGGTTCTCCTAAGTATCAATGCACTATGGTCAGGATAACCACAATACCTTAAAGGATCTACCAGAAGGGCAAAACTCTTACCTCCTCCAGCAGCACCCCCATATAGCACTTCCCTTTCTGGTGCATTTATAAAATCTTCCTGGGGGCCTTTGTTTAACTTTATTCTATTAGAATCATTATCAGGATAATCCTCCTCTATTTCACTATTAAGTGGATAAGAGTTCGTCTGCCCATTCGGTATTGATTGGGCTTCCTCTTTTTTCATTTGTGGCGTAGAGGATTTTGTCTTGGATACTTTTTTCCTTTTCGGCGTATTCTTTCGCTTTGGCGGCATAATGTCTGTACGACTGGACTGCATTCTGTCTGTCTTTCTCTTTAGTTATTAATTTGTGCAATGCCTGATGTGTTATACTTCTACCTGATTTTACAGATAACCACCTGGCAACTTCCCTATAACTACAAGTCTTCAAATATTTTTTGGCCTCAAGTAATGTGTCCAATTGCCTTTGAACAGGAAGTAATATAGTATCATCCGTAGGATCAGCCTCATACCCGAATGGTATCTGTCGGCTCTTTCTTACAACCGGCCTCCAACTATTACTTGGCTCATCCATTACTGTATACTTCTTCCCCCTCCTCCTCCTTTTCATATTTAGGAGCCGCCTTCGGTGGGAAAAGCAGCATAGTAGATGGGTCAGCCTTAACCGTTATCCTTTCCGTTTTAATTATCCCTGTCCTGTCCAATATTTCACGGGCAGCAGATATACGATCCCTATTTCCTAACGCAGTAGGGTCCGTAAGAACCCCTGTCATAGCCATTGCCGCCCTCGGCCCATTGGAGGCAAGATACATCTGTGTCCTGTCTATGACCTCCTCCTGTAAGGATTCCAGTACCATACTGGTTTTTGTATTGGCGCTATATCCTGCCACCTTCATAGCAGTACGTATGTTGCCATTTGCCTCCTCAAATAGACAATCAAGGAAAGCCCTCTGCTTATCGGTTAGCTCTTTTTTTATTCCCATTAGCCCACGCTTTCTTCATATCTGAAAAGGGTGCCGCCCTCTTCGTTACAGTATTGGCCTTCACCTTACCCTTAGAAATACCTCCCGATGCCATCCTCGGCTTACGGGTTTTGCGCTTACGTTTTACCATACCACCCCCGTACAGATCGGGCCTATCTTCTGGATGTTCAAAGAGCCCTTCTCCTACATTTCCACTTGCAGGGTCCTCCAAAGTCAGGGCTCTCCCTAGCTTCTCCTCTATCTTATCCTCAATCCATTGTACAAACCCTTTATTCTCATTTATATTCATTGCGTCTAATTCATTATTATTATTACCCACGCCCCTCTCAAAATAAGTAACGCCGTTACTGTCAGCGGCTGTCCTGCGACCCCCATTAATATCCCCCCTTAACTTTCGGTAGTCTGACAGTTGGGACGACAGTTGGGACGACATTTGGGAAGCATCTTTACTTTCGGTATCTATGCGGGGTGAGGATATGCTTTTACCATTGTCCTCCTTCTTCTTCTTTATATTAGTCTTCTTCTTATTATTAATAATTTTTGGTTTAACTACAGCGTTATTTCCCCTTTGAGGTTGCAACATGTAATCATCGAAGGGGTCTACACTATAAGCTCTACGGGGATTATATGCAGCTTCTGCTGAATCTCTCTTCCTACCTGACGAACCCCAATGCCCTTTAGCCATGCCACTTTTTAGGACAGAGGTTAACTTGCTCAACCGACTATCTATGAGCCAGGACCTCTCGGATTCGGGATAGCGTTTTGACAGTTTTTCTATCTCTTGTAACAGATGTCTTGGACTTTTCCAATTATCGAGGGAGTAATATCTCGGAGGGACAAAGAGATCCCCAAAGGCTTTTACTTTTGCCCTATTTATTTCCCAATCGGCTAAGTTTCCCTTTGGTCCAAATCCTTCCCCGCCTTGGACTCTCTGCAGCCTAGTCTTTTTGTCTGCCATACTATGATTCCCTTCAATAAGTTGCCCCTTATTATTTGTAGGCAGGGTATCCTGCCCCCCAAGAAAACAAGATAACCCTGCCCCCCTATATGCCCCCTGGTTTTAATGTGCGTATATCTAGGCCGCAACAAACCCCGCAAGAATAAGTACAGCAGCTAGACGGGGGCTACTGCTCCCTCTTAATCAACCTTCCCATATTGTCCGTATATTTTTCTAATCTCAATGCCTCACACACTTTGCCCAAAGGCAAATCCCCAGGAAATATTTCCCTTAGTGCCACCCATATGTAGTATTCGTCGCTAGTTGGCAAACTTAAGGGATCTACTGGAACACCACTCTCCAGGGTTTTATAAAATCTTTCCAGTAACCTTTTTCCTGAGTCTGTATATAGTTGTACTGATTTATCAGTATTTGTCAAGTTATTTTTTTTCATATGATATCCTTTTTTTACTTGACGAATGGGTATTTATGTGGTATAACATTCGTTATCGAATAGGGGAGGGTAATATATACTACCCCCCTACTTCTACTCCCCTCACCATCAAATACATTGATCTATTCACTCACTCACTCACACTACCCACTCAATAGTATATAATAGTATATTTAATAATATGCGATATGTCAAGGGCGGGTGTGGGGGAGAGGGGGTGGTCAGCCTTGGATTTGTCCTGTTTTGGGGGGCAAAGTGGTTGACGGTAGATTTTACCTATCCGTTGCACAGTACATACTTAACGTACGTGTGGGGGGCGGTGGCCCGGGCGGGGGATAAGAACAAATGAAGAACAGATTCCCGCTACTTTGTCGCGTGATTCCAGAGTGAGTTCGATAGCTGGTAACAATTTCTATTTAAATAATGATAATAGAAGTTAACTAGCTACCTATTATGTAGGCATCTCTGGTAATGGGTACCGAGGTATTTTTAGGATATACCCCCTAACGGGGTGTGGTGGGGTGTCGCATTCCTTAGGGATGGTTGCCCGGGAGGATTTTAAAAATACACTCTGTAGAATTAACCCCCTCTATATAGGACCAGCTATTGACAATGTATAATATTGCTATAATTTTCCTGAATTAACTTAATTAAATTGGAGTAGATAATAATATGAATAAATTAGATACAACTTTACTCACTCCCTCGTTTCTTAAATACGTTACTAGAAAATCATCCGAGAGACATACGGAATCCATTGGTTATATATCAGTTGATTCTGGTATGTGTTTTATTGGAGACCCCGCTAGTTTTATTCCATTTGAAGGGAAAACGCCAGAGATTGCTGAGCATCCGGATTTCAAAACCTGGGAAGCTTTTTGCTCTTCAATAAAAGATGTAAGAGGATCATTACAAACGAATCTGGGAGTCGTTTTTAGAAACAAAACTGGAGATGGGGTTTTTCCTGTGATATCTATAAAAGATGGTTACGGAAATATTGTTTCAGTTACAATAAACTTTGAATAGAAGGATTTAAAATGGAACAACCAACGACCCTAGTTGTCGAAATCAAAAACGTATACGGCAACGATTTATTGTATCCAATTTGCCCTCTTTCTAAAGCATTGTGTAAAATTGCCAAAACCAAAACACTAAACGCTGACACCATCTTTATAATCCGCAACGTGTTGCGATGGAAAATCAGGACGGCCAACCAGCCATCCCAGGAGGTATGAATAATATGGATTATCTTTCGATTTTAATTTACATTTGGCTACTTTGCACAGCCGGATTTTTCGTAGCCTTTATACTTCACTTAATTCATGACATCAAACGATAGATAGGAGTACTTAATATGTCAGGGCATCCCCGAAGTGTTGATCAGGATGAAATTGATTTTAGGAACAAAATAGAAATTATGGTCGACTCGTTAGATAGGAACGGCGTAAGCCATCGTGAACAATGCATTGATTACCTGCTAACGATCGATGAGATGGAATCTGAAAAATCAATTCTACAGTTAACTATCAAAAAGCTTAATAGAGTTAAAGTTGAGTTTAATAAAGACAATGACAATACATTGCCCAAATTATCATTAAATTTAGCACCCTAGAAAGGAACACAAATTATCATGACAATTATTAATAATAATGTGATTAATTTTAATCAGACCGATTGGCCCCAACTTACTTCCTTAACTGATTTTAGGGCAAAGTTAACGCCTATTTATGATACCAAGCCTATACGTTACGCCCCCTATGGATTGGAATACGAGCCCGTTAGTCTCGGTCGTTTTGTAAAACGTGAGGATAACGGAATTAACCTGGGTATTGTCGGAAACACGTATGGTATAGCTGAAAATGCCCCGTTATATCAGATGATTAAAGAAGGTGCCGAGTCCGCTCTCCCCAGGGAAGCATTAAAGGATATACAGCTGACCGAGCGCGCTAGTTATGCTGGGGCCTTCACCCGAATTGATTTATTGTTTTCGGGCATTGGCGCGGACATCCGCCAGCTAAACGGATCTAAAACACAATTGCTTTTTAAGATTGGCTTAACTAACAGCTTCAACGGTAGTGGATCAATTCGCCTATTTAGTGGCGCCCAAGATCTATGGTGCGCCAATGGTTGCACCTCAGCTGAATATCAAAAGAAGGCGGCGCGTCATACCAGCGGATTCACTCCCGAAATATTTAAAGGGTTCATTGAAAAGCAGTGTGAGGATTTTCTATTGCGTGTTAATACTTGGCGGGCATGGGCTCAAAAGGCCATAACTCCTGAGCAAGCCGAGACAGTTCTAAACGAGTGCGGTATGGCAGGGCGTAAAGTTAGTAAGATAATGGAACAATTAGAGAGAGAGAGCCTCACCCGTGGTAGTAGCGTTTGGGCTCTTTATTCGGCCTTAACGGCGTACAGTAGTCATGCAAATCTATTTCCCATTCGTAATAGTGCAGTGACCGACAATATAGCTATTACATTGGATAATAGAGAGAGGGAAGTAGCCCGCATTGTATCTGGAGATAGCTGGAGTGCCTTAGCCGCGTAGTAAATAGCCTAAATTAATTACCCCGCCTTGTTGTAGGTTATGGCTTGGCGGGGTTTTTTTTGCACTAATTTTTGCTTCTAATAATTCGCCCGTTATTTTTAATAGCCTCAATAATAACATTGGGAGTCTCAAAATTATAACACACCATGCAATTTTTGCATTGCTGGCCCGTACAATTTTGCTCACTAGATTTATGATCGCTCCATACGTTATTGAATACCTTATGGAAATGTTCGGGTATATCTTTTTCATACTTAACTTTATTAATAATCGGATTGGAATAAATCAAAATAATATTATTGGGAGTTTTCATTTTCTTAGCTACTGATCTAATGATTGCTACTCGTTTAGTCCATATGGTGATTTTACAATGGGGATTCTTTACGGCGAGATTGTATATATTAATTAGATGTATATTGTTTATTAGTTCCCCGTGCCCGTCGATTCTTAAGTACGCATCTAATAAAAAAGGCAACCTATCATTTTCTAAAATAGAACCAGATAAAAGGGTGCTATTGTCTTGCAATGCCGGTTGCATATTCTTACGATAGGAGCTCAACATCTCGTGACTATAACATTTAGTACAAATTAAATTAGTTTTTCCACTATTATATTGTGCAATGCAAAAGTCATTAGTAATGGTATTTGTATTGATGGCTCGTAGACTGTCAAGTTTTCCTGACATTGTGGAAACATGTATTTGGTTCGGATCTCTTGGCATTTTGTGTCGCCTTTATTTTTTTTTGTTTATAATATTACACACTATCCCATGTAGTGAAAGTAAAAAAAAAAAAATAATATTTATTAACCTGGCCGAACAGTGAACGGATTTTAGCACAAAAAAATAGCTTTGGCTATCCCCCTCCCCCTCAAAAAAAAAAATAATAATAACTTGACAACTGATTCATAAAAAATATAACTTATAGACATGCTAAAAAAAGATAAACTTTATAATACTAATATAACTGATGTAACGTATATTAGTTTGAAGAGACGAGAGTCATCTGGAGGGAGGTTAACAGAAGCACAATTAATCTTTCTTCAAAAAATGGAAAGTCTAGATTATATGATTGGTTTTCGATCCGATTGGTATCCCGAAGATGTAAAAAAAACCACCATCCAAAAGCTAAAAAAAGAACTTCACGAGGGTGGTGCAAAGTGGTAGATTCTTTATCACATTCAAACAGCAATAATGATGTAAAAACTGCACTTGGCCTTCACGTATGGGCCAATTTATCGGTCACTCGCACTGGTGCTGGGCCAGGCAATCAGGTATATCAATTTGTACAAACCTTTGATACTGCCTCCTCCTCCTCCCCTTCTTCTACTGCGCGCGGAAACATATTAGATATAAAAGCGTAGTAGCTTCTGGAGATAAAAATGATTAAGAATACTGAGTATTTAAATCGTAAAAACAAATTCATTGAAGAGGGCAAAGAGTTGTACGATCGTAATGATCTGACAAAATTTGCCAGTTTAACAGCACAATTTATAAGTTATGTAGATCAATTAGTTGTAGATTTTGAGGAAAGTAAATCCTTGAATTTTAACGACTATCAGAAGATAGCTAAAACTACAGCGATATATCCAGATGAATATAAAATTATATACCCTGCTCTCGGCCTTGTTGGAGAAGCTGGAGAGGTAGCTAACAAGATTAAAAAAATTGCAAGGGACGGGGAGGATAAAATGTCTTCCGATTGGACGCAGCAGCTAGCCTCTGAAATAGGTGACGTACTATGGTACTGCGCCGCACTGGCTTCCGATTTAAGCATCAAATTAGGCGACATTGCCTCCCATAATAGGGATAAATTAGAAGCCAGATTAACTAGGGGTACATTACAGGGTAGCGGAGATAATAGATAACATGCTTTTAGAGGCTACCATCATAGCGGTGGGCATACAGCTAACGTGCTTGGCGCAGAACATATACTTTGAGTCGCGTGATCAACCAACGGTGGGGCAAATGGCAGTTGCTAGTGTTGTGCTGAATAGAGTACACGATTCACGGTATCCTAATACTATCTGTGGGGTAGTTAAACAAGGACCAACTTATTCATGGAAGAAAGATTTTCCTGTTCGTCATCGTTGTCAATTTAGCTGGTACTGCGATGGAAAAAGTGATACCCCAACAGAGCAACGGGCTTGGAATCATGCTATAAATGTGGCACAGGAGGTGTATTATACATACTCCCTTGGAGTGTTCAATATGATAGATGGCGCGACACATTACCACACTCTTGAGGTTGACCCTGATTGGCATAACTACCTGGAAGAAGTAGCTGTAATAAATAACCATGTCTTTTACAGGTAAGAGGTAGTCATATGAATATTAACCCATTTGTAAAATCTAATTATACTCGCCGCATGGGAGATCACTATCCAACTGTTGATCCGAGGTGTATTAAAGCTTTGTTAAATACCTGGGGTGATCACATCACAACCCCAGCAGTAGATGTTTGCACCACAAAAGGTATAGCCTCACCCCTGTTACCTGCTGTGTCGGGTGATTTAAAAGACATGCTTGGCGCTTACAGAACTGTGATTACAAATCCCCCTTATCGAAGACCCCTGGTAGATAAAATTGTAAATTTAATAGTTGATTCTGTAGAAGATAATCACATAGATTTAGCTGCCATACTAGTTCGTATATCTTGGGATGCCGCCAAGACCCGTAAGCATCTTTTTTGTGGGAATAAAAATTACGCTGGCAAAACTATTTTACTTTTTCGACCCTTCTGGAGCGCGGAAAGAAAGGCATCGCCAATTCACAATTATCAGTGGTTAATATGGCGCAAGACAAAGACCCTTTGCGATCCAATTGTAAAGTATAGTGGCGGAGAATAAATTGGAATCTATAACTGTGTGGATGGCAGCAGGTTTTCTGCTTGCAGCTTACTCTGTAATAGCTAATGACAGTGTGCAAACGCTGGGAACCTGGATAGCATCTAACAATGATAGGGTAAATTGGAAGGTGATGTGGGGTTCGGCAAGTTTAGTCTTGCTTTATACCCTATGGTATGGTTGGTATACAAATGGTGGAGACATCAGTTACGGTCGGCTCAACAAAATTCCCTTCCAAGAAATACAATGGTATCATGCGGCGGCACCAGGACTATTATTAATACTTACACGAGTAGGAGTACCAGTTAGTACTTCTTTTTTAGTATTAAGTGCCTTTGCAAGTACATTTGTATTAGAGAAGATGCTTATGAAAAGCATGATGGGTTATGCTGTCGCGGCTGTGGCGGCGTATATCATTTGGATAGGAGTTACTAAACTCCTTAACGAATCAAAGCCTGTCAAAGAAGAACATAAAAAGGCATGGCGGGTAGCACAATGGATAACAACAGGCTTCCTGTGGTTTACTTGGCTATCACACGACATGGCGAACATCGCCGTGTTCCTACCCAGAGAGATACCATGGGACTTGATGGTCTTAATCAGTATTGTCTTTGTAGTAGGACTTGGATGTATGTTTAGAGAAGGTGGGGGTAAGATACAAACTATTGTACTGGAGAAACACAACACAAGGTATGTAAGATCGGCAACTATTATTGATAGTGTGTACTGGTTGATCTTATTCTTCTTCAAAGAGCTTAACGATATACCTCTGTCAACAACATGGGTGTTCATAGGACTACTATGTGGTCGTGAACTTGCTATGGCAACAATGACTGGCAAAGAAAGTTTTAAGAAAGTGTTTCCCCTAGTAGGCAAAGACTTTTTTAAAATGATGATAGGCCTAGGAGCATCGGTAGGTGTGGTTTTTGGTATACACTATGTAATTATACCTGCTGGCGGGTAAGGTTATGTTAAAGAAAAGAAATAAGAAGAGAGATAGTCGAAGACACACTACAGAATATTGTGGTGGAGACTGGTTTGGTAATCCAATTGCAAAACATTCCTGGAAAGTCAACCGAGCAAAACGCTTTGCTATCAAAACAAAATACAGTCGTAAGAATTATAATAAAAGAGATGATAGTAATTATGATAGAGAGTTGGATCAAAGGTAACTTTGACGTGCCACAATTCGGTGAGACCTATAGGGGTTCTTGCCCTAAATGTAAACGGTACAACACTTTTACTGTATCTAGAGATTTATCAACTATCAAATGGAACTGCTATTCCTCTTCTTGTAACTACAGGGGAGTGAAAACCAATTTAGATATGTCGATTGATGATGTCAGGCGAAGATTTAAACATGAACGAAAGGAAAATAACAGAAATGTCAGATTCAATTATAATGATAGCTTGGGCTATTCTTATCATATTGGCAACTTTCTAGATAAGTATTGTATAAACAATAGAGATATTCCTGTATTGTATGACTACTTAGAAAGAAGGGTGGCTTTTATGATACAGCATAACGGAGAAAATATAGACGCTATTGGCAGAGCGTTGGACGTTTGGCGAAAGCCCAAATGGAAAAGATATAGTGATATTGATACGTCAATAACTATACCATTCGATGCCCCACCAAAATCTAATCTAATTATAGTAGAGGATATCATATCCGCATGGAAAGCGGTGACCTACCTAGATGATACGGATGCTATGCCATTGCTAGGTACTTCATTATCTACCAATAATTTAAATAAAATATGGGATACGTACAGCAATGTAATTATTGCACTTGACAAAGACGCAACGGATACGGCCATCAATATGTCACGTCGTATATTTGTAGGGGTTGACAAGTGTAAGGTCGTTGCGCTAGAACTTGATATTAAAGATATGTCGGTTGAGGAAATACAAAAAAGATGCTTGAAATAATAAAAGCTTTATGCGACAAAGATATATACAACGAAGTGCGGGGCCAGATACCTCTCTCTGCATTTGAGAGGGAGCCTAAGCGTATAGTCGAGGCCATAGTCTCTGCCCAGGCTACTTACAGTAACAGTCTAAAACTTTCTGAGATACAGAATATATTCTTTAGTACAAACTCTTCTTTGACTACGGCTCAAAGAGATTCGTACAAACTTTTGTTTGCGAAAATAAAACAAACGGATGATATATCATTGGAAGTGGCTAAGGATGTTCTACAGTCGTTGTGGCGAGTAGAGGTTGGCAGACAAGTAAGTGAGTTAGGGTTTTCACTAATGGAAGGTCATACCTCTAGCCTGGATAGTTTGTCCAAATTAGTAGATGAGTATGCATCTGGTTTTGTTACTGGGAGTTCCCCTTTTGTAGGTATTGATTTAAATCCTCAAAGCCTAATTGATTCTATAAACGTACAAACTAAGTGGGCGTTCAATGTTTCATCCCTGGCTGAGAGGGTATCTGGGGTATCCGATGGTCACTTTATAGTTATTGGCTCCAGGCCAGAAACGGGCAAGACTTCTTCCCACGCTTCTTTTGCGATGGGGCCTGGAGGTTGGATAGAGCAGGGTGCAAGAGTGCATGTTCTGTGCAATGAAGAACCAGCTAATCGGGTAGCCCTTCGCTACTTGAGCGCAGCAACCAATAAAACGGAAGATGAATTACTAGGAGGAGAGAGTATTATAAATGGGGAGTGGAAACGAGACAAATTATTTATTGACAGAGTAAATGAAGAATCGGGAATAGAAGGAATAGAGGCCCACCTTAAAGACAACAAGCCAGACATACTTATTATAGATATGTTGGATAAAGTATCGTTGCCAGATACTAAAACAATAACATCTCAACATGAGAAGCTACGTGAGATTTATAGAAGAACCAGGGATCTGGCTACTAGGTATAAGTGTGCGATCTTTGGTTACTCCCAACTATCGGCAGAAGCTGAAGGCAGGGTAAATCTCAATCTCAGCATGATGGAAAACTCTAGAACAGGTAAGGCGGCAGAGGCAGACTTGATGATACTGATTGGTAAATACGCTATGATTGAAGGTGCCAGTGAAAACGACCCCCGTAGAGTACTCAACATAGCTAAGAATAAGATTAGCGGTTGGCATGGACAGATAAATGTAATGCTTGACGGGAGAGTTGCACGATATGAAGATTAAAAGAAAGCAGCGTATAGTAGTAGATATAGAGAACAGCGTTACTAGAATCGAATATGCCCATGCGCCAGATGTAATTGATAACAAGCCCCATAACAAAAACAATTCTCTAGTCTCAATAGGAATATTAGACGTTGACACTGGTGAAGAAGACTACGTTGCGGTCTATCACAATGCGATGCTTAGTCCACTCAGTCGTATTAATGAGGTAAAGAAAAAGATACAGGAAGCAGATTTATTAATAGGCCACAATATAAAATATGACTTACAATGGTTATGGGCATCAGGCGTTAAATACTCTAAGCAGGTATATGACACTATGATAGCAGAGTATATACTTGCGAGAGGTGAGAGGCTATCTGTATCCCTGGAATCATGCTGTGAAAGACGAAATTTAGAGAATAAAAAATCTGATATTACTAAAGAGTATTGGAAGAACGGATATGGATACGAGGCCATGCCCTGGCCAATCGTGGAGGAGTATGGCAGGTCAGATATTAGAGCGACTAGGGATCTGTATATAAATCAATTAAAAGATTTAGATGAAACCACCCTGCAATCTACTGTGAATTTAAGTAATAATATGTGCATCTGTTTAGCCGAGATGGAGTTCAAGGGGCTTGCAATAAACATAAATACATTAGATAAGGTGGAAAGAAATTATCGCATGGAAAAAGCCCAGTTGACTAGCAGGTTACAAGAGATTGTGTACAAGTATATGGGCGATACTCCCTTGAATTTGTCGAGTCCAGAACAAGTTTCATCTATGATATTTTCACACGTTCCGATAAATAAGAAAAGTCATGCAATAGCGTATCAATTGGATAGACCCTTTAGGCCACGCATCCCTTCTACAAAATTTAAAGAGATGATACGGAGAGGGTGTAAAAAGATAAAGAAGACGGTGGCGACACATTGCCATACCTGTGATGGCTCAGGTAAACTAAGGAAGACAAGAAAAGACGGAAGTCCCTATGTCAAGGCACACACTTGTTATAGATGTGGCGGTGCAGGTACTTTATATGCAGAGACAAAAGAGACTGCCGGTTTAAAGATACTTCCGCCCGATTCTACCTGGGCAACCGCACACGGTTTCAGCACAGATAAAAATAGGTTAAAGATATTAAGTAGGCAACTACAATCTATAAATAAAAATAAATACTCCGATGTCATTGAGTTTCTGGAGAAGATAGACAGATTAGGGTCTGTAGAAACCTATTTATCCGCCTTTGTTGTAGGTATTAAAAAGAGAATAGTAGGTGGTATTTTGTATGCTGAATTTAATCAATGCAGAACTGCAACTGGCCGATTATCTTCTTCCTCTCCCAATATGCAGAATATGCCACGAGGAACAACCTTCCCTGTTAAAGAAGCTTTTGTATCAAGATATGGAGATGAGGGGGTTCTGCTAGAGTTTGACTTTGCCCAACTTGAATTTAGAGTAGCTGCATTTTTATCATCAGACATAACTGCGATTAAAGAAATTGAAACAGGGTTTGATGTGCATACGTATACTGCTAACTACCTAACTGCCCAAGGCCAACCTACTAGTCGGCAAGAGGCAAAGGGAAGAACCTTTGCACCTTTGTACGGGGCTATGAGTGGAACTCCAGCCGAACAATCTTACAACGCACACTTTATACAGAAGTACGGCGGCATCAGAAAGTGGCATGAGAAGTTGCAAACGGAGGCAATAAAAGAGAAGAGTATAACATTGCCTACTGGAAGACAGTTTGTCTTTCCCAATGCTCGTAGAACAAGGAAGGGAGGTTCCACGGGGGCAACTAAGATAAAGAATTACCCTGTTCAGGCGGTAGCTACGGCTGATATAGTACCACTTTGTTTAATTGCGTTGCGAGATAGGCTCAACGAAGAGGGGGTAAAGTCTTCTATTATTAATACTATACATGATAGTGTGCTTTTAGATTGCCCCAAGGAAGAATTAACTAAAGTAAAGAGCCTGGTGGAGGAGGTGCTGTCTACGGAGTCAACCAGAGATCGCATACGTAGCTATTACAATATTGATATGAATGTACCCCTGCCTATTGATACAAAAGTTGGAGATAACTGGTTAGATATGTCTTGACAAAGTTGCAGTTTACAGTATAACTATGTGTCTATGTTAAAATGAGAAAGGACTATTCAATATGAATGTGCAAGAAGATCAACATCCGGTTTCCCAAAATGAGATTATAGGCATGGGAGAACCTGCCGCTTTAGCAGCCCTGGAAAAGAGCTTTGGTGGGGAAGGGCGTTCCGACAGTGCTACTAGCTCTCTAGGAAGGCTACGTATCGAGCGAGAGAACATAGAGGACAGCAACGGGGATATTTTGTGTCCTTCTGGTTGGTTCTCTGTTAACACTTCTGAAGAAGGTAAAGTATACGCTAAGGAAGTTTTCTTTCGATACTTTGAGCATAGGTTTCGTTATAAAAGATATGATGCTTTTATGGAGAGAACAAACAAAGAAGGAGAAAAGTCGCAAGGGGCGTACATACACTCTGTTTTGGTGAAAGGGCCAAGGGATGAGGCACCCTCTGACGATGGCACTTTTCAGTGTGGTCGGCCACTAGAGTATATTAAAGATTGGAATGCACTCAGTAAAGATCGTCAGGAGTTTATTAGATCTTGTAGATTAATGATTATATTCTACGGAGAAGCCACTTTAAAGGGCTTAAGTGAAGAAGGTAAGAAGACAGAAGTTACTGTTCCTGTTGAAATAGAATTATCAGGCAAAACTTCTGGTAAAACTTTATCTAAGTTTTTCTTGGACCTGGTAGCTAAGAAGAGAATATTACCAAATTCCAGGTCTGTTCTTATGAAGAGCAAGAAAATGTCTGGCGGCGTAACTTACTACGACGTAGACGTGTCTATTGTGAATGCGGATTCTTATTCATTAGATGATGAAGCCGTAGATCTGTATAATAAATTTAGTCAACACATATCTCAGATAAATAAGTGGATTATGGAACGGCATGTTGCCGCATCAGGAAATGGTAATAACCATGACGATGACGATGATGACGATGATGATTCAGATGACATGATAGACATCACTAATCAGGCTGCTGCATAATGGACACCAAGCTGGCAAAAGTACTTGGTTGGCTTCAAAAGAGCATGGATGGGGAGGTGTCTATGAGTGAAGACACTATCTCCATCGTGGCAGAGGACGTAGCCAATGCTTTACGCAAGCAGTTTGCATCTAATACTAATCGAAGAAAATTCACTGCCAGACCTTCCAACCTTGGCAAACCGCTGTGCCAATTACAGATGGAAAAAAGAGGGGAGAAGGGTGTCCCACCATCTTACAATTTCATACTACGTATGATGACGGGGGACATAGTTGAGGCGGTTCTCAAGGGGGTGATAAAAGAATCTGGTATTGAAGGTTACAGATCTTCTCAAAAATTAACCACTAACTTAGGAGATCATGTAATAACCGGCGAAGCTGATTTATCTTTTGATGGGAAGGTAGATGATATAAAATCTACTTCAGATTTTGCTTTCAGGAATAAGTTTGTTAGTTGGTCTTCCTTAAAAGATAGTGATCCCTTCGGGTACGTAACACAACTCCACCTTTATGCCTCTGGTAGTGGTAAACCTGCTGGCGGAATCTGGGCAATGAATATTGCCACTGGCGAATTAAATAGAATTGAAAGCACAGATAGCGAAAAAGAAACTGCCTCTATACTCAAAGAAGCCAAGGACAAAGTAGATACTCTTGTTGCAGATGCCCCATTTGAGAGATGCTTTACAGATGAGCCAGAGACATTTAATAAATTAACTACTGGGAACAGGCGACTAGGCATGGAATGTTCCTGGTGTAAATACAGGTTTAGTTGCTGGCCTAAATTACAAGAGAGAGGATCTATATTCTCTAAAGCCAAGAGTAAGCCAATAGTTGCATATACAGAGATTAATAATCTGGGGGAAGGAGAGTAGTAATGAATATGCAGGAAGAAAGCAATATCAATTCTTATGCTGGTATGTCAGATCAGGACTTAGTATCGCGCATAACAGAACTCAGTGATGAGTTACGGCTACTTCGGCATGAGGCAAGTGTTCGCCAAACTGCTATGGCAAAAGAGGCGTGGGAGAATCTAAAAGAAGCCCAGGCCACTTATAGGGATGTTGTAGGAGGTAGTATGCATAGAACCTACATTCCTACTAACTCTTTTGGTTTGGTAACTAATGGTCGCTTTAGACTTTAGATTAGCACATGGCTTTAGGTCTGGGCTAGAAGAAAAGGTATCAGAGCAGTTAGCCTTTTTAAGTATATTAGACTGCTATGAAATTACAAAGATACCCTTTCTTCAGCCAGAGAGACATAGGAATTATACACCTGATTTTTTACTACCTAATGGTATAGTAATAGAAACAAAGGGTGTATTTACTATTCAAGATAGACAAAAACATATCTGGATAAAAGAACAATATCCAAAATTAGATTTAAGGTTCGTTTTTTCTAATTCCAAAAATAAAATAAGAAAAGGAAGCAAAACTACGTATGCTGATTGGTGCAATAAACACAGCTTTAAATATGCCGATCACCTAATTCCTGAGAAATGGATCTTTGAAAAAGGGAAAGGCAAAATAAAAAATGAGATTTGTAAATCACATACAGCTAAAAGAAAACGAAATGTGCGTTCTAATAAGCATAAAAAAAGAGCATGATAATGATGGCTCTGTAGAATTTGACGTGATGCCAATTATCCATGAGAATATCAACCTTTTATCAAAAGAAGGATTAATCACACTCACAGATATACTTAGAGGTATGTGTGCTGTTGCAACGTTACCCCCTTCTGAGTTAGACGTTTTATTGAGTATATATTACACTAATTTTGAAGACCTAGACATGAAGAGAAAGCGGGAATCGTCCAACGGTAAAGAGGATACTGTAATACCTTTTCCTGGGCCGCCGGTAACTAAACACTAATCAGTAAGAAAGAGAGTATGATGCATGACATCTGAGGATGATATGGTTAACAGCCCTCCCCACTATAACCAACATGGCATAGAGTGTATTGCTGCTATAGAGGCTGCGACAGGAGATAACTTTAAATATTATTTACAAGGTAATATATTGAAGTACCTGTGGAGGTTTGATTACAAGGGCAAGGCAGTCGAGGATGCGGAGAAAGCACAGTGGTATCTATGCAAACTTATACAACTTCTAAAGGGAAAGGAGTCTGCTGGTACTGTAGCTAAAGCTAGAAGGGCCATGAGTGATGAATTGGATGCACCTAATACAAATAACTGTAACTCTCAGGGTAGTACCAATGAGTGGCGATAGACATGGCGACCACTTGCTCTTTTAGATTAACAATTAAAGTAGATAAGGATACTTTCCCTATTCCCACCGATGGTAATGTCAGTAAAGAGGTAGAGGAAATTTTAAATGAGCTGCTCTACGATGTAGAGGGTATAGAAAAGTTTGATATTATTAAATTGAATAGTAAAAGGAAGAGGTAATCTACAGTGTCTTCATTTAAATCCAACAGTAATCCTCAATTTAGAAGTAAGTTTTCTGAAGATATATTTAAATTAAAGTATGCACATAGCGGGTGCAATACCTGGTCGGAGTTGGCAGATACCTTAGTTAAAGATGTGTGTGGTTCTTTACGTCACGGGGAAGAAAACATTATGACGGTAGGAGAACAAGAGGAACTGGCACAATATATAACGGATTTAAAGTTTGTTCCAGGGGGTAGATATTTATACTACGCTGGCAGAAAGAAGAGATATTACAACAATTGCTTTCTATTGTGTGCGGAGGAGGACACTCGTGAGGATTGGGCCAACCTGTCTTGGAAGTCAGAATCTTGCCTAATGACAGGGGGAGGCATAGGAGTAGACTATTCCACTTACAGGGAATCAGGCAGGGTACTGGGCGGCTCTGGTGGCTTGGCCTCTGGCCCCATCCCAAAAATGCAAATGATAAATTCCATAGGGCAAAAAGTTATGCAAGGGGGTAGTCGTCGATCTGCCATCTATGCTTCTTTAAACTGGAAGCATAAAGATATATCCTCCTTTCTTCACGCAAAGGATTGGGACACAATGCCGGTTGGAGATACTGGCTTCAATTTAAAACAAATAAAAGAGCAGGATTTTAATTTCCCTGCGCCCTTAGATATGACAAATATATCTGTAAATTACGATACAGAGTGGCTTCTTAATTATTGGAATGGGGATGGTGTTGGTGATATCTTTAAGCAGAACGTAGCACAAGCCATGCGTACAGGAGAACCAGGCTTTTCCTTTAACTTCATGGAAAACGAGCATGAGACATTAAGAAATGCATGTACGGAAGTAACGGCCAATAATTCTTCTGCGCCTGACGGAGGAGATGATAGTGACGTGTGTAACCTGGGCTCTATAAATTTTGGTAGGATTGATTCTATTTATGAATTAGCAGACATAGTTACTTTAGCTACAAAGTTTTTAATATGTGGAACGCTACGGGCTGAGTTGCCTTATCAGAAAGTAAATGAAGTAAGAGAGAAAAACAGACGTTTAGGTCTAGGTATTATGGGCTTACACGAATGGTTAATTAAGAGAGGAGAAAAGTATCATGTTACCCCCGATCTTCACCGTTGGTTATCGGTATATAAAGGAGTCAGTGACACTGTATCTAAACAGTTTGCTGATGAACTCTCTATATCAAGGCCCATTGCAAATCGCGCTATTGCTCCTACTGGCAGTATTAGTATATTGTCTGGCAGTTCAAGCGGGATAGAGCCTATCTTCGCTGTAGCGTATAAAAGAAGGTATCTGACAGGAGGAACCAGATGGAAGTATCAGTACGTTATTGATTCGGCAGCGCAAGAATTAATTAATTTATACGGGGTAGATCCAAATAGTATAGAATCCGCTTTGGATTTAGCGGAGGATTATACAAGACGTATTAGCTTCCAAGCAGATGTTCAAGATTACGTAGATATGAGTATTAGTTCTACTATTAATCTGCCAGCTTGGGGTACAAAACTGAATAACCCAGATGTTATTGATCAGTTTGTAGAGACTTTGGCCAGCTATGCACACAGGCTACGAGGGTTTACGGTATACCCTGATGGTTCCCGTGGTGGTCAGCCCTTAACTTCGGTACCCTACGCTGAAGTAGTAGATAAGGTAGGAGAAGAGTTTGAGGAGTACGTAGAAACACATGATATCTGTGAAATTAGTGGAACAGGTGGGCTATGTAATGTCTAAAAAAACAATAATATACGCGAGAGTACCGACGATAGATCAGGGTGTTGACTTTCCTTTCCTCTACTATACTGCACAACTGAATATGCAGGTAGAAGAGTTGAGGAGAGTGGCCTTACAAAGAAACTGGGAGGTCACAAAGATCATCATCGAAAAGAAGACAGGCGTAAAGGGTAGATCCTTTCGGCAGGGTTTAGATGATCTTCTAACGGCTGTCACAAAGCAAGAGGTTGATGTAGTTATGGTCTGGGATATCAACAGGTTGGGTCGCAGCGTAACTGACTTAGTAGCTACGATGGACACCATAAATAATGCCGGTGCCAATATGTATATTCATACTCAGGGGATAGATACTCATACAGCTTCTGGCCGAGCCATGTTTGGAATGATATCAATATTTGCTGAATTTGAGAAATCAATGATTAAGGAAAGGGTACGTAGTGGATTAGCGATGGCAAAATCAAAGGGCGTGAAGTTGGGCCGACCCACCGTTAAGAAACGATTAATTGCAAAAATAGAAGATGCATTGAGAGAAGGTAAATCCGTAAGAATGACAGCAAAGGAATTGAAATCTTCTATTGGTACGGTATCTAGAATCAGGCAGAGAATGAGCTATGGCATTTAAGGGTAAAGGATCTACATCTAAGAATTTAAAGGATGGGGCTTTCTACGCTGGTAGAGAAGGGTTTAGAGTAAATAGCCACAATCCTTACCCAGCAAATTCTTCTGAAAACAAGGAGTGGGAAAGGGGGTATACCCACCAGTACTTTATTGACTTAAAACATAGGCACGAAGAGGAATATAAAAACTGATGCAGTTAGATTTACTCTTTGTAGAGCATGAGGATTTAGGGGCTGGGGAAGGTAAGGTATGCAGTAAATGTGATAAGTACTTGCCTCTTTCTTCCTTTTCCCCTCATTCTGGTGCCAACTTTTTAAGGCCGGAATGTAGAGAATGTAATGTGGCCTTAAAGAAGGTTAGAGAGAGATTGAGATTAGAATATGGTATGCCTGAAAAAGGATATATTTGCCCCATTTGTAATTGTAATGAGGAGCAAGTTAAAGGCAAGGGTAATACTAAAAATGGTCCCTGGGTGTTAGATCATTGCCATGATACTGAAACTTTTCGTGGTTGGCTCTGTCATAAGTGTAATAGAGCATTGGGCGGCTTTAATGATGACTTAGATACTTTAAATAGAGCAATAAAGTATATTGAAATACATATGAGAAAAGTTTTTCTAGTATAAAAACAAAGAAAGAAGAGGTTAGTTATGCTCAAAGATCATATTACAGAATTTTTATTGGGAGGAGCAGTTGTTGTATTATTATGTTTTTATGGATTCTCAGAGGCTATTGGGCAAGGGCCATCCAGCAAAGTGGGATGTGTCCCTCGTGACAAGGGTTTATCGCTTCTTGAAGACAGGTATAATGAGAGGATCATCTTCCGAGGAATCTCACAAAAAGGACATATAACTTTACTTCATTTGAATAAAGACACTGGTACGTGGTCTGCTAATATAATAGTACCTAGTAACGTATCTGAGATATGTTTAGTGGATTCAGGAATCACAGGAGAAACTATGGATTCTAGAATCTCTGAGAAGGATAAAGAGGTTTCTAAATAAAATATGTATGATGACCATAGTGGAACCAGCATCGTAACCAAGACCCCTCTCTATACTATTGATTGGTACATAAAGTGGTTAGCGAGTATGGTTCTTATGGCAGGGATGCTGCTTACGGCTAACAATATTTATCCTATGAATTTGTATTTTCATTTTGTAGGCATTGGTGGATGGCTGATTGTAGGTATGTTATGGAACGACAGGGCTCTAATTGTTATTAATACCTTTGCCCTTGCCACTTTGTTATCTGGTATATTCAGAATACACCTTATTTCAGGACAAATCTCGTATACGTCATTTTAAGGTAGTCTAGAGAGGATGTAGGTATAATATGGACTGTACCCACTAGAGGTACCCTCTACACCCTCCTCTGCCCTCTCCTACGAGGCCAAATTTATATAACTCATCCTTTCTGGAGGTAAAAATGCAATACAAAACTACTATAACTAAATCAGACGGCACAATACTAAGTAATGGTGGAGATAGCTTACGTTCCTTAAAAAATTATTCTAGGAAAAACTCTAAGCCAGGGGATAAGATACTTATAGAAGAGATAAGAGGGTATAATTCAGAGGGGTATTACGAGACAAATGTCTTGTATAACTATGTAGTAGAAGATTGGGGTACACCATCAAGATGACGTTAAAGTTATTAAAAAAGTATATACCTCCTAAATACCATCATGTAGTTACTTCCGTTAAATGCCAGACACATTTAAACGCCACCACTGACATCTACGGAATTATAGTTCATGTGAGAGATATAGGATATATCTACTACGATACAAAGTATAATAAATCAAAAGCTGGAATAAAGAAGGCCATAAAGAAAGATCTGAAAGCTATGGACCCTTCCCGTTATTGCGGAGAAGATAGTCTTATAAATAAAGAATGGCCCAAGGTGTAATACTAATGTACTCGTATATACATACCTATTACACCACCCCTTAACTATTTAATATCATTGGGTAATTCCATTTGGCCAACTACGAAATGGACCCCGTTTTCGTACTTTGGACACCTATTTTTTTGTAGGGGCGTCTTTAATTACTTTTTCTAATTTATAAAATTTAATACGCTCATTAGGTAAGAATCTCCAGACTATACCTCTACCATTATCAATTTGCACAACAGTTTCATAGAAACCTATTTTTAGTATGACGGCATTCTCGCCATCCAATATGCATTGATCCCCCTCTTGAAAACTTGAATGCATTCTAAATTTTAATCCATTTATAAAATTAGAAGCAAAATCCCTTACCATTAAAGTAAGTATTAGAGCTAACATAATAACCAGCATAGGGGTTATTAGCTCCACCAATTCTATTGACATCGTGTTTATGTCGGCTAATTCTTTCATTTATCTCTACTATTCCATAATTCAAATAAGGTAGTTATTTGCTTTTTAATGTGTTCCACGTCTACGTGCAATCTTATTAATGCAAAAATCATACCACCCAATATGGCTATGGCTGGTATAGCTGTATTAATTATATCCAGAGTTCTGACTTCCTCCATCTCTTATCCTCTTTTTTAGAAAAGAAAAAGCTAGTATCCCTACCCTTATACTAGGGTGGATACCAGTGCCTATATGCTACTTCGTATTTCATCCAAGGAACATTAATCGCTCGTGGTTCCTCCGTCTAATTAAACCTTTCAGCTTTCTTCCTCCTGCAAATACCCAACGTGGAAATTCATCTGCTGCACCAATATAATCACCCCTGTTTAGCTTACGCCTTAACGTACTACTTTGAAGTGCGCCACTGCCTAGATTGAATACAAAAGAACATAAAGAATCATATTGTCCATCCTCCAATGGCACCCTTATTAATCTTATTACAGATTGTTCTGATTTACTTACATCTCTTCGTAATAACTGATCAGCTTGATCTTCTGTTATGTCTGGGTGATCTTCTGTAACTCTCTTATGATCCAACCCCCATATAGCTCCATACCCTATTGTCCAATGCAAGGCTGGACAAAGGTACGCATGACTAGAGTAACCTTCATACGTTTTAATTAAATTCAATCCATCATCAGTAATATGTCTCACGGCAGACTACATCTTTACCGAAAAAGATTCGCCGCAGCCACATTGGCTTGAGGCCATAGGATTAGACACCTTTAGATATGTCCCTCCTATATCTTTAACATAATCTATTTTACTCCCAAGTGTGTACATGATACTCATACCGTCAACAATAAGAGATATACCATCTCCTAAATCAATTAACTCATCCTCTTTTAATGGGCCATCTGAGAAACCCCATAGATACGAAAATCCAGAACAGCCACCTCCCCTGACACCAAAGGCTACATAGTCTTTGTTATTCTCCTTTGTAATAGAGCAAAGATAATCTTTAGCTTCTTCTGTTATTGTTAGCATTTATATGTTTACCATTTCGCTTTATCTGCCCAGTATGCCGCTGACATTTTACCTTTTGCGATATTCTTACCATGTCTAGCCTTAAATGATTTTCTTTTAGCCTTTTGTTTTTCTGATTCCCCCTTCTTGGGTTTTCCAGCAGTTGTAACACCTTGCTGCCCAAAACGTATTAATTTTATTTTACTGCCTTCTTTAGCTAATACTACATGACTTTTTGTAGGATGCTTTGGTGTTCTTTTAGGTTTATTATATCCTGAAAACTTTTCTCCTCTATATTCTATAGCCATTATTAATAGTTCCTTTTACTTTACGTTAGCAAGTAATCTCTTTCGTATAGTCTGGCTTCATACTCTTGTTTAAGAGTATTAAAGGGTCTATCTTGCCCTTCAAAGTTAAACTCAACTTTAATTCCATTTGGATCTAAGCAAAAGACTTGATGTAGCT